>Ga0213921_1000033_pt1 | contig 86671 bp, 83 predicted proteins | sample McNCre2017MG_FD_165041 | JGI IMG/M metagenome (GOLD analysis project Ga0213921, IMG submission 165041) | Freshwater microbial communities from McNutts Creek, Athens, Georgia, United States - 20-17 MG | ecosystem: Environmental > Aquatic > Freshwater > Creek | place: USA: Georgia | collected...
TGCCACCGCTTCGACGTGGTGAGTGTGTGGGAACAGGTCAAACGCACGAAGTGCCTTCAACTCATAGCCTGCCTCGATGAGAGGCTTTAGGTCACGGGCCAACGCGATTGGGTCGCAGGCGACATAAATGATGTGCTGTGGTGCAATGGCAAGAATCTGGCCAACCACCTTTGCTCCGGCGCCGGCACGCGGTGGGTCAAGAACGATGGTCGCGTTTCGCGGGCTGGCAGTCTTGCCGCCCTTGTCTAGGTTGCCAACACGCTCATTTAGAAAGCGCTCGACCGGTGCACAGACCGCCTTGGCGCGGCTTAGGTCGGCTAGGTTTAGGGTCGCGTCATCGGTTGCCTGACGGAACGACTCAACCGAGGTGATGCGCAGGTCATTGCCAAACTTGGCCGCGAGTGCACCCGAGAATAGGCCCACCCCACCGTAAAGGTCGAGGTTATCGGCTTCTTTGTCGATTCCGACGGCAGCCACCATTTCGGTGACAGCACTCGATAGAACCTCGGCCGCCTTCTTGTGAACCTGCCAGAAACCGCCACCGCTGATGCGGAAGGTGCGGCCGGCAACACGCTCGATAAGCCGTTCGTCACCCTTTAGCTTGCTGTCAATCTTCCACTGCACCTGCCCGGTACTAGAGGCCGAAAGTTCGATCTTCTTCACATTTTGGAAGTTCTTATTGTGCATCTCAAGCTCGCGGAGGTCTTCAACCGCCAACGGCAAATCTTTGACCTTGATGACCTCGTGGCTGCGTTCACGATAAGGGCCGACCGTTCCGGCTTCATCCACGTGCAACTGCATGCGCGTGCGATAGCCGAGGCCGTTTGCTTCATCATCACCGGGTGCGGCTTCGACAACGGGGCGCAGCTTGATGCCGGCCATGCGATCCAGGGCCTCTTCGAGCACATCAGCCTTCAGCTCACGTTGGCGAGCGAGTTTGATGTGACCAAATTCGGCGCCACCTGCACCGCCAGGGCCAGCCTGCTTCCACACCTGTGGAACTCGGTCTGGTGAGGCCTCGAGAATCTGAACCGGTTCGGCACGGCAGAACGAGCCGCCGCGGTCTTCATAAACCTGGGCTAGAACTTTTTCGCCAGGCAACACATGCGAGACAAAGACCACTCGACCATCGTGACGAGCGACGAAGATGCCGCCGTGCGCAACTTTTTCGATGGTTAGTGGAAGATTCTGGCCGACCCAGTTTGTAGTTTTACTCACCAGCCAAGATTACCCTGCCCCAGAGACATCGCCCAAGGCACGAATCTGCCAGACTGGAGCTGTGACCAAACTTATCCTGGCTTCGACTTCACCGGCCCGCCTCGCCCTTCTTCGAGCTGGAGGCATCGACCCGGTGACGATTGCACCCGGGGTTGACGAAGATGCGGTTGCCGAACGCGCAACCGCTATGGGCCTAATCTCGAACACCGCTGAAATGGTGCACGTGCTCGCCAAGGCAAAGGCCGAGGCGGTTGTCGACCACCCAGACGCACGTGGTGGCATGATCATCGGCTGCGACTCATCCTTGGAATTTGACGGCGAAGCCCTCGGCAAACCGCACGAACCCGAGGTTGCTCGCCAGCGCTGGTTAGCGATGCGCGGTCGCTCGGGCAAACTTTATTCGGGCCACTGGGTGATTGATAATCGTGACCCACGACCAGGTGTCACTCCCCCTGCCGTCGGCCACGTGTCATCGGCGGTCGTGCACTTTGCCGACTTGACCGAACGTGAAATCGACGCCTACGTGGCAACCGGCGAACCACTTAAGGTAGCCGGCGCCTTCACCATCGACGGGCTCGGCGGAGCATTCCTGAAGTCAATCGAAGGTGACGCCCACACGGTCATCGGATTATCGTTGCCGACCCTGCGCGAATTGGTGCGCTCGCTCGGCGTCGAATACACCGACCTGTGGAACCTCAGTTAGCAGTCTTCACAGTAGTTTTGTGATTTTTTTGTGATTTCACGCCAATAAATCGACCCCTTTTGTCAATAGGCTTGAAGGCATGACTACGTCTAAGAAAATCACCAAGGTACTAATCGCAAACCGAGGCGAAATTGCCGTTCGAATTGCGAGAGCCGCGAAGGATGCCGGCATTGCGTCGGTAGCCGTTTATGCAGACCAGGATCGCGAAGCGATGCACGTCAAGCTTGCCGATGAAGCTTATGCGCTGCATGGCACCACCGGACCTGAGACCTACCTGGTGATCGACAAGATTCTTAGCGTTGCAAAGAAGTCGGGTGCCGATGCGGTTCACCCTGGCTATGGCTTCTTGGCAGAGAACGCCGAATTCGCCACCAAGGTCATCGAAGCGGGTTTGATCTGGATCGGCCCATCACCGAAGGCAATCGAGCAGCTCGGCGACAAGGTTTCGGCTCGTCACGTTGCTGAGCGCGCAGGCGCACCCCTTGCCCCTGGAACCCTGGACCCTGTTTCAGGTGCCGCCGAGGTTCTAGATTTTGTTGCCCAGCACGGACTTCCGGTGGCCATTAAGGCAGCATTTGGTGGCGGTGGCCGCGGAATCAAGGTCGCATACAAGACCGAAGAGGTTGCAGAACTTTTTGACTCGGCTACGCGTGAGGCAATCGCGGCCTTCGGTCGTGGCGAATGCTTCGTCGAGAAATATCTAGAGAAGCCACGTCACGTCGAGACCCAGTGCCTTGCCGACGCATACGGGAACGTAGTCGTCGTCTCGACCCGAGACTGCTCACTTCAGCGTCGCCACCAGAAATTGGTTGAAGAGGCACCAGCCCCGTTCCTGACCGAAGATCAGGTGCGTCGACTATACGAGTCATCAAAGGCAATTTTGAAAGAGGTTGGCTATCAGGGAGCGGGAACATGTGAGTTCTTGGTCGCCCAGGATGGCACCATCTCGTTCCTCGAGGTCAACACCCGCCTTCAGGTTGAGCACCCGGTTTCTGAAGAGGTTACCGGCATCGACCTGGTTCGCGAACAGTTCCGCTTGGCCGAGGGTGGCGTGCTCGACTATCCAGACCCGCAGGTCAAGGGTCACTCATTCGAATTCCGCATTAACGGCGAGGATGCCGGCCGCAACTTCATGCCAGCCCCTGGGCCGGTTCACGTGTTCAAGGCGCCTTCTGGCCCTGGTGTTCGCGTTGACACCGGCGTCGAATCTGGCGATGTCATCTCGGGTTCATTCGACTCGATGGTCGCCAAGCTGATTGTCACCGGCGCCACCCGCGAAGAGGCACTGGCCCGATCACGTCGCGCTCTTGCCGAGATGGAAGTTGCCGGCCTTCCGACCGTGCTGCCATTCCACCGAAAGATCGTGAACGAACCAGCCTTCATCGGTGACCACAACACCAACAAGTTCGGAATCTACACCCGTTGGATCGAGACCGAGTTCGTCAACGACATCCCGGCCTGGTCTGGTATTGCCGAGGCCGGGGCCGAGCCTGCCGAGCGCAATAACGTGGTCGTCGAGGTTGACGGCAAGCGCGTCGAGGTTTCGCTGCCTAAGCGACTGCTAAGCGGTGGCGGGGCAGCCGGCCCAGTGGCTCACGCTCCGAAGCGAGCATCACACGGAACCGCATCTGGCCCAACCGCGAGCGGAAACGCCGTGAAGGCTCCGATGCAGTCGACCGTGGTCAAGGTTGCGGTTGCAGTAGGCGACACGGTTGCCGAGGGCGACCTGGTCATCGTGCTCGAGGCAATGAAGATGGAGCAGCCAATGAACGCCCACAAGGCAGGAACCATCAGGTCGATCTCGGCTGTGGTTGGCGAAACCGTTCCAGCCGGAACCGTTCTGCTCGAGCTCGAATAAAAGTCACCAAGGATTAGAAAGGGCCTCCCGATGCGGGAGGCCCTTTCTGTTTGAAGCAGTTTCTACTAATTCAGTGGGCTGTGCAGAGCGCGAGCCGCGTCGCTGATAGAACCCGAAAGCGACGGATAGACGGTGAAGGTCTCGGCCAATTCATCGACCGTCAAACGGTTTTCGATGGCGATTGCGATTGGGTAGATCAGGTCTGAGGCTCGAGGAGCCGCGACCACACCGCCGATGACGGTGCCACCGGTCGAGCAAATGAGTTTGATGAAACCCTCGGTGAGGCCCTGCATCTTGGCACGCGGGTTGGTGGTTAGGTCGATCATCTCGACGTGACCGTTGACTCGACCTTCGGCAATGTCCTTTTCCATCCATCCAACCGAGGCAATCTCAGGAGAAGTGAAGACGTTAGATGCCACGTTGCGCAGCTCGGTCGGCACCGCAACGTCACCCATTGTGTGGAACACCGCGGTGCGGCCCTGCATTGCACTAACCGAAGCCAGCGGCAAGAAAGTGGTGCAGTCACCGACCGCATAAACGTTTGCACGTGAGGTTCTGGCGACCTTGTTGACCTGAACGTGGCCAGACTCGGTCAAGACCACACCGGCTTCCTCCAGCCCGAGACCTTCGGTGTTTGGAATGGCTCCAACTGCCATCAGACAGTGCGAACCCTTGATGATTGTGCCGTCGGCAAGGGTGACCTCAACGCCGGTGCCGGTGTTGACCACCTTGTCGGCGCGGGTGTTCGAGTGGATGTTGATGCCGTTGTTGCGGAACACGCGCTCGATGAGGTCGGCGGCATCCTTGTCGTTTCCAGGCAAAACCTTGTCGCGGCTGGAGATCAACGAAACCTCGCTGCCTAGGGCACGGTAGGCCGAAGCGAACTCGGCTCCGGTGACACCAGAACCGACCACGATCATGTGCTCTGGCAACTCATCCAGGTTATAAAGCTGGGTCCAGGTGAGAATTCGGTCGCCATCTGGCTTGGCATCTGGCAGCTGGCGAGGGTGCGCACCTACCGCAATGATGATGGTTTTGGCTTCCATCTTTTCTGGCTTGCCGCCATCGGCTGGGGTCGCGATGACGTGATGGTTTCCGTCGAGCTTGCCGGTGCCATGGATGACTCGCACTCCCTCTTTGACCAGTGTCTCGAGCATGTCTGAAGATGATTCCTCGGCTAGGTCGAGCAAACGACGGTTCACCTGAGCGAGATCGATTTCGATCTTTGGCTTTACCGACTGACCCGCGAACGAAAACTTCACGCCAAGCGTGGTTGCGTGAGCCACGCGCTGAGCAGCCTCGGCGGTGGCAATCAGGGTCTTTGAAGGAACCACGTCGGTGAGCACCGCGGCGCCACCGATCCCGTTTCTTTCGATCAGGGTGACGTCTGCTCCGAGCTGGACTCCGGCAAGTGCTGCCTCGTATCCGCCAGGGCCGCCGCCGATGATAACAATGTGGTGCTTCTTAGTCTTGTCTGTGCTCACCCTTTTATTCTGCCAGTCGTAGACTCGAACCATGACAAATCCGTTCGACCTAGCCAGAGAAGCCGCCTCGAAAATCGCCGAACTAAGCGGCGTTGAGAACCATGACATCGCCCTAACCCTGGGGTCTGGCTGGGCGAAGGCCGCCGACCTAATCGGTGAAACCGTGGCCAGCATCGATGCAACCAAAATCCCAGGATTTTTGCCACCGGCTGTGCCTGGTCACGTTGCAACCATTCGGTCGATCAAACTTCCGAGCGGCAAGCACGCGCTGATTCTCGGGGCTCGAAGCCACTATTACGAGGGCCACGGGGTTCGCCAGGTGGCACATGGAGTGCGAACCGCAGCCGCAACCGGCGCCAAGATCATGATTCTCACCAACGGTGCGGGCGGCATCAAAGAGACCTGGAAACCGGGCACACCGGTTCTGATCAGCGACCACATCAACCTCACCGCAGACAGCCCGCTCGAGGGCGCCAAGTTCGTTGACCTAACCGACCTCTATTCGAGCCGCCTGCGTGCGATTGCCCGAACCGTTGACGCGACCCTCGACGAAGGCGTTTATTGCCAGTTCCGCGGCCCACACTATGAGACCCCGGCAGAGGTGCAGATGGCCAAGCACATCGGCGGTCACATTGTTGGCATGTCGACAGCGCTTGAAGCGATTGCGGCTCGCGAGGCCGGTATGGAGATTCTTGGTTTGTCACTGATCACCAACCTCGCAGCTGGAATCCAGAAGACTCCACTAAGCCACGAAGAGGTCATCCAGGCCGGCAAGGATGCCGAAATTCGCATCAGTGCCCTGTTGGCGGAGATTGTTTCGAAGCTATGAGCCAGAACCTCGCCGACCTAATCGCGGCAGCCAGCGCCTGGGCAGACCAAGACCCTGACCTGGAGACTCGCGCCGAACTCGAAGAGCTAATCGACAAGCGTGATGTTGCCGCGCTCAGCGACAGATTCGACGGCCGACTTGAATTTGGCACCGCCGGTCTTCGCGGTGAACTAGGCGCAGGTTCAAATCGCATGAACCGTGTGCTCGTGGCTCAGGCAGCCGCCGGCATCGCGAAGTTCTTGCTCAGCGAACCAGAATTCAACTCGGATGTCGAGCCGCCGAGCGTCATCATCGGTTTTGACGGCCGCATCAACAGCGCGGTTTTCGCACGCGACTCCGCGCAAATTTTCGCAGGAGCCGGAATCCGTGCGCTGCTCTTTGATGGCGTCGTGCCGACCCCGGTTTTGGCATTTGCCGGAAAGCACCTGAACACCTCGGCCGCCATCATGGTGACCGCCTCGCACAACCCGCCGCGCGACAACGGATACAAGGTATACCTTGGCGGCAGCAACGGTGGCTCGCAGATTATTTCGCCCACCGACAAGATCATCGCGGGGCACATCGCCGAGGTCGCAAAGACCAAGACCTTCAATGAAATCAACAAGAGTGACAATTTTGAAGTGGTTGGCGACGAGCTGCGACAGGCCTATGTGGCCGAGGCGGCGGGGCTGACCGGCGAAGTGATTGACGGCGATCGAGTTCGAATCGTTTACACCGCGATGCACGGTGTCGGCTGGCATATCGTTGAGGCCCTGTTCGGGTCGGTTGGGCTAGCCCGACCAGAGACGGTCACCGCCCAGCTGCTGCCAGACGGCAAATTCCCGACCGTGGCTTTCCCAAACCCCGAAGAACCGGGGGCAATGGACCTCGCTCTTGAGATCGGTCGTGACCGCAAGGCCGACCTGATTTTGGCCAACGACCCAGATGCCGATCGCCTGGCTGTTGCGATAAAGGACGACACCTCGTCGACCGGGTTCCGTCAGCTAACCGGCGACGAAGTCGGATTGTTGCTCGGTGATGAAATGGCCAGACGTGCCGTCGCCGATCGACGCAAGGGTGCCCTGGCCTGTTCAATCGTCTCGAGCTCGGCGCTTGGCAAGGTGGCCGCACACTATGGTTTTGAGTTCAAAGAGACTCTCACCGGTTTCAAGTGGATCTCAAAGGTGCCAAACCTCATTTTTGGTTTCGAAGAGGCACTCGGTTATTGCGTCGACGCCCAGCACACCCCAGACAAGGATGGCATTTCGGCCGCGCTGATCATCGCCGAGCTTGCCAACCGCCTCGCCGGGCAGGGCAAGACCCTCGCCGAACGCTTGGCCGACCTGGGGGCACTCTTCGGTCACTATGCCACCGGTCAGATCTCGATTCGAGTCAGCGACCTATCTCTGATCGCCAACCAGATGAAAAAACTGCGCGAACAAACCCCGGCGACAATCGATGGCGTGACAGCGGAATTCACCGATTTGGCCCTGGGCGGCAATGGGCTAGCACCAACCGACGGAGTGCGCTTTGACCTGGCCGATGGGCGTCGCGTGATAGTTCGACCTTCTGGAACCGAACCGAAATTGAAGTGCTACCTTCAGGCGATTGGAACATCCAAGATTGAGGCCGAAGCCGGCCTAGCTGCGCTTAGAGCAGCGATGCAGAAAGTTTTTCAGTGATCTCTTCGAGGTCGAAGAAATGCTCGATGGCGACAACCTCAGAAGGCAGACCCTGCAACTGATCAACCAGATCCGGGGTGGTCAAAATAATCTGGGCGTCACGAGATTCGCGAGCGATGGCAACACTGGTTGCATCCACGGTCGCCTCAATGCCCAATTGGCGAAGCACCTTCTCGGCATTCATCTTTAGCAAAACAGACGTGCCGATGCCCATCCCACACACGGCAATAATCTTCATGCTTCTATTCTGACCCGCTTCACTTGAACAACAAGCGAATCTGGTCGCTATCGACAGCATTTAACAAACTATTCACAGAGTCGGCCTCGCCAAGAAATGTGGCTAGCTCGGCCATGATGTCAATGTGTGACTCGTGATCGGTTGCGCACAGCCCGATAACCAGCCGCACCGGGTCATTGGCCTCGTTGCCGAAGGCCACCGGTTCGGCCAGAGTGACCAGACTCAAGCCAATTTCTAAAACTGCCTCGGATGGTCGCCCATGCGCAAGGGCAATCCCCGGAGCGATGACGATGTAGGGTCCGTTGGCCTCGACAGCCTCGATCATCGAATCGGTGTATTCAGGTGTTGACCGACCACTTGCCACCAAGAGCTCGCCGGCCATCTCGATGGCGTGCTCACGATCTAACGCAATCGCCCCAACTCGAATCGAGTGTTCGGCGAAGGCCGCGGCTAGTGCCGGATAGTTACTCAACTGCTTCGGCGAAACCGTCTGAAATCATGTCCATGAGCTCTTCGCGCTGCTCAAGGTCTTGGAAGGCGCCCTCGGCCGCATTCAACTGGAAGGTCTCTAGATCGGCCAAGCCATAATCAAAGGTCTTCACCAAAAGTTCGAGCTCGCGGGTCAGAGTGGTGCCAGACATCAAGCGGTTATCGGTGTTCACGGTGACCTTGAAACCTAGATCATAGAGAATGTCGAACGGGTGATCTGCCATGGTTTCACCGAGCAACGAGATCGCTCCGGTCTGAAGGTTTGACGAAGGCGAGGTCTCGAGAACGATTCCACGGTCATAAACCCAGCGAGCAACCTCACCAAGTTCGACGAAGTCTGCATCACCCTCGCTGCGCGAGAGCAGAATGTCTTCGATGATGCGAACGCCGTGACCAAGACGAAGGGCGCGGCCTGAAACAATCGCATCCTTGATGCTCTCGACACCATCGGCTTCACCGGCGTGAACAGTTACCGGGAACAACTCTGACGCCAGATAGTCGAAGGCGATCTTGTGACGGCTAGGCAAGAAACCCTTTTCGGCACCGGCGATGTCGAAACCGACCACACCGTTGTTGCGGTGACGAACGGCCAGCTCGGCAATCTCAAGCCCACGGTCGGCGTGACGCATGGCTGTCACCAACTGGCCGGTGCGGATGAACCCGCCGTGATAGTCGACGTCTTCCATGCCCTGCTCGAGGCCATCTTGAACTGCCTCAACGACCTCATCCAGGGTCAAGCCGCGCTGAAGGTGCTGCTCGGGAGCCCAGCGCACCTCACCATAGATGACGCCATCCTCGGCAAGGTCGTGAACGAACTCGCGAGCCACGCGCTGAAGGCCCTCTCGGGTCTGCATCACGGCGGTGGTGTGGTCAAAGGTCTCAAGATATTTGACCAGCGAACCCGAGTTGGCCGAGGTCTCGAACCAGTTTTTGAGGTCTGCGGCGTTGTCGGCAGGCAGCTTGTGACCCACGGCATCGGCAAGTTCGATGATGGTCTGCGGGCGAAGGCCGCCATCCAGGTGGTCGTGGAGCGAGATTTTCGGAAGTGCCTGAATGTTGAAGCGAGCCATTTGGTGCCTTTCGTTTAGCCCTCGATGCGATCGAGCAAGATTTTGCGCGGTGCAGCAATAGCAGCAGCCTCAATCTTAAACGAACCTTCGAGCGCTTCCATAGCCCTCTCGAATCGTTCTGCCTCGTCGGTGTGCAGGGTCATCAGCGGTTGCCCCGCCTTTACCGCAGAACCCAGTTGGGCGTGCAGTGTGATTCCGGCCCCGAACTGAACCGGATCTTCCTTGCGAGCTCGGCCGGCGCCAAGACGCCAGGATGCGGTGCCCACCTGAAGGGCGTCGAGCTTGGTCAAGACTCCATCGCTCGGCGCCAGGATCACCTGGTGTTCCTTTGCGGTTGGCAGCGCGGCATCAGGGTCTCCGCCCTGGGCCGAAATCATTTGACGCCACTTGTCCATGGCGCGCCCATCCTTTAGAGCGGCAGCCACGTCGACGTCGGTCTTGCCGGCGAGGCGAAGCATCTCTCGCGCCAGTTCGACGGTCAGTTCGACAACATCGGCCGGGCCTCCCCCGGCGAGCACCTCGACCGATTCCTTAACCTCGAGAGCGTTGCCAATTTCGAGGCCAAGCGGTGTCGACATGTCGGTGAGCAGGGCCGAGGTGTTCACGCCGGCATCCTGGCCCAACTGAACCATCACGGTGGCAAGTTCGCGAGCGCGGTCGATGTTCTTCATGAAGGCCCCAGAGCCAACCTTGACATCCAAAACCAACGATGAGGTGCCCTCGGCGATCTTCTTCGACATGATCGAGCTGGCAATCAGCGGGATTGCCTCGACGGTGCCGGTCACATCGCGCAGGGCGTAGAGCTTTTTATCGGCAGGCGCTAGCCCGGCACCGGCGGCACAAATGACAGCACCAACCTCGGCGAGCTGGCGGTGGAATTCCTCGTTGCTTAGCGATGCTCGCCAACCCTTGATCGATTCGAGTTTGTCTAGGGTGCCGCCCGTGTGACCTAGGCCACGGCCAGAAAGCTGAGGAACCGCGACACCAAAGGCCGCGACCAGTGGCGCGAGCGGAAGGGTGATCTTGTCGCCGACGCCACCGGTTGAATGCTTGTCAGAGGTCGGGGCAGCCAAGCCCGCGTAGTTCAGGGTTTCACCCGAGGCAATCATGGCCATGGTTAGGTCTTTGATTTCACGGCGGCTCATGCCGTTTAGCAAGATGGCCATCGCCATCGCCGACATCTGCTCATCGGCAACGACACCTGAGGTGTAGTTGGCAACAAGCCAGTCAATTTGTGCGGTCGAGAGCTCGCCCTTCTCACGCTTCTGCATGATCAGTTCAACTGCTGCAAACTCAGACATTATTTTCTCGCTTCTAGATCGCGTGGGCCGAAGGCGTCAGGGATAACCTCGTCGATGCTCTTGAAGCCCGAAACGGTTTCCAAGATCATGTCGGCCGCAGAGTGCTCGAAGAGCAGTTGACGGCAGCGACCGCAGGGCATCAACACGTTGCCGTGGCCATCCACACAGGTGAACGCAACCAGTCGGCCACCACCGGTCATGAACAGGTTGCTCACCAAAGAGCACTCGGCGCAGAGGGTCAGCCCATAGGACGCGTTCTCGACGTTGCAGCCCGAGACGATGCGCCCGTCATCGGTAAGTGCCGCTGCACCCACCCTGAACTTTGAATAGGGCACGTATGCCTTCGCCATCGCCGACTTCGCGGCCTCGCGAAGCTCGTCCCAGTTGATTTCAACCGACATGATTCACCTAACTCTTTATGTAGGCCTTGCCGGAGGCGGCAGGGCCGGTGACCTTGCCGACGAGACCGGCGACTGCGACCACGGTCAAGGCATAAGGCAGCATCAATAGGAATTCGCTTGGCACCGAGGAACCGATGATGGCCAGGCCATACTGGAGGTTTTCGGCGAAGCCAAACAAGAGTGCGGCGAATGCGGCATAGATCGGGTTCCAACGACCGAAGATCAGGGCCGCTAGAGCGATATAACCTGCACCGTTGGTCATCTCTTTGCCGAAGGCACCGACTTGACCGAGGGTGAAGAACGAGCCACCCAAGCCCGCGAGCGCACCACCGATCATGACGCTGACATAGCGGGTGCGGAAGACGTTGATGCCGACGGTGTCGGCGGCCTTCGGATATTCACCCACGGCACGAACGCGCAGACCCCAGCGAGTCTTGAACAGCGCGAAGTAGACCACGGCAACCGCTAGATACATCAGGTAGACGATCAGGGTCTGGTTGAACAGAACCGGCCCGAGCACCGGAATTTGGCCGAGCACCGGAATCAGGATGTTTCCGAAGCGGTCTGGCTGGTTATAAAGCGGTAGGTTGCTGACCATCAGGGTGCTGAAAATGAAGTTGGTCAAACCGACCACCAAGACGTTTAGAACCACTCCGACGATGATCTGATCAACCACATACTTGATCGCAAAGACCGCGAGCACCCAGGCAACCAGGGCACCGGCAATCAGCGCACCGATCAAACCGGCGAGCAGGTTGTGCGAGAGCGAGGTGACCAGTGCCGAGACGAAAGCTCCGGCCAAGAGTTGGCCCTCGATTGCGATGTTGACCACACCAACGCGCTCGCTGAGCACACCGGCAAGTGAGCCAAAGATTAGCGGCACAGCCAAGGCCAGCGAACCCTGCAAAAGCGAGGTGAAGGTCATGGTTTTTCCGGCGAATAGATTCAAAAGAATTTCGACTACGAGTGCCACCGAAAACAGGATGACGACCCAGCGCGGAGTCTTGTGGTTCTTCAATATCACTAGATAAGCCGAGACGCCGAAGGCGATGACCTGGGCGGCAAGTGCCAGACCGCTGATCAGCGAAACATTAAGTGGGAAGTCTGGCAACTTGAAAATGTCGGAGTCGGTCGAGATGTTGATTGTGGTCACACCGCTCGGGGCAGCGATGAACAACCAGAGACCGACGATGGTCAGTGCTAGTAGCCCTATTGGGGTGCGTTTGCTCTGCTTCATGCGACTACCTCCTTAGCTTCTTTGACCCGGAAGATTGATCGAACCAGAGGCGGTGCGGCGATGAATAGAACAATCAGCGATTGAACCACCAAAACGATGTCTACCGGCACACCCTGGTTCGCCTGCATGGTCACTGCACCGGCGCGAAGGGCGCCGAACAAGAGACCCGCAACCAAGACACCCCATGGGTTTGAGCGACCGAGCAGTGCCACCGTGATGGCGTCGAAGCCATAGCTAGCCGCGACACCTAGGGTCAGCACCTGCTCTGAGCCGAGAATCTGAGAGGTGCCGGCTAGCCCAGAAAGCGCACCCGAGATTCCCATCACCAGGATGTAGGTCAGCCCGATGTTGATGCCGGCAACCTTTGCCGCGTTCGGGTTGTGACCGAGAGCGCGGAAGCGGAAGCCTAGGGTCGAGCGGTTCAACAACCACCAGGTGAAGACCACAGCGAGCAACATTGCAAAAACTCCGCCGTGCACGCGGAACTGGTCACCGAGGAAGAAAAGATACTTGGCCGAGTCTTTCACCGGTGGCGAAATTGGGTTCACCGCACCCGGAGCCTGAAGCACCGGAGTCTTCAAAAGGAAGCCGAGCAAAAGCACCGCGATGTAGTTGAACATGATCGTGACGATCACTTCGTTTGCACCGGTGGTGGCCTTCAGCAAGCCCACGACGGCGCCAAAAAGCGCTCCACCGAGAATTCCGGCGAGCACCGCCAATGGAAAGTGCAGATACCAAGGCAAGTCGACATAGATGCCGACCCAACCCGCGAACATCGCACCAAAGATGATTTGACCGGTGGCACCGATGTTGAATAGGCCAGACCTGAAAGCCACGGCCAAACCGAGACCCGACATGGTGATCGGGGTCGCATAAGCCAGGGTTTCGGTGATCGGCTTGATCATCTGGACGCCGTCAATGGCCTTGTAGTTGAAGATCGCCCCACGGAACATGGCGTCATAGGCACCGAACACCGAGTTCCACAGAGCCTGGAAAAAGTCGCTTGGCCTTGCCGTTAGATAGGTGGCGGTGGTCTGCACATCCGGGCTAGAAATTGCGATCAGGATTCCGCCAACCAACAACGATGCAATGACCGCGAGAATCGACAGAAAAGCGCTGCCGCTCGTGAATTCCTTCATTACGCGTTTCATGCGCTGATACCTGCCATCATCTGTCCGAGTGTTGCTCTTGGGGTGTTCGAAGGCACGATGCCGACAATCTTTCCCTTATACATGACCGCAATTCGGTCACCCAGTTGAGTGGCCTCATCGAGTTCGGTGGCCACAATCAAAACTGGGATTCCGCTATCACGGGTGGCAACGATCTGCTCATGAACGAACTCGATCGAACCAACATCGAGGCCGCGGGTAGGTTGCGACGCCACGAATAATCGCAGCTCTCTTGAGAGCTCTCGAGCGAGCACCACTTTCTGCTGGTTTCCGCCGGAAAGCTGCGAAGCCTTCGATTCGATGCCCTGGGCACGCACATCGAACTGCTTCAACTTTTCGAGGGCAAACTTCTTCAGATAACCGAGGTCTATGTTGAGACCCCGGGCAAAAGGCTTGCGGTCGCTGCGGTCGAGCATGAGGTTTTCGGCGATCGTGAATTCGGCAACCAGGCCATCCTCGGTTCGGTCTTCGGGAACAAAGCCGACGCCGAGGTCAAGCACCTGCTTGACGTTTTTGCCAATCAGTTCGCGACCATCGAGCTGGATCGAACCTGCGGTCTTGCCGTGCATGCCGATGATTGCCTCGGTGAGCTCGGTTTGACCGTTTCCCTGCACGCCGGCAATGACCAAGATTTCGCCCTCGTGAATTTCGAAGTTGATGTCGTCGAGCACCTTGGTGCCCGAGTGGTTCCAAGCCGAAAGCCCCTGCACCTTGAAGGTCGGCTGGCCCGGTTTCGCTGCGGCCTTTTCAACGTCAAGATCTACGGCGCGGCCAACCATCATCGAAGCGAGTTCGTTTGCGGTTGACTTCGGGTCAGCCTCGCCCACCACCTTGCCCAAACGCAGCACGGTGATTTTGTCGGCCACCTCTTGAACCTCGCGAAGTTTGTGGGTGATAAAGACGATTGCGGTTCCAGCGGCACGAAGCTGCTTCATGATCGCCATGAGCTCGTCGGTCTCTTGCGGGGTTAGCACCGCGGTTGGCTCATCAAAGATCAGAACCTTGGCATTGCCGATCAATGCCTTGATGATTTCGACGCGCTGTTGCACGCCAACCGGAAGATCGCCGACGATCGCATCCGGGTCGATTTCAAAACCGAACTTTGCCGCCACCTCGCGCACCTTCGCGCGGGCCGCAGCCATGTCTAGGACGCCACCGAATTTGGTTGGCTCGTGACCGAGCATCACATTTTCGGCAACCGTGAAAACAGGGATGAGCATGAAGTGCTGGTGAACCATTCCGATTCCGGCAGCCATTGCGTCGCCCGGCCCAGAGAATTTGACCGGCTTGTCATCGAGCAGAATTTCTCCGCCGTCGGCCTGATAAAGACCGTAGAGAACATTCATCAGCGTCGATTTGCCGGCGCCATTTTCGCCGAGGAGGCAGTGGATCTCGCCTGGTTGCGCAATTAGATTCACGTTGTCATTGGCCACCATGGCGCCAAAGCGCTTGGTGATTCCACGCAGTTCAAGCTTCATCGCTCATCCGTTTCACTAGACCCGATTGGGGGTAATTCAGTCTAACTTTTTAGCCTCGAAAAGAAACCGGGGATGGCCACACAGGTGACCATCCCCGACTTAACTTTTAGTTGTTACTTGTTGTAGATCGAGGTGACCTTGATCTTGCCCGAGATGATGTCAGCCTTTAGGCCATCAAGCTCGGTCTGGATGCCAGCTGGGTAAACAACCTCGTGCTGAGCAGCGATTGCAACGCCACCGTTGGCTAGGTTGCCAACGTACTGGTTTGCGTCGCCACCTGAGAAGGTGCCGTCAACGCCGGTCTTGATAACAGCAAGAACAGCAGCTGCCATCTTCTTCTCGATCGAGGTCAAGATGTTTGCCTTGTATGCAGCGTGGGTAGGTAGGTTGTACCAGTCGCTGTCAACACCGACAACAAGGGTGCCCTTCTTGTCAAGAGTTGCCTGACCTGAACCAACACCAACTGGACCAGCAACAGGAAGCACGATGTCTGCACCCTGAGCGAAGAAGCCCTGGGTTAGAGTCTTGCCCTTTGCCTGGTCGTTGAAGTCGCCGGTTGCGGCCCACTTCTTGGTGTCGGTGCCAGCAGCACCTAGAACGACAACCTTCTTGCCCTTAGCCATGTTGTATGCGTCAACACCCTGCTTGAAGCCATCCATGAAGATGGTTACAGAAGGAAGAAGCATTCCACCGTAGGTAGCGACCTTACCGGTCTTGGTGGTTGCAGCGGCTAGGTAACCAGCTAGGTAAGCGGCTTCAGCGGTGTTGTACTGAATTGGCTTTACGTTTGGCAGGCTTAGCGGCGAGTAGTCATCGTTGCTTAGCGCTGAGTCAATGATTGCGAAGTTAACCTTTGGGTTCTTCTTTGCTGCATCGCGGGTTGCGGTTGCAAGGTTGAAGCCCACGGTGACGATCAGGTTACAGCCCTCAGAGATCATTGAGTCGATGCCAGACACATAGTCGGTCTGAGTCGCCTTCTCTGGTGACTCTACGGTTGCGGTCTGGACGCCTAGCTCTGCCTTGGCCTGGGTTAGACCGGCGTATGCCTCTTGGTTGAATGATGCGTCGTTGAAGCCACCAGCGTCAGAGACCATACAGGCCTTGTAGTTCACTGGGGTTGCGGTTGGCGCGGCCGGTGCGGCGGCGCAGCCAGCTAGGGCGAGGCTTGCAATTGCTGCAAGTGCTAGGCCCTTGATTGCGGTAGTGCGTGAAACAGTCTTCACAGTTTTTTCCTCCCGAAAAACGGCTGTGTCTCTCACAACCGTTGTGCGGATTTAGCCTACGCCCAGCAAGTTCACAGAAATAGGTAATCCTGGGTTTAGAGGAAATTATTAACCGAAAAGTAACAATCCGAGGCTCGGATGTCTAGCCGACCCTAAAGAACGTCGGAGTGCCCGGTGGCCTTGAGCGCGTCGACCAGCGACTTCACTCTCTGGGCATGCTCCTTGGTGGTTACCAGCAGCGCATCCGGGGTGTCGACCACAATGATGTCTTCTACACCGATTAGTGCGATCAATCGGTCGGTGTCACTTACCAGGATGCCGCTCGAAGAATCGGCCAAGACCTTGGCGTTGCCAAGCACCGCGAGGTTGCCCTTGCGGCCCTGCGATTGCAACTCGGCGATTGCGGCGAAGTCGCCGACGTCATGCCAGCTGAAGTCGGCAGGAACCACGGCCACAAGGCCTTCGGCTGCCGCTGGTTCGGCAACCGAGTAATCAATGGCAACCTTTTTAAGCGTCGGCCAGATTCTTTCGATTGCTGCCTTGCGGTCATCGGTGTCCCAGGCGGCAGCGAGCTCCATGATCGCGGCGTGCAACCCCGGTTCAGACTTAGCCAACTGTTCTAACAAGACCGATGCCGGGGCAATGAACATGCCGGCGTTCCAGAGATAAAGACCCGACTCGACATACTTGCGGGCCTTGTCGATGTTTGGCTTTTCGACGAACTTGACCACGTCGCGAGCATTTGGCGCCGAAGCGAGCCCGAGTGATTCACCTTGCTTGATGTATCCAAAGCCAACCGAAGGTTCGGTTGGAGCGATGCCGATGGTGACAATCTTGCCGGTGGCGGCAACTTCGACTGCCTCGCGAACCACGGCCTGAAACTTGTCGTCCTCTGTGATTACGTGGTCGGCGGCAAAAGAGCCGATGATCACATCGGGTTCGCGCTGCATCAAAATTGCGGCGGCGAGGGCGATCGCTGCGGTCGAGTCTTTCGGCGAAAGCTCGAGCACAAGGTTGTCGGTGGAGAGGTCTTCAATTTGCTCGAGAACCGCAGCCTTGTGCACCTTTCCGGTGACTACCAGGATGCGGTCTCGGCCAGCCAGTGGGGTGAGGCGATCCCAGGTGTCCTGCAGCAGGGTCTGGCCCGAACCGGTTAGGTCGTGCAAGAACTTTGGAGCCGAGGCGCGAGATAGCGGCCATAGGCGGCTGCCGATTCCTCCGGCTGGGATGATGCTGAAGAAACGGTCGAGTGGTTCGCGCTGAATGCTCATGTCACTCAAAACACTACCGAAGAACTTCAAAATACCTGCCTCGAAGTGCGCCAAAGCGGGAATTCTCAGCGTTTTCTAGGCTTAGACTTAAGTGTCTGTTACTAGGAGGTCTTCGTGCCAACAAAACCAGCCGGAACTTTGTATCGTGGCAAAGTCGGAATGTGGTCATGGGTTCTACACCGCATCACTGGTGTAGCAATCTTCTTCTTTCTATTGGTGCACGTGCTCGACACGTCGCTCGTCCGTCTAAGCCCTGAGGCTTATAACGCGGTCGTCAGCACCTACAAAACCCCGCTAGTTGGTCTCGGTGAGCTTGGTCTCGTCGCCGCCATTCTTTATCACGCGCTCAATGGCGTTCGTGTGATTCTGATCGACTTCTGGCGCAAGGGCGTCAAGCACCAGAACCTAATGTTCTGGATCGTTGTCGTGGTCGCACTGATTGCCTTCGCGGGCTTCGCACCTCGTCACCTCATCCATGTATTCCACCTGGGCTAAGCAAAGGAGCTAAAGATGTCTGTAGTTATCGAACAACCACGCAGCCCACGCAGTCGCCGCGGTGCGAACTGGGAAAAGTATGGCTGGATGTACATGCGCGCCTCTGGTGCGCTTCTAGTCATTTTGATTTTCGGCCACCTCTTCACCAACCTCTGGGCTGGCGAGGGAATCAAGGCCATCGACTTCGCCTTCGTTGGCGGCAAGTGGTCAAACCCGTTCTGGCAGGTCTGGGATGGGCTAATGCTTTGGCTTGCGTTGATTCATGGAACCAACGGAATGCGCACCATCGTCAACGACTACACCTCTCGCGAAGGCGTTCGTAAGGCCTTGAACATTGCCCTCTGGGGAATTTGTGCGGTGCTGGTCGTGCTTGGAACCTTGGTGATCCTCACCTTCGATCCATGCCCTGCAAACGGCATCGCCGCTAATCTTCCATCCTTCTGCCCTGCTCGTTAGGAAACAATAAAAGTGACCAACGCATCACCAAAGGTTCACCACTACCAGTACGACGTCGTCATTGTGGGTGCCGGTGGCGCCGGCATGCGCGCAGCAATTGAAGCTGGGCCACACGCAAAGACCGCCGTTATCTCAAAGCTGTTCCCAACTCGCTCGCACACCGGTGCGGCTCAGGGTGGAATGGCAGCCGCACTTGCCAACGTCGAAGAAGACAGCTGGGAATGGCACACTTTCGACACCGTCAAGGGTGGCGACTACCTGGTTGACCAGGATGCTGCCGAGATTCTTGCCAAGGAATCGGTTCAGGCGGTCATCGACCTAGAAAACATGGGTCTGCCATTCAACCGCACCCCAGACGGCAAGATCGACCAGCGCCGCTTCGGTGGCCACACCCGCGACCATGGCAAGGCCCCGGTTCGCCGCTCTTGCTATGCAGCCGACCGTACCGGTCACATGATTCTTCAGACCTTGTATCAGAACTGTGTCAAGTTGGGCATCGAGTTCTATAACGAGTTCTATGTGCTCGACTTGGTCATGGCCAAGGTTGATGGCGAAGAGCGCCCATCAGCGGTAGTCGCATACGAGCTGTCAACCGGAGAGATTCACGTCTTCCAGGGCAAGTCGATCGTTTTCGCGACCGGTGGCTTCGGCAAGATCTTCAAGACCACCTCTAACGCACACACCCTAACCGGTGACGGCGTTGGCATCATCTATCGCAAGGGCCTTCCGCTCGAAGACATGGAGTTCTACCAGTTCCACCCAACCGGTCTAGCCGGCCTTGGCATCTTGCTTTCTGAGGCCGCTCGTGGTGAAGGTGGAATCCTTCGCAACTCGTCTGGTGAGCGCTTCATGGAGCGCTATGCTCCAACCATCAAGGACTTGGCGCCGCGTGACATGGTTGCTCGCGCCATGGCCAATGAGGTTCGTGAGGGTCGCGGAGCCGGTCCAAACAAAGACTACGTTCTGCTCGACCTAACCCACCTGCCACCAGAGGTCATCGACGAGAAGCTGCCGGACATCACCGAGTTTGCTCGCACCTACCTCGGTGTCGAGCCTTACACCGAGCCGGTTCCGGTCTTCCCTACCGCCCACTATGCAATGGGTGGCATCCCGACCAACGTTCAGGCCGAGGTTCTGCGCGACAACAAGAAGGTTGTGCCTGGTCTCTATGCCGCCGGCGAGTGCGCCTGTGTCTCTGTGCACGGAGCAAACCGTTTGGGAACCAACTCGCTTCTCGACATCAACGTTTTCGGCAAGCGCGCCGGCATCGCCGCAGTCGAATATGCCAAGAAGGCAAAGCACGTGCCGGTTCCTGCCGACGCTGCCGACGAGGTCATCGCGATGGTCGAAAAGGTTCGCAACTCAAAGGGAACCGAGAAGGTGGCCGTGCTTCGCAAGGAGCTTCAGGACACCATGGATAAAAACGCCCAGGTTTATCGCACCGAAGAGTCGCTCAACGAGGCTCTCGAGAAGATTGCCGAGCTGCGCGTTCGCTATGAGAACATCTCGGTTCAAGACAAGGGTCAGCGCTTCAACACCGACCTGCTCGAGGCCATCGAGCTCGGATTCTTGCTTGACCTCGCCGAGGTTTTGGCATTCACCTCACGTGAGCGTCGCGAATCACGCGGCGGCCACTTCCGCGAAGACTTCGACACCCGTGACGACAAGAAGTTCATGGTTCACTCAATGGCTTACCTGACCGACAAGAAGGCAAAGAAGCCGGGCGACAACATCAAGCTCGAGTGGAAACCTGTCACCGTTACCAACTACCAGCCAATGGAGCGTAAGTACTAATGGCAACTGAATTCGAAGAACTCGGCGCAGTCCCGTCGTTCACCGTCACCCTGTTCGTTCGTCGCTATAACCCTGAAGATGGCCAAGAGGCTCGCTGGCAGGACTTCGACGTTCAGGTTCACGGCACCGACCGTGTGCTCGATGCGCTGCACAAGATCAAGTGGGAGATGGATGGCTCACTGACCTTCCGTCGCTCGTGTGCTCACGGTGTTTGTGGCTCGGATGCGATGCGCATCAACGGTCGCAACCGCCTTGCCTGCAAGACCCTGATCAAAGACCTAGACATCACTCAGCCGATCTATGTTGAGCCAATCAAGGGTCTAGAGGTCGAAAAGGACCTCGTCGTCGACATGAACCCTTTCTATCAGGCCTATCGCGACATCAAGCCATTCTTGATCGCAAGCGACAAGCCAGAGAAGGAACGTCTTCAGTCAGCAGCCGACCACGCAAAGTTCGAAGACACCACCAAGTGCATTCTCTGCGCCGCCTGCACCACCTCGTGCCCAGTGTTCTGGACCGACGGTCAATACTTTGGCCCGGCAGCTATCGTGAACGCACACCGCTTCATCTTTGACTCTCGTGACGAGGCTGCAGAAGTTCGCATCGACATTCTTAACGACAAGGAAGGCGTCTGGCGCTGCCGCACCACCTTCAACTGCACCGAGGCCTGCCCTCGCGGCATTGAGGTGACCAAGGCTATCGCCGAGGTCAAGCAGGCGATCCTTCGAGGCAAGCCATAGTTTTATCCACAGCGAAGAAACCTGCAAAGTTCCTAAGAGTTTTGGAACCTTGCAGGTTTCTTCGTTAACCCAGGTTTAGCGTTGTCACTATGAGCTGCGAAAACCTTTGTGCAACCGGGGCAACGACCCCGAACCGAACCGTTACCGAAATCCCAGCGAACCACCTGAGCCGTCGAGCGATGCTGTCTGGTCTCGGGGCAGCACTCGCCGGGGTTGGCCTGATGGGTCCTGCAGAATCGGCGCTAGCAGCGGCCAAGACCTACACCGTCGGCAAGACCACCGACGTTGCCGTTGGCAGCGCGCACTCTTATTCGGTTGCCGGAATTCCAATCATCATCACTCAGCCACGCAAGGGAGTTTTCAAGGCCTTCAACGGTTACTGCACCCACCAGCAGATTCCATTGACCGCCCTGAACGGCACCAACTTGGTTTGCGAGCAGCATGGTTCGACCTTCAACACCACCACCGGCAAGGTGACCAACGGGCCGGCTCGGACCGGGCTGGCGAATTACAAGACGATTGTTAGCGGAACCACACTCAAGGTTTCGCTCTAAGCCAGCAGCGCGGCCTTGAGCTGCGGCAGCAACGCTGAAGATGCAGACAGGCTGTCGACACCCAGTTCGATGAACATTCTTGCCGACTCTGGGTCTGAGGCAGATTCACCACAGATGCCAACGGGCTTTCCGGCAGCCTTTCCGGCCGCAACAACGGCGCGAATGAGATTCATGACCTCGGGTTTTCGGGTCTCCGCCAGCGAAATGGTGCCACTGACCGCTCCGTCACCCGCCACGTGGCGACTCTTCCCGAGCGCATAGTGGGTAAGGTCATTGGTGCCCACGCTGATGAAATCCACCGCTCGCAAAATGCCCTCGATGACCCCGGGTTGGGCAACCTCAGGCACCTCGATCATGACGCCGACCTTTTTCAGACCCGCTTGGCGAGCGAGGCCCGCGAAGGTCTCGGCTTCAAGAACGCTCAGCACCATCGGGGCCATCACCCACAGGTCGGTCTTCGGGTTCAGCCTTTGCGCCTCAGCCAGAGCCTCGAGTTGAGTCTGCAGCACTTCCGGGTTAGCCAGCAGAACCTGAAGCCCACGGTTTGCATATTTGCCAGAGCCAGCCTCTTTCAAGAAAGGCAGGGGCTTATCGAAATCAAGGTCCAGCACTCGCACCAAGACCCGCTTGCCGGTGAATGCCCGAAGCAGATTCGAATATTCCTCGAGCTGTTCGGCCTTGGTCGGCGGGGTTTCGAGACCCAGATAAAGCAGTTCGGTGCGGAATAGTCCGACGCCCTTGGCGCCGGCGGCCAGCGCGGCTGCAGCCTCGAAACTCGAGCCAAGGTTGGCTAGCAGGGTCACCGGAGCTTCTCGGTCGTCTTCGACCAGTGAGATTGCCTTGGTGTCGAGATCGGCCGCAGCTGAGTAGTGTTCGATTCTTTCTGCGGTGGGATCCAAGAAGACCTGCCCCGAGCTGGCATCAACCAACAACTCGGCTCCGGTTCTAATCAAGCCCGAGCCAATCAGACCGACGACCATTGGCAACTTTGCCGCACGCACGATGATGGCCGAGTGTGAGGTTGGCGTGCCATCCGAGGTGATCACGGCGAGAACGCGGGTTGGATCTAATTTCGCGGCATCCATGGGCGAAATCGACTCTGAGACCAAGATAAATGGCTCGCTTGGAAACTCGACTGCCGGCAACTCGCCCGCAAGTTCGGCGATAACGCGGTTGGCGAGATAACCGAGGTCGCTGGCCCGCTCGGCAAAATAGCCACCGAGTGCCTCGAGCTGACGAGCGAAACGGGCGAAGGCGCGACGCAGGGCATCGGCTGCTTCCGCACCCTCGGCCAGGTGCGCCTTGACCACGTCGAACAGCACCGGGTCGCGCAGAATCATGGCAAGCGCCAGCATTACATCCTTGGCCTCACCGACCGTGGTGACCTTTTCGAGGCCCTCGGCGACCTTCAACATGGCCTTCTGAATAGCAATCAAGCCAATTCGGTTGCCTGGTTTAGAGATCTGGGCAAGCGCTGCCTCTGGGCGGGCAAGCACGAAGGCCTTGCCGTGGGCGACACCACTGCCGACACCCGCACCCACTAGAAACCGCTCTGCCATGGCTCGATTCTATTCGCGAACGCTGAACTCGAAATTTGAAGAGGTCTAGCCGAGGTTAAACTTGAGGCATGCCTATCAATGTGGTCACCGTAAATGTCAATGGCGTGCGCGCCGCCTTCCGCAAGGGAATGGCCGATTGGCTCGCCGATTCGGGCGCCGACATCATCGCGCTTCAAGAGGTTCGAGCCGATGACAAAGACCTAAACGAACTGTTCGAGGCCAACCCACCCAAGGATGGCGGCCAGTGGCACATCCTGCACGATGCGGCGAGCGCCAAGGGCCGAGCCGGGGTGGCCCTAATCAGCAAGCAGGCCGCGATCGCAAGTCGCACCACTCTTGGCCCCGACGAGTTTGACTCCGCTGGCCGTTGGCTAGAAGCCGACTATGACTTTGACGGCAAGACCATCACCGTGATCAGCACCTATGTGCACTCGGGTGAGGTCGACACCCCAAAGCAGGTCGAAAAATATAAGTTCCTCGAGGCGATGCAAGAGCGCATGGCCGAATTGATTGCCTCGGGTGCAGATGCAGTTGTGGTCGGCGACCTCAACGTTGGCCACACCGAACTCGACATCAAGAACTGGAAGGGCAATCTCAAAAATGCCGGATTCCTGCCGGAAGAACGCGCATACTTCGACACTCTGATGAAGAGCCAGGGCTGGGTGGATGTTGGCCGTGCCGCGCACCCAGAGACGGCAGGCCCGTATACCTGGTGGTCTTATCGTGGGCAGGCGTTTGACACCGACGCGGGTTGGCGCATCGACTATCACCTGGCGACTCCTGGGTTAGCCGCCAAGGCCGCCAACTATAAGGTGCACCGCGCGGCCAGCTATGACACTCGCTGGACCGATCACTCCCCCGTCTCTGTCGACTACTCTCTCTAGGATTAACCCATGACTAAGCCAAACCTGCTCAGCGGAATGCAACCATCTGCCGGGTCACTGCACCTCGGCAACTATCTAGGTGCGCTGGTCAACTGGACCAAGATGCAGGATGACTACAACGCCTACTATTGTGTGGTCGATCTGCACGCGATCACCGTGCCACAGGAGCCCGAGGCACTTCGCCGCAACACCCGAATCACCGCGGCGCAGTACCTGGCGGCAGGAATCGACGAGAACAAATCGGCTCTGTTCGTGCAGTCTCATGTTCCGGCTCACGCCCAATTGGCCTGGGTGCTAATGACCCTGACCGGTTTCGGTGAAGCCGGCCGCATGACCCAGTTCAAAGACAAGTCGCAGAAGAATGGCACCGACGCCGCCTCGGTTGGCTTGTTTACCTATCCGGTGCTTCAGGCCGCCGACATCCTGCTCTATCAGCCGAAGGCGGTTCCGGTGGGCGAAGACCAGCGCCAGCACATCGAACTGACTCGCGACTTGGCCACCAGATTCAACTCGCGCTTCGGTGAAACCTTCGTGATTCCAGAGGGAGTGATCCTGAAGGAGACCGCAAAAATCTATGATCTTCAGAACCCAACCGCAAAGATGTCGAAGTCGGGCGACCCTAAGGGTCTGGTGAACATCATGGATGACTCCGCGGCAATCGTTAAGAAGTTCAAGAGCGCGGTGACCGACCTGGATGGCGTGATTCGCTTCGACCGCGAGGCAAAGCCAGGCATCTCGAACCTGCTCGGCATCTATTCTGCGATCACCGGCGAGGGCATTGACTCGCTGGTGGCGAGATTTGATGGCTCGGGTTATGGGGCATTGAAGACCGAGCTTGCCGAAGTGGTCGTCGCCCATATCGAGCCAATCAGAAATCGCGCCGAGGAGCTGCTCAGCGATCCGGCCGAACTGGATCGATTGCTCGCCAAGGGTGCAGCCAAAGCCAATGAACTTGCCGAAAAGACCCTCGCAACGGTCTATGAACGAATTGGCTTCATAGCAGCCAGCTAGGAATAGGTTTCCCATTTCACTGGTGGAGATGGGATGATAGACAAGCAACAAAAGTTCTTCGGGGTCAGTGAAAATCTGAGCCGGCGGTTATAGCCCGCGACCCGATGCATCAGCCATTTGATTGGCAAGCAGAGCCCAGGCAACTGGGCCGAGTGAGGCATCGGTTGAATCTGTGAAATTCAGATGCCGACGGTTAAAGTCCGGATGGGAGAAGAACGAACGCGGCGAGATTATTCGATTTCAAGTTCTGCAATCGAACTCGGCGCGGTTTCCGAATGCACGCCGGTCGTAGCGATACGAGCGGACGTGGATGCGGTTTCACCTACCCCGAATGACTTCATATTTTGAAGAAACTCGGGGTTATGTCTTTTAACGAGCAGCAAGAACACGCGATGCGTCGCGCACTTGAGCTTGCCCTAAACGGGCCGGTCAAGGGGCTAAACCCCCGCGTCGGTGCCGTGTTGATCAACGACAGCGGTGAGATAGTTGCCGAAGGCTGGCACCGAGGCTCTGGCACTGACCACGCCGAAGTTGCCGCGCTAAAGAATTTGGTTGCCTCCGGCCGAGCCGCGACCGAAGGGCCAATCGCGGCTGGCCTCACCGCCGTGGTCACCCTGGAGCCTTGCAACCACACCGGCAAAACCGGCCCTTGCGCTCAGGCGCTCATCGAGGCCGGAGTGGCCAAGGTTATATTCGCCACCAAGGACCCTGGCTTGGCTTCTTCGGGTGGAGCCTCGACACTGCGTGACGCGGGAGTCGAAGTGCACACCGGGCTGCTTGAAGCCGAGGCGAATCAACTCATCCGTGTCTGGGCAACCGCAACCCGCCAGCAGCGACCGTTCGTGACCCTCAAGTATGGAAGCAGTCTCGACGGCCGAAGCGCCGCCGCGGATGGCACATCAAAGTGGATCACGGGCCCAGAAGCAAGACGCGATGTGCACCTGCGTCGCACTGAAATCGACGCCATTTTGGTGGGCACCGGAACCGTTATCGCCGACAATCCAGAGCTGACCGCTCGGCAGGTCGATGGTTCGCTTTATCCGGAACAGCCGCTTCGAGTGATCTTGGGTGAGACCCAGCTTGACCCTGGCGCGCGAATCTTCGATGAGTCAGATGGCAAAGGCAAAACCATTCAGCTGCGCACCCGCGACCTCAATGCCGCGCTGCTAGAGCTATTTGAGCTTGGCGTTCGACACCTAATGGTCGAGGGTGGGGCCATCGTGGCGAGCGAGTTTGTTCGCCACAACCTGGTGAACGAATATCTGATTTATCTGGCACCGAAACTAATCGGCGGCCCAATCACATCACTGGGCAACCTCGGTGTTGCCACGATCGGCCAGGCTAAAGAACTCGAATTCATCGAGATCAAGCAAATTGGCAATGACCTAATCATCCGTGCAGCTGAGAGGAACAACTAATGTTCACCGGAATTGTTGAAGAACTAGGACGCGTTAAAGCAATCGAGCCTCAGGCCGACGCGCTGCGCCTAACCATCGAAGGTCCACTCGTGGTCTCAGATGCAAACCGCGGTGACTCGATTGCCGTGTCGGGCACCTGCTTGACCGTGGTAGAGCACGACGGAGCTTCGTTCACAGCAGACGTGATGCAGGAAACCCTGAACCTTACTTCGCTGGCGGGCATCAAGGTCGGCGACCCGGTGAACCTCGAGCGTGCGATGACCGCTGCGACCCGTTTCGGCGGCCACGTGGTTCAGGGGCACGTTGATGGCCTCGGTGAAATCATCAGTCGAGCACCGAGCGAAAACTGGGAGCGCGTCTTGGTGCGCATTCCGGCAAATCTAATGAAATACATCGTGCTCAAGGGTTCAATCACCATCGACGGAGTTTCGTTGACCGTGAACGAGGTGGGCGAAGACTTCATCGGGCTGAGCCTCATCCCAGAAACCCTAAAGCTAACCACCCTCGGCTCAAAGCAGCCGGGCGACAAAGTCAACGTTGAAGCCGACGTTATGGCAAAACACATCGAGCGCCTGCTCGAAGCAAGGAACAAATAATGTCACTTTCAACCGTTGAAGAGGCGCTGACCGCGCTTCGCGAGGGCAAGCCAGTGCTTGTCGCCGACGCCGAGAACCGCGAGAACGAGGGCGATGCCGTCATGGCCGCCGAGTTTGCCACCGAAGAGTGGATCGCTTGGATCGTGCGCAACAGCTCGGGATACATTTGCGCACCGATGACCGAGCAGATGGCGAACCGCCTAGAGCTGCCGCTCATGACCATTACGAACCAAGACACCCTGCGCACTCAGTACACCGTCTCGGTTGATGCTGCCTCAGGCGTCACCACCGGAATCTCGGCCGCCGACCGCGCACGCACCCTGCAGGTGCTTGCCGACCCGACGAGCTCCCCCGAATCTTTGATTCGCCCGGGGCACGTGCTGCCACTTCGCGCTCACCAGGGTGGCGTGCTCGCTCGTCAGGGGCACACCGAGGCAACGGTTGACCTGCTCAAGCTCGCCGGTCTAACCCCCGTAGGAGTTATCGCGGAGATGGTTTCGGCAGACGGAAGAATGACGCGTCTTCCGGAGTTAAAGGAAATAGGAGCAAAGGAAGGGTTACCAGTGATTACCATCGAACAAATCGTTGAATACCGTCGAGCTCAGGATGATTTTCCTGTCGAAACCGTAAACGACCGCATCCGCTTCGAGGCCGAGGCCAAGTTGCCAACCATTCACGGCGACTTCAGGGTCCGCGGCTACTATGACACTCGCACCACCGCCGACCACGTGGCCATCATCGCGGGCAACCCAACCGGCGAAGACGTCTTGATTCGCATGCACTCAGAGTGCATCACCGGCGAGGCTTTCGGCTCGCTCAAGTGCGAGTGTGGCCCACAGCTCGACTTCGCCCTAGACAAGATTGCGAACGACCCTAAGGGCGGCATCGTGATTTATCTTCGCGGCCAAGAAGGCCGAGGCATCGGCCTGCTCAACAAGCTCAAGGCATATGCCCTTCAAGACACCGGCCTCGACACCGTGGATGCCAACCTGGCCCTAGGTTTGCCAAGCGAAAACCGCGAGTATGGCGCAGCCGTTTCGATTCTTCGCGACCTTGGCGTCACCAGCGTTCGCCTCATGACCAACAACCCTGCCAAGAGCGACTTCTTGAACCAGGCTGGAATCACGGTCAACTCATACGTGCCGGTTATCGTCGGCGAGGCTGCCCAAAACAAGCAGTACTTAGAAACCAAACGTGCCCGCATGGGCCACATCATTCCGGAGGTAAAGGCATGAGCGGAGCGGGAGCCCCAAAACTAGCGATCGATGCGAGCGGCCTGCAGGTTGCGATTGTCGTAACCAGCTGGCACACCCAGATCACCGATGGCCTCTTGGCCGGTGCCGAGCGAGCACTTCAGGCCGCCGGAAACAGCGAGTATGAGATCTGGCGAGTTCCAGGCGCCTTCGAACTGCCACTTGGCGCCCAGTATGCGATTGACGCCGGAGCAGATGTCGTGATTGCCTTGGGCGTTGTGATTCAGGGCGATACCCCACACTTCGACTATGTTTGCTCGGCAGCCACCGATGGGTTGAACCGCGTTCAGCTCGACAGCGGCATCCCGGTTGGCTTTGGCTTGCTAACCGTGAACACCGAACAGCAGGCTCTAGACCGCGCCGGGCTCGAGGGCTCGAAAGAAGACAAGGGTGCCGAAGCTGTCGAAGCCGCTGTGCTCATGGCTAGACTGAAGGCATGAATCTAGTACTCGATATCACCCTTGCCATTCACCTTCTAGCCTTCGCGACCATCCTCGGTGGCGTCCTGGCTGAGACAAAGAACTTCAAGACCGGCGCCAAGGTAAACCCTGGCATCCTGCACGGTTCGTGGTTGGCCCTGCTGACCGGCCTGATCATGACCGGTCTGGTTTATGCAATCGGCGAAGAGAACATCAACAACCTTGTGCTTTCAATCAAGGGTCTGTTGCTCACCGGTATCTTCTTCATCGGCTACACCTATCAGAAGAAGGAATCGGCCCCTAAGTGGGTCGTGCCAACCATTGGCGCACTGGCAATTGCAGCAATGAGCTTTGCAGTTATCGGCCACATCGTCGTCAGCAAGTAGCAGTCAGCTTAAGCGAAACCCCTCGAGCCACTGGCTCGAGGGGTTTTCTTTATCCTGCGTGCGCCTTACTTCATGAATAGCGAGGTTAGTCGGCGGGTGGTGAAGATCAATCCCAGCCCAATCATCACCAAGAAGTAGGCCACGTGCCCTAGCAGACCCCAGCTCACGTTGCCGAGCATGAAAGATCGCTCTAGTTGAATCGCGTGCCAAAGCGGCATCGCCTGGATGATGGCCTGAATCCACTGCGGATAAATGCTCAGCGGATAGAAGGTTCCAGAGAACAAAAACATCGGCAGCATAAAGAAGTTGATCCAGTTCATCTGGTGGAAGGTCTTCAAATAACTGGTGATTGCCATCCCGAACGAGGCAAAACCGAAGGCAATCAAAACCGCGCCAGGGATGGCGAGTGTCGCCCAGGCGCTTGGAATTAGCCCGAGCGGAGCCATGACGGCCATGAAGCCTAGGGCATAGACGAAACCGCGCAGCAGTGCCCAGCCAATTTCGCCGATCGCGACATCCAAGGGGCCAAGCGAGGTGGCCAACATGGTTTCGTATAACTTGGCGAAGTGCATCTTGAAGAACACGTTCCAGGTCGAGTCATAGATTGCACCATTCATCGCCGAGGTGGCTAGAAGTGCCGGAGCAATAAATGCCGCGTATGACACCGGGTGACCCGAACCATCGGTGATTCCGCCGATCAAGCGACCGATGCCAAAACCAAACGAGAGCAAATAGAACAGCGGTTCGACAAAGCCCGACAGCACGATGATCCAGTTGGTGCTTCTGAAGGCCATCAGGTTTCGTTCGAGACCGACCCGACTGCGGCCCGAATAAACCGCGCGGCCAAGCTTGTTGCTTCGCCGTTCTGCAATAGCCACGGCACTATCCGCGACTAGACCAATCATGCTCATGCTGCCAACCTCTTCGAAACCTGACGATAGGCCAGGGTCAGACCCACGACTAACCACACGCTTAGATAAACCCAGTGGCTGACGACGACCCACACCTGTTGCGGCGAACCATAGCTAATCACTCGACCGAGGTCGGTGCCGTGCCAAAGCGGTGAGATCCAACCGACCCACTGAAGATAGAAAGGCATCGACTCTAGCGGATAGAAGGTGCCCGAAAATAAGGTCATCGGCGCGATGACGAAGCGACCGACAATCGCGAAAAACCCGTCGTCTTGCTTTATAAAGCTGGTGACCGCCATCATCACCGAACCAAACGCAACGCCGGCAAAGAGGGCCGAGAAATACATTGGCAGGGCGACACTCAGGTTGATCGCACCGAAGCCCAACAACACCGCCTCATAGATACCGACCGTTATCGAAGTCTTGAAAAATGAGGAGGTAATCAGCCCGTTGACGATGTCTCGACCGGTGATCGGGGTTGCGTTCATCGCGAAAAAGCTCTTGTCCCACTCAAAGCCTTCCATGATCGGAAAGCTCATCTCCTCTTGAAAAGACTGAATCGCAGCGCTGGCCAGCAGCGCCGGAGCCAAGAATGTCAGGTATGGCACATGGCCAAGCTGTGAGCCACCGCTCTTGGCATCCACGAGTGCGCCGATGCCGATTCCGACTGAGAACAGGTAAAGCACCGGGTTGCCCAGGCTAAAGGCAAAGATTGAGGTCCACCACTTGAGCATGTTTCTGATTCGGGCTTCGGCCACGTGCAGCCAGGCGAGGTTTATCGCGCGCGGCACGTTCACCAGCTTGAGCGAACCCTGCCAAGCCGAACCGTGAACCGATTTCTCAATCGAGGTCGGAGCACTCATTATTCGACCAGCGTTCTGCCGGTCAGGCGCAAAAAGACATCCTCGAGCGAACTGCGGCGCACCAATGAGGTGACCGGTTCAAGGCCGAGCTTCAAAATTTCTTGAAGATCAGCTTCTCCGTTGTCTGAATAGATCAGGATGCGGTCTGGCAAAACCTCGGTGCGATGACCGATGTGACTGATCTGCTCGGCGATCTCGATGTTGCGACTCGAACCGAAGCGCACCTCGAGCACTTCCTTGCTCGCATAACGCTTGATCAGGTCGGCCGGGCTGCCCTCGGCCATGATCTTGCCCTTATCCATGACTATCAGGCGGTCACAGAGCTGCTCGGCCTCGTCCATGTAGTGGGTGGTGATGACCAGGGTGACACCCTGTTCTTTGAGACGAAAGAGGCGATCCCAGAGGATGTGTCTAGCCTGCGGGTCAAGACCGGTGGTTGGTTCATCGAGCATCAAAATTTCTGGCTCATTGACCAAACCGCGGGCGATGGTTAGGCGGCGTTTCATGCCACCCGAAAGCTCTTCGGCCTTGCTGTTGCGCTTCTCGGTCAGCTGGGCGAACTCCAAAAGCTCTTCGACCTTGGTCCTCAGGAACTTTTTGCTCAACCCAAAGAATCGGCCATAGACAAACAGGTTTTCGTGAACCTTTAGCTCGCGATCGAGGTTGTCTTGCTGCGGAACCACACCGAGGTGAGCGCGAATCTCAGGACCGCGCTTATTCGGGTCGAGGCCAAGGATGGTGAGTTCGCCACCGGTTCGCTTCGACACTGAAGCGATCATTTTCATGGTGGTCGATTTGCCGGCGCCGTTCGGTCCCAAAAGCCCAAAAGCCTCGCCCTTGCGAACCTCGAAATCTATGCCGTCCACGGCAATAAAATCACCATAGGTCTTGGTCAGACCGCGGGCAACAATCATGTGAGTTTGCTCATCTGAAGAAGTCATAGTCGCTAATCTACTAGCCTTAAGAAATGCCTAACGACAAGTTTGAAAACTCGATTCCTCGGGTCAAACTTGGCAACACCAGAGTCACCGGCAAAGAGCAGTATTACACCCCGGCCAACCTCGCCGAACGTCTCATGGGCGAGGTTAGCAACCTGGTGTCAGACCTTTCGAGCCGAACAGTGATTGAGCCCGCCGGCGGCACCGGGGCATTCATTCACGCGGCTCAAAGACTGGGTGTCACCGATTTCTTGTCATTCGATATCGAGCCCAAACACTCGATGGTCAAGAAGGCAGATTTCCTCGGCAAAAAACTTTCAGCCAAGGATGCCGTGACCATCTCGAACCCACCGTTCGGGCGAAACAACTCGCTGAGCATCCCGTTCTTTAACAAGGCCGCCGAGCACAGCGAGTTCATCTGTTTCATCGTTCCAAGATCCTGGCGAAAATGGTCGGTCATCAACCGACTAGATCGAAGGTTTCACCTGATTGCCGATCACGACATTGCCATCGACTATGTCGACGAAACCGGGGTGCCGCTATCCAAGCGCACGAGCCTTAACACCTGCTTTCAAATCTGGCAGCGCAAAAATGAACTGCGACCTCTGATCAAGGTTCAAGACCTCGGGCTAATCGCCAAATGCGAACCGGCTGAAGCCGATGTGGCGCTTACCATTTTTGGTTTCGGTTGCGGCAAGGTGCGCACCGAGTTCGAACGACAGCCGAACTCGACTGTGATGTTCCTGAGAGTTATTCACCCCCAGGCGCTAGATGCCCTCAAGAGCGTAGATTTCAATAGGTTCTCAAAAAACACCGCGTATACGGCCGCCCTTGCGCTGCCTGAAATCAACTACCTGTTGAACGAGCAGATTTTTGGGAATCCTCACCTAGAAGAACCGAGTTAAGAACAGCATGAGCATGATGGGTGGCCGCGGACGCGGTCGAGGTTTAGCAGCAAAAGACAGCGGGCCAAGGGCAAAGTTTTCGCAGCTGGTCCCCTACCTTCTCGAGCACAAGGGTGCACTTTGGGTCGCCATGGCGCTTTCGGTTTTCGGCGCGGCCATCAGCCTTGCCCAACCATTGGTAGTTGGGCAGGTTATCACCGCGGTTCAAAAGGGTGGCAACCTCGGCGGTCTGGTGCTGCTTTTGGTTGCCGTAATCCTAGGCAGCGCGATCAGCGGCGGCTTCATGTATTACGTGTTGGCCAAGGCCGGCGAGGGCGTGGTGCTTTCGGCTCGTCAGAAGCTAGCCCATCGCCTATTGCGTCTGCCGATTCACGAGTATGACTTGCGTCGCACCGGCGACCTGGTCTCGCGAGTTGGTTCAGACACCACGTTGCTTCGAGCGGTGCTCACCCAGGGTCTCGTCGATGCAGTCGGTGGAATCTTGATTTTTGTCGGTTCGTTGATTGCCATGGCCATCATCGACCCACTGCTTTTAGGCCTCACCCTGCTCATGGTGCTGATCGCCATTCTTTCGATTGCGGTCACCGCCCGTCAGGTTCGCTCGGCAACCACCAAGGCTCAGCAGCGCGTCGGAGACATGTCGGCTGCGGTTGATCGAGCACTGTCGGCCGTTCGCACCATCCGTGCCGCCCGTGCCGAAAAGCGCGAAAGCGACGCGATCTCGAAGGACGCTAACGAGGCATTCAAGCAGGGTGTGAAGATTGCCCGAATCAACGCAATGATCACCCCGATTGCCGGTCTGGCAATGAACGGTGCCTTCATCGTGGTGCTCGGTGTCGGTGGCTATCGCGTTGCAACCGGAAGCACCTCGGTTGCCAGCCTGATTACCTTCATCCTGCTGATGTTCCAGATGATTCGCCCACTCGGACAAGCATTTGGAGCCTATAGCTCGGTTCAGTCTGGGCTTGGCGCCTTGGCTCGCATCCAAGAGATTTTGGACATCCCGCTCGAAGAGACCGAATCCGAGGCGCGAAACGCGGCCAAGGTCGTCGCGGTGAACGACAACGCGCTTGAATTTGACCAGGTTTCGTTTGGTTATGCTGCCCCTGCGGCAACCGAAGAGAACCCAACCCCCGAAAGCCGCGAGGTTCTCGAGAAAGTCTCATTCTCGATCAAACGCGGCTCACGAGTGGCGCTGGTTGGCCCATCTGGCTCGGGCAAATCAACCATCTTCTCGCTGATTGAACGCTTCTATGAGCCTTCGGCCGGCCAAATCCTCTTGGATGGTCAGGCCGTGTCAACTATCAGCCGCGCTGCACTTCGCTCACAGATCGGCTATGTCGAGCAAGACGCACCGGTGCTTGCCGGTTCGCTGCGCGCCAACCTGCTGATTGGTTCGCCCGAAGCCACGGATGAGCAATTGACCGCCGTTCTGGCCGAGGTTAACCTCACCGAGGTTCTAGAGCGAGACAAGCGAGGTCTCGATGCCGAGGTAGGCGAAAACGGCATCATGCTCTCGGGCGGCGAGCGTCAGCGATTGGCGATTGCCCGAGCACTTCTCTCTGCGCCGCCGATCCTGCTGCTCGACGAGTCGACATCTTCGCTCGATGGTCTGAACGAACAGCGCATGCGAGACGCCATCGATTCGGTTGCCAAAAACCGCACCCTGCTGGTCATCGCCCACCGCTTGTCAACTGTGGTCGACAGCGACCAGATCATCGTGCTCGAACACGGCAAGGTGATTGGACAGGGAACCCACAGTGAACTCGTTGCCTCGACCCCGCTCTATAAGAAGCTGGCCAAACAACAGCTTCTGGTTTAGTCGCCCGCGCCGACTGGCGCACTGGCTTCATCCTTGTATTCTTAGAAAAGAATTTCAATGTTGAAAGGTGCGCCCATGGCTCTACCAACCGAACGCAGCTATGCCGAAGCGCTAGACGCCAAGGATCCACTGGCGAAATATCGGAGCCAGTTTCAGATCAGCGACCCTGAGCTTTGCTATCTCGACGGAAACTCACTCGGGCGATTGCCGCTGGCAGCGGTCGATGCCGTCAACCACTTTCTGACCAACGAGTGGGGTCGCGAACTGGTCGACGGCTGGTCACACTGGATCGACGAGTCTCAGGCCGCCGGCAACCTCCTCGGTCGTGCGGTTTTGGGTGCCGCCGAAGGTCAGACCCTGGTGCAAGACACCACTTCGGTCAACTTCTATCAAATGTGTTTGGCAGCCATCAAGGCCCGCCCGGGTCGCAAGACCATCATCATCGATGCCTCAAACTTCCCCACCGACCGCTACATTCTCGCCGGAATCGCCAAGGACTTTGGCCTAAACCTGGTCACCCTCAATAACGATGGCACCGGCGGCCCTGGCTCGGTTGAAATTGAGGCTGACTGCGAGTTGATCTCACCTGAGGCGCTGGCCGCGCATCTAAACGACGACGTTGCTTTGGTCACCCTTCAGGCGATTCACTATCGTTCGGGCAGTCGACCAGACATCAAGGGCATCACCGACCTGGTTCGAGCACACGGCGGCTTGGTGGTCTGGGATGCCTCGCACGCTGCCGGAGCAATCGACCTTCGCTTCGACGAGTGGGGCGTCGACCTCGCGGTTGGCTGCACCTACAAGTATGGAAACTCGGGCCCTGGTTCACCGGCCTGGCTATACGTGGCCAAGCGCATCCAAGCCGAGGTCGCCCCAACCATCCAGGGTTGGTTTGCAAACGACAAGCAATTTGAAATGGGTCCGTTCTTCGAGGTTGCCGACGGCATTCGTCGATTCCAAATTGCCAGCCCATCGATCATCGGCATCCGAGTCATGCAGGCCGCCTATCAGATGATCGAAGAGGCCGGCATGGCTGCAATCAGCGCCAAAGCTGCGGCCGGAAGTCAATTGATTCTCGACCTGTTTGACGCCTGGTTGGCGCCGCTTGGCTTCACCTTGCTGACCCCGCGCGAGGCCGAGCGTCGAGGCGGGCACATCACGGTCGGCCACCCGGATGCCAAGAAGATTGCCGCTGCGATGCGCAAATTTGCAAACGTGGTGCCCGACTATCGAACCCCTGACTCGATTCGTTTGGCGATGGCTCCCCTGCCGACCAGCTATGTAGAGATCTGGGATGGTCTTGCCCGCATGCGCGACCTGGTTGCCTCTAAGAAGTATCTCGAGGTTGAAGACAACGGAAGCCGCGTCACCTAGTGAGCGAGCAAGACAAGAAAGCCATCACCTACATCTCATACCTGAAGGTTGATGAGCTGCTTGAACTTCAGCAACCGGAATCTGACGGTGAACACGATGAGATGCTGTTCATCGTCATTCACCAGACCTACGAGCTGTGGTTCAAACAGATGCTGCACGAAATCGCCGAACTTCAGAGGGTGCTGGTAGCCGGCGAAACTCACCGCGCCCTGGCCGTTTTGGGCCGAGTGCGCACGATCATGAAGACCTGCGTTGGCCAGCTAGACATTCTCGAAACCATGACCCCGCTGCAGTTCAACACCTTCCGCGGTCGATTGCAGTCATCGAGCGGGTTCCAGTCTGCCCAATTCCGCGAGTTCGAGGCGGTGTTAGGTCGCCGCGACCAGGCTGGCGCCGGAGCCGATAAGCACACCGGAATGGGCATGGCCGAGCACCTCATACCTGGCTCTCCGGCTCGTGCCCGAGTCGAATCGGCCATGAACCGGCCATCACTCTGGGATAGCACCTTGGCCTATCTGGCCAAACGCGGCCACCAGATTCCAGGCGAGGTTCTGTCGCGCGATGTCGCCGTTGGCTATGAGCCAAACGAAGGCGTCCAGGATGTCTTGCTGACCGTGCATCGCGAAGACCCCGATGCCGCCGCGGTTTGCGAGCGACTTGTCGACTTGGATGAGGGCCTGCAAGAGTGGCGCTATCGTCACGTGAAGATGGTCGAGCGAACCATTGGTCACAAGATGGGTTCGGGTGGCTCATCGGGTGTTGGTTATCTCGCCTCAACCCTGTTTCGCCCGGTCTTTCCTGACCTTTGGGCAATTCGCTCGCGCTTCTAACCTGGCGACTAGCCAAAAATAGTGGCGACGGTGTCGACCAAGAACTTTAGGTTCAAAACCACCAGCGCGATCGAGATCAAGATTCCGAGTGCGATCGTTTGGCGTCGATTCGCCAACTCGGCCATCAGTGACCGCTTCGAGGTCAGATAGACCAGCGGAATCAACGCGAATGGCAAACCGAATGACAGCAACACCTGGCTAAGCAAGAGCACCGAGGTCGGGCTGTAGGTGAAGAGCAGAATACCCACGGCAGGCACGAGAGTGATGGCCCTTCGAATCCATGGTGAGATTTTGCGGTCGATCATGCTGCCCATGACCTCTCCGCCGGCGTATGCGCCGACCGCCGAGGATGCCAGGCCGCTGGCCAAGAGAGCTAGCGCGAACAAGACGGCAAGCACCGGGCTAACCGTGTCATAGAGTCGGCGGAAGGTGTCATAAATTGGGTCGTTATAACCCGAGCCCGACTTGAACACCGTCGCCCCGATAAGCAGCAGACAGAGGTTGACGAAACCGGCGATGCCTAGAGCCAGCGAGACATCGATTCGGGTGACTCGAAGCAAGGCCTTTCGAGCACCGAGATTGGTAACCTTGCCAAACTTGTCTCGAACGAAGGCCGAATGGCTATAGATCGCGTGCGGCATGACGGTTGCCCCGAACATTCCGAGGGTCACCAGCAATGCACCTTGTGATTCGATTCGCGGAACCATCCCCGAGATCAGTGTGGCGCCGTCGATCAAACCAAAGTTGACTGCAGCGATGATTCCGGCAGAGGTGACCACGGTCAAAGCGATTATCAAAGCGGTGAAGAACCCACGGGTGCGGCCCTGGCTGCTGAGGATGATCATCGATAGCCCCGCGGTGATGACGGCACCAACGCCCAACGGCAGGTTGAACAGGATCTTGAGCGCGACCGCGCCACCGATCACCTCGGCGATCTCGGTAGCCAAGATCACAACCTCGGCCTGAAGCCAATAAAGCAACCTAGCTGGCTTGGCCCTAAACCGTTGGCTGAGCAGGCCGGTTAGGCTCTCGCCGGTTCCGATAGCCAACTTAGCGGCCAGATATTGAACGAACCAAGCCGTAGCGTTGGCGAGCAAAACCACCCAAACGAGTGAAAATTTGAACAGTGCCCCAGAAGCCAGGTTAGAAGCGAAGTTGCCGGGGTCGAGATATGCGACCCCGGCAACCAAAGCCGGACCTAGTTTGCCCAGTGTTGGGCTTAGGGATGCTGTCTTAGAAGTCCCAGTCGTCATCGCTGGTGGCCTCGTGCTTACCGATTACGTAAGACGAACCTGAGCCAGAGAAGAAGTCGTGGTTCTCATCTGCGTTTGGTGACAAGGCAGAAAGAATCGCAGGGTTCACCTGTGAGACCTCGCGTGGGAACAATGGGTCGAAACCTAGGTTCATCAGCGCCTTGTTCGCGTTGTAGTGCAAGAAGTGCTTCACGTCTTCGGTCAAACCTAGGCCGTCATAAAGGTCGGCGGTGTATTTGATTTCGTTGTCGTAAAGCTCGAGCAATAGGTCGTAGGTATAAGCCTTGATCTCTTCGCGGCGCGCCTCGGTCTCCTGCTCCATGCCCTTCTGGAACTTGTAGCCGATGTAGTAACCGTGAATGGCCTCATCGCGGATGATCAGACGAATTAGGTCAGCAGTGTTGGTGAGCTTTGCTCGTGATGACCAGTACATAGGCAGGTAGAAGCCTGAATAGAACAGGAATGATTCGAGCAGGGTCGAGGCAACCTTGCGCTTTAGCGGGTCATCGCCACGGTAGTAGCTGAGCACGATCTCTGCCTTCTTCTGAAGGTAAGGGTTCTCTTCTGACCAGCGGAAAGCCTGTTCGATCTCGTCGGTTGAGCACAGGGTCGAGAAGATCGACGAGTAGCTCTTTGCGTGAACCGACTCCATGAATGAGATGTTGGTGTAAACCGCCTCCTCGTGCATGGTGACTGCGTCTGGAATCAACGAGATTGCACCGACGGTGCCCTGGATGGTGTCGAGCAGGGTCAAACCGGTGAAGGCGCGCATGGTGACCAGTTGCTCTTCAGGGCGAAGGGTTGCCCACGACTGAATGTCGTTGGCCATTGGCACCTTCTCTGGCAACCAGAAGTTCGAGGTCAGGCGGTTCCACACGTCGAGGTCCATTGGGTCCTCGAGCTTGTTCCAGTTGACCGGGCGAGCGATCTTGTGCTTGGTTTCAGCCATTTTGATCTCCTTCTTGACTTAGAGCATGCAGCTGACGCAGTCGGCAACTTCGGTGCCTTCTAGTGCCATCTGACGAATGCGGACGTAGTAAATGGTCTTGATGCCTGCGCGCCAAGCCTGGATCTGTGCACGGTTGACATCGCGAGTGGTCGCGGTGTCTTTGAAGAACAAGGTCAGTGACAGACCCTGGTCGACGTGCTGGGTTGCTGCTGCATAGGTCTCAATGATCTTCTCAGGGCCAATTTCATAGGCGTCGTCATAGAACTCGAGGTTGTCGTTGGTTAGGAATGGGGCTGGGTAATAAACGCGGCCCAGCTTGCCTTCCTTGCGGATCTCAATCTTCGATGCAACCGGGTGAATAGAGCTGGTTGAGTTGTTGATGTATGAAATCGAACCGGTCGGCGGCACCGCCTGTAGGTTCTGGTTATAGATGCCGTGCTTCATGACTGATTCGCGAAGCGCGTTCCAGTCATCCTGAGTAGGAATGGCGATTCCGGCGTTGGCGAAAAGCTCGGCAACGCGGGCGGTAGCTGGCTTCCACTCTTGCAGCGTGTACTTGTCGAAGAATTCACCCGAGGCATACTTCGAGTTCTCGAAGTTGCCGAAGGTCTTGCCGCGCTCGATCGCGATCAGGTTCGATGCGCGAATCGCGTGGTAAACCACGGTGTAGAAGTAGATGTTGGTGAAGTCGATGCCCTCTTCTGAGCCATAGTGAACGCGCTCACGAGCCAAGTAGCCGTGTAGGTTCATCTGGCCAAGACCGATTGCGTGTGACTGGTCGTTGCCATACTGGATCGAACGAACCGACTCGATGTCTGACAGGTCAGAAACCGCGGTCAAAGCACGGATTGCGGTCTCAACGGTGCCACCAAAGTCTGGTGAATCCATTGCCATGGCGATGTTCATCGAACCCAGGTTGCAAGAGATGTCCTTGCCGATCTCGTTATAGCTGAGGTCAGCGTTGTAGGTGGTCGGGGTGTTGACCTGAAGAATCTCTGAACAGAGGTTCGACATGTTGATGCGACCCTCGATTGGGTTGGTGCGGTTCACGGTGTCTTCATAGACGATGTATGGGTAACCAGATTCGAACTGAAGCTCAGCGATGGTCTCGAACAACTGGCGAGCCTTGATCTTGGTTTTCTTGATGCGTGCATCGTCAACCATCTCTTGGTACTTCTCGGTGACCGAGATGTCGCTGAACGGCACGCCATAGACCTTCTCAACGTCATAAGGCGAGAAGAGATACATGTCTTCGTTGTTCTTGGCCAGCTCAAGGGTGATGTCAGGAACGACCACACCTAGGCTCAGGGTCTTGATGCGAACCTTCTCGTCGGCGTTCTCGCGCTTGGTGTCGAGGAACTTCATGATGTCTGGGTGGTGAACGTTTAGATAAACGGCACCGGCACCCTGACGAGCACCCAGCTGGTTTGCATAGCTGAAGGAGTCTTCGAGAAGCTTCATCACTGGGATGACGCCTGATGACTGGCCCTCGATCTTCTTGATCGGGGCGCCTGACTCACGGATGTTGGTTAGCGAAAGCGCAACGCCACCGCCGCGCTTTGAAAGCTGAAGCGATGAGTTGATCGCACGAGCGATTGACTCCATGTTGTCTTCGGTGCGAAGTAGGAAGCATGAAACGAACTCGCCGCGCTGAGCCTTGCCACAGTTTAGGAAGGTTGGGGTTGCCGGCTGGAAACGACCGGTGATCATCTCTTCGACAAGCTTCATCGCGCGCTCTTCAGAACCCTCGGCTAGAACCAGGGCAGTCATGACCACACGGTGCTCGAAGCGCTCGAGGTAGTGTGCGCCATCGAAGGTCTTCATCGCATAGCTGGTGAAGAACTTGAACGCACCGAGGAACGACTCAAAGCGGAACTTGAACGAGAACGCGTAGTCGTGGATCTTCTCGAGGAACTCGAAGCTGTACATGTTGAGCACCTCTGGCTCGTAGTACTCCTTCTCGACTAGGTAGTCGAGGCGCTCCTTGAGGTTGTGGAAGAACACCGTGTTCACGTTCACGTGCTCTAGGAAATACTGACGCGCAGCCAACTTGTCTTTATCGAACTGAATCTTGCCCTCGTCGTTATAGAGGTTCAGCATCGCGTTTAGCTCGTGGTAGCCCAGGGTTGAAGCCTGAGTCTTTTCCATCAGTGTTGATTCCATAGTGTCTCCATTTTTTTGTGCACGACTTCGACGTCGTAAGGGGTTCCCAGCAACTCAAACCGGTGGATCAGCGGAACCTGGCATTTCATAGCCACAATCTCGCCGGCCCGACAGTATTTGTCGCCGAAGTTTGTGTTTCCCGCGGCTATAACGCCTCGGATTAAATCTCTGTTTTGCTGTTGGTTGAGGAACCGAATGACCTGCTTTGGAACACTGGTCGCATCGTCGCCTCCCCCGTAGGTTGGAACGATTAGAACATAAGGGTCAGACATCATCAGAGGAGTATCCGATGCCTTTACCGGGATTCTGTGGTGCGTAACGCCAAGCTTGTCAACGAAGCGTTTGGTGTTCTCAGAGACATTCGAAAAATATGCGATTTCGAACATCTGAGGGGCTTTTTAGGCTGCAGCTAGCTTGGCGATCATGTCAGGGCGGAAGCCTGACCAGTGGTCGTCGCCAGCGATTACAACTGGAGCTGCCTGGTAGCCAAGGGCCTTAACTAGCTCTAGAGCGGTCTCATCCTGGCTCATGTCGACGACGTTGTATTCAACTTCGTTGCGGTCTAGGAACTTCTTGGTGCTGTCGCACTGGACGCATGAAGGAAGGGTGTAAACGGTAACGGTCATGGTGTTTCTCCTCTGTTTTAGCCTTTTTCGGCCAACTCGCGATTTCGCTGATTTCGTCGATTTTTGGCTTATTTAGTTCAGATGACCAGAGTAAGCCCTAGATGTAGTGCTTCGCAAATAAATTATGGCGTGTCGCGGAAACAATTTTTAAATCTTATTTTCTGAGCGAAATTCACGAAAATAACACCGCGTGGCGCGCGCAAACCAACCCAAAATGGGTGAAAAATAGACGGATTTTTTCGAAGACTACTTCGAAGCGGCGTCGACGACGTTTTTGACCAGCATTGCACGGGTCATCGGGCCAACTCCGCCAGGGTTTGGCGAAAGCCAACCGGCAACCTCGGCGACGCGTGGGTCGATGTCGCCAACCAGGGTGGCTTTGCCATCCTGGCCATCGACGCGGGTGATGCCCACATCTAGAACCGCGGCCCCCGGTTTGATCCATTCTGGTTGAACAAAGTGCGCAACACCTAGCGCACCGATAACGATATCGGCACGTTTGACGGCAGACTCAAGGTCGCGCGATGCCGAGTGCAGCAGGGTGACGGTCGAGTCGATGCCCTTGCGAGTCATTAGCAGCCCGAGCGGGCGACCAACCGTGACGCCGCGGCCGATGATGGCAACCTCGGCACCCTTCAACGGAACGTCATAGCGAGTTAGCAGCTCGACGATTCCGGCCGGGGTGCAAGGCAACGGTGAAGTTAGCTCGCCGGAAACGCCAAGCACTAGGCGACCCAAGTTGGTCGGGTGTAGGCCGTCGGCATCCTTGTCTGGGTCAATCAACTCGAGCATTTCGTTGGTGTCGAGGCCAAAGGGCAGCGGCAGCTGAACGATATATCCGGTGACATCCTTGGCCGAATTCAAGTCACGGATGGCCGCGCGAACATCGGCCGAAGACGCGGTCTGCGGCAGGTCAACGCGAATCGAGTGAATGCCAACTTCGGCGCAGTCGCGGTGTTTGCCGGCCACGTATGAGTGTGAGCCTGGGTCGTCACCAACCAACAGCGTGCCCAAACCCGGGGTGATTCCCTTTTGCTTTAGGTGGATGACGCGTTCGGCAAGTTCGGCCTTGATCGCCTTTGCGGTCGCGAGGCCGTCGAGCTTGATTGCAGTCATCTATTTCTCTCTGAGTGCGCGGCGGTTACCAGGTCTCGAGGCCGCTGTATAGCGGGAACGCCTCGGTCAACTTGGTGGTGCGGGCACGAAGAGCCGCGATGTCAGGGTTTGGAACCAAAACGCCGGCGATAATCTCGGCAACCTCGGCGAACTCGGCGGCACCGAAGCCACGAGTTGCGAGCGCCGGGGTGCCGATGCGAACACCCGAGGTGACCATTGCTGGACGTGGGTCGTTCGGAACCGAGTTGCGGTTGACGGTGATGCCAACCTCGTGAAGTAGGTCTTCGGTCTCCTGGCCGTTGATCGGAGCGTTGCGCAGGTCAACCAGAACCAGGTGAACCTTGGTGCTGCCGGTGAGAACCTGAACGCCGTTGGCGACCACGTCGGCCTGCATCAGACGCTTGGCGATGATGTCGGCTCCCTCAAGGGTGCGCTTCTGACGATCCTTGAATTCCTCGCTCATGGCAGCCTTGAATGACACGGCCTTGGCAGCGATTACGTGCATCAGTGGGCCACCCTGCTGGCCAGGGAAAACGGCTGAGTCAATCTTCTTCGCATACTCTTCCTTGCAAAGAATCAGACCCGAGCGTGGGCCACCGAGGGTCTTGTGAACCGTGGTTGAAACTACGTCAGCGAACGGCACTGGGTTCGGGTGCAGACCGGCTGCCACGAGACCCGAGAAGTGAGCCATGTCGACCCAAAGCTTAGCGCCAACCTCATCGGCAATCTTGCGGAACTCGGCGAAGTCAAGGTGCTGAGAATATGCCGACCAACCCGCGATAAGAACGGCTGGCTTGACCTCGTGTGCGCGGGCGCGAACGATGTCCATGTCGATCAGGTTGGTCTCTGGGTTTAGCTCATAGGCGTGAGCCTCATACATCTTGCCCGAGAAGTTCAGGCGCATGCCGTGAGTTAGGTGACCACCGTGAGCCAGCTCTAGACCAAGGATGCGGTCGCCAGGGCTAGCCAGCGCCATCAATACCGCAGCGTTTGCCGATGCGCCCGAGTGCGGCTGAACGTTTGCGTGCTCGGCACCGAATAGCTGCTTCGCGCGGTCGCGGGCCAGGTTCTCGGCAACGTCAACGGCCTCGCAACCACCGTAATAACGCTTGCCTGGGTAACCCTCGGCATACTTGTTGGTGAGCACCGAGCCCTGTGCTTCTAGGATGCCGCGTGAGACGAAGTTCTCGCTCGCAATCATCTCAAGCATGTTGCGCTGGCGGTTTAGCTCAGCAATGAGAACTGCAGCGATTTCTGGATCGGTTTCGCTTAGTGGCAAGTTGAATGAAGAAGACATTGATGGGCTCCTAAAGGCCGGTTGCGGTGAGGTAATTCTACCATCGGATAAACTGGCTCCTATGACCTCAACAGCCACAACCCACTGGGTTCTCACCTTTGTTTGCGAAGACAAGCCGGGCATCGTTCACGCCATCTCTGGCGCGATTGTGGCAGCGAACGGAAACATCACCGAATCGCACCAATACACCTCGCTAGACACCGGCCGATTCTTCATGCGCCTGCAGATCGAATCTGCCGTGCCGCGCGAAATGTTTGAGGCCCAGCTTGCACCGGTCATCGCGCGCTATGACATGGATTCGGTGCTCGACATCGTCGGTCGCCCGATGAAGACCTTGGTTCTGGTTTCTAAGAGCGCTCACTGCCTAAACGACATCCTGTTCCGCCAGCGCAGCGGTCAGCTGCCGGTCGAGATTCCTGCGGTGTTCGGCAACCACTCAGACCTTGCTTCGCTTGCCGATTTCTATTCGATTCCCTTCGAAGAGCACGCCATCACCGGCGAGGCCGACAAGCACGCGTTCGAATCGATGCTGCGCACCTTCATCCACTCGGCGGGCATCGAACTGATTGTGCTAGCCCGCTATATGCAGGTGCTCTCCGAGGAGTTCTGCAAGGAGTTCGAGGGTCGAATCATCAACATCCACCACTCGTTCCTGCCTGGCTTCAAGGGTGCAAACCCTTACGCCCAGGCCCACGCCCGCGGTGTGAAGTTGATCGGCGCAACGGCCCACTTCGTCACCGCCGACCTAGATGAAGGCCCGATCATCGAACAGAACGTGGTTCGCGTTCAGCACTCAGACTCTAAGAAGCGTTTGGTCTCTATCGGCCAGGATGTCGAGTCAAAGACTCTGACCCAGGCCATGCGCTGGTTTGCCGAGCACCGCGTGCTGCTTGACGGCGACCGCACGGTCATCTTCAGCTAGTCGCTGCACCGTAATAGAGTTCTGGAATGACCACGAATCGTTTCGCTCGAAGAATCATCCAAGCTCTTGCCCTAACCGCTGCCTTGGCATCGGCAACCGGGGCTTATTCGGCGAGCGCCGCACCATCACAACCGATCACCACACACTCGGTTGGCGTGCAGCTCTTCGAATGGAACTGGAACTCGGTGGCTAAAGAGTGTGTCAGCAACCTTGGCCCGGCCGGTTACAACTGGGTCGAGGTTAGCCCACCCGAAGAACACATTGTCGGTGACCAGTGGTGGGTGCACTATCAGCCGGTCAGCTATCAAATCGAGTCGAGCCTTGGCACCCGAGCCGAGTTTGCCAACATGGTTGACACCTGTGGCAAGGCAGGCGTGGCCATCATCGCCGATGCGGTCTTCAACCACATGGCGGCAAGCGACACCGTTGGCTGGGCGGGCACCAAACACGGCAAGTATTCGTATCCGGGTCTCTACACCGAGGCCGATTTCCATCACTGTGCGAGTGCGTCGGGTGGAATCGAAAACTGGGACAGCCTCTATCAGGTGCAAGAGTGTGAACTGCTTGGCCTGTCAGACCTCGACACCGCCAAGGCCAACGTTCAGGCGAACATCATCGCCTATCTCAAAGATTTGCGGTCACTCGGTGTAGCCGGTTTCCGCGTCGATGCGGCCAAACACATTGCCCTCGCCGACCTCAAGCCGATCGTCGCCGCACTGCCTAGCGACACCCAATTCATGTTTGAGGTCTATGACGGCCCTGCCGACCCATCCGGTTATCGCAAGATTGGCAACACCTTCAATTTCAACTGGGCAAGGGCACTCAAGGGCATGTTCAATGTGCCTGGAATGCTCGGTGGTGCCGCCTCACCTAACTCCCTAAATGCGCTTGATCAGAGCAACGCCAGCATCAGCCTGGTTGCCAACCACGACACCGAGCGCGACGGTTCGACGCTGAGTTATTTGAATGGACGCCGATTCGAGCAGGCCTCGATGTTCATGCTCGCCGTGCCATACGGCAAGCCGATGGTCTATTCGGGTTATGCCTTTAGTGACCGCGACTCCGGCCCGGCGGCAGACGCCAAGGGCAAGACCCTGGATGCCAGTTGCCCTGCGGTGGTTTCGGCAGCCGACCCCGTGCTGACTGATGGTTCGTTCGTTTGCGAACACCGCTGGCCCGGCATCACCGGAATGATCCAGTGGCGCAAGACCGTTGGCGATGCCAAGGTGATTCAGGTCTATAACCGCGATAGCGCCTATGCATTCAGTCGAGGCAAGCTCGGTTTCGTGTTGTTCAACACCGGCCTAGGCAATTTCGTCAAAACCATCAAGACCGGGCTTCCTGCCGGAACCTATTGCAACCAGGCGGTCACCGGCACCATCACCGGCAAGGTGAGCTGCCCGGCCAAGGCAAAGATTGTGGTTGCCAAGGATGGCACGACCGCCTTCAAGTTGGGCCCGATCTCGGCGGTGGCCTTCAGCGTGGCCAGCAAGCTGGGTTAGACCAGTGACGCGCGCCAGGCGGCGTGCATCCTTGAGAATTTGCCGCTGCCGGCGATAAGTGCGGCTGGGGCATCATCCTCGATGATTTCACCGTGTTCCATCACGAGCACTCGGTCGGCGATCGAGACAGTCGAGAGTCGGTGAGCGATGATGATCGAGGTGCGGCCCTTCAGCAGGGTTTGCAGACCCTGCTGGACCAGGCGCTCGCTCGGGATGTCTAGCGAAGCAGTCGCCTCATCCAAGATCAAAACCGCTGGGTCGGCGATGAAGGCTCGAGCAAACGAAATCAGCTGACGCTGACCAGCAGACACTCGCCCACCACGCTTGTTTACGTCGGTGTCATAGCCCTCAGGCATGCTCATGATGAACTCGTGCACCCCAACGGCCTTGGCGGCCGCCTGAATTTCTTCGATGGTGGCATCTGGCTTGCCGAGGGCGATGTTGTCGGCCACGGTTCCAGAGAACAGGTATGCCTCCTGGGTGACCATCACGATTGCTCGACGAAGCTGCAGGTTGCTCAGTTGACGAAGGTCTACGCCATCCAGCTCGATGCGACCAACGCTCGGGTCATAGAGCCTTGAGACAAGTTTCGCGAGAGTCGATTTTCCGGCACCGGTGGTGCCAACCAGCGCGATGGTTTGACCGGCGGGAATATCGAGGTTGAAGCCTGGCAGCACAGTCTTGCCGTTGGAGTAGTGGAATTCGACATCCTTGAAGGCAAGGTGGCCGGCAGGGTGCTCGAGTTTGGTCGGGTGCTCTGGCTCTGGCACAGACTCGGCTTCCTCCAAGACACCCGAGATTTTCTCGAGGGCAGACTCGGCTGATTGGAAGGCGTTATAGAACATGGCCATGCCTTCCATCGGGTCGAAGAAGCGGCGAGCATAGAGAATCGCAGCGGTCAAGATGCCGATGCCAAGCGAACCGTCGATCACTCGGAAACCGCCGAAGAGCAGAATGAATGAGACCGTCACGGTGCCGATCATGGTCAAACCCGGGTCATAGATTCCGAACAGCTGAATCACCTTGGCGTTAACCGAACGGTAGTCTTCGGTCAAACCGGCATACTCCAGCTCGTTGTCTTTCTCTTTGCGGAAGGCCTTGACTGCCCGGATGCCGGTCATGGTCTCGACAAACTTGACGATGAGTCGGGCCGAGGCAACTCGAGTCTGGCGATAGCGCAGCTTGGTGTTCTTCTGGAACCAACGGGTCAGGAACCAGAGCGGGATAAAGCTGACCAGCAGAATCGCGAAGCTGCCCGGGTCAAGCAGATAGAGGGCGGTGCCGGTGAACAGCATGTATAGCGCGCCGGCAACCATCTCGTTGCCCCCGGTGTCGAGCAGCTCCTTGATCGCATCGAGGTCGCTGGTCTGGCGCGCGATGACGCGGCCAGAGGTGTAGGTCTCGTGGAACTCGAGGCTCAGTCGCTGGGCATGCACAAACAGGCGCTGACGCAGGTCGAAGAGCACGTTCTGATTGGTTCGTGCGGCGAATTTCAAGAAGCTGTAGGTCAAAGACGCGGTCGCTACCGCGGCAAAAAGATAGCCGCCGACCACCAAAAACAGCGGGGTCATCTGGCTGTGGATCGCCTGAGGCAGTGCCTTGTCGATGCCAAATGCGATGAGTGCCGGGCCAACCGCGCGGAATGCCTGACTCACCACGACCAGGGTGAAACTGACCGCGAGACGAAGTCGAATCGGGTGAATTAGCGACAGGAGCAGCCTGCGCGAACGCAGTTTCATGGCCTTCGATTCGGTTTTGTTTAGCTCGATGCGGTCTTCATCGGTTACGCCCTGCAAACTCATGCCATCACCTCACCGGCTGCATCGAGGCTCGAGATCACATAGCGATAGTGCTCGTTGGAGGCTAGGAGTTCGCTGTGCTTGCCAACCGCGGTGATTCGACCGTCTTGCATCAGGGCCACGCGATCGGCGAGTTGAACCGTTGATGGTCGGTGCGCCACGATCAGCGCAGTGGTGGTGGTCAAAATGCTGCGAAGCGCATCCTCAACCAAGGCTTCGGTGTCGACATCCAGGGCCGAGAGCGGGTCATCGAGCACCAGGATGGCCGGCTTGGCGGCGACGGCACGAGCCAAGGCAAGGCGCTGACGCTGCCCACCCGAGAGGCTCATTCCCTCTTCGCCGATTTTGGTGTCGAGGCCCTGCGGCAGATCATAGACAAACTGGGCTTGAGCGATTTCGAGCGCCTGCTTCAGGTCATCATCCGAGGCATCCGGGCGGCCGAGCAGCACGTTGTCCCGAACGCTGGCTGAGAAAAGCGTGGCGTCTTCGAAGGCCATTGAAATGTGGCGGCGCAGCTCCTCGCGAGTCAGGTCGCGAACATCGACACCATCCAACAAAACCTGCCCGCCGGTGACGTCGTAGAGACGAGTGGTCAGCGCGGTGAGACTAGTCTTGCCGCAACCGGTGATTCCAATCAGCGCAACCGATTCACCCGGCTCTAAAACCAGGTCAACCCCGTTGAGTAGGTCGGGAGCCGATTCGGGAGCGTCCGGATAGCGGAAGTGAACATCCTTGAATTCGAGTCGCCCGTGAGGTTCGGCGATGGTCTTTGGGTTCTGCGGGTCTGCGATGTCGACCGGCGCATCGATCACCTCGAAGAAGCGCTGCACGGCGGTCTTGGCGTCGAGGGTCATCGAAAGCAAGAAGCCGATTGACTCGGTTGGCCAGCGCAGCGCGGTCGTGGTTGCAAAGAAGGCCACGAGGCCGCCAACGGTTAGCTGGCCGGTCGAAACCAACCAGACACCGGCTAGCAGCGAAAGGCCGACGGCAAATTCGGGAATCAAAATCAGGTATAGCCAGATGCCCGCGGCCAGGCCAGCCTTCTTAATCTCGGTTCCTCGCAGGGTGTCTGCCTCGGCGGCAAACTTATCCGAGATGTAATCGCCACGACCGAAGGCCTTGAGCACACGGATGCCGTGCACCGACTCTTCGACCGAGGTGGCTAGGTCACCTGCCTGGTCCTGGCTGAGGCGAGCAACCGAGTGATAGTCGCGTTCAAACTGGAAACCCTTGATCCAGATCGGAACCGAGCAGGCGAAGAAAATGAGGCCGAGAATCCAGTGGAAGGTGAACAGAATCGCCAGGCCGACGATGATGGTCAGGCTATTCGCAACGAAAAGCACCAGACCGAAAGACAGCCAGCGACGAATCAGGCTCAGGTCACCGGTTGCTCGGCTAAGCAGCTGGCCGCTCGGCCACTTGTCGTGAAAACTAACCGGAAGATCTTGCAGCTTCGAATAGATCTTGGCGCGCAGACCAGCTTCTACATGCGTGCCCGGGGTCAAAACCAACCAGCGTCGCAACAGCACCGAGCCACCCTCGAGCAGACCGAGAGCCAGAACCGCCAAAACCGCTGGGATAAGGGTTGCCGCACTGCCGTTGTCTTTGAGTGAGTTGACCAAATCGCGCAATAGCTGCGGGATGCTTAGGGCAAACATGTGGGCCGCAATGGCCGCAACGGTGCCGAGAATTACTCTCGGGAGGGCACTTTTCGCGTAGGGGAAAATTCGCAACATGGTTGCTACTGTTCCTTTTTCGCTCATCCCTAAGCCCAATCCCGCCGGCTAGAAAGTTATTCCAATCGGGCGAGAGTTCAGGCTAACACGGGCCCCTTCGACCCTGGCGCAAGGCCTAGTGGAAGAAGTGGCGCTCGCCCGTGAAATACATGGTGATGCCAGCCGCCTCGGCCGCCGCGATAACCTCTTCGTCGCGAACCGAACCACCAGGCTGAACCACTGCCTTGACTCCACCATCGATGAGAATCTGCAATCCATCGGCGAAAGGGAAGAATGCGTCAGAAGCGGCTACCGAGCCCTTGGCGCGCGACTCGGCGCGAGAAACGGCGAGCTTGCAAGAGTCAACACGGTTTACCTGGCCCATGCCAACACCAACCGAGGCGCCTTCGCGAGCGAGCAAAATACCGTTTGACTTCACCGCGCGGCAGGCGCGCCAAGCGAACTCAAGATCGGCCATGGTCGCTGCGTCGGCCTTCTTGCCGGTGACCAGCTTCCAACCCTGGGTGTTGAAATTGCTGAACTCGTCAGGCTGCTGAACCAGGATTCCACCCGAGATCTGCTTGACCTCTAGCGCCTCACGAGAATAGTTTGCCGGCAGTTCGAGAACACGCAGGTTCTTCTTTTCGAGCAAGATCGCGAGTGCCTCGATCTCGTATCCCGGGGCGATGATGACCTCGGTGAAGATGCTGGCGACCTGCTTAGCCATGGTCACGGTGACGATTCGGTTCGATGCAATTACGCCACCGAAAGCCGAGACCGAGTCACACATGTGCGCCTTGGCATGCGCGTCGGCAATCACATCCGGGGCTTCAGGCGAACCGACCGCGATGCCGCAAGGGTTTGCGTGCTTGATGATGGCGACGGCTGGTTCGGTGAAGTCGAATGCGGCGCGCAGGGCGGCATCAGCATCAACATAGTTGTTATATGACATCTCTTTGCCGCCATACTGGCGGGCCTGAGCGATGCCGGCGACGGCACCCTCACCGGTGGTGCGATAGATCGCGGCGGCCTGGTGTGAATTCTCGCCATAGCGAAGCACGTTAGCCAGCTGGGCCTTGATTTCGACTGTTGGGGCAAAGCCAGGGTTCGAGTTTTCGCTGTCACCCTTCACGCCGGCGGCCTTCTTCCAGTCGCCTTCGAGTTCTGAGGCGAACCATGCGGCAACCGCAGAGTCATAGCGTGCGGTGTGCGAGAAAGCCGCATAGGCCAGTTCGCGACGCTGCGCGAGAGTCGTGCCGCCCTGGGCGACGGCGGCGAGGATCTCGCCATACTTGCCCGGGTCAACCACGATCGCGACGTTGGCGTGGTTCTTGGCCGAGGCGCGAACCATTGCCGGGCCACCGATGTCGATCTGCTCGACGACGGCGTCGCCCTTGGCACCAGACTGAACGGTCTGCACGAATGGGTATAGGTTCACGACAACCAATTCAAATGGCAAGACACCGAGCGCATCGAGCTGGCTTTCGTGGGCGATCAGGCGCATGTCTGCAAGCAAGCCGGCGTGGATGGTTGGGTGCAGGGTCTTCACGCGACCATCCAGGGTTTCAGGGAAACCGGTGATCTGAGAAACTTCGGTCACCGGGATGCCCGCGGCCTGAAGTGCGGCGAAGGTGCCGCCGGTCGAAATGATGTCCACGCCCTGTGTGGCAAGCTCGCGAGCGAAATCGACAACACCGGTTTTGTCTGAGACCGAGATTAGCGCGCGGCGAATGTTGACGCGGTCGCGGTGACGGTAGTCGGCCGGCTGGTGGTCGTGGTGAGCTGCCATGGTGGTGCCTTTCGAAGGTGAGACGCGATCGGCATCGGCCGATCGAATTGTGGCCTAGGCCAGGGTTATGGTCTTAGCGGCGATTTTCTTAACCGTGTCAACCAGCAACTCGCGCTCAACGGTTTTGATGCGCTCGTGCAGGTCATACTCGTTATCGTCGCTCAAGACCTCGACTTCGCGCTGTGCGATGTGAGGCCCGGTATCGACACCTTCGTCGACAACGTGAATGGTCACGCCGGTGACCTTCGCGCCGGCAGCAAGTGCGTCGCGAACGGCGTGAGCGCCAGGGAAAGCTGGCAGCAAGGAAGGGTGGGTGTTGATCAAATTCGGGCTCAGCGCACCGACGAAACTTGCCGGAAGAATCTTCATGAAACCGGCGAGGACCACGAGGTCTGGGTTGAAGTGCATGACGTTGTCATAGAGCACCTCGGCCCACTTTTCGCGACTCTCGAATGCCCCAGGGGTCACCACGAAAGTTGGCACACCAAAGAGTTCGGCGTGAGCCAGGCCATCGGCCGCGTTGTCAGAACCGACGGCGATGATTTTGAAGCCGTTTAGCGGGTTGTTGGCCGCCTCGAGAAGCGCGCGCAGGTTCGAACCTGAACCTGAAATAAGGGCGACGACTGAGAGCATGCCTCTAGTTTAGCCTCGAAGCAGAGGGTGGTCGGCCTGATCTGGGCGGGCGCTAAAGAAGGCGGCAAGAATCGAAACCACCGAGGTTTCGACGAAGACTACGGCGGCCAGGATGAGTGGATTCACGCCAATGGTCTCGAGGCGGCCGGGCCCGGCGGACCCCGAGGCGATTGCCGCCAGGATGCCCATTTCGAGAGCGGCGATCAAGCCAACCGAGAGACCCAGGCTGATGGCCGCTGTCCAGGCCGAGGCAAACTCAAACCGAATCGCGTCGGCGTGCTTCTTTATCGCGATGGTGGCGATGAAGGCGGCGACCAACGGAACGACAATCGCGGTGAAACCCAGACCGGTTACCCCAGCAGGGATAGCTCCGAGAAACGGAATTCCAGGCATCGGGCCAACCGCCGAGCCGAGCGGGCTGATCGAACTTCCGGTGCCGATCGAAAAACCGAGCCCGGTGAACCAGGCAGCGCCATAAATGATCAGGTTAGGCAGCAAGGCGAGTTCACCGATGGTGACGGTAGAGCCACCGAGCACACTAACGTGCAGCGACTCATAAAGACGAGTCACGGTGATCCAGTTGACGCCAAGCAGAATCGAGAACGAGACGGCCGACAGGCCAATCAGCATCGCGACCACGGCGGTTCCGCCGCGCAATGCCGGCGCTGCCAGGGCTCGGATAGCCCAGCCGGTGTTGTTCCACTTGTTTTCTAACCAGACCACAACGGCGGCGCGTTCGCGGGACTCTTCACCGTTTCGAAGCGGTCCGGTGAGTGAACCGATTACCAGGAAAAATAGGAAAAATAGCGGCGGGAAGATGGTTCCCTGCCAGGTCACCGGGAAGACCGCCCGATCATAGGCGGCGGTGCTCAAACCGAGTGAAATCGCACCATAGGTCAGGGTCGCCCCAAGCCAACCGGGCCAGAGTTCACCTGCCTTAGACATTCGACGACCGAGGCGAAAGCTCAACCAGGCGAGCAAGGCACTGAACCCCAACGGCAACAGAGTCACCACGAAGGCCGGAACCTGAGCGCTGCCGAGGGCCCCCGCAGCAACCATCAGGTGCGCGCCTTGGGCTAACATCCAGATATCTGCCGAGGTGCGGAAGGCAACGAACCAGTCGACGGTTGGGTCATTCTCGGCCAGCCAAATTACCGTCATCGGAGCGAGCAAAATGCCCACTCCGATGGCGGCAACCATGACAGCCTCAAAGGCTGCCATGAGAAATGTTTGACGGCGATTCAAATCGAGGTTCTCCCCCAAAAACCCAGATTAAAGGTTCTTGTAAACCTCACGCATTAGTGCGGCGGTCTCGCTAGGAGTCTTACCAACCTTCACACCGGCTGCCTCGAACGCTTCCTTCTTTGCCTGAGCGGTGCCGGCAGAGCCTGAAACGATAGCACCGGCGTGACCCATGGTCTTGCCCTCTGGTGCGGTGAAGCCAGCAACATAGGCAACGACCGGCTTGGTCACGTGCGCCTTGATGTAAGCGGCGGCCTTCTCTTCAGAGTCGCCACCGATCTCACCAATTAGAACGATTGCCTTGGTCTCAGGGTCGGCCTCGAATGCAGCAAGTGCGTCGATGTGGGTGGTGCCGATAACTGGGTCGCCACCGATTCCGATTGCAGTCGACATGCCGATGTCACGAAGCTCGAACATCATCTGGTAGGTCAGGGTTCCCGACTTCGAAACAAGACCGATTGGTCCGGCACCGGTGATGTCAGAAGGAGTGATGCCAGCGTTCGACTTTCCTGGGCTAATGATTCCCGGGCAGTTAGGGCCGATGAGTCGAGTCTTTAGACCCTTCTCAACGTTGTATGCCCAGGCAACTGCCGAGTCGTGCACTGGGATGCCTTCGGTGATGGCAACAGCCAATGGAATCTCGGCGTCGATAGCCTCGATCATCGCGGCCTTAGCGAATGCTGGTGGCACGAAGATGACCGAAACGTTTGCTCCGGTGGCCGCCATTGCCTCGGCAACGGTGCCGAAAACAGGAAGCTGCTTGCCCTCAACGTCAACGACTTCGCCGGCCTTGCGTGGGTTCACGCCACCGACGATGTTTGAGCCGCCAAGGAGCATGCGGCGGGTGTGCTTCATGCCCTCTGCACCGGTCATACCCTGAACGATGATGCGAGAGTTCTCGTCTAGAAAAATAGCCATTTCTTATTCCTTCTCTCGGGCTTAGCGGTTAGCTAGCTCGGCTGCCTTGTCAGCAGCTTCATCCATGGTGTCGACAACGGTGACTAGCGGGTGAGCGGCCTGCTCAAGGATGTAACGGCCCTCGAGCACGTTGTTTCCGTCGAGGCGAACAACCAAAGGCTTGGTTGCCGAATCGCCCAGGGTCTTTAGCGCTCCAACGATTCCGTTGGCGACTGCGTCACAGGCGGTGATGCCACCGAAAACGTTTACGAATACGCTCTTGACCTGAGGGTCGTTCAAGATCACGTCTAGACCTGCGGCCATGACCTCAGCCGAGGCGCCACCACCGATGTCGAGGAAGTTTGCTGGCTTGACGCCACCGTGCTTCTCACCGGCATAGGCGACCACGTCGAGGGTCGACATTACTAGGCCGGCACCGTTACCGATGATTCCGACCTCGCCGTCGAGTTTCACATAGTTGAGGTCCATGGCCTTAGCCTTCGCCTCTAGTGGGTCTAGCTGGTCACGCTCCATGTTTTCGCGCTCGTGGCGGAACTCGGCGTTGTCATCTAGCGAGACCTTTCCGTCGAGGGCGATGATCTCGCCATCGTTGGTCAGCACTAGAGGGTTTACCTCAACTAGGGTTGCGTCTTCCTTGACGAAGACGTCGTATAGCTTCACAAACACAGGAGCAACCTTGGCGGCGGTCTCGTCATCGAAACCACCCTGCTTAGCGATGCTCAATGCCTCGGCTAGGTCGATGCCCTTGGTTGCTGAAACAGGAACCTTGGCAAGTGCCTCTGGGCGCTCTTCGGCTAGCTGCTCAATCTCCATGCCACCCTCAACGCTGCAGAGCGATAGGAAGGTGCGGTTTGATCGGTCTAGCAGAACCGAGAAATAGAACTCCTTGGCGATTGATGCACCCTGTGCAACCATCACGCGCTTGACAATGTGGTCCTTGATGTTTAGGCCGAAAATCTTCTCCGAAAGCTCCTTCGCTTCCGCTGGAGACTTGGCAACCTTCACACCGCCGGCCTTGCCGCGGCCTCCGGCCTTAACCTGGGCCTTTACGACAACAACTCCGCCAATCTTGGCTGCTGCTGCTTCGACTTCTTCTGGGGTGTCTGCGATGAGACCCTGTAGTACTGGAACTCCATGCGCCTCGAACATGTCGCGCGCTTGGTACTCAAATAAATCCACTGTGATTTCCGTTCATATTGGAATGGGCAACCGTTTAAGTTTACGCCCACGGAAAGCACGAGATTGCCCATAAACGGCAGGAATTTACTGGATTTTGCTTAGTCCTCGAGAACGGTGATCGGAGCCACCTTGACGAGCAGCTTTTTCACGCCGATGCTGCCGAAATGGATTTCTGCCGTCTGGCGGTTGCCCTCGCCTGCGACGGTGACCACCTTGCCCTTGCCGAAGTCTGAGTGCATCACAAACTGCCCCACGGCCAACTGCAGCCCCTCGTTATTGCGCACGGATGAGATTGCGCCCTTCCACTCTGTCTTAGGTTTCGAAGAAGGGGTGCCGCCATAGCCCGAGCCCGATTCTGCTGAACCGTAGTCGGAAGAAGACTTTCCATAACCCTGATCGTCGGCAATCGATGAGCGATAACGCGAACTCGCCATTGCACGGGTGGCCCCCGACTCGCGCCACTCAATCAGGTTGTTCGGAATCTCGCTCAAGAAGCGGCTCGGAGTTGAGGCATCCGACTCGCCATAGGTCGTGCGAGTCATCGCGAGACTCAGGTGAAGTTTCTTACGCGCTCGAGTGATGCCCACATAGAACAGGCGTCGCTCTTCGTTTAGGCCACCCGGGGTGATGAAAGACATTCGGTGCGGCAGCAGCGACTCTTCGAGGCCGGTTAGGAACACGGCGTCATATTCGAGACCCTTGGCGGTGTGCAGGGTCATCAGCGAGACGGTGCCCGACTCGTCATCGATCTCATCTGCGGCAGCGACCAAGGCAACTTCGTTTAAGAAGTCCGGAAGACGACCCTCTGGATTGTTGCGCTGGAATTCTCGGGCCACCGAGACGAGTTCCTCGAGGTTTTCGACGCGAGCCTCGTCTTGAGGGTCTCGACTGGTTCGAAGGCTCTCGATCAAGCCGGTGCGCTCAAGCACGGCACGCAAAACCACGTCAACCGGTTCGGTTCTGGCCATGGCCTCGAGCTCAATCAACAGATCGCTCAACTGCGCAATCGCCCCGGTGATCTTTGGGCCAAAACCTAGGTCGCCGACGTGAGCCAAGACCTGGCGCATCGAAAGCTGATTGCGCTCGGCATAGTTGGCCAACTGGGTTTCTGATGCGTCACCGATTCCGCGCTTTGGCACATTCAAAATGCGTCGGGTGGCGAGGTCATCGAGCTCATTGTTCACGGCAACCAGATAGCCGAAGGCATCCTTGATTTCTGCGCGCTCATAGAACTTCGTGCCACCAACCACTCGATAAGGCAATGCTGCACGGATGAAAATTTCTTCGAGTGCACGGGTTTGCGAGTTGGTGCGATACATCACGGCGATGTCGCGATAGTTCACGCCCTCGTGGTGCAGCTTATTAATTTCGTCGGCGATGAACTGGGCCTCGTCGTGCGCCGAATAACCGGTGAAGCCGACTATTGCTTCGCCATTGCCAGAGTCGGTCCAGAGGTTTTTGTTTGGGCGGTCGAAGTTGTTCGAGATCACCGCGTTGGCTGCCGAGAGGATGTTTTGGGTCGAGCGATAGTTTTGCTCGAGCAGGATCGTCTTGGCGCCAACGAAGTCTTTTTCGAACTCGCTGATGTTGCGAATATCGGCACCGCGGAAGGCATAGATCGACTGGTCAGAGTCACCAACCACGGTCAAGGATGCGGTCTGAGCAAGCTCGCGAACCAGCGCATACTGCGCGTGGTTGGTGTCTTGATATTCATCAACCAAGATGTGTTTGAACTTGTGCTGGTATTGCGCCAAGACATCCGGGAAGGCACGAAACAGGTGCACGGTCTCGCCGATGAGGTCATCGAAGTCAAAGGCGTTGTTGCGGCGAAGCTCACCCTGATAGCGCGAGAAAATCTCGGCGATCATGCGAGCAACCGGGTCTGCCTGATCGATGTTTCGGGCATAAGACTCGGCGTCGGCGAGCTCGTTTTTGGCATTCGAGATCACCGCTGCAACACCGGCGGGAGTCAATTTGTGAATGTCGGCGCCCATGTCTTTGATCAGACGCTTGAGGATTGCGCGGCTGTCACCCGAGTCATAAATGGTGAAGTTCGAGTTGTGGCCGAGACGTTCACTTTCACGACGCAAAATCGCAACGCAGGCCGAGTGGAAGGTCTTGATCCACATGCCGTCGGCGCTCTCGCCGAGCAGGTGCTTGACGCGCTCGCGCATCTCAGCGGCCGCCTTATTGGTGAATGTGATCGCCAGAATTTGCGATGGCCAGGCTTCTTTCTTGGCCAGCAAGTGTGCGATTCGATGGGTCAAAACGCGGGTCTTGCCCGAACCGGCACCGGCAACGATGAGCAGGGCCTTGCCGCGATATTCCACGGCGGCTCGCTGCTGCGGATTAAGCCCCTCAACCAGGGCGTCGGCATTGGCGCCGCCGACATTCGGGAGGTGAGCGAAAAGGTCTAGTTCTGACATAACCAAGTAATCCTAGGACAGCCCTAAGACATGTCGCGGACGCAAGCCGCGAGCAGGTCGGGTTGATCGGCGAAGATGCCGTCGGCGCCGCTAAGAATGAACCTGGCGTAATACTCTTCGATGGTGTTTTCGGCTTCTTCGGCCCGTGCCGTCCAGATGAAGACCTTCTGCCCTCTAGCCTTGGCCAACTCGATCAGGTCGGTTCCCCAAACCAGCTCGCAGTTGAAGCTGATGCCATCAAAAATCTCGGCGGCAGCCGCGTTCAGGCTCGGGTCGCTCCACGTGTCAACCAAATAGACATACTCGCCAACCTCGCCGCAAACCCTCTGAAGCTGCTCGAGCACCTTGAACTGAAAGGCCTCGATGGTCAGAGTGATGCCGCGCGAACGCCAATCGATTTCGGTCAGTTTGCGAGCCAGGATGGCTGCCACTGGCACGCCCTTGGCAGCAAAATAATCACCGTGTTTAACCTCGAGGATGAGGTGCTTGCCCTCGGCAAAGTCTGCGGTCAAAAGCTCATCCACGGTCGGCAGGGCGAACTGCCCGTCAAACTTGGCGCTGCCCGGGCGAAGCTCTGGCAATCTTTCGATCGCGCGCAGGCTCTTGAGTTCGGCGAGGGTGAAGTCTTCGCAGAACCAGTCTTCGCGCTCTTGCTGCCAGCCGACCGTGCCGAGGCGCTTCAGGTGGGCGAATTCGGGGCGGCTCGCGACATCCGTGGTGGTTGACAGATAGTTGTCGTGACGAATGATCAGCTCGCCATCGGCCGTGGGCAGCAGGTCGCACTCGATTGCGTCGGCGCCTTGTTCGAAAGCTAAGGCAAATGACTCGAGGGTGTTTTCAGGTCGATAACCCGAGGCGCCTCGATGGCCAAATACGAGCGGGATTACTCCCATTCGATGGTGCCAGGTGGCTTCGAGGTGACGTCGAGCACGACTCGGTTGACACCTTCAACCTCGTTGGTGATTCGGTTCGAAATCTTGGCCAGCACGTCATAAGGCACGCGTGTCCAGTCTGCGGTCATGGCATCCTCGGATGAAACCGGGCGCAACACGATTGGGTGGCCATAGGTGCGGCCATCGCCCTGAACACCGACCGAACGAACATCGGCAAGCAACACGACCGGGCACTGCCAGATCTCTGCGTCGAGGCCAGCTGCGGTCAGCTCGGCGCGCACGATGGCGTCTGCCTTGCGAAGCAGGTCTAGACGTTCCTTGGTGATTTCTCCGACGATGCGAATGCCAAGACCTGGGCCTGGGAACGGCTGGCGCTGAACGATCTCGGCTGGCAGGCCAAGCTCGGCACCAATCGCGCGAACCTCATCCTTGAACAAAGTGCGCAACGGTTCGACTAGCTCGAACTCGATGTCGTCAGGCAGACCACCGACGTTGTGGTGGCTCTTGATGCCGGCGGTTGCGCCACCACCAGATTCGACCACGTCTGGATAAAGGGTGCCCTGAACCAAGAACTTGATTGGGCGGTTGTCGGCCTTTGACTCTTCATAGAGAGCCGCCTGGGCTTCTTCGAAGGTGCGAATGAACTCGCGACCAATGATCTTGCGCTTGGTCTCAGGGTCGCTGACTCCGGCGAGCGCGTTGAGGAACTTCTCTTCGACGTTGACGGTGACCAAACGAATTCCGGTGGCTGCAACATAGTCGCGCTCAACCTGCTCGGCTTCATCCTGGCGAAGCAGACCGTGGTTGACGAACACGCAAACCAGCTGGTCGCCGACTGCCTTGTGCACGAGAGCGGCCGCGACCGCAGAATCGACACCTCCAGAAAGACCACAGATCACGCGAGCGTCGCCAACCTGGGCGCGAATCTTTTCGACCTGCTCGGCGATAACGTTGCCCGAGTTCCAGTCGGCCGGGATGCCGGCGGCGTTGTGCAAGAAGTTGGTGAGCACGTTCTGACCGAACTCCGAGTGCTTGACCTCTGGGTGCCACTGCACTCCATAGATCTTCTTCTCGTGGTTAGCAAAAGCGGCCACCGGGGTGATTTCGGTGGTTGCCAAAACCTCGTAGCCGGCTGGGGCCTTGGTGACCTGGTCGCCGTGGCTCATCCAGCAAATCTGGGATGCCGGCTGGCCGTCAAGAATCTCGCCGCCAGCCTTCACGGTTAGGTCGGTCGCACCATACTCGCGGATGCCGGTCGGCTCGACGGTGCCACCGAGTGCGTTGGCAAGGATCTGGAAGCCATAGCAAATGCCGAGCACCGGCACGCCTAGTTCAAGGATGGCCGGGTCAAGTTGCGGTGAGCCAGACTCATAAACCGACGACGGGCCACCCGAGAGGATGATTGCCAACGGGTTCTTGGCGGCAACCTCGGCGGCGGTCACGTTGTGGTGAACGATCTCAGAGTAAACCGAGGCCTCTCGAACGCGACGGGCAATCAGCTGTGCATACTGCGCGCCGAAGTCGACAACGAGTACTGGGCGTGCGTTGGTTGATTGGGTCATTAGGCAACCTTTTTCAGATCGGCTTCGGCAACCTTGGCGAAGTGGTGTTCGGTGAAGAATGAAAGCAATGGAACGATGCCACCGAGGGCGATGATCAAAAAGCGGAAGAAGCTCCAGCGCATCAGAGTCCAGAGACGGAAGTCACCGAAGAGATAGGCAACATAGAGCCAACCGTGCACGATCAGCACGGCGGTCGAAAGGTTCAGGCCACTGTCAGGCAGACCCTGACCGTTTAGGCCACGCTCGTAGAGGTGCAGAAAACCCTGAGGGCCGCCGGCGATTAGGTCATAACCCAGACCCCAGCGCACGAAGACCTCAACCACGAGCAGAAGCAAGAAGGTTCCGGTGATATAAGAGGTTGCCTTGTAATACTTCAGCACACCACGGATGGTCTCAACTTGCGAAGGATGCGGGGCCTGTTGGGTTGGGGTCATGCCTTTAGTTTACCTTCGGCCGATAGGCGAATCATCTCGTCCTTGACCAGACGCCACCAGAGAAACACGGCAAATCCGGCGAAAATGGTCCACTCCAAGAAATAGAAAGCGCTTAGCCAGTTGATGCGCTCCGGGTCGCGATAGCTGACCTGAATTGGCGCCAAACCTTGGTCTTTGACCAACATGGTGCCCGCAGAAACGGCGAGGTATTCGGGCTCTGAAGCAATCGGGGCGTTTGGCGAATAGAGGTTGATCAGCTGGGCGAGCGAAACCGAGTGCAGCAGGTATGGCTTTGCCGAATCAGGGGTTTCAGGGCCTTCGGGTGGCAGCGGGTATCCGGCAACCGGCAGGAATGCCTGGGTCTGAACCGAGGCCATCAATCGGTCGCGCAGCAACTGCGCGGTGGTGAACTTCTCTGTCCAACCGAGAGCAAGGGTGGTGCTGGTGAGTTTTTCATCCGTGGCATTGGCGACTAGCCAGAAGCCACTGACACCGTTTTGCATTCGGTTGTCGATGATGAACACGTGTTTGGTGTCGAGCATCAGTCGCTTCTGCACCACGGATAGAGATGACTTGCTGGTGTTGGTCTTCGGGTCATCCTTGGTGAAGGCGCGGTCTAGCTGCCACTGGCCGAGACCGGCAAAAACGGCGGCAACCGCGAGCGCCAAAAACAAAGCCCCGATCCACTTCGGGCGGGTAGCCACTCTGAAGAAGGTCGGGGTCTTGTTAGCCATCGATAAATTGTGCGGCGGTTATGCGTGGTAGGGAGCGACCACCACGTCAACGCGCTGGAACTCCTTGACGTCTGAATAACCGGTGGTCGCCATCGCACGGCGCAACGCACCCATCAGGTTCGTGGTGCCGTCGGCCGATGATGATGGGCCGAGCAAAATCTCTTCGAGGGTGCCCGAAGTGCCAACCTCGACCTTGTTGCCGCGCGGAAGCTCGCCGTGGAAGGCCTCTTGACCCCAGTGCGAACCCTGCCCCGGAGCCTCTTCTGCTCGGGCAAGAACCGAACCGAGCATCACAGCATCTGCGCCACAGGATATTGCCTTGACGATGTCGCCCGAGGTTCCCAAACCGCCATCGGCGATGACATGAACATAGCGACCGCCAGACTCATCCATGTAGTCGCGGCGAGCGCCGGCCACGTCGGCAACCGCGGTTGCCATCGGGGCATGGATGCCAAGCACCTTGCGGGTGGTCGAGGCTGCACCGCCACCAAAGCCAACTAGAACGCCGGCGGCACCGGTGCGCATTAGGTGAAGCGCCGCGGTATAGGTTGCGGCGCCGCCAACGATGACCGGAACATCGAGCTTATAGATGAACTCTTTGAGGTTCAGCGGTTCGTGACTGCGTGAAACGTGTTCGGCCGAGACGGTGGTGCCGCGAATCACAAACAGGTCAACGCCGGCCTTGATCACTGTTTCGCTGAACTCGGCTGCCCGCTGCGGTGAAAGTGCACCGGCAACGGTCACACCCGCCGCACGGATCTGCGCAATTCGGTCACGGATGAGTTCTGCCTTGATCGGTTCTGAATAGATCTCTTGCATGCGGCGAGTTGCCTGCGCCGGAGAAAGCTTGGCGATCTCGGCTAGCTGCTGGCTTGGGTCCTCATAGCGAGTCCATAGACCCTCGAGGTCAAGCACGCCAAGGCCGCCAAGCTTGCCGATCTGCACCGCGGTCTCAGGTGAAACCACCGAGTCCATCGGGGCACCGAGCACCGGTAGTTCAAAGTTATAGGCGTCGATCTTCCAAGCGGTCGAGACGTCTTTCGGGTCGCGGGTGCGACGACTTGGCACGATCGCGATGTCGTCGAAAGCCCAGGCGCGATTGCCGCGCTTGCCGCGACCGATTTCGATTTCACTCATGTGATGTGTCCCCTAGCTCGCTTTTAGCGAGTTCCGTAGTTTGGAGCCTCGACAGTCATCTGAATGTCGTGTGGGTGGCTTTCCTTAAGGCCGGCCGCGGTAATGCGAACGAACTTGCCGCGCTTCTGCAGCTCTTCGATGTTCTCTGCACCGACATAACCCATCGAGGCGCGAAGACCACCGATCAGCTGGTGAGTGACCGAGGCAACCGAACCACGGTAGGCAACGCGACCCTCGATGCCCTCAGGCACCAACTTGTCTTCGCGCAACACGTCATCCTGGAAGTAGCGGTCTTTCGAATAGCTTTTCGCCTGGCCGCGTGACTGCATCGCACCGAGCGAACCCATTCCGCGGTAGGTCTTGTATTGCTTGCCACCGACAAAGGTGATGTCGCCGGGAGCCTCGTCGGTTCCGGCCAAAAGTGAGCCGAGCATGACCGCGTTCGCTCCAGCAACCAGCGCCTTGGCGATGTCACCAGAATATTGCAGACCGCCGTCGGCGATGATTGGCACTCCGGCAGGCTTGCCGGCCAGAGACGCCTCATAAACGGCGGTGACCTGAGGCACACCGACACCGGCAACTACGCGAGTGGTGCAGATTGAACCCGGGCCAACACCAACCTTGACCGCGTCGGCACCCGCATCGATAAGCGCCTGGGCGCCCGAGCGAGTCGCCACGTTGCCACCCATGATGTCGACGTGCTTGGCGAAAGGTTCGGCCTTTAGCTTCGCAATCATTTCGAGAACGGCACGGTTGTGACCGTGAGCGGTGTCGACAATAAGAAGGTCTACGCCAGATTCAACCAGTGCCATAGAACGCTCCCAGGCATCCTGACCAACGCCGACGGCTGCGGCAACCAATAGGCGACCGTTGGCATCCTTAGAAGCCAACGGATACTTCTCTGACTTGTCGAAGTCTTTGACCGTGATTAGACCCTTTAGCTTGTTGTTGCCATCGATTAGCGGCAGCTTCTCGATGCGGTGCTGAGCAAAAATAGCGATTGCTTCGTCTGGGTTGATTCCATAGGGAGCGGTGATCAGCGGCATCGGGGTCATGACGTCTTTGACCAGGGTGGTGGTGCGCTGAACATCGAGCACGAAACGCATGTCGCGGTTGGTCACGATGCCGAGCAGGCGACCATCCTCGTCAACTACCGGCAGGCCTGAAACACGGTATCGTCCGCAAAGGTCGTCGACCTCCTGGATGGTGGCAAAAGGTGTGGTGGTGACCGGGTGGGTGATCATTCCGGCTTCCGAACGCTTGACCAGGTCGACCTCGCTGGCCTGGGCGTCGAGTGAGAGGTTGCGGTGCAGCACACCGATGCCGCCCTGGCGCGCCATGGCAATCGCCATCCGAGCCTCGGTCACGGTGTCCATCGCCGATGACAACAGCGGAACATTTATCTCTAGACGCTTGGTGATTTTGGTCTTGGTGGTAACACCAGAAGGCATGATGTCTGATTCGCCTGGAAGAAGAAGGACATCGTCATAAGTAAGGCCAACAAAGCCGAATGGGTCGTGTTCAGTCATTTTCTAATTCTACCCTCTAGCCAGCCCTATAAATAAGGTCTCGGGACTCCAGCCTTAGCCCAGTTGAAACCTCGCCGAAACAGTTGCCGGCTAGTCTCATCACAATGCGGTAAAAATCGAAGTTTTTCCAAATTCGAGGTAAAAACTGCGGTAATCTCGTCTATCGATACTGCAAAGGCGCGACTTGCGCGCCGCGCCATAAAACGGAGGTTGGTTTGAGCCAGCTAAACATCAGAGCGGGTCGCAAAGCCGGGGTCTTCCTTGGCATCATTGCGATGCTGTTCGCCATTCTTTCAGCGGGAGCGCCGGCCAAGGCCGCCGATGACCCATCGACCTATGCCTACACGATCGCTGGCACGCTGCTCAATAATGACAAGCCGCTAGCCGACGTCACCGTGACTGCGCAGCTCGATGCGTTCAAGGCAAGCGCCAAGTCAGACAGCTCTGGAGCTTGGACCATCATGGTTCCGAAGCCAGGCATCTACAACGTCAGCATCGACAAGGCGACCCTGCCAGCAGGCGTGAGCTTCACCAAGGCCGATGGAGACAAGATGCAGGCCGACCTGAGCCAGACCGACTTCGCAGCCGTGCTGTTCTCGTTCGGCAAGTCGACCGTGGTTGAACAGAGCTTCAGCGACCAGCTGTTGGTTCGCGTCTGGGCAGGTTTGAACTTCGGCCTCTTGCTTGCGATGGCCGCAATCGGCATCTCGCTTATCTTCGGCACCACCGGTTTGAACAACTTCGCACACGGTGAAATGGTCACCTCTGGTGCACTCTTCATCTGGCTATTCCACATCGTGCTAAACCTGAACATCCTGCTCTCAGCGGTCATCGCGGTTGCATTGACCACCCTGTTTGGTTGGGTTCAGGATGCCGGTCTCTGGAAGCCATTGCGCAAGCGCCGCATGGGTCTGAACCAGATGATGATTGTGTCGATCGGTTTCTCAATCGTCGCCCGCTACATCTTGCTCTTGTTCTTCGGTGGTGACACCAAAGACATCGGTGGTGGCGGAAACATCATCAAGCTTGGCCCAATTTTCACCAGCGACATCGCTTTGATCAGCTTGGTTATCTGTGTGCTTTCGCTAGCCGGAGTCGCACTGTTCCTAACTCGCACTCGCCTCGGTAAGGCCACTCGTGCGGTCAGCGACAACCCTTCACTCGCCGCTGCAACCGGAATCGACGTCGAGCGCATCATCCGCATCGTCTGGATCGTTGCCTCGGCCCTAACCGGTCTAGCCGGCGTGCTCTATGGTCTGCAGTTCCAGGCGACCTGGTTGACCGGCTTCGACATCCTGCTTCTTCTATTCGCATCGGTAACCCTCGGTGGTCTCGGAACCGCTCTTGGTGCAACCGTCGGTGCGCTAATCATCGGAATGATCGTCGAAGTTTCTTCGCTATTCATTGCCAACGAGCTGAAGTATGCAGCCGCACTTGTGATTCTGATCATCATCTTGATCGTTCGCCCTCAGGGTGTTCTGGGCAAGAAGCAGAGAATCGGTTAAGGAGAAAAATCATGGATTGGCTAAACGCTCTTAACCTCACGGCCGGTGAGTTCGTCGGTGCTTACACCGCGGCCTACGTGCTCTGTGCTCTCGGTCTTGCCGTTCACTTCGGCTTCACCGGTCTGCTCAACTTCGGTCAGGCAGCCTTCGCGGCTCTCGGTGCCTATGGTTACTCAATCGCAACCCTGACCTTCGGCTGGCCTTGGTGGTCGGCAGTTCTGTTCGGTCTGCTTTGCTCGGCCGCCTTCGCGGTCGTCCTGGGTATTCCTACCCTTCGCCTTCGCGCAGATTACTTGGCGATCGTCACCATTGCCGCGGCTCAGGCTCTGAAGTTTGCGGTTTCGGCCTCGATCTTCGAGCAGGTGACCGGTGGTTCAAACGGTCTTAGCCAGTTCGGTGACAGCTTCTATTCGCTGAACCCGATCCCGAAGGGTCGCTATGACTTCGGTGTTTTCGCACTCAGCGAGAACGAGCTGTTCATCCGCATCGTGGCCTGGTCGCTGATCATCCTGATCGCGCTGTTCCTCTACTTCTTGACTCGCAGCCCATGGGGTCGCGTTTTGAAGGGCATTCGCGAGGATGAAGACGCCGTTCGCTCACTGGGCAAGAACGTCTTCTCATACAAGCTTCAGTCTCTAGTTGTCGGTGGTTCAATCGCCAGCCTCGGTGGCATGGTGTTCGTGATGTCATCACAGACCAACCAGCCTTCAAACTGGGGAACCAACTTCACCTTCATGCTCTGGACCATCCTGCTTCTCGGTGGCGCGGCCACCATCCTTGGCCCAATCATCGGAGGCATGGTCTTCTTCGGTCTGCTCATGTTCTTGCAGAGCGTCATGGAAGGCCTCGTCAACATGGGTTGGCTGCCTTTCCTAGACATCGCTCAGGTTGGTCAGATTCGATTCTTGCTCGTCGGTGTTGCACTGATGTTGCTGGTTATCTTCCGCCCTCAGGGCATCTTCGGAAACAAGAAGGAGCTGCAGTTCAATGGCTAATCAAATTTCAATTGGCGAACCAGCACCTGGTTGCAAGAAGGTTGACCCGATTCTGGTCGCCGACAATGTGACTCGAGTCTTCGGTGGTCTAACCGCTGTCGATGTTGAGCACATGGAGATCCCTCGCGGCCTGATCACCGCACTGATCGGCCCTAACGGTGCCGGCAAGACCACCATGTTCAACCTGCTGACCGGCTTCGACAAGCCGAACACCGGCGAGTGGACCTTCGATGGCAAGAACCTTGCCGGCGTCAGTTCATACAAGGTTGCTCGCATGGGCATGATTCGCACCTTCCAGTTGACCAAGGCATTGAGCCTGTTGACCGTGATTGACAACATGCGTCTCGGTGACCAGGCGAACCCGGGCGAGAGCTTCTTCAAGTCGTTCATTCGCCCAGTATGGAAGCGCCACGAGGCCAAGATAACCCTCAAGGCCGATGAGCTTTTGAAGCGATTCAAACTAGACGCCAAGCGTGAAGACTATGCAGCTGCCCTTTCGGGTGGTCAGCGCAAGCTTCTCGAGATGGCTCGCGCGTTGATGAGCGACCCGAAGCTAGTCATGCTCGACGAGCCAATGGCCGGTGTGAACCCGGCACTGACTCAGAGCCTGCTAGAACACATCAAGGGCTTGAAAGAGAACGGCACCACCGTCCTGTTCGTTGAGCACGACATGCACATGGTTCGCCACATCTCTGACTGGGTGATCGTTATGGCAGAAGGCAAGGTTGTGGCCGAAGGCCCACCGGCTGACGTCATGAAGAACCCTGCCGTTATCGACGCCTACCTCGGCGCCCACGCCAACAGCGACCTCGGTGACATCGAAATCAACTCAGCTGCAAAGGAAACCAACTAATGGCTGAACAAACCCCAGTTGTCTATGCTGAGCACCTCGATGCCGGCTACCTGCCTGGCATCAACATTCTGAATGACTGCTCTTTGGTCGCTAACCAGGGTGAGCTCATCGGCATCATCGGCCCTAACGGTGCCGGCAAGTCGACTCTTCTCAAGGCCATCTTCGGCCAGGTTAACGTTCGCTCGGGCAAGGTTTGGTTGAACGGCGAAGAGATCACCAACCTGAAGGCCAATAAGTTGGTTGCCAAGGGTGTTGCCTTCGTGCCACAGACCAACAACGTCTTCCCAAGCCTGACCATCGAAGAGAACCTGCAGATGGGTGTCTTCCAGACTCCTAAGCGCTTCGATGAGCGCTTTGAGTTCGTAACCAACATCTTCCCTGACCTAGGCAAGCGTCGCGCTCAGAAGGCCGGCTCATTGTCTGGTGGTGAGCGTCAGATGGTGGCCATGGGTCGCGCTTTGATGATTGACCCATCCGTGCTGCTGCTTGACGAGCCATCGGCTGGCCTTTCGCCGGTTCGCCAGGATGAGGCCTTCCTTCGCGTGAAGGAGGTCAACAAGGCTGGCGTGACCGTGATCATGGTTGAGCAGAACGCTCGTCGTTGCCTGCAGATCTGTGACCGCGCCTATGTTCTCGACCAGGGCCACGACGCTCACACCGGAACCGGCCGTGAGCTTCTAAACGACCCTAAGATGGTCGAACTTTATCTGGGCAACCTAGCCGAGCTATAGGCCTCAGCAAAGCCTCAGGAAGCCCCGCAGCGAAAGTTGCGGGGCTTCTTTTTGCCCAGGCAGGCTAGCGCGAGCACGCTCCTGAAATCAACCGGAGCCGGGATTGTCGCCCTGGGCCGGGCAAGGCAAAACCCCCGATCCGTGAGGACCGGGGGTTTCGACTTACTAGCCGAGGCTAGTCAGAGGTTGTTACTTGGTTGAGTTACCAGCAACGGTGCGAACTAGTGAGAAGTTACCAGTTGCGTCGTACTTGTAGATACCAATGTAAGCACCGGTTGGGTCACCGTTCTCGTCGAACTCGATTGGGCCTGAGAAGCCATCGTAGTTAACCTTCTTGCCAGCCTTGATTGCCTTTAGGGCAGCTGAGAATGAAGTAACGGTGGTCTTGCCCTTGCCTGCTAGCGAGATGTTGGTTAGCTGGCTCTTGATTGCCTCGCCAGTAGCCTTACCTGCAGCCTGAGCAGCGATTGCGGTTAGAACAACAGCGTCATAGGTTTCTGCACCGTATGAGAAGTTGTTGCCTAGGGTCTTGCCGGTGTACTTCTTGTATGAAGCTGCTAGACGTGACTTGAATGAAGCCGATGCGTCCTTACCTGGGGTGGTTCCCTTTGAACCGTTTAGGTAAGAAGCGAATGCTTCCTTCGAGTAGTCGAACCGGTTACCGTCAACTAGGTAGAACTTGCTGCCATCGAAGCCCTTTGCCTGGAATGCAGGGATGGCCTTCTTTGACTCGTCGTATGAGATTAGAGCAACTGCGTCTGGCTTAGCTGCAACAACCTTGTCAACGATTGACGAGAAGTTGGTCTCGTTCTCTGGGAATGCATAGGTAGTAACGTTTGCGCCACCCTTGGTTAGGATGCCTGAGGTTACGCCCTTTAGACCGTTACCGTATGAGTTGTCAGCGTAAACGATTGCAACGTTCTTGCGACCATCCTGAAGGATCTGGTTGCCCAAGATGCGACCCTGAAGTAGGTCAGATGGAGCGGTGCGGAAGTAGTAGCCGCCATCCTTCCAGGTTGAAAGGTCAGGAGCGGTGTTTGACATCGAGATCTCAAGAACCTTAGCTCCGGTGATCTTGTTGATGATCGAGCGGGTTACACCTGATGCAGCAGCACCGACAACAACGTCAGCCTTGTTTGCAAGAGCCTTGGTTGCTGACTGGTCAGCAATGCTTAGGGTGTCGCCGTCGCCTGAGTCAGAGATGGTTAGCTGAACCTTGTTGCCAAGGACGCCACCAGCTGCGTTGATGTCATCGGTTGCAAGGTGAAGTGCAGCGATTTCAGGTGGTGAAAGGAATGAAAGTGAACCAGTTAGCGGAATGATTCCCTGGATCTTTAGAATCTGGTCGTCGCTTGCTGCCTGCGCTGGCAGGGCAACACCGAAGGCTAGTGCGGTTGCTGCAACTGCTGCAACAACGCCAAGACCCTTCTTGGTTGAGAATGCGCTCATGTGTATAGCTCCTAGTTTGTGTTTAGCACCTAAATGGGGATCCATACTCGGTGTCTGAAATCAGTTTAGTTAGAACAAAACTCGATGTAAAAGGCATTTCGCTGTGGGAGCAACGTTGGGTAGCAAACGGTAAAAAAACGTCATCGAAAATCCGAACAAATTTCTTGGCAATAAGCGTATTTCGTTGTGAATCCGCAATTTGACAACGAAATTCGCAGCAAAACAGCCGTTCTGATGCGAATGTAAAGATTATGTTTCGTTATTGCTGACGTATCGATTTCGGGCCTGGCGGAGCATATCCGTGGTTAAAAACGCCAAGCCGATCCAGACCACAAAGAAGCCAATCCAGCGTGCCAATGGCATCTCCTCGTGGAAGACCGTTAGCGCCAGGATGAACTGAATCGTCGGGGTCATGTATTGCATTAGGCCCACCACGCTGAGGGGCAGATATTTTGCCGCTGTGCCGAACATGATTAGTGGAATCGCGGTCATGATGCCGAAAAAGACCAGGCCGGCCGCGGCCCAAAACCCGTGCTGGGCAAACTGAAGGCCTGGGCTCGAGGCGCCGATGATCGAACCTTGAATCGCGGCCACCGGCAACAGGATTCCAGATTCGAGCGCGTAGCTATTGACCGCCGAAACTTTGCCGCCGAGTTTGCTCTTGGCTAAACCATAGATCCCGAATGAGCCGGCGAGGCTGAGGGCGATCCAGGGCAGGCGACCATAGTCGATGGTGAGGATGGTCACCGCGGTTGCGCCCATGGCGACAGCGGCCCACTGCAAACGCCGCAGTTTTTCACGAAGAAAAACTACCGCTAGCAGAATCGTGACGAGCGGGTTGATGAAATAGCCGAGTGCGCTCTCGACCACGTGGTGAGCCGAAATCGCGATCACATAGATCTGCCAGTTGATCAGAATGAACAGACTTGAGGCGACCACCCAGACCATGAGTTTGGGTTGCCTGATAACCGCGACTAATTCGCGCCAAGATCCGGTGAACGATATCAGTGCGGCCGCCACCAGAAAACCGAAGACGATGCGCCAGACTACGATTTCGAATGGCGAGGCAAAGCCGAGCATCGAGATAATCAGCGGAAAACTGCCCCAGATCAGATATGCCGAGACCCCAACGGTCAGACCGCGAGTCAGCTGCTGGCTAGGGGAAAGCAAAAGACCCCGGCCAGAGCCGAGGTCTTTTGGTGAATTCATACTTGGGAGTCTAGCGAACCACTACCGCTAGAACGTCGCGGGCTGAAAGCACTAGGTACTCCTGGCCGTTGTACTTCAGCTCGGTGCCGCCGTACTTCGAGAAGATGACCTTGTCGCCAACGTTCACGTCAACTGGGATGCGGTTGCCCTTGTCGTCTACGCGACCAGGACCGACTGCAATAACCTCAGCCTCCTGTGGCTTCTCTTTCGCGGTGTCTGGGATGACCAGACCCGAAGCGGTTACCTGCTCTGCCTCAACTGGCAAAACAACGATGCGATCTTCAAGTGGCTTGATTGAAACCGACATGATTCCCTCTTCTTCAAAACTATGGATGGTTAGTAACTCGCGAGCGAGCTGTAACTAGATATTAGCACTCGCCCTCGCTGAGTGCTAACTCGAGCCTTCACCTGTGAGCGAACCGCCTAGGCTTAAGGGCATGGAACGCGCCGACTTCATTCGACTGCTCTCGCCCGAGGGTCAAGAGCTGCTCGCAAAATCGGCAAGCTATGCCGACAAGGGCGACGTGGTGAAGTTGGTCTCACAGCTGCGCGCGCAGGGGCACGACCCACTCTTGGTGGCGGCCGTGCTAACCCAGGCAAAACTTCGCAAGCGCGGCGCGGCCAAGTTCGGCCCATTCGCAGACCGCATGCTCTTCACCGAACCGGGGCTCGAACAGGCATCCCGGCTCTCGGTTGCGGCACTTCACGCCGGTCGCTTTCGCGACGCCAAGGTCAAACTGGTCGCCGACCTCGGCTGCGGCATCGGCGCCGAATCGCTCGCGCTGGCCAGCCTCGACATTCAGGTGAATGCGTTCGAAATAGATGAGCTGACGGCAGCCATTGCGACCTACAACCTCGCACCCTTTGACAATGCCACCGTGGAACAGGCCGATGTCACCGAACTCGACCTCGACCAGTTCGACGCGCTGTTCTTTGACCCGGCCAGGCGCGAACTCGGCGGCCCGGCACGCGAGCGCGCGGCTAGAAAATTTGACCCGATGTCGTTCTCGCCGACCTTTGACTTTGTGATGGCAGCGGCCGCCAAGAAACCCACCGGCGTGAAATTTGGCCCGGGCCACCCGCACGAGGGCATCCCCGATGAAGCCGAAGCGCAGTGGGTTTCGGTCAACGGCGACTTGGTCGAATTGAGCCTCTGGTTCGGTGCGCTCGCTCGCCCCGGCATAAAGCGCTCGGCGCTGCTAATCAATGCGACCGGCAAACACGAGATCACGAGCGATTCGATCGAACGCCAGGATGCGCCACTCGGCGAAATAGCAGAGTTTGTCTACGAGCCAGACAACTCGGTGATTCGCTCACACCTGCTCGGCCAGCTGGCTGAGCAAATCGGCGCACACATCTTCAGCCCAGAAATCGCCTACCTCACCTCAAACAAAGAGCTACACTCCCCCTGGCTTAAGGGCTATCGAGTGCTCGACAACCTAGCCTTTGACCGCAAAAAATTGAAGGCCTATCTGCGCGACAAGGGCATCGGCACTCTCGAGATCAAGAAGCGCGGCTCAGACATAGTTCCAGAACAGCTGCGCAAAGAACTTCAGCCAAAGGGTAAGGGCGCCGCCACCCTGATCGTAACCAGGGTGGGCGACGCCCACAGGGTTCTCGTTTGCGAGAGCCTTCGCTAGATTCCGGAAGGTGAATCTAGCTCGGGAACTTAGTTGGTCTGAGCCGGAGCCGTTGGGTCAACTCCGCTTGGAGTGCCCCAACCGTTGCCCATCATTCCGCCAGGGCCGGTGCCAACGCCATTTAGGTCGTCACGACCGCCCATCATGCCGCCGAAACCTCCCTGGAAGTTCTGCATGTGCTGACCGCCACCGAATTCGACGCCATAGCGCGAACCCACGAAGAAGCGAACCAGGGCCATGCCGATGCCACCAAGAATCCAGAGACCAACGCCAACGTATCCAAGAATCATTCCGGTCAGAGCCAAAGCGCGACCCGATTCGTGTGACTTCTTGATCTGAGCTAGTGAAACGTGACCGGTGATGATTGCGGCAACGGCGCCGAACCCGGTTGCGGCAGTTGCGATTGAAACAACTGCGAGAGTGTTTAGCTTTGTGAAGTCGAAGTGGGCCTTTGCCTTAGGGGCTTCGGCGGCTTCGAGCTTTTCGGTTTTATCTGCCATGCTTCAAGTTCACCAACCTTGTCTGTGAATCGGCTGGCAACTGCCTGCGAGAAGGCTACGGAGTTTGAACAGTGGTGACCGGAAGAGTCGAATCGGCACCGAATGCCAGCGAAGAAGGCTTTCGGCCAGCCATGACCAGCTGAGCACCAAGCGTGGCAATCATGGCTCCGTTGTCGGTGCACAGACTCAAGGCTGGGATGCGCAGTTCAATGCCCGCCGCGGCACAGCGTTCGGTTGCCAGCTCGCGAAGTCGGGCGTTCGCGACCACACCACCACCCAGCAAGAGGCGCGGAACACTGTGGTCGAGACAAGCCTTGACCGCCTTACTCACGAGCACGTCGGCGACCGCCTCACGGAAGCTGGCTGCTACGTCGGCGACGTTAAGTTCGGCACCTTCACCGACAGCGGCCTTGGTCTCGGCAACCTCGACCCAGCGGGCAACCGCAGTCTTTAGGCCCGAGAACGAGAAGTCATAGCGATGCTTATCCATGTCCTTGGCCTGGGTCAAACCCCTCGGGAATCGAATGGCATTTGGGTCGCCCCCGGCGGCAGCGCGGTCGATTTCAGGCCCACCCGGATACTTCAGGCCGAGCACTCGAGCAACCTTGTCGAAGGCTTCGCCGGCGGCATCATCGATGGTTTCGCCGAGCAGCTCGACATCATCCAAGAGATCACGAACCAAGAGCAACGAGGTGTGCCCGCCCGAAACTAGAAGCGCGACGGTTGGGGTTTCGACCTGACCGCGCTCGAGAATATCGACGCCGACGTGGCCAACCAGGTGGTTGACCGCATAGATCGGTTTGCCGGTTGCCACGGATAGGGCCTTGGCCGCCGCGACTCCGACCATCACGGCACCACCCAGACCCGGGCCATTCGCAACCGCAATCGCATCGATTTCTTCGAGGCTTAGGTTTGCTTCGGCTAAGGCTCGATCGAGTGTCGGCTTTAGAGCTTCGAGGTGTGCTCGGGCCGCAATTTCGGGCACGACTCCACCGAAGCGGGCATGCTCATCCATGCTCGAAGAAATGATGTTGGCCAAGAGAGTGGTGCCGCGCACAATGCCGACTCCGGTTTCGTCACAGGTCGACTCGATGCCAAGCACGACCGGCTCTCGACCGATGCTGCGCTTAGGCAAAGTCAGGCGCATGATCCAGGCGTCGACTCCGGCCGGTTGATAGTAGTTCTTGCGGGTGTCGATGTGCTCGAAACCCAGTGCCAGATAGAGGCTCTGAGCCACCGGGTTATCTGCTCGAACCTCGAGAAAAATTTCGCGCGCGTGCAACCTTTTGGCGGCGGTGAGCAGCGCATCCATGAGTGCACGGCCAAGACCCAGGCCTCGGGCCGACGGCAGAACTGCGATGGTTTGAACATCGCCCTGATCGCTTGACGCAACCTTGCTCAGCCCGGCATAGCCAATCACCGCTTGGTCGCGAACGGCAACAAAATATTCGGTGTGGTGAGCAATCAGCTCATAGTGCATGTTGTCTTGCGACCAGGCGTCTTCAGGAAAACACTCGTGCTCGATGGCCATGATTGCCTCGAGGTCTTGCTCGGTGGCCGGGCGAATAGTCCAATCGCTCATCCGCTCACCTTCTTGCCGAAGTCGCGCAAATTCTTTGGTTCTACCGCATCCGGGTTTCTGAGATAGAGCGCGGTGACGTCGTGGCTCAAGTTGCCGCCGGCAGCCTGCGCTTCAAAGAGCTGACCGATGGCCAACGCCGAAATTGTCAAGGATGTGGTTGCCGCCTCGATGCCTCTAGCGCCTAGCTGTTCAGCGATGTCGGCCGGGCGGTTGACCGCCGGGCCCTCGATGCAGACCGGAACACCGTGACGATCGAGCCCCGAGTAAAGCGCCCAATAAAGCTCGCTTCGCCTAGCATCCGAGGTCACCAGCAACGGTCGATTCGCCGGCAGGCTGTCACCCGGGGCAAGGTCGCGGCTCAACAGCTCTTGCCGCGCAATTGCGTCGAGGCTAACTAGGCCGAAAAGTTTCGCACCGGTGCCTTCGGCGAACATCACGGCGGCCGCGATTCCGACCCTTAGCCCGGTGAATGGTGCCGGCCCGCGACCGACGGCGACTGCAGTGATTCGTTGCGGTTTTAGACCAGCCTGGTCCAGGGCATCCTTGATTGCATCACCGATTGATTCGGTGTGGCTGCGGGTGTCGGCAATCTCGATTTCGGCGAACGCGACGCCATCCTTGAGCACGGCAACCGAGGTGCCCGAGGATGTGTCGATGGCTAACAGGTGACCCACTAAAGCGTCACCCCATCCCAGCGAGGCCCAAAACCGAAAACCGAGACCGTGCGCGGGTCGAGGGCGCCGGACTCATCTTCTGCATGTTCGACGGCTCGCTCACGTTCGATGACAATCTCAAGCCAGTTCTCAACCAGATCATCGGTCATGCCCTTGCCCCACTCGACCAGAACTATGGAATTCTCATAGTCAATGTCGAGATCATCTAGTTCGAGAGGTCCGCCGAGGCGATAGGCGTCAACGTGCACCAGCACCGGCCCGCCATCGTGACGCTTATGTGTTCTGGCGATTACGAAAGTAGGGCTCGAGACATTGCCGATAGCCGTGAGGCCTTCGCCGACTCCCCTGGTCAGAGTGGTCTTGCCAGCACCTAGCGGCCCGGTTAGCACGACTAAATCACCGGCTTGCAGCAGGCGAGAGAGTTTCAGGCCCAGCTCGTGCATTGCCTCTGGAGTCGAGACCTCGAGCTTGGCGATTAGATTCGAGTTCAATCTAGGTCGCTCTGCCCTAGATAAATGCGGTTGAACCGGCCACCCATTCGAGTGACGATCTCATAGTTGATGGTGTCTGAGGCCACCGCAAGATCGTCGGCCGAAGGCACACCGGCTGCAGGGTCGCCGAAAATGGTGACCAGGTCTCCGGCATTCACGTCGTCGTCGCCAACATCGAGCACAAACTGATCCATGGCGATTCGAGATGAAATCGCATAACTCTTACCGTGAATTGAAACCGTGGCTCGCCCGCTGGCGTTGCGCGGCAAACCCTCGGCATAGCCAACCGGAACCAGGGCCAGTGTGGTTTCGGCGCTGGTGTGATGCATGTATCCATAGCTCACACCCTCACCGGCAGGAACGCGCTTAACCTGGGTGACCTGCGCGGTCGCGGTCATTGCCGGGCGCAGGCCATACTCCTTCGAGTGATGGTCGGCAAAAGGTGAGAGCCCATAGAGGGCAACACCCACGCGCACCATTTCATAGCGAGCCTGCGGATAGTTGAGCGAACCGTCTGATGCGGTCAGGTGACGCAGCTCGAACTGGATTCCGGCCGCACGCACCTGCTCGACGGCGGCATCGAACCTTGCAATTTGGGCGAGGTCTTCGGCTTCGCCGGTGCTCGAAAGGTGCGAGAAAATGCCAACCACCTGAATGAAACCTTCGGCGACCAGGGCGCTAGCCAAACGCAGCACCGAGCCCCACTCTGCCGCACTTGCTCCGTTGCGGTTGAGGCCGGTGTCGACCTTGAGGTGAACCCGGGCAAGTCGACCGGTGATTTCGGCCGCGGCGGCCACCCGGTTTAGATGATCCTCGTTTGCCAAACCGAGTTCGATGCCCTCGTTTAGCGCCTCAACAAACATCTCCTGCGGGTCATGCAACCAGGCCAGGATGGGCGCATCGATTCCTGCGCTTCGAAGTTGGAGCGCCTCTGAGACATCGGCAACACCGAGATAGTCGACCCCGGCCTCTTCGAGCTTGCGAGCAACCTCGATCATTCCGTGCCCGTATGCGTTGGCCTTGACCACGCCGCAAACCTTCACGCCACCGGCGCGTTCACGCATCACACCGAGGTTGAATGCGATCGCGTCTAGGTCGATGATGAGTTCTCTCATGACTCGACTCCTTCTGCGACAACGAACGCCACCGCTGCATCGCCGTCGTGACTAATAGATAGGTGAATTTTTCTGATTCCGGCCTGCAATGCGATTTTAGCCGTCGTGCCGTGAAGCCAAACCACCGGTTTGCCCGATGATTCCTTGCCCACCTCGATGCCGTGCCATTCGATTGCCGGGTCACCCGAAAGCGCCTTGATAATCGCTTCCTTAGCTGCGAAGCGACCGGCCAGAGTCTGGCTGCTGGCGTCCACAGTTTCGATGTCTAGAAACAGTCGGTCTTTCAACCGCGGGGTATCGGCAAGCTTTGCCTCAAACCGACTGATCTGAACGGTATCGACGCCAACACCAATAATCATGGCGGCTATTCGACGGTTACAGACTTAGCCAGGTTGCGCGGCTGGTCGACATCCAAGCCCTTGGCGGTCGAAAGCTCCAGGGCAAAAACCTGAAGTGGAATCACGGTCAGAATCGGGGCAAACATGCTCTCTGACTGTGGCACAAAAATCACGTGCTCGGCATAGTCGGCAACCTGCTTGTCGCCCTCTTCGGCGATCGCGATCACCTTGGCGCCACGAGCTCGAATCTCTTGGATGTTTGAAATCACCTTAGGGTGCAGGCTCTCTTCATCGCGCTGAGAAGGCACAATCACGATAACCGGCTGACCCTCTTCAATCAGGGCGATCGGGCCGTGCTTGAGCTCGCCGGCGGCGAAACCCTCGGCGTGAATGTAGGCGAGCTCCTTTAGCTTGAGGGCGCCCTCCATCGCGATCGGGAAACCGACGTTGCGACCTAGGAACAAGACCGACTTGGCGTTGGCCATCTCCTTGCCCAGTTTGCGGGCAAGGTCGAGGTTTTCGATGACCTCGGTGACGTGCGCCGGCATCTTCAAAAGCTCGAGGCCTAGGTGGCGAAGTTCGGCGGTCGAAAGTTGCTCGCGGCCGGCGCCCAGGAACAGCGCAAGCAAGAAGCCAGCGGTGATCTGGGCGGTCAAGGCCTTGGTCGAAGCCACGGCGACCTCTGGGCCGGCGTGCGTGTAAATCACTGCGTCAGATTCGCGAGCCAGGGTTGCACCCTGGGTGTTGCATATAGCCAAGACCTTGGCGCCCTGCTCCTTGGCATAGCGGGTCGCCATCAGGGTGTCCATGGTTTCACCAGACTGGCTGACCGCGACGATCAGGGTGTTCTTGGTGACAATCGGGTCGCGATAGCGGAACTCGTGTGAGAGCTCAACCTGAACCGGGATGCGTGAATATTTCTCAATCGCATACTTGGCAACGTCGCAGGCATAGCTCGCGGTGCCGCAGGCAACCATGATGATGCGGTCTATGTCTTTGATGTCCTGAGCCGAAAGCCCATCGATCTCGCTCAATCGAACCGAGCCGTCCGAGCCAAGACGCCCCATCAGGGTGTCGGCAACGGCCTGAGGCTGGTCGGCGATCTCCTTGGCCATGAAGCTTGACCAGCCACCCTTGCTGGCAGCCGAGGCATCCCAGTCAACGGTGAATTCGACCGGAGTGACTTCTGCGCCATCGAAGGTGCGAACCTCAACCGAGTTCGAGCGCAGGATGACGATCTCATCCTGGCCCACCGAAATGGCGCGCTTGGTGTGCTCGACGAAAGCTGCGACATCCGAGCCGAGGAAGTTCTCGCCGTCACCGAGGCCGATCACGAGCGGGGCATTGCGACGAGCGGCCAGAACCACGTCTGGCTGGTCTTCGTGAATCACCAGGATGGTGAAGGCTCCGTGCAGTCGCTTGACCACGTTGGCGAATGCGGTTGGCAGGTCGCCGGTGGTCTCGAACTCGCGGGCGATCAGGTGAGCGGCAACCTCAGAGTCGGTCTCGCTGGCGAACTTGGTGCCGATTGCGGCCAATTCTGCTTTGAGCTCGCCAAAGTTTTCGATGATGCCGTTGTGAATTAGTGACAGCTTTGCGGTCGGCCCGCCTAGGTGCGGGTGAGCGTTGCCGTCGGTTGGCGCACCGTGGGTTGCCCAGCGGGTGTGGCCGATGCCGATGTTGGCTAGCGGAAGCGGGTGGTTGGTGATCTCGGCAATCAGGTTGTCGAGTTTTCCGGCCTTCTTGCGGGTCTCGAGCTGACCGCCCGGGGCGATGATCGAAACACCGGCCGAGTCATAGCCGCGATACTCGAGGCGACGAAGCCCACCGAGTAGAACATCAAGGGTTGACTTCGGGCCTACATAACCCACGATTCCACACATGCTTCTAATTTACGGCAGAATGGCTCTTTGTGAGCGCAGCACAGACCGCGAATGGCGAAGAATCAGGCTCCGACCTGAGCCCCTTCGTTGAAATCGAGCGCGCCGACTGGGCAGACCTTGGCAACAACACCGAATTGCCGCTGACCGAAAGTGAAATTTCGCAGATTCGAGGGCTCGGCGACTTCCTCGACCTCAAAGAGGTAACCGATGTTTACCTTCCCCTGAGTCGCCTTTTGAACCTGTATGTTGCCGAGACTCAGAACTTGCACCGCGTTTCAAGCGACTTCCTCGGCGAGCGCTCAAAACGCGTTCCGTTCATCATCGGGGTCGCCGGCTCGGTGGCCGTAGGCAAGTCCACGGTTTCTCGCCTGCTGAAAGAGCTGCTTTCTCGCTGGGAGGGAACCCCGCGCGTCGAACTGATCACGACCGACGGTTTCCTCTTTCCTAACGCCGAGCTCGAAAGACGTGGACTGATGGCCCGCAAGGGTTTCCCCGAGTCTTACGACCGGCTCGCCCTGCTGAAGTTTGTCGCCGACGTGAAGTCGGGAGCAGCCGAGGTGAGCGCTCCGGTTTACTCTCACCTGAGCTATGACATCGTGCCGGGCGAGCAAACCGTGGTTCATGCCCCAGATGTGCTGATTGTTGAGGGCTTGAACGTGCTTCAGTCGCCCGGTTCTGGTCAAGACCTAGCGCTGAGCGACTTCTTCGACTTTAAGATTTATGTCGATGCCTCAACCGAGAACGTAACCCAGTGGTTCTTGAACCGGTTCAGAAAACTTCGAAATTCGGCCTTCACCAACCCGGCCTCCTATTTCCATCGCTATGCCGAAATGGAAGAGGGCAAGGCGCTGGCTCGGGCCGAGGAGATCTGGGCCACCATCAACCTGCCGAACCTAGTCGAGAACATTGCCCCGACTCGGTCGCGAGCAACTCTGGTGTTGAAAAAGGGTGCAAATCACGCCGTTGAGTCGGTTTTGCTTAGAAAATTGTAGGTTTCCTACAATAATGTCTGTCGCAATCATCAGAATAAGATGAAAGATTCTCAGGCTTTTCACAGTTGACTCATAGTGAGCCATTCGTATGGGTGTCGCCTGGGCCAATGTAGTTCCCGGCACCGACGATGCAAACGATGACTTTCAAGATACATCAATTGATTATTTGAAAGGCTACAAATGAATACTCTCTCTGCAACTCTGACTAACGGTCAGTTTAACCTCGTCTACAACGTGCTCTCTCTAGGTCTAGCATCGATGCTATTCACCTCGATTTTCTTGTTCGTAGGCCGTGACCGAGTTCTACCTCGCTACCGCATGGCAGTAATGGTTTCTGGCACCGTAACCGCAATCGCCACCTACCACTACTTCCGAATGTTCGACAACTTCAACCACGCATTCGCCGGCCTAACCGCCAACAACCCAGATGCCTACAACGTTGGCTACCGCTATGTTGACTGGTTGCTAACCGTTCCATTGCTTCTAGTTGAGCTAGTGGCCGTTCTAGCACTCGCTCGTGCAGCACAGTCATCAATTCTTAACCGCCTAGTTCCAGCCGCTGCAGCGATGATCATCCTTGGTTACCCTGGCGACGCAAAGCTAGACATCTGGGGCATCGCACCTTCAGTCTGGGGTCTGCTATCAACCATCCCATTCCTATACATCCTCTATGTATTGTTCATCGAGCTAGGCAAGAGCCTAAGCAAGCAGTCAGAGGCTGTAGTCAAGAAGGTTCAGTTGCTTCGCATCCTGCTAATCGCAACCTGGGGCGTTTACCCAATCACCTTCATCCTTGCTATGGGCACCACCGGCTTCTCACCTGACCACTTCGTGGCCCGCGAAGTTGGTTACAGCATCGCCGACATCTTGGCTAAGTGTCTATTCGGTCTGATCATCTTCTCGATCGCCCGAATCAAGTCAGCCGAAGAGTCAGCAGAATTCGCAAAGTCAGAATTCAAGGACTAATCAAAGCCCGGCTTCAATAAAAAACGGGGTCACCGAAAGGTGGCCCCGTTTTTTATGCCCAGATATCGGGCAATGACTTGCTAGTTGCGGCGCATCGGGGCCGCGATGGTCATGATCGAGGTTGGGCTGGTCATATCGAAACGCTCGTCATAGATCTCCAGGTGAAGGCCCGAGCGCTGTGTGCAACCCGAACCAGGCAGCAACTCGCTATAGAACTTTCGCACCGAGTCGACCAGGGTCTCCATGCCACCAACGTGTTCGGTGGCCGCATAGAGCCCGGCCTCGAGCTCCATGACCTCGAGCCCCTTCAAATCGGCAGGAATTGAATCAACCACGATTCCGACAAACTGATTCAATAGGCCGTTAGCCGCTTCATCCGTGTCGGCCGGTTGAGTTGCGCTGATCATCATCGCATCGGCAGGGATCCCCAACTCAGCGCGCTTAGCGTGCACCTGACCCCAGATTGGGCCGAGAACCTCTTGGCCGTTGAACTTAGGCGACATGGCACCATAAAAATCGGCGCTGATGCCGATGAGGGTTCGAGCCGGAAGTTCAATAACTGAGAGTTGGGTCATGGCTCTACTTTAGTGAGTAGTGTGAAAGCATGCAGAGCCCACTTGCATTCATCCGCGGCGTCGCCCACCCCGAGGCCTTTCACGGCACCGGCAAGACCGGTGGCTTTTTCGAGGGCTGGTATGTCAAGTTAGTCAGCGCCGATTTGTCTCAGCGCTGGGCCGTTATCCCTGGCATTTTCCGTGGGCTCGAAAGCACCGAAGACATGGCATTCATCCAGGTCTTGGATGGCCTAAGCGGTCGCTCATGGTTTCACAAGTTTGAGATTTCCGAGTTCGAGGCCGCGACCGATCATTTTGAAGTTCGAGTTGGCGAAAATCGCTTTTGTGCAACGGGAGTGCATCTAGCACTTGAGCAACTCACCGGTGATTTGATTTATAACTCGAGCTTGGACCCTTGGCCGGTGACCCTAAAGGAACCGGGAATCATGGGCTGGTATGGCATGGTGCCAGCGATGGAATGCTTTCACGCCGTGGTCAGCTTTGGTCATTCGATAACCGGAAACCTCTCGGTTGAGGGTCGACCAGTTTCGTTTGAGGGTGGCCGCGGTTACATCGAAAAAGACTGGGGCAAGGCCTTCCCAGCGGGTTATGTCTGGATGGCATCCAACCACGTTGAAGGCGCTCCCGAGGCATCCTTGGTCGCATCGGTAGCAATCATCCCCTGGCTGCACAGCTCATTCAGAGGCTTCATTATCGGCTTCAAGCACAATGGCAAGCTAAACAAGTGGTCGACCTATAACCGCGCCAAAGAGACCAGTTTGCTCATCGATGATTCTCATGTGCTCTGGCACCTGAAAGGCCCAGACGGTCGACTTGAGCTGAAGGCTGAGCGCGTTCGCGGCGGTCTGCTTCATGCACCATTGCGCACGGCCATGTATCAGCGGGTTGAGGAAACCCTGGACGCAACGATCGAAATCAAACACCTCGATAAGCATGGGGTTTTGCTTTATGAAGGAAAAGCCACCTGCGCCGGACTCGAAGTCTTTGGCGATATCGAGAGATTACTTGAGAGCTAAGCGCTGCTCGACTACCCGGGCAATTCGCTCGGCCCAGCTCTTGGCGGTGCCTTCGTCGGCGGCCTCAACCATCACTCGCACGAGCTGTTCGGTGCCCGAAGCGCGAAGCAAGACGCGACCGGTTCCGTGCAGGTCGGCTTCGCACTCGCGAACCATGGCCTGCACCTCTTCGTCGCTGTCGGTTCTGGTCTTATCGACACCTGGAACATTGATCAAAATCTGCGGGTAAACCTGCATGACCGAGGCGAGTTCGGCGAGTGACTTGCCCTTGCGGTTCATCTCGGCGGCAATTTTTAGACCCGTCAAAATGCCGTCGCCGGTGGTGGCATACTGGCTGAAAATCACGTGGCCCGACTGCTCGCCACCGAGGGTGTAACCCTTGGCGCGAATTTCTTCGAGAACATATCGGTCGCCGACCTTGGTTTCGATCATGTCGATGCCGTGTTCTTGCATAGCTATCTTCAGGCCGAGGTTCGACATCACGGTGGCGACCAAGGTGTTGCGAGCCAGCTGCCCACGCTCCTTCATCGAAAGGGCAAGGATGGCCATGATCTGATCGCCATCGACGATGTTTCCGGCGGCATCAACGGCGAGGCAGCGGTCTGCGTCACCGTCGTGGGCCACGCCTAGATCTGCTCCGTGCTCGAGCACCGCCGCTTGAAGGGCACTTAGGTGGGTGGAGCCATAGCCATCGTTGATGTTCAGGCCGTCTGGGTCGGCACCAATGACGATCACCTGGGCGCCGGCATCCTTGAAGACCTCTGGCGAGACTCCTGCGGCGGCACCGTGGGCGCAGTCGACAACTACCTTTAGGCCATCAAGGCGGTTAGGCAGCGAGCCGAGCAGGTGAACGATGTAGCGATCTTCGGCGTCGGCAAATCGGGTGACGTGCCCGACACCGGCACCAACCGGAGATAGTTTTGGCCCGGTCATTGCGGCCTCGATAGCATCCTCGATCGCATCATCTAACTTGTGACCACCACGGGCAAAGAACTTGATGCCATTGTCGGGGGCGGCGTTGTGCGAGGCCGAGATCATGACGCCGAAGTCGGCATCGAGGTCAGCGGTTAGAAACGCGGTTGCCGGGGTCGGAAGAACACCGGCGTCAAAAACGTCAACCCCCGAACTCGAGAGTCCCGCTGCAACTGCTGCTGCAATGAACTCCCCTGAGATTCGGGGGTCGCGGCCGATAACGGCTTTTGGTTTGATTCCTCGTGAACGTGCGTCTTCACCCATGACAATCGCAGCAGCCTGAGCCAACTGGATTGACATTTCAAGAGTGAGGTCACGATTGGCTAGGCCTCTAACACCATCGGTGCCGAAAAGACGAGCCATTGTCGTGCAGCTGTTCTTGAGAGAAGCGGATTAACGCTTCGAGAACTGAGATGCCTTACGAGCCTTCTTAAGACCGGCCTTCTTGCGCTCGATGACGCGAGGGTCGCGCTTTAGGAAGCCAGCCTTCTTTAGGGTTGGGCGGTTGTTGTCGCGGTCGATCTCGTTCAATGAACGAGCGATGCCTAGACGAAGCGCGCCAGCCTGACCAGCCGAGCCACCGCCTGAGATGCGAGCGATTACGTCGTAAGCACCCTTTAGGTCAAGAACAGTGAATGGGTCGGTGATTAGCTGCTGGTGCAACTTGTTTGGGAAGTAGTCCTCAAGTGCGCGACCGTTCACCTTGATAACGCCGGTGCCAGGAACGATGCGAACGCGGGCGATAGCCTGCTTGCGACGACCTAGACCTGCGCCTGGGGTGGTTAGAGGGCCACGTGACTTAGCCGGTGCAGCCTTAGCTGCTGGAGTCTCGGTGCTGTAGCTGGTTGGTGCTACGTCTTCTGAAGCAACTGCTTCTGCGATGTCTTTAGCCATGCTGGGAGTCCTTACTGAGCTACCTGGTCGATGATGAAAGGCTTTGGCTGCTGTGCAGCGTGTGGGTGCTCTGCACCGCGGTAAACCTTAAGCTTTGAAAGCTGGTCTGCACCTAGCTTGTTGTGAGGAAGCATGCCCTTGATTGCCTTCTCGACTGCCTTCTCTGGTGACTTCTCTAGAAGCTCAGCATAGGTAGTAGCGGTTAGACCACCTGGGTAACCAGAGTGGCGGTAAGCCTTCTTCTGGAGCAGCTTCGAGCCGGTTAGGGCAACCTTGTCTGCGTTGATGATGATGACAAAGTCACCGTTGTCCATGTGTGGAGCAAAGGTTGCCTTGTGCTTGCCGCGCAGCAAAGTTGCTGCGTGAGTTGCAAGACGGCCAAGAACTACGTCGGTGGCGTCGATGATGAGCCACTCGTTGCTCAGCTCGTGAGCCTTTGGTGAATAAGTACGCACGCTAAATTGCCTTCTACTTCTATGTCGGATTGAAATGAATCCACACCAGAAGAGAAAACTTCTCGGGATTCAAACTTTTCACATTGGCGCCAAGACTGACTACCAATACCAAAGGTCAAGTCTAGACGGTAGATGCCTCGCTGGTCAAACCCTAGTTTTCATCCAATGTGCGCATATTTCTCGCTCTTTCGGCCTGGGCCTCAAGTTCGTCGTCTGCCGGGTAGCCAATTTCGATCAGGGTCAGGCCGTGTGCCGGCTGAACCTTGTATGAACCAACGCGGGTTCGCTTGGCCAACTTCTCGGCAACATCATCCGGGGATGCCTTGCCTTCGCCAGCGGCGATAAGGGCGCCGACGATAGAACGCACCATGTTGTGGCAAAAGGCGTCGGCCAAAAGTTCGACCTCGACGATGTTCTCTTCAACCGGATTGCGTTTGATTTGAATGTCACGAACCTCACGGATGGTGGTTGCATTCGGTTTTCTGCGGCAAAACGATGCGAAGTCGTGCATGCCGAAAAGTTCTAGCGAAGCGGCTTTCATCGCCAATAGGTCGAGTTCGTGATTCAGCCAGAGGGTGTAGCGCGCCTTTAGCGGGTTCTTGGTTGAGGCGCCGTCAGAGATGCGATAGCGATAGCGGCGATAGGAGGCCGAGAATCGGGCGTCGAACCCGGCCGGAGCCTCGGTGACGCTGTGGATTCGGATATCGGTGGGCAGTAGGTCGTTTAACTTGCCGACCATGCCGACGCTGCGACCCAGGCGCTTTAGTTGAGCAGGGCTCAGATCGATGTGAGCCACCTGAGCGGTCGCATGTACCCCGGCGTCGGTTCTGCCGGCAACACGCATGCCGAAGGCATCCTTGCTCTCGCCGAAGACGGTGGTTAGAGCCGTGACGAGTTCGCCCTGCACGGATGGGATGCCCGGCTGCATCGCCCAGCCCCAATAATCGGTGCCGTCATAAGACAGGTCAATCCGAAAACGAATCAACCCGTCAGCCTTGTGGCTAACGGGTTGATTCATGATCTTTTAGAACTGAGTGTTACTCAGCTGAAGTCTCTTCAGCTGCTGCGGTCTCGACAACCTCAGCCTCAACTGCTGGAGTCTCTTCGGCAACGGTCTCGACAACTGCTGGTGCGGTTGCCTTGACGGTGTTCTGAACCTTTGGCTTCTTGGTCGCGTTCT
>Ga0213921_1000035_pt1 | contig 79240 bp, 77 predicted proteins | sample McNCre2017MG_FD_165041 | JGI IMG/M metagenome (GOLD analysis project Ga0213921, IMG submission 165041) | Freshwater microbial communities from McNutts Creek, Athens, Georgia, United States - 20-17 MG | ecosystem: Environmental > Aquatic > Freshwater > Creek | place: USA: Georgia | collected...
CGGCGAAGACGTTCCCATCGGAGCAGGTGCTGGGGACGGGCTGCTCGGAGTTGGGGCTGGTGCTGGGGACGGCGTGGACGGGCTCGGGGTGGGTGCTGGAGACGGCGTGGACGTGCTTGGAGCCGGAGCTGGGGAAGGCGTGGGGGTCGACTTGGGAGCAAGGGACGGAAACATGGTGGTTATTTGGGAGGGGATGGACGAAGGATTCATGTAATAGTACCCACCGACTGCTGCGACTACGAAAAAACATATGACGAGGAAGATAACGGCAGCACTCGCCATTTGTTATATTACAGAGTTTTTATTGTTGAGGAGCCCCATCCACCGCTGACAGAATCGGTGCGGAGTCGCACGCCCCGTTCTTTAACGGGAGGTTGAACGCCTCGACACCCTTGCTCTGAAGCAGAGCGCGGTACTTGTAATTGTCCTGAAAAGACACCTTGTTCTCGGACATGATCTGATCGTTCATAATACGGCTCGACGTAAACTCGGTAATGCACCGACCATCAGCCATACCGTAGCGCTGAGACATTTACTAGTAAATTACATTTTAATTCGTCCGTTCAAAACCCGTGCCCACTCCTCGAAGCTGGCCCCCATGATCGTGTTGAACAGCTCGGGTTCTGCGACCCGCTTCACCATGACGTCCGACGTGACGACCCTGTTTATTGTCTCGTATGCTCCTGCAATCTCATCGAGCGTCTGAGCACCAGTCACGATGATCTTCCCCGTACTAAAGATGCTGGCCGTCACCTGTTTCTGTCCCGGCTTGGGCGTGAATTTCACCTTCACGGCACTGTACCTGTCGGGGTCGAACGTCACCTTGAACCCGCTCTGTGCTGAAAACTTCTGAATCACCTTGTTCAAATTCACAGATGAATTAAGTGAAAAGTTGGTGTTGATCATCTTGATGCTTGCGTCACCCACGGGGATCTCCTCCTCGAGGTTCAAAACCAGCTTCAAAATAAAAGACAGTTGCTTGAGGATTCTGCGACAGTCAAACAAGTCTGAACACCCCGCCACCTGAATAGACCCGTTTGGAAACAGCTTCACGCTCTTCCGTGAGTATGCATCCTCGTATCCAATAGTCACCTGATTATAAAACGCAGTGGGTTTCATCTCCCACTTGAACCCACGAAACCGGGACCCTTTTCTCCGGACTGTGATGGAACCGAGCTTGGCGAAATTCTCTTTAAATTTCGCCAAATCAATTTCCTTGAGAAATTTCGAACACATGGTGATGGTGGTGATGCGAACCCACGACGGCGCGGGCCGTGACGCGTCCGCCACGATCCGCTGACGAATCGCATGAAGATTCAGAATGTACTCAAACGACGCGTCCATGTTTTGCTCTACACTCCTTAAGGCCTTTAGACCTTTAAGCCGGAGAGGACACGTTTTTTTGAGACTACCGCTTCTTCGCCGCCTGCTTCACAATGTTGGCAAATGGTGTCCGCAGAATATTCGCCTTGAGAACCTTCTTGTAATACTTTTTCAGTTTCTCGTCGTTCGGGTGAATGTTGTGCGTCTTGGTGACATTGTGAGCCGCCAGGGAAATCAGACGCTGCTTCTTGACAGACTCGAGCACACGATTGAGTTCTGCAACGCGAACACCCTTTGTCTTCTTTTTCTTCGGGCGTGCAATTCGGCGTGCAGCCTTCCGTTTCCGCGTCTCGTGTTTCTGGGAGAGCGTGTTTAGACCCTCGAGCACGACCACAGAGTTCTTGGGACCGCCAAGGTTCTGTACCGCCTTGACCGCCTCGGGACTTGCACCCTTAATTCGGATCGCCATATTTGCGTTTCCGCTCGTCTCATTGAGTGCCTCTGCCGCCTTGGCAACTTCCGTTGCACCACCTGGAACGTTCATGACGGTGTTGAGTGCCTTATTCACGCCTCCCACGTTGTTAATAGCTCGTTGCTGATTGATGGGAAGGGGAGGGGCGCCACTATTTCCTCCTCCGTAGCCCGCCGGGCCCGGGCCAGCACCCGCGCCTGCGCCTGCTCCAGCACCGCTCGAGGCGATGCGTCTCCGTTCGTTATTTTCAAGAGCTGCACGACGGCGACGAAGCTCATACTCGTTATTGCTCTCGTTTGAGCGACGCACAACGTTCCGCCGAATAGGTGCGTACTCCCCACCGTTCCGACGCACCACGTTTCGCTCGCCACCGTTGCGACGGGTGGTCCTGCGCCGCTCATTCTCTTCCCGGCGTTTCTTGTTTTCGAACCGCCGACGCTGGTTCTCAAGTGCGCGACGAATGTTTTCGTTCGGAACACTTCCCAAATTTGAACGCAAATTCGAAAGCTCACGGTTGTTTCGGGTTTCACGCACGTCATTCACAATCATGGTCGAGGCGTTCCGACGACCCGAGTAGTTTCGGGGCAAAAGGCGCAAAAGGTCCCCAAGTTTCCGTACTCGGCGCGACCGACTATACTCGTACCGAAGATTCTTGAGTTCCTTTTCAACCGCCTTTCGGATTGCGTCAGCAATCAAAGACCGGTTCTCAGGGTACTTTTTCAGTGCATCCAAAAGCTCACGAATGGTCATCTTTGAGTAATTACGCGGTTGAGTGGGTCCGATGGGTCCCGTGGGCGGCCCGGCAGGTCCTGAAGGAAGCGCGGGGGCGCCCTTGTTCCTGAACCACCCCGTCTTTCCATTGCGCGTCGTCAAAACGTACCCTGGTGGCGGGGGCTTGAAGCCGTTGTTGTTTTTGTTTGCGTTCATAAAATTTGGTTGCACATTTGGCCCAAACACAGGCATCTTATTCTTAGGACGGAAAAGATTTGAAAGCCTCTGAAAAAACCCTGGTTTCTTTTCGGCTGCTGCATTCATGACGTTTTGATGGACAGGAATTCTTTTGCGAATTGCTGTAAGAATTGCAAGTGCAACATTCTTAAATGGTGCTGCTTGTACGACGGCTACGGTCGGGGCGGCGGGTGCACCCCCGTGAACCATGGGGGCGACTGCAGCACCGGCAATTGGCTTTTGGAGCGCAACCCCATTTTGAATTGCTTTGACAATTGCACGAACGATATCTTCCTGTGAAGCGGCTTTCATGACAGCCACAGTTGGAGCAGTAGGTGCACCCCCTTGAACCATGGGGGCGACTGCGGCACCTGCAACTGATGGTTGGAGTTTCACTCCGTTTTGAATTGCTTTGACAATTGCGCGGATGACGACATCGGGCGGGGCCTGAGCAACAACCTTGGGTGCCTCGGGAATACTCCGCTTGATAATCTCGACAATTGCAGGTGCAATATTCTGGTTCTGACTCAAGTTCGTCAGAGCCTGTTTCGAGTTCACTTGTGATTTTATAATTTCAACAATCCGTTTTACAAGGGCATCATTGCCTGCCATACTAGAGACTGAGACTAAAAAAACGTGTCCTGTCCACGGGAGGGGTGTGGGTCCCACGCCCCCCGGACCAGATGGAAACACACCGTGACCAAAAGAGACAATCGGCCCGTAAGCACCGCGAGCGCAGCATCTATTCGAAAAAGGCGGTTCGCGCCAAGGAGGCACTGCTTGAAAAGGCGTGTGGAGGAGCCTTCGGCTCCGACCGGGCACACGTGAATACGTGTGCTGTCCCCGCCAAGGCCCCTCAGACCAAGTGAGGGCCAAACAGACAGATGGCGCTGCGTACCCGCCTTATCGCTCCGTATCAGCACGAGGGTGTGAAATGGCTCGTGGGCCGCGAGTTGGCACCTGTGAATTCAGGTGGGTTTCTGTGTGACGAGATGGGTCTGGGCAAGACGGTCCAGCTGATTGCCACCATGCTTGCTAACCCCAAGCCGCGCACCCTTGTGGTCGTGCCCAAGTCGATCGTGGGTCAGTGGTGTGACGAGGTGCGCCGTTTTGCGCCGAGCCTGAGTGTCGGCGCGTTTGACGGCCCCAAGCGCGCGCTTCCGACTGCATTCCCTGACATCATGGTCGCGCCCTACTCGGTGCTTCCGGAACGCAAGGGTGGTGTGTCGTGTCCCCTCCTGCGCGTCGCGTGGGACCGCGTCATCCTGGATGAGGGCCACGAGATCCGCAACCGCAAGAGCAAGACCACGATTGCGTGTTCCGCTCTGCGCGCCCCGATCCGCTGGGTCGTGACGGGCACACCCGTCTTTAACTCCATGAAGGACTTTGTGACTTTGTGTGGATTTGTGGGGATTCCCAAGGACATTGTCCAGGGGTATACGGACCGCGTACGCGCCGAGTACGTGCTTCGGCGCACCAAGGCTGACGTGGCAAAGTACTCCACGCGCCTTGAGTTACCCCCATGTGATTTCCAGAATGTCGAGCTAGAAATGTACCCCGAGGAGGCTGACTTGTACCGTGACGTGTTTGACGAGGGTCACGAGACGGTCCAGCGGATTTTCAAGTCGGGAAATGTGGCAATGCACCAGATGGAGTTGCTCGAGTGTCTCCTGCGTGTGCGCCAAGTGATGACGTGGCCACAGTTGTACCTGGACGGCATAGCCGTCAAAAACGGCGTGGACCCCGAGCCGTGGACGGGTCGGTCACGCAAGATGGAGACGCTCGTGGAGATGATTGCGTCACACCCGTCCGAAAAGGCGCTCGTGTTTACCCAGTGGATGGGTGAGATGGACTATATCCAAGAGCAACTCGTGGCTAAATCCATCCCCGTTTTCAGAATAGACGGGTCCGTGCCCAAGGACCTCCGCGAGGAGCGCATCGCGGGGTTCAAAGCGGCAGACCAGGGCGCCGTGTTTCTGATCCAGGTCAAGGCGGGTGGTGTCGGCCTCAACCTCCAGGAGGCGACGCGCGTGTACATCACCGCGCCAACGTGGAACCCGGCGACGGAGTTGCAGGCCATCGGCCGCGCGCATCGCACGGGTCAGGCGCGCAAGGTGGTGGTGCGGCGACTCATCTACGTGGGTGCTGACGACTTCCACTCGGTCGAGCAGAGTATCATGCAGTTGCAAGGTGATAAGGCCAGGGTGTGCGCCGAGGTGCTCAACGACCCCCGCATCATGGAGCAAGTGCCTAGTGCACCCAAGACCGCGCGGATAAATATCCAGACGCTCAAGCGTATTTTCGCAGTGTAATACAGAGGATGCCTTCCACACCCAACCGTACCCGCGCCTTGTCCATCGCCAAGTCCGCGTCCAATGCCCGTCGTCTCTCCAAGAAACGTCTCAATGCAATTTTGAACCAAATTGTCGTCGCGTCTATGTACAATAAGCTTCCAGCCCACCTCAAGTCCCCCAAAAAAAATAAAAACAAAAGGTAAATGACTGTTGGTTCCCGCGCCCAGGTGTACCACGGGAACGCGACCCGCACGGCTGGTGGTCTGACCAAGAAGGACTTGAAGATGAAGGACGGTGAGCTCGTGTCCAAGAAGAAGGCCAAGAGTGAGAAGAAGAACCCCTGGATTCAGGCGGTCGCAAAGGCCAAGAAGGAGCTCGGCATCAAGGGCTTTGCGCTGGTGCAGGGCAAGTTGCTGACCCGTGCTCGTGAGATTTATTCCAAGTAAATTACAAATGAAAGTGTACTTTCAGCGTGACACTGAAAAGCGCCTTGTACAGTCTATTCTACGGGCAAAAAAGCGCACGTCCCCTTCGGTAAAGAAAAAGACGGGGAAGAGTCCGAGGACTCTCCCACGGACTCCGAAACGGAGTCCGTCAAGGTCTTGACTTGGTACGCCCGGATCGTGAGCCCCCAATTTCCATTGAAAAAATAGGTCGAGTCCACATCGATGAGACACGAGACCTCTTGTCCCCGAAACAAACCTTCCCGAACCTCCGGGGTGATTTGTTTTGAGTTCGCGTCAAACACGTAGACCGAGTCATCAATTTTGATACGGAGCGACCCGTACCGAAGGTTACTCTGGAACGGCTCACATGGACACAGGTGCGCCTCAAGTTGGCGCCACCACTGTTCAAACTCCGAGTGCGTTAGATCAACCTGGAAGCTCTTGAACGCGTTCACACCAGAGCACATACCACGTGGCACTTGGAACCGGAGAGGGCCACCTTGGTACCTAAACCGCGTTCGGTCTTTATTCAATGCGACCGTTTCAATCTGCGTCAGGTCTATGTCGTTCCAGAAGACCATTTAAATAAAAGTATTGCTTCCTTTTAAATGGGAATTTGGGAGTACGTTTTGAGAAAATCTAAACTGCGTCATGGCGAGGCGAATTACGGGTACACACTCCGTACAAATATGGGAACGCGCAACCTTAGTAAACTCGTAAATGGATACACGCAGTTGATTAAAGATGGTGAGTCTCCGAATAGTCTTAAACCCAGTTTTATGAAGGCGTATCGCGTCATAAAAAATAAGGATGCGGCCGAATACACGGCATTTCACAGTATGGTCCGGTCCCGGTCACCCAAGAAGTCCCCTTCCTCTTCGAGGCGTCCCCCGCGGCCACCTGTTCGGCGGACGACGCCTGCTGCCAATGCGATGATCAACAGGATCAAGGCGAATCTACGGAACCAGATTTCAAAACTGACACAGGCGCGGAACCATTACCAGAGGGAACTGAATAAGACCCAACGGAAACTGAACGCTATTCCGTGAGGAGCATGGCGTCTTCAACAGAGAGGCGGCGTGACGGATTTGCACCTCGAAAGAGGACGCGTTGTTCCGTGACCCACGCCTCTTTGGAAGGGAACGTGACGTGGTCTCCTTTGTGAAACGTGATTTCAAGCGTATGTTCCTCCTCCGCGTCATTAAAGACCCAGAGACCGGCTGAATGGTAACTGATATCTATTGGACGTCGAATCATGGTGCACGTCCGTCCAAAGATATGGAGTGATCTTGAATCTAAATTATATACGATACCGTCATGAGACTTGAGGAGCCACCAGAGCCTCCAACACTTTGCCTCGTCAAGTCTCTTTGGTTTCATTCCGAACGCAAGTCTGACGTCAATAGATGGTTCGGACATTTCGATAATTTTACGCACGAGGTCTGTTGGAAGGTTTGACCACGGTTTCATTTCCTTTTAGACCGCGTACAGTTTTTATATGGTGCACAACTCGCACGCATAGTAAACCCCTTGATAGGTCCCTTGAGACACTTGGCCTTGGGAAACTTCCGGGGCAGTGTAAAAATCTTCTTATTTGTGAAACGGATACACACCTTGTTCTTGGGACCCGCTTTGCAACAGGACTTCATCTTATAAGTAACAGAGACTTTCGTCTACGCTGAACACATTTCGCACGCTCCTGGATTTTCGCGCGAACACGCGAGGATCTGCTCAGGGGTCGGCTTCTGCGCGACTGGGGAGGACAGTTGCTGCGCAACTGGGACTGTTACCTGAATTGGTCGAGCTTTCGGACGGGTGCGGATATAGTAGCTCCCCGTCTTGAGACCCTTGCGCCATCCGTACAAGTGCATACTCGACAACTTGGCAACGGTCGGATCCTCCATGAAGATGTTCAAAGACTGAGACTGGTCAATGTATGGTCCGCGGTCGGCTGCCATATCAATCAAAGACTTTTGCTGAATTTCCCAGACGGTTCGGTACACAGACTTCAACGTATCTGGAATCTCCGGGATGTTCTGGATCGAGCCGCCGTGGCGGATAATCTCAGTCTTCATCGCAGGGGACCAGAGTCCGAGCGCCTCCAAGTCCTTGACCAGGTGTTTGTTCACAACCACAAACTCACCGGCTAACGTACGTCGCAGGTAGATGTTGGTGGTGTATGGCTCGAAACACTCGTTGTTGCCCATGATTTGGGACGTCGAGGCGGTTGGCATGGGCGCAACAAGCAAAGAGTTGCGTAGACCATACCGCTTGATATCCGTCTTAAGCGCGTCAAATGTGTTGTTCTCGACGCTCCACAGATCAAACTGGAGCTCGCCCTCAGATGCAGGAGACCCCGTGAACGTCTCGTACTTGCCCTCCTCCTTGGCGAGGAGACACGACTCCTCGAGCGCTGCGTGATACAGAACCTCGAAAATCTCCGTGTTCAGCTTCCGCGCCTCGGGACAATCGAACGGCATCCCAAGCATCATAAACACGTCCGCTAGACCCTGGACGCCAAGACCGATGGGACGGTGACGTAGATTACTCAGATACGCGGGGCGCGTCGGGTAATAGTTCTTGTCGATGACACGGTTCAGGTTCCGCGTCACGGTACGCACGACACTGTGAAACTTGACAAAGTCAAACGACTTTTCCGTTCCGCTCGTCCCATCCGCTGATGCCCATGAGGTTTCACATACGAACGATGGGAGACACAGGGACGCCAAATTACACACAGCCGTCTCACCGGATGTAGACACCTCCATAATCTCGGTACACAGATTCGAAGACTTGATTGTTCCGATATTCTTTTGGTTTGACTTGGCGTTCACTGCATCCTTGTAACACATGTAGGGCGTTCCCGTCTCGACCTGACTCCGAAGGATCCGGTCCCATACGTCACGGGCACGGACCTTGCGTTTGTACCGTCCCTGTGCCACATACGTGCGATACATCTCGTTAAACTCTTCGCCATAGACGTTTTGAAGGTTCGGGGACTCGTTGGGACACATGAGGTACCAATCACCGTCCTGTTCCACCTTTTCCATGAACAGGTCGGGAACCCACAGGGCCGTAAACAGGTCGCGACACCGCGCCTCCTCGTCACCCTGGTTCAGACGCAGGTCCAGAAACTCGAAGATGTCGGCGTGCCATGGCTCGAGGTACACGGCAAATGAGCCCTTGCGTTTGCCACCACCCTGATTGACGTACCGGGCCGTGTTATTGAACACGCGAAGCATAGGCACGATCCCGTCAGCAACTCCGTTTGTCCCCTTGATAGGCGTTCCGTTGGCCCGGATATTGCTGATATGGAGACCAATCCCGCCAGACCACTTGGAAATTTGCGCACACTCCTTGAGCGTATCGTAAATACCCTCAATCGAGTCATCCTTAGCCGCCACCAGGAAACACGAGCTCATCTGGGGGCGGTTGGTCCCCGCGTTGAACAGCGTCGGCGTGGCGTGCGTAAAGTACTTTTGGCTCATCAGGTCGTACGTCTCACGGACGCGCTCGAGGTCCTCGCCGTGGATACCCAAAGCAACGCGCATGAACATGTACTGGGGCGTCTCACCGGGAAGCAGGTAGCCGCGCTGAAGCGTCTTGATCCCAAAGTACCCAAAGTCATAGTCGCGCCTCGGCTGGATCCACGCGTCCATATCGAGTTTAATACACTTCATAAACTCTTCGCTCACGATACCCTTGGTGTGAAGTGCGACGGCACAGTCGGTGAACGTCTTGGGGCTCGTCTTTTGAAGGTTGCTGACGGTGATGCGCATTGCAAGTGTCTCGTAGTCGGGGTGTTCCGTAATCATACCGATCGCCACCTCGGCACTCAGGGTATCAATTTCGCTTGTTGAGATCCCGTCATACAGGGACGCGAAGACCTTCTGAGCCACCTTATCTGGCTGGACATGGAGCACTTCAAATTCTGGAGCGGAATTCAATTTACTGATTCTTCTGGTTACCTTATCAAACAACATTTCTACCGAGTCTCCATTTCGCTTGACCACCTTCATTGTATTTTTAGAGCTTGTTTTTTTTATCCCGTAATGACAATGGATACGTATGACGTCAAGCCCGTCCGTCTCAGTACGCCGACGCCCCTGGGAAACGCCTATTTTTCCGAGTTCAACAAGGAGACTATCCACTCGCAGATTATTGATACAATGAAGGCGAAGACCGGGTACGAGCTTGAGCGCCAAAACGACGCTGACCTACAGTCGCTCATGCGCGTCGTGTACTCGGACATGTCAGCTGACCCGTACACTGATGTGAAGAATCAGGTGGCGGACATGAATGCCGAGGTCATTAAGCGCGCAACACAGACCATCTCCACCAAGATGCTTCAGCAGCTCGTGTACCTGCGTGACATCTCCGAGAACCCAGTTCCGATTGATATGCCCGTCAAGACGAGCACGTACGGGAACAAGATGCCAAGCAATTACAAGTTTGGAATTTTTTAGACGTTAATAGTACATGAACAACATCTATATATTTTTGATATGCTGCCTCGTCTTGTGTGTTCTAGGTGTTATCCGCGGGTTTACGTGTGGAGGGGACCCCCAGCAGCCGAGTACGTGCAACAACGTGTTTGGCGGCATCGGATGTATCGTGTGCTGTGGAAGTATAATCTTGATGCTTAGTAAATAGATGAAATCTCTTGACGATATCCTCTTTGGCTTTCTCATCTTCTTTGCCATTGAGCGATTCGTGCGTCTCATCAGCAACTCCGTCATCGAACCATGGGCCAAGGGGCGGACAAGGGACCCAAACGTCGTTGAAAACTGGAAGCTCGGAGCCGAGTTTGGGTTTTTGGTCTCGGCGTGTTTCATCGTGTACTACTTCAGGAAGCCGCTTGCACACATCGTCAAGTGAAGCAACTTAAAAGGCCAGAGCGTTTGTTATACAATGAATAAGTTTCGAGACGAAACTGCAGCGTTGTGTCAGCAAAAGGGGTGGGACAAAGCACCTATCAGCATTGTATGGATGCTTTTGAATGAAGAGATGGGGGAGCTTGCCTCAAGTATCAGGCAGAAACAGCGGATATACAAAAAGACGGGGCTCAAAAAGGACAGGGGAACGGATGTTATGATGGAGATGGGTGACGTGTTCAGTTACCTGTTCCAGCTTGCCGCCATGTTGAACGTTGACCTCGATGAAATGTGGGAACTCCACCAGCAAAAGGTCAAGACGAAAATCTATGCGATCAAAAATAATGTAAGCGTATTCTAGAATGGCATCACGCCTTATGATAGATGACCGCCTTCAGATCGACCTTGTCAATCCGACCACATGGACGGGTGACTTTGGCGTGAACAAGGATGGGTTTCGCAAGGATCTCTTTATCGATGGATCGTATCTGACCGGCATCGATGAAGCGCCCGTAGACTATTCGAATGATTTGGATGACGGCCTCAAGCCGAAGGAGCTTGCAGGCCCCATGTATCTCAAGACCACCAGCCCGAACTACGCACCCCACGGCGCGTTTCCAACACGCAAGATGGAGTACTCGGACGGTACCGTCACGTGGTACCGGCCCCTTCTGCCGTGGAGCTGGATGTCTTCGTCTACACCAGGCGATGGCCCGGTCGCTGCCGTTAGCCGCATGGTGAAGGGTAACAGTATGGTCGTGATCGTGCTTATTATCATGATTTTGTACTTTTTGACTCGGATCAAGCGTTAGAAGGACGCCACTTTCGGTGCCGACACTTTCACCAATTTCTTTGCTAAATTCTCTTTTTCGGTTCGTGACCGTTCATCCAATTTGGGGCACTCGTGCGCCTCCAATTGAATGCACCGTGCACAAAATGACCCTGAACACTCGCGACACGTAAGAAACCTATTCTTGTGTTTACACTCGGACTTCTTGGCAAACACTTGCGTGTACGAGTCCATCGTCTCCTTTGACACAGGAGACGTCATTTACTATATGACATACGATTTCTTTCTCTATGTGTCCTGGGTCGTCAAGGATCTCACAGAGTCCGTGGGCCCGTCCCTTGAGCACTCGTTGCCATACAGCCTCAAGCACGGGTAAAGCGCGCTTGAACCACTCGCGGTCTCGTTGCACGCGGACAACCACAAACTCGGGGACACCACCTTCGACTTTTGCAGGGCGAAACTGCACGAAATCACACTCCTCCAAGTCGGTAATTTCGAGCTGGAGCTGGACTTGCGGCCAATAGTGTTTCGGGACGTTTGGCTCAATTTTGCGTGACAAAGGACACTTGATTTCCACCAAGAGCCCATCCTCCGTGATACCATCGGGTGATGCGCCAAGCCAGGGGTAGTCGCGGTGTTGTACAAGCCCCACCTCATGGGACTTGCGATTGAACTTCTGGTCATACAAGTCCCGGGCGATCGGCTCAAGGAGCGTGCCATGTGCCGTCGCCGCGTTCCCTGCCCATTTTGTCCGTAGGACCTTCTTTTTGACAAACGCATCTGGGCTTTCAAAGTGACTGTCGCCAAGTGCGCTTGCAACGTCACTCGCCGTGATCATGTTCTCACGGAGATCTAACCATTCCTGAGATCTTTGTTCTGCATACTCTTGCGCAATGAGTTCACGTGCTCTCTTGACCACCGGTAGTAGGCTTTCCATTGTTTACAGGAATCTTCTTATTTTTGAAACGAGGATCCGTCTTAAGTACAATCTCTGCAGCGTTTTGTTCAGCTTGCTTCTTCGTGGTGGCAAAGCCAGACCCGCAGTCCATGCCGTCGACAACCACGGTAATGAAGAATTGACCGTTGGTTTGGCCGTCAAGGCGATACTCAGGTAAGGCGTACTTCAAGGCTTGACACCAACGCATGAGCTGGTCCTTCCAATTGTCATCAGCAAGGGACGTCTGAACCTTTGTAAATGACGTAAGCACAAACTGCTTCGCGTGGACCATCCCAAGGTCCAGGTAGATGGCCCCGACAAGAGCCTCGAAGACATCCTCCATGATGTGCTCATTGGTGTTCCACCCATTGCGCTCACCCTTTTCATCCATCAAAATGAGTTTGTCCAGACCAAGAACCTTGGAGATTTCACACAAAGTCTTCCCGCGAACCATCTTCGTACGCGCCTTTGTCAGGAACCCCTCCTGTTCCTTTTCGTGAAGGTCAAATAGGTGTTTGGTAATGACAAACCCAAGGACAGAGTCGCCCATAAACTCGAGCGTCTCATAGGAACCAGACAAACCTGAATACCGCTTCAGGGCTGACTTGTGCGTAAATGCACGACGATACAGTGCAAGATCTTTGACTTTGGTCCCAACCAGAGCATTCACGACGTCACGCGAAAGCTCTGGAGGGGGGGTGAGAGTCACCTGGGACTCGAGTGCGACCTTTGAGGTCTCCATGTTTATGTTATATTACACACGTGGTTTTGTTTTAAGTCAATGAAACCGAGTCCGAAGGACTCGTGATCCCTAAAATTGGAACCATTTAGGCAGTGGCGGTTGCGGCGGGCTTGGCGACCTTGGGCCGCATCTTCTTCTCCTTTGGGGCCTCGGCAGCGGCGGCCGGGGTCTTCGCAGCCTTGGGAGGCTTCTCGGGCTTGGGCTCCTTCACGTAGTGCGGGTTTATGTACTTCTGAATGTTCAGGAAGGTGATGCCAGTCTCCTCCGGAGGGTTCAGCAGTGCCTTCAGAGTCGCGTCCAGAGAAATGTTCTGACCGCTCTTCAGGCCCTTCTCAGTCACGTACGCGTTGATGCGAGTCGTCACCTGAGACCGGGAGATCTTCTCACCGGCCGCCAGGCCCAGGAACTCGCGGAGCTGGGGAGACACGTCCAGGGGCTTGTTGAAGCCGTTGTTCTGTGCACGAGCCGCCTGCTTCTCACCACTGGGATCCTCGATGTGCTGGCGAATCTTGCGAACATCCTTGCGCAGAGCCTTCAGCTCCTTCGCCAGAAAGTCAAGAGTGATAGGAGTCTCGGTAGCCATTATGGTATACAAGGGACGGGACTCTTTAAGCCGTTTCACAGGAAGACCCCAACCAAAACAACGAGAAGAAAAGGTATGATTGCTATCAGGAGAATCTTCCATAAAGGAAGTTTGGGAGGTTCAGGTGCTACAGGCCCTGCATCTGGCATGAGCGGGGTTGACGGGTACGGATTATCAGGAAGTGGCTTCCCAGGTGGAATCAACGGTGCATTTGGTTTGAGTGACTGTGGCATGGGGTCAACAAACGATGTCATCCCAGGGAACTCTGATGGTTCATCTGAATGTGCAAGATTCACATTGAACCCAGGAGGGGGGTCCGTCCCCGTCGATGGTCGAACTTCCTTCCGTGAAATGTTTGGATCCTTATTTTGACATGAAAATTTGCAACACCCAGGATCACATGGGTACAAGAGGCCGTTTTTCTTACTTATGTAGGCACATACTGTAGAGTACACATCCATCGGGTCGGCTAAACACTGACACTGTTGGAGAATGTATTGTGGACTACATGAAGTTGGAAACGCGCTCATTCGCTACTAAAGTTAAAGAATATTTTTATATAGTGATTACAGATGGAGTACGGGAAGCCTCAGAAACTTCCAGATGGCCGATATTTCCTGAAAATTTCAGGGACTCCTCATCAAGTCAATGGTCTTGTGCTTCAGGATTCCCTTGAGAGCAAGACGGTGAATTTCAAGGTTCCCAGCGGCGTGAATTTGTTCGAGACGATTGATCAGGAGCTGCTTGAGCAGGCGAAGAAGTCCAAGGTGGAGTGGTTCGGGAAGGAGCTGTCCGACGAGACCATCACCAACGCGTTCCAGGAGAGCGTGACGGACGGCGTGCTTGGTGCCAGCCTCGCGAGCGTCAAGGGGCAGATTGTGACGACCGTGTACGACACCGGGAAGAATGTCGTCGAGCGTCAGTCCGTCAAGACGGATACCAAGTGTGACGTTCTGCTCGAGCTCTCAGGCCTGTGGTTCCTGAAAAAGTCCTTTGGCCCAATTTGGCGCGTCGTCCAAGTCCGTGTCCGGAGCGAGGCTCAGCGGCCGGCACCCCCGACCGAGTACATGTTCACAGACGAGCCGGAGGAGGATGACCCAGCCGACTATCTCGACTGACCAAAAAAATATTAGAAGGTTATAATAAATGAATCGCAAGGGACTTGCTATCGTCGCCCTGGTCGCCATCATTCTAGTGCTTCTGTTCACCTCGCGCAGCAGTGGGTACCGTAGCCCAGGTGCTTCAGCCGTGAACGGTGTTGCCGGGTACAACCTCGGTGAGGGTCAGTACTCTCAGTCCAACGCGATGGTCGTGTCTGGTCGGATCCTGAAGCCCGCCGAGGCTGATGGTATGGGTGATAATATCGGTCAGACCGTGTCGTCCGCCAGCCTGATCCCCCGCGACGTCGTTGCCACCGAGGACTTTGGTCAGTTCAGCCCGGACAAGATCCTGGGCAACCAGAACTACCTGGACCCACGCAGCCAGATTGGCTACCCCGAGACGCTGGGCGGGAACCTGCGGAATGCCAACCGTGACTTCCGCAGCGAGCCCCTGAACCCCCGCACGCCCGTGAGCATCTTCAACCTCAGCACGATCCCCCCTGATGTCATGCGTCCCCGGTTCGAGATTGATTACGAGTACAAGTAAGCGTTTAAACTATGTTAAAAAAATAACGATTATCATCAGAAATGGATTTTAAGAATGCCATGACTGAGTGGGTCGCCCTCAAGGCCCAGTTGGCCGCAGCTCGCAAAGATCTCTCCATCCTTAACAAGCGTGAAAAGGATCTTCGCAAGTTTGTGACTGTGCATATGCAACAGAACGAGATTGACACTGTCAAGGTTCAGGAAAAGGTCAAGGTCAATCTCAAAGTTAAAAAGACGAAGGGTTCTATTACAAAGGACGTGATCATCAAGGGCCTTCGGTCATTCTTTGGTGGAAACGAGGCTCAGGTGGAGGGCGCGTGGAACGCCATTCAGGACGCAGCACCCACGAAGGAGACGCCTTCCGTCTCTGTAAGCGGGCTTAAGGCTTTGGAGCCTTGAATATTCAAGTAAAAATGGGTATCAACGACGAGTACTCGCGCGATGCTCATGAGTATCAGCTCGTCTACTCGGACGATGACTCGGACGACTTTGATTCGCAACTCGATCCAGAGGATTGGGAAGCCGTATATTCCCAAGAGCTTCTGAACGGGTGGATGACCATTCGTGCATGGCTCGACACGCAGTACTTGCACACGCAAGTGACGTATCCCACGTTTGTCGAGTTTGTCCTCAATCCGTCACCGTGGTTCTCGGGTGACGAGCCAGATCCAGTGTGTGTCGAATTATGGAATGAAATTTCAAAGATTGATGTTATCCAAGAGCGCGTTGTTCTCGAGCAGTTTACAGGGTGGTTTGATCATTATTTTTCTACGTGCGTACAGTAAATGATAGACATCACGGGACCAAAGGTCCTCGTGCCTACCATACTTTTTGCTCTCTTGAGCCCAGGACTTGTTCTTGCACTTCCTCCTGGTTCCGGGCTTTTGACACAGACCATGTTCCATGCCCTCGTGTTTACACTGGTGTCGTGGCTCATGATCAAATTTGTTTTTAAATTTACACTCACACGTGCCGACATTATCGTGCCGCTCATGTACTTTATCGCCTTGACACCCGGAGTTCTCTTGACCCTTCCACCATCCGGTGGACTGATCACGACCGTGATGGTCCATGCCATGGTGTTCTCCATCGTATGGGCAAGTACCCGGGGTCTCTTCCCTCAGTTTTATTGAGCGCTCAATTTTGAACAAAAATAAGGTGACTCAATTTTAGGATGAAAAATATCATCATTGGTCCGGGGGCAATGGGGTTCTTCATGTTCTTGGGCTTTATGGCTCGTCTCAAAAAGGATGGCCATCTTGAAGACCTTGAAGAACTCTCAGGGGCATCAGCAGGTGCGCTCTTAGGTTTCTTGTATTGCTTGTCGCGTGGAGACCCAACACGGGTACTTGATTACTCGTTACAGGTCCCAGTGAAAAGCATCATGAAACCAAACATAAAGTCTTTAACAACAAACTACGGTCTCGTACCGACATCAAAGGTTCGGAAGGTCTTATCCGAGGCATGTATGCACTTTATACAAAAGGACAATATCACGTTTCGGGAACTCCATGACTATTTTCCAGTAAAATTGCACGTGTCCTCATACTGCGTCGATTACATGAAGACCGTATACTTTTCCGCGGACACAACACCGAACGAGTCCGTCCTCGACGCCGTGTGCGCCTCGATCGCCATCCCGTTCCTGTTTTCAAGTGTGAAAATGGGTGGTGCAAACTACATAGACGGTGGTGCTGCAGAGACGGTCCCGGGTGCGCCTTTTCTCGGGCGTCAGGACGTGTTCTCCATTCGGTTTGCATGGGGTATGCCCACAAAGGTGCGAGACCTCAAGACGTACGCCATCAGTATCTTATACGCGACAATGAATTTGCGTGCAAAATATGACTATGAAGGGGTGGCACTGGACGCAGACCCTGAAATATTCGACTTTGGTGCGTCCAATGAAGGAAAACTTCGGATGTTTCTCAAGGGGTGGGCCCAAAATTTTTCGTAACGTATAGTACCTATGCGTACCATCATTCGGTCAGGTTACGTTCAGCACCGGAAGCGCAAGACGATCACCGTCCGCCGCAAGGATGGGAAGACGTACCGGTACACCCGCAAGGCGGGAGTCAGCCGCGTGCGTCCCGTGCCGACCAAGGACGTGGGTGCGATCGGCAAGGGTCCAAAGGTCATCGGTCCACTCAAGGCGGGTATGTTGACCCGGTACCACTACCACCCCGTGGAGGCCACCACCAACCGTCACAAGGCGCTTGTTAAGGCGGTGACCAAGGGTCACGAGGACCCACACGCCGTGATTCGCCGCTTGATCGCAATCAGCACGCTGACCAAGCGGACCCTGCCCCGTGCGTCCCGCATTTACAAGTCGGATGCTCGCTGGGTCCACAGCAAGTACTCTAAGATGTTTGGTCGGAAGCGGCGTTAAATTATTTGTATATAGAAATGAGCCAGACGCGTATTCAAGCGTTTCAAAACAACGCAAAAACTCAGAAGTTTATAACCGTCATCGGGCACGGAACTCTCATCAGTGCAAAAGACCCTTCGTTTAATGCTCATGGAGCGGCAGCTTTCAAAGTACCTGAAGGAATGTCTGTCATCTTCATATCAAAACCAGGGTACTTGATTTCACTGACTGAATTGAAAGATGATAAGATGATGAGTCTGTTGCATAGTCAGTCAAAACTACGCAAGTTTTTAGGTGATACCCTTCCAGAGAGTGAAATCCCAGACGTTGTTAAAAAGTCGGGTTGGAATTGGAAGAATCATATATATACATCGGGAACGAATTGTCCGAACATGGGTCTCGAGTTTTACGATAATTCGATTACACCGTGGGGGTGGTGGTACAATACCCAGTGTGGTGTATGGTATCCTGGAACGACGCGGCCTCGAGAGTACAAAGGAAAAAGGGGAACACTGAAAAACCTCGTGTCAAGTCTTGATAAAAAAGGAATAGTTGTCGTCTTTGGATGTCGTGGGGACCCCGAAACCGCTGCAAACACGCGTCGAGCGTTTAACGTATTCGGTGCATCCGGAGGTCAAAAGTACAAAGTGCCTCAGACGGCGTTGGTTCGAAACATCAAAACTCTCGAACGCGTTGCAGCAAGATACTTGAGTACAAAACGTGTACGCGAACCTGCGTTAACGTTGAAAAAAAGCAGTGTGAACAGACCTGCAAAACGCCGACGTATGCGCTCGAAGACTACGAGCAAGTAGAACTAAACCCACACAATAGCATCTCCAACCCCGTGTATGGGTCCTGCCAAAGGCCACAGGGGTTCAATAGACCATTGACCCGTGTGACTTAGGATATCAAGGAGGATATGGAGGGCGTATATTTTCCGAGCCCTTGAATTTTGGATCAAAATGAGGGCCAACAAAGAGTGAGGTGCCTTATACAAGACTGAGTAAACCCACCAGTCTTGTACAAGTGACCATGACCGTGCCCATGGAACGAGGAGTGTCATAGGTATGTCAGGTGCTATGGACCAAAACGCATCGGACCACGAGACGGCTCCCAGTGTCAATTGTGTACAAAATATGTGTTGAGGCCAAAGCATCTCCCCTTAAAACATACACACAAAGTTCTTTTATATGGAGGGGATCCTTCGAACAATCGCGGAAGACATATGGGTTTCACTCGGACCGGGGTATTCCGAGTCCGTGTACCATTGTGCGTTCGAGGTGGCGCTTCGTGACCGTTTGATTCCCTACGAAACGGAACGGATCGTGCCCGTGTTTTATGGTGGGCAAAACGTCGGCCACGTCAGGGCTGACCTGATTATCGATCGACGGTTCGTTGTGGAACTCAAGTCGGTAAGTCGTCTCAATGAGACGTACCGAATTCAGACCCGGAATTACTTGAACCTTTTGGGTCTCCATGTAGGATATCTCATCAATTTTCCGGACAAATTAGGAAACCTAGAGTTTGAGCGGATTGAAAGGGACCCTGATCCGTACCCACCTCTGTTACTGTCGATGTACTAGACGGGGAAGGAACGCAGTTCCTTTGACTCACACCGTCTTTATAAATTCCCAGCACAATTCAGTACATATTCTTTCCCAAATTTGGTCCTGAACGTACAGTTTCTCCCGGCTCTTGAGGAGAGGGAAGCATGGGAGGTACTGGTCTTCCCCGAGCAATTCGCACATTTTATAGAGTACGAAAGAATATGACAAAAAGTTCTTTCGATTTGCGGGCTTGTGTTTCTCGAACGGTGCTTGAATGGCGTGAAACATGATTCGTAGTCTGTCTTCAAGCGCTTGAGGCATCGTTGGAGGATTGATGCCGCTCAGTGTCGTTGCTATATATGGAACGTGTTCATAATACTTGGAATAATTCAATTTTTTCAAAAGTCCTTTTACCTTTTCGTGAGTAATCTCAACGAGATCTTTTATCTTTTGCTTTTTAAATTCCGTCCTTAACTTTTCAATCACATCCACGGGGACGTGTGTCGACTCCTTGGCTTGGAATTGACTGATCCATTCATTGAAATGATTCTCACGTTTGTACGAATATACGATATTCTTCTCGAGTTCCTGTTCCTCCTTGAAACCCACTTCATCCCCAAGGACGTACTCGGACACGCCACACTCTTTACAAATCTCTTCACTCGTGAGCTCGTCGAGTATTCGGGAACACACCTTTCCACAGTTTTTACATGGCATAAACGCCATCTTTAAAGAGTCAACCTTTTCGTACTCGTGCTCATTCTCAACCTCTTGGAGGTATTTCTTATATATATCTTTCCGTCGAACACCTTGGCGTGTTTCGACTTTCATATTTGCAACCTGTCGCGTTGTTACCGTAACCTCAGCTTCACTCATATATTCGCGTATAATGGGAATACATGAGAGAATATAGTCTGCAAGCTCCTCTTCCGTTTTACACGATTTTACCTTTTCATCGTACCTGGCTTCCATATTATATTTCAAATCAGATTATATTTTTAAGCTTCTATTTTTGGTGCTAAATAGAACTTAAGGTCTCCGAGGTTTGCAGTCGTGTATCGAAACACGATGGGCCTATCAGACTCGGTCGAGTCCTGCATGATTTGAACGCTCGAGCACATATTGGTCGCCTTTGTGAACAGGTTAATGTACTTGAGGCTAAACGTGTTCCCGGTCCTGTTCACATCTTCTGGGAACTCAATCACTGTCGTCTGCTCGGCATAGTCACCCTTGCAACTCAAAATGAGTTGGGTCCCGTCGCGAATAATGTCCATCTCGGTTGCAAGGTTGTTCATGTCACGAGCAATGCGCTGAAAGTCGACGGACGGGAGAGTCGTCACGACATCCATATGAATGTCGGGCAGTTCGAGTATATCCTCGTTAATGTCGAGCAATTTCAGTTTGAAACTCGTTGCCGACTTTTTCTCTGGATTTTCAATTTGAATTTCCATATAGTCGCGTCCCTCAATGCGAATGAACAGGGTGTCTTGGTTGGTCACTGACTTGAGGAGCTTATACATGTTTGACATGTTCAGGCCCGCGACGATATCCTTCGTACATTCGTACTCTTCAAAGTTTTCGGCCGCCATGTGCATGTGAACCAGCGTGACGCGTGCTGTATCGAGTGTCAGAATATGAACACCCCGGGCGTCAAAGTACACATTCACATCGTTAATAATGTCCTTCAAAACTTCAAACACCGCCTTTACAGCCGATGCCTGAATTGTGCGAAAATACATCTTATGCTACAAGTTTATCATATCTTTATCCTCTTGAATTCTTTTGGTACGCGTCAGTGACGCTCATGCTAATTTTCTCTTCAAGTTCGGGCGTCATGATTGGTTCCAGGGACTCGCCGTATCTATCGAGGTCAAACAGGCTTGAGTTTTCAGTCCCGTCGAGTGAACACAAGTTCCGTCCAGAGTCCCAGCACTCAAAGTCCGTGGGGATCATAGAGACGAGCCACGCCCTGACCTCAGACCCGACGCACATCTTCCCATCGTTTGTCACGAGGGTCGGGACGCGAGTAATCTTCTTGGACGGGACGCCTTGCGTGGTGACGTTATGAAACCGTATGATTTCAACCAGTGCCGGCTGGGTCTTTATAAATTGGATAGTTTCCTGAGAAAATTTACACTTATCGGAATAGACCAGAAGGGCCATGTCTCTACTAGAGTCAATGGTTTTTGACAGGCTCCATTGGCGCGCCCGAAACTTTTTCGCCACGTATTTTAATGAAGGACCTTGTCGTTCTTATACTCGTCCTCATGATCCTATTTTTCATATGGAACAGGAAGCAAGAGGTGTCGACATACTCGGTCGAGGACGCCGTACAGGAACTTGCCGTGTCGCCTGAAATCACCCAGGCCATTCTCAGCAAGGCTCTGAAAGACAGGCCAGAACTGGTCCCCATCGATACCGTGTTCATCAACCCCAAGTCCGACGGCGAGTACCACGCCCGTATCATGTTCTTCAACACCGAGCACTACTTCGGTGTTCAGTACGACATACTCGCCAAGGTGTCCCCGGATGGTCGCGTCGATATTCTGTCGTTCGGCGACTCTCCCAAGACGGAGGCGAACGGTGGGTACACCGAAGGCAAGTACCAGGAGTGGAAGGCTGTGACGGATAACCTCGACGCCCAGTTCAAGGGGGCTCTCGAGGGATACCGTAACAACCCTCCCCAGCCCAACCTCGTGAACATCGAAGGTGCGTACAAGTCTCAGATGCTCACCGCCCCCGTGAACCTCCAGACCCGCGCGTAGGCGCGCATCCACATTTCTCACTCAAAAGTAGATGGCTCTGTCAGCCAAACAACTCGTCGCCTCTGAGAAACACCGAGAGAATGTGAAAAAAGAGTACTACAAGGAACTTCTCAAGCAATTTTGTAGAAAAATCAAAACTGCTTCAGATCTTGGACAGCGGAGCACCATTCTAACGGTTCCTGTGTTTCTCGTCGGGTTTCCACGGTACGATCTTACAACATCTGTTCAGTACATGGCACGCCAACTGACCCGTCTAGGGTACATGGTGAATCTCGTCGGACCACTCGATATTAAGGTACAGTGGGCACGAATAGCGCTCATTGATGCAGAAACGGAACGCGAAATTGAAGATCCGAATACGTACTTACCAAGTCTTGCAAATCTCAAAAAGACGGCAAACAAAATTAGAACTGCGAAATGATCTCGGAATGATTTTCTATCGATAGTATCAATGGATCTTCTGAACGAATCCGAGCGTCGTTTCACGAAGAAACTGTGCGACGCCATGATTCCCGTGATGATCGAAGCATTCTGGGAAATATGGCTCGAGGCAAAGAAGGAGTCCCAGGGCAAGAACGCGACCCGGGTGTTCCAGGAGCTTCTACGGGGCGTCAAGACCTGGAACTCGTCAATCTCTCTCAAGCACACAGAGGCTATTATCAAGAACCAGCCTCTCTTCCCCAACCTCTTGGCGGCTGTATTCGTCATTCACGTCAAAATTCTGAGCGCCATCCGAACGGACAAGAAGAGTAAAAAGATCAGTATCAAGTTGCCTGCCAATGACGTGTTTGTCCAGCGGTGTTACGAGGCCTGTGCCAAGGACCTGTACGAGGCACCCAGCATCATCGTGGATAACAAGACCGAGGAGGAGAGGAACGAGAATCTCAAGGCTCGATTTTGTAAACGAATTGGTGAAGTGATTGAAGAGCTCATTCCCACGGCTGAGATTCTGAACACGTACCTGCCCCTTCCCGCCACTGGCGAAGACTTGGATATGGATCACGACGAGGAGGACCCGGAGAATGATGAGGACGTTCCCGACCTTATGGACGACGCCCCACCGGCCGAGGGAGGAAACGAAGACGTTTCATCCCTCCCTCAAAACACCGGGAACATGGAGTTTGGAAAGACACCAGGCGGTGTAGACAACACGGTGACTGTGAACAACTCGACAACGCCCCCAAGCGTTCCAGGGGCGACCCCCGGTGGCACACCCTCAGGGTCCGAAGACTTGTTTTCCGATGCACCGACCAAAATTGAGAAAATTGGGCACACTTAAATTCCCCAGCTAGTAATAGAACCTATGGATCAGTACTTTCGCGATCCGATGAGCGCTGCAGGTATTGCGGCCGTCATCGTTATAGCATACGTATTTGCGAGATCAAAGATGAATAATGAACAAAAACTCAAAAATTCAGATTATTTCAAGCCAGCCTTTCTCGTTGGTCTTCTCGTGTATTTCATCGTGAGTCAAGGCCAGGGTGACTCAGGCCCAGTTCTTACAGAACCTTTTTAAAGATTTAAAAACTGTACTACAAAAATGACGACCATCAAAGCGTTTGATGAGATGATGGGTCAGTTTATCGGCGAGCTCGCGACCGTCTTTCCCGACGAGTCCCCCAAGACGCCCATAAAGTGCAATGATTTCATGCGTATGATTGCTCCGTGGATCACACAGATGACGGCACATGACGATGCCTTTTTCTGCGAGGAAAATGAGGCTGCAAAGCACTTTGACCTCCACACCATCTGGAAACGTGAGGATTGCTCCGAGACCACAAAGCAAGCCATTTGGCAATACTTTTCATCCATGTACATGATTGCAACGACGCTCAGCATGTTCCCTCCAGAGACGCTTAATATGATCGAGTCTGCTGCCGAGCAGTGCGCAAAGAATATGAAGTTGGGCCCGGGAGGTCAGATTGACGAGGCGACGCTCATGAGCGGTGTGAACAGTATGCTGAGTCAGATGCTCAGCAGCTCAGGTGGTGGCAACCCGTTCGCAAGCCTCATGGGTGGTGCAGCCCCCGCCCCACGGGCCCAGAGCCGTCCCCAGCGCCGACAAGCAATTCGGGACAAGAAGAAATCTTCTAAGTAAATATAAGAAATGGATCCAAAAGATGTGTTCAGGTCAAACGAGCTCCTCACGTTTTGGCCGACCGCGACACAGTCAGCCCGCGAGCGCGTGTCAGCAACAACCCGTTTCGTCTTGTACGCTGCATGCCTCGTGTATATGATCACACGGGACCCGCGCGTCTTTGCGCTCGGCGTGGTCGTCCTCGCCGTCTTGTACTATCTTTGGAAGTCAAACATGGTTTCTGATGGGAAATTGCGCTCAGCAATTGGTGACGGGCGTGCAGGCACGGTGTTGCGCCCAGACGTGACCATGCCAACGCTCAATAACCCGATGGGGAACGTGCTCTTGTCTGATTACGTTGAGAACCCCGACCGCCCAGCCGCCGCGTGGTACCCAAGCGTGCGTACGCAGGTTCAGCAGGTGTGGAGCCAGATTCACCCGTTTGAGCGTTTGCGCGATGCGGAACGCAATTTCTACACTGTTCCAGCGACAACTATTCCCAACGATCAGACCGGCTTTGCTCAAGCCGCATACGGAAAGCCGTTCGCTCCCAAGTGTCACGATCAGGGCGGTCTTGCCTGCGATCCAGATCGCTTCTATTCCGCCTTCCCAGAGCGGCCGCAAATGCGTGGCGGAAATTAAATATGATGTTACAGTAATAATGCCACAGTTTACCAATGCACCAATCGTTCTCGAGGATGGTGTTTGGATGGGTCCAGCACAGGTTGTGCTTGAGGACAAGACGAACGTTGAGAGCGATCTTCGTGAGGAGCCTACAACTGCATGGAGGAAGGGGTGGTCCGAGCAGCCGTACGACTTCCCAAACACCTACGTGACGCTGCCTCTCCGTGTGATTGACTGGAATCCGATTAACACGTCTTGTGATAACCAGAACGAGCACTTTGCTCAGCGGTACTACATAAAGGGGAATACCTGGGGGCGATGAGCTTCAAGGCCGCAGGCCTTTTTTACGACGAATCACGAGTCCTTCGGACTCGGTCTTTTAAAAAAAGATGTCTAATAGTATTAATGGACCCATTGGCGCTTGCAGCCGTCGTTGGTCTCGTGTTTGCTGGAAAAACTCTTGCAGAGGACAAGAGTGACGCACCGACAACCACGAAATCTGCTCCTAAAGTCTCTCCTCAAATTCCAAGCCCTTACACGCGGCTCCAGGTGGACATGATGGCGGACTCTGTTGGTCACCGTGCAGACGCTTTTGACGTGCGCAACACGAACCCTCAGCTCGGCCGTCGCATCGGTGATTGGCGCATCCGTCCCAAGGAGGCCGTTGCCAACCTCCAGGACGTCACTCCGACCAACTCCAGGTTCCCGTACGGCCAGCCCGTCTACGACTTGTATAACCGTGAGTACGTGACAAACAAGCAGAACAACGTGTCCCCTCTTGAGCGCCCGATGAACGTGGGTCGCGGTCTCGGCGTTGGTCCCAACGTTCGTGCAGCCGGCGGCTTCCATGACTTTTTCCGCGTGCTTCCGACGAATATCAACGAGGAGCGCCTCACGACGCTCGAGGGACGCGCAGGACCAGCAAATCCCGTCGTCAAGAACGGTGGCGCTGCATATATCGGCGATATCACGCACGAGGCGGCTCAGAGCAAGTCGGCGTACCGGGCTCCAGGTGCGTATGGCGGTGGCGGCGCTCAGAGCGCCCTTGTTGGCCCAGAGGGGCGCCCAGACTTCCTCAAGACGAAGAAGATGACGATTCGCTCGGAAACCGGTTTGCGTACGGATACGCTCTCCGAGGGTCCGCCACAGTACAACGTGTATCAGCCGTATGCAGGTTCCACGGATGCATACACGGACAAGAGGCTCACGCGGTCTTCCGGATACCGTTCAAACCCCGATCGCGAGGGCAATCCGGCTCGTATGAACGTGCGCAACGACCCAGTGAACCAGGTGGGTGCTGGAACGCACTATCGCGTCGAGGCAAAGCCCGTTCAACCCGGCCCCATGGGCATCACCGGCTCCAACCAGGGCCGTGGTATCGTGCCTCCAGAGTACGATGACCCACTCAACGAGTTCAAGGCGCAGCCGAATCCACGTGCCCAGCCCGAGTTTTTGGACATTGCAATTCAACAACTCGAAAAGAACCCGCTTGCGTACTCCTTGGCTGACCCCAAGGCGGCCGAGCCGGCAATGGACACTCGGCCATTCAACACGGTTTCGGTGAACTAAAAAAATATCAATGTAAAGTAAATGTCTGGAGGTGTGGTTCAACTCGTTGCTGTCGGCCCTCAGGACACTTGGCTGACAGGAAAGCCAGAGGTTTCTTTCTATCGTTCGAACTATAAGCGGTACACGCACTACGCCAACTCGGTGGAGCGCCAGGTCATTCAGGGTGCCCCCATCGCTGGTGGCATTTCCACGATTCGGTTTGAGAAGAAGGGCGACCTTCTGAGCTACGTGTACCTGACGGCACTGGACGGAACCGGTGCTCAGCTGGTGAACCCCGATTGGACGAAGATCATCGACAAGGTGGAGCTGCTGATTGGTGGTCAGATTGTGGATACTCAGGATATCGAGTACATGACTGACATTGAGCCCGTGACCGGTGCTCAGACCTTCTCCCAGCGGTACCTGAATCTGAGCAGCACGACGTTCAACAACCAGAAGAACTCGTTCCTGCCCCTCAAGTTCTTCTTCTGCAAGGACTGGTCCGTGTGTCTGCCCCTGATTGGCCTCCAGTTCCACGATGTGGAGGTGCGCATCACCTGGTCTCCGTTCCTGAGCCAGACGATCACCATCGGTAACACGACCACCCCTGTCCTCGCCGCCCAGCCAACGGCGACTGCAAACATCCTGACCGACACCGTGCTAAGCTCCAACTTGGCGAACATTTCCCTGACCCAGACCACCGGTCCTCTGTACCCGGGTATGTTGGTCGTTGGTCAGACTGCCAACTTGCAGACCAACGTTGCCGTCGTGCAGTCGTTCGCCAACGCCTTTACTCCAGTAACTGGCCAGGGATTCTTCTCCAATGTGGTTCTGTCCTTCTCCAACGCATCTGCGTCTTTCATGTCTGCTGCATTCCTCACTGGCAACGTCGCAAGCTTGTACGCCCCCGTGTGCTCTGCCCAGATCAACGTGGGGTCTGCAATCACCGTGGCGTCCGGCCTCACGTCTCTGGCACTCCCCGTCAACCAGGTCAGCAGCCCTCTGAGCCAGGGCGGTATTCAGCTGGGTCAGTACGTTGCGGGTCTGCCCATGACTGGCCCCGTGTACGTGTCCAGCGTGTCGAACATTGCAAACAGCAACGTGACCATCTCCTTCCCGTCTACCGCATCTGCGACGACCATTCCCCCGTACCTCACGGTGGCCTTTGCTCAGGGCACTGCCGCCACCACCACGACCTACAGCTCTCTGCAGTTCCAGGCGTGGTCGAACTTCGTGTACCTGGACCAGAACGAGCGCGACTGGTTCGCCAAGACGCCCCAGGACCTGCTTGTGACGCAGGTGCAGCGCGTGATCCTGGGCAACAACCCCGTGCAAGAGCTGGCGCTGGCTCAGCCCGTGAAGTTCCTGGCATGGCCGTCCGTGAATTACCAGCAGATTTACGCCAACGGTGTGGGCTCCGCGACTGCCCTACCGTACCAGCTGAAGACCCAGGTGAACGGCGTGGATGTTGGCGACTCTCGGTCCCTGATCCACTGGATCGATGTGCCCCAGTACTACAACACGCCCTTCGGGTACGTGCACAATAACACCACCGCCAACGTGGCCATCATCAGCTACTGCCTTGACACGTCCAAGCTCCAGCCCACGGGAACCCTGAACTTCTCTCGCCTTGACACGTTCCGTCTGGTCGTGCCTTCCAACCTGCCCAACGGTGTGCGCGGTCTGTACAACCCCAACCTGACCAGCGCGTACCCCACGCCGTACCTGTATGCCGTGAACTACAACGTGCTACGCATTCAGAACGGTCTCGGCTCGCTCCTATACGCGAACTAAACTCTCCCTAAAAATTAGAAAATGCACTGGATTCTCTTGGTCGTTATTGCGTGCCTTGTGTTTCTAGCATCGTATAATCCGCGCACGGGAAATCTGAATAAATTTTTTGCGAATGAAATTTCAGTAGAGGATCATGGATCTTCGAGATCAGCAGCCGCTCAGGGAAAGACACAAAGCCATAGCAATACCGATGAGTCTGGTCAATGATGTCCAGCACTTTTTGATCGTCCATGACAGGCGATACAAAGAGTGGACATTTGTGACGGGCGGGTGTCGCCGACGCGAGGTCTATAACCCACTGCGATGTGCGGTTCGTGAGCTCGAAGAAGAAACACGCGGACTCATAAATTTAAAAAGGGGGTCATACTCCTATTTTAAATTTACGACGGATACTCCGGAACCTCGGGACACCGAGGATGGCGTGTCCGTGTTGAACCATTATCACGTCTATGTGTTCAACCTCCCAATGACATCCGTAGAGCATCGACACATTATTAAGAGGTTTATTGAGGAAAAGAAGAAAATGGAAGGGGCCGAAGTTCCTTTTCGCAAAAATTATGATGAAAATGACGAGTGTCGTTTCGAGCCACTTGATGTGATTGGCCGTCGTCAAAACTTGTGGCCCATGATTCGCCAACACGTCCTTGGAAACCCCGAGTTTTACCAAGCGCTCACAACCACACACTGGACACCGTTCAATTTGAGGGAATGAGTCCAGAGTCCCGTAGGGACTCTGTCCGTCCCCGCGCTTACACTATCGTTTTAATTTCAAGTGAAAATTCATAGATGACTCGTAGTAAAGTTGAGTTGGCGACAATCCTTGTGAAGCTCAGGGGAAGCAATGAAGACCCCGCCGACCTTGCCAAGGAGATGTCTCTCATGAAATTGTGTTATGAAATTCAAAAAATTGAAGAGTCGACGCCTCCTCAGGAGGAAGAGGCTTCACCACCACCCGCCGCAGAACCTGTCGAACTTACGAAAGAGGAACAGAAGGTGGTCGATGAACTGAAGGTTCCGGAAAAGACATCCACTGAAAAGAGACACAAACACATTCTGTCATGGCTATTGGACTCGAGCAGTGACGAAGAGTCTTAGAGACAATACGTGTATTCAAGGGAATGATAGATGCATGGAAGGTCCCAAAGGGACCGGGGAGTCATGTCCTCATGAACGGTGGTATCCTCAACGTTCCGGATGACGAAGTACAGGACTTTTACAAAGCATATATCGAGGCCATCAATTCTGGTCTAAAATTGTATGTCGTCGAACAAAAGACGGAACGGTTCCGGTTCTTCGTCGACCTCGATTACAAAGCCCCTGAGAAACTGAACGATGAAGACCTTCTTCAATTTTGTTCTATAATTCATGAGTCGTTGGGAACTTCATCTCCATGTCTCATTGCTCGAGCCCGTCCCCGACCCGTTTCGGATTCTCTGATAAAATCCGGAGTTCACATACACTGGCCGGAACTCGTCGTATCACGGACCCAAGCTCTCAATTTAAGAACAAAAATCATTGTGAACCTTTCAAGGGACTTTCCGTTCGAGTGGGACAAGGTGATTGATGCGTCCGTCTATGGGGGTTCAGGTCTTCGTATGCTATGGTCACACAAGAAACCGTCCGGCGACCCATACACGCCATGGCGCCACCTCGGGAGTTCCCGAACGTTCCCAAAGGAGCCGAGCGCGGAAGTCCTCGAGCTGTTTAGCGTTCGAACCACAGACGAGGGTCAGGAACACACGACACTCGAAGACTTTGGGCTTTTAGAGGGGTACGTTCAAAAGTATCTCGAAGGTCAGGGGAACACGCGCGTCAAAAAGGTTCAGAGGCATGAGCACGATGGGTGGTTTGTCCAAACAGACTCGACGTACTGTGAGAATATTCAACGAAAGCACAAGTCAAATCACATATGGTTTTCCATACGTTCTGGTCGGTTGTCCCAGAGGTGTTTTGACGAGGAGTGTCGTGAGTTCAAAGGTCAGGAACATATTCTTCCTCCATCAATAGTAGAGCAACTCAACGATGTTGCTATTGTGGGTAGTCCTTCTCCTTGTTTTCTTTTGGATATTTTTCCCGATGGGACCTCCAGCACGTTTCAAAAAGTACGAACACATGATCCATCCGTACTCGGGTCTGGACCCGGAGAATTGGAGACTCTTTTTGGAAAACCTCCATGCGTTCGAACAGTTGGCTTCAACCCGGCTCGATGAGTCAGCCGAGGCACTGTACAATGCAGTTGAAAACATACGCAACATAGGTCTCGGACTTGCGCGTCCAGATGCGACAGATATACAAGACAAGCTCACGTCAATAGCGGGTCAGCTTGGCTATGAAGGCGAAATAATTTTGAATCAAAAAGCACTTTCTTCAGGTGTTCGGTTCTTCCCACGTTACTTAAACGATATGATGGCTGACTATCCAGAATATGTCGACACGCGCGACCCGGGTCCAGTCAAAAGCCACGGGCAATAGAACCGAGTCCGAAGGACTCGTGACTCCCGCAGGGACTGTAGCCCCCACCACCCCCCTCGACATCCTTGCGAACGTTGCACTCCAAGAGACGCGCACGCGGTTTGGACGCGTGTCCAGGCCCCCCGTGCGGTATGAGCCTGTTGAGCAGGTTGAGGACGACTATGCCCCCGAGGACTATGATACCGACGAGTCCTCTATTTGTTCGGACGACACGTTCGATGATGACGAGGACGAAGATGACGAATCTGATGCAGATGAGGATGGAAATTTAGATGGGTTTGTTGTCCCAGATAAAAGTGAGACTTCTGATTCAGAGAGTGATGGAGAACCGCCCGTTCCTAGCAAACGTCGAGCAGTCGTTAAGAAGCGCCCAGCCACAGCCCGAAAGTGAGGCGCCTGCGCCGCGCCCATGGACACCGCAGCACGATGATGAGCCGCGGCGGTACTTTCCTCCCCCTATGGAATACACACAAAAGCAAGATGCGTTCACATCCCTCAAGGAGAATCACATTGCTCTTATTTTAATCGGAATTGTTATTGGTGTGCTTATCATGAATATGCGCCCAATCATTGTACAGCCTAAGTAACAAGATACAACGGTGCTTTTTTCGCAAAATCATCATTTCCTACAAAGGTCCCAACAGGGCCGGTTTTATTCTCATATATGTCCTCTTGAATAAACCCGACCCATGGATTCATAAGAATCTGGTTCTTTGACTCCATGACGCGAAACACGTCATAGGGCTTATCAATACCCGGAGGTGCTTGTGACATGACAGTCACTTGGAGCCTCTTATAGGTTAAAAACAGTACAAATCCCACCGAGAGAAGTGTGGCAAGCGGGAAAAAGTTCCCTTTCCCAAGTGCCATCACACTTGTCATGATGGTGATAACCCCTGCAATTCCCAAAAGAATGTAGAGGTTCATCTCCTTTTAAATGTAAATTTTTTTATTGCGCTGGCGCCTCTGGAACCTCGTCGTCGCCGGTCGGCGTCTGCTCGGCACCCTCCTCGTCCCCCTCCACGATGGTCATCTCGACGGCAGGCAGACGCCGCTCCTCGATAATCTTACTCACGCGCTCGTCCGCCATAGCCACAAGCTCGGCCACCGTCTTGTCCGGGAACTCCTTGCGCAGCTCCTCAACAATCTCGGCAGGGTGCGGAATCGGAGGAACGTCGGGCTTGGTGTAAAACTTGGAGTTCTCGTCAGAGGGGTCAATGTACGGGTACGGGCCTGGAAGAGGCTTGGCCATCATATCACGCTTGCGCTTCTCGAACATAGCCGACGCTGCGCTCTGGTTCTCGCGGTACTTGGTCATAATCTCCTCGAGCTTCTCGTTCTGGTAGTGCACATCGGAGATCTGGTCACGATCGGGAGGAATCAACAGCCACTTGTACATATCCACCACGTAAATGTCAACAAGTGCATCCTCCTTTTGAAGGCGCTTTGCGTGTGCAGCCGCCTCGTCACGGCTTGCAAAGCACCCACGAATCTTCATGCCGAGCTTCTCATTCTTCTGAGGCTGGTCGGGGCCGACGAAAGAGACGCACGCAAAAAGCTGTCCTGGAACCGTCAAGTAGTCCTGCTCGAGAGTACCCATATAAAAGAGACGAGCGCTTATTTTTTAAGTCGTAAAACGCAATGGATGCCATTCGGCGTCTTCACAATTCGTGTAAGCGAAATTTGATTTCAAAATGGGTTCAGCGGAAAGATCGTGTTCTTGACTGTGGGTGTGGGCGTGGAGGTGACCTTCACAAGTGGAGTTCGGTCGGTGCTATCCTCTTTGCCATTGACCCGGACGAGGAGTCTTTGCGTGAGGCTGAGATGCGTGCACGTGAGAGCGGGTACAGTGTCTGGTTCCTTGGAACGGGGGACATTCGACACGCGGCATTTGCCGGTCCGTTTGACGTTGTGTGTTACAACTTTTCGATTCACTACATTTTCGAAAACGAGGAGACGTACACGCACTCGCTCAAGGCACTCGGGTGTGCCGTTCGACCTGGTGGATACCTCATTGGAATAACACCTGAAAAGGACCGTATTCAGTCGCTTGTTGACATACACGGTCAGTTTACAGACCGGCTCGGGAACGAGTGTTCGCTCATTCAGGGCGGTCGACGGGCGATCGTTCGCCTCGTGGACGGTCCGTTTTACGCCGATGGTGGACGTGAAGAGCCCGTGCTTGATGCAGCAGTGTTCATCGAGGATCTCAAGGGTATTGGGTTCCAGCTCATTCAGTGGGCACCTATGATCGACGCACCAAACGGCCTGATATCAGACATGTACTCATCATTTGTCTTTCAAAAAAAGCCTGAGTAAATAGTAGATGTGGAACCTGGTGTTCGGGTGTTTGGTTGTTCTGGTGGTTCTTATAATGGTGTTCCAGACCGAACCACCACTCCTTACAGAACTCAAGCGCCGCTACAACAAGACGCTGGATATGCTCCGCGAGTCAGGGGATCCCAAGTGGAAGGGCGTGCTTCACCGTTCCATCATCACGGGAATGGTTGATTGGACCAAGTCAAAGGGTCCTATAGGTTCAAACGTCAACAAGGGGTACGAGATTTACATCTGTCTTGATGGAGACGATGTAAACTCGGCAATGTACGTACTCATTCACGAGTTGGCGCACATGTCCGTTCCAGAGTACGATCATACAGACAAATTTTGGGATAATTTTAAACAACTCAAGGATCTATGTTCAGCACACGGCCTGTATTCACCAGGACCGGGAAAGACGTATTGCGGGGATATCATAAACGCTTAGGCTTTCTCAAGCGCAAACTTCTTGATAAGGTAGAACACGATCGCGACGAGTACGGCAGTTGCCACCATACCCGTCAGAGACACGTCACCAACCTCGTTCACAAACTTGGGAACCATCGTCCGAAGCCGCGACTGGACCGGCTTGGAAAAGACGAGCATGGCGGCAACGCCTGCAAGGGCCGCCTGGAACTGCTCATCGGTCAGACCGAACGGGTTCGCCGACCCCTTACCACCCTCGGACGAGGAGGAGCTCGCCTTCTTCCGGGACGCCGACGGGCCTGCCATGATTGGAGGACCCATAATCTCGTTCTGAATCATCTGGCCAGGTCCTGGCATCACCTCCTCGATGGGAGTAGAGAAGTCCGCCATTTGAGATTCCTCAACCTTTTTTTCTAGACGCAATAACCCAGTTGGAACGCTCTTGGTCTTTGAACGCTCCTCGTGGTTCAAGGCTGCCCTGGCAATTTCCTCATTCAAAGGAATTTCAGGGATGGACTGATCAATCGGCGTGCTTTCCATTTCGACAGTTGGATTGTACGTCAACATCTGAATTCTATAGGGAAATTATGGAAGAAAACGAAACGCGCTATCGTTTCTTTACAACGGTGACTGAACCCCCCTTGCGTTTCACGGCTGGTTCGCTCTGTGTCCGCGACGCTGCTCGCGGGTTATAGTGTCTCTGGTGATACTGCCAAAACGCTGGAGACCCGACCCGGAAGTTCCGGCGGATAGGCGCCTTGTACCAAAACACGCAATCAGTGATGCGGTTCGACTTTGACGTGTTATCAAGGACGAGACACTCGTAGTTTTCGGTACATGCATCCATGACTTGGCAAAACTGGTCAAAGTTTGGAAAGACCCCGAAGAACGCCTTGTAGAGGTTCTCGCGGTTCTGTCGAACATTGTCCCGGAGCGCAAACACGTAGTCCACGTTGGTTCGGATCATAGGGGTCATATCCATACAGTACTGTGTCGTCATCATGAAGAAGATCTTCCAGTGACGCCCGTTCATAAAGAGCTGACGGATGGCAGTGTCCCGCATAAAGGCCCGGTCATACATACAGTCGTCCATAAGCACAAAGACTGGGCTACACTTCCCGATCGCCAAGAGCTTCTTTTGACGCTCGATGATTTTCTCGAGGGCGTCCCGATTATAGTCTCCAAACACAAACAGGTCGGGTATGAATTGCTTATAGTACCCGTTCCCCTCTTCCGTTCCTGACATGGCGATACCCGCGGGCAAGTGCTTTTTGTGCCACAAAATGTCCGTGACGAGCGTTGACTTTCCCGTTCCACGCTTTCCTATAAACACACACACCTTGTCATCGGCCATTTTGGATGGGTCAAACTTTCGAAGTTGTAACGCCATCTCCTCTACAAATTTAAAACAAAATAGGACGCGGCCTGAAGCGCGCCTTAAAGTTTCGACGCGCATGTTCAGTATGAAGACTGGACAAGGTGAGATGGACACGTCCGAAATTGAAAATGCCGCGCTCGACTTGTTCCTTCCCGTCTTGGAGTCAGCAACGGTACTCGCGGCTCACTACTGTAAGGCGTGTCAAAGGAACATCATCACCGCGGAAGACATGTCATATGGACTCATGTATGCGGCCAGACACGTGACGGGAAAGCAGGTTGGGTCTCTGTACCCTGAGATTTATGAGGACGAGGAGGACTCTGGTACAGAGTCAGATTCCGAGGACTCTGATTCCGAGACGGGCCCCGATGACCCCTGGACCCGGTACGAGGGCACGGACAATGATATGGCGTGTAAAATGAACGAGTGTGCCAATACGTGGAACGAGTGGAACCCCGAAACACCAGCCGAGCGCGCGTTAAAAGACGCAGTTGATAAAAACTCGTTTTTTGGTAGGGCATGAAATACTGGATCGTGCAAGAGGAGGACGAGGACGAGGAGGAAGAAAAAGTACGGTACTCGAACCTCCTCTCAGAGGAGGAGTACGAAGATGACGACCCCCCAGAGGCTTTTGGAGGTCTCCAGAAGGGGTCTGAAATTGACGGGGGAGGGGACGACAGGCAGGAGGGTCCTGTTCCGTGGGACCCGTCCGATATTTTTTTTCGTCTCATATAGTACCAAAGATGGCGAGCGCCGTTATGAACATTGCAACGACCGTGGAGGCTCAGGGTCTCAATGCCATTGTCATGGGCTTTTCGTTTGCCTCAGCCCTTGCCTGGTACGAGGTCGTGAAGAAGCTTGTTGAGCAGGTGGTCCGGTCCAATGGCAGCACGAAGGGTGCTACCATTGCCGCCCTGGTGACTACCCTGCTTGCCGTGCTCGTGTTCATGCTCCTGAAGGCGTTCGTCAAGAACGTTGAGATCAAGGAGCCCGGACAGCCGCTATTTGCGGTGACGCGCTAGGCCATGACTTCCAGGCCACAACACCGGCTAATATAAGAACAAAAATAAGCAACCACGGTATCCGTTTTTTGGGTGCGGGTGGTGGAGGCGGTGCAAGTTTCATTGCCTCCACGATTCGTTTAATCTCTATTTGCTCCAGGGGCTCAGGGGGTGGGAGGGTCGGGCGAGGGTCAGGCGTAAGGTGCACGCGCAAGACAAAGGCGTTTGTGTTCCAGCCACGAAAGTCAAGCAAGTTCCCGTTCCGATCGATCCAACTGATTGTGAGACGCTGGAGACTGTTGATGGGCTCTGGGTACTCCACAGCGATCCGGTAATCCTTATTTTCATGAAAATTCTTGATACATGCTGAATTTACATCCATAATTATCGGTGCAAAGGCTCGGTTCACGTTCGAACCACTGATCGTCCCCGTCGTCCCTTGAAGAGCTCCAGTGTCTACATGGAACGGCGTTCGAAGTTCGTTAATGTCCAGGAACACATAGTCATTCAGGGAAAAGTCAACCAGTGTTGAACTACGTATGATGTATTGCCCAGCATAGGAAGGGTCTGTTGCCGTTGCAAGACTGGCTGTGAGTGGTGTGTGCACCTGCATCCCAAGCATCAGGGCAAGCTCAGAGGAATGAATTTCCAATGAAAATGCAGCAACACTTGTGAACACGTAGTGACCCTCGGCTGCCAGGTAGTTCAGTGCTGGGACGTTTGACGTGGCAAGTGTGACTTGGGCGGCTAACGTATATGCCGAGTAGAACCCAGGGTTCATACTGACATTGCTTGTGCCATTCAGAGTCATGACGTTCGAACCGTCCGTCAGGTTATACATAGTGTTTGGGACCCGAGCAGAAACCAGCTCAACACGCTCGATGTTCCGTAGCGGCTGGGTCAGGTGAAGCGTATACGAGTTCCCGTCTGGGTACAACGTAAAGTCCCTGTTTTGGGAATCAGCATACAGAAGGCGTTCTGTCATCTATTTTTAATCAAGAAACAAATATAGGACATTTTCAGTAATGGAGGTTCGTGAGACCCAAAGTCGTGGCGCCGCCTCCGGTGCCTTGACAGCTATGGCAGCACTCGGCCCCCAAGAAAAGTACATGTTTGGTGGTGAGTCGCTATGGATCCCTTCCCTCCGTCAGCACGCCCCCTTTGCACAGACACACAGACTCCTCAACCCTCTCCAGTCCAACGGTGGTGTCTACCTCGACCCGGCAGTTACCTTTGCGATCGACATCAAACCCAAGGAGGAGCCTGGAGACCTCTTGTCAAACATGTACCTGTCCGTCTCCTTACCCGCCTTACCAACCGGCTATAGCTACACACCCCTTATCGGGAGAGCCATTATCAACCGAGCCGAGTTTCTCATTAACGGGGAAGTCATCGAGTCCATGGAAGACGATTGGTACATCGTTCGTGATCAGCTCTTTTTGGACGCGGATCAGAAGATTTCAATGTATAAATCCATAAGCAAAGGTCAGAACGAGTCGAACGTCGTACCGGCAACGTCCCAAGTCGATATGATCATCCCGCTTGACTTCTTTTTCACGCGGCGCCGGGCCCATAACCGTACGGATGAGCAGAGAAACGAGCGGCCGTACCTTCCCTTGTGTGCTATGAAAAACCACACGTTGACTGTCCGTTTCTCGTTTAACCATCCGACATGGATCACGGACGCCCCGAATGACGTCGATGGGAACCCGGTAGATCTCATTAACCCTCGGATTCTCGTCGAAGAAATTACAGTGTCCGATGCAGAGCGTTTGTATTACGCAACAACTCCCATGTCGTATCGCGTGGTTCGTGTATACAAAGAGGCTATCCAAGAGTACCAGAACGGAACTGTCCGTTTGAATTTTACAGCAAAATTCCCAGTGTCCATGATTGCCTGGTTCATTCGAAACCGTCTGTACGAGTCTGAAGGCTCGACCTATTGGAAACAAAGGTACAATTTTGGGTACACGACCGACTTTTTACCTGCCGCCGTCCCCGTGACGTTCTTTAACGGGGTGAACATCAAGTTCCTCGACTGTATCCAGAGTGCTACCATCTACCTGGACAACAAGAACGTCTTGTCAAACTTCCCAGGCGCTCTGTATTACAGTTACCGCCAGCCACTCGAGCACGGTCTGTCCGTTCCGACAAAGAACATTTACATGTACTGTTTCGGAGACCGGCCGCGAGACTATAACAACCTCAAGTTTATGAACTTTGCCGATTACGACTCGGAGACGTCACACTTGGACATTACCTTTGACCCGGTGTTGACTCCTCAGATTCAACAGGCGTATACGTTGTACCTGTACTACCTAGGGTACTCGACACTCCAGATTAGCGGCAATCAAGTGCAATTCATTCCTTAGGTAAGAGTAGAAGAGCATGTCACAGGCTGCCAAGAACATTGTGAATGCTCCAAATCCGTTCGCGGAGAAACCTTCATTTACATATTTTGAAACGAAATACAAGGACGAGGAGTCTCAGGTTCGTAATTCGTTTGAAATTCCGTTTGATGAATTGTCCCTTAAATTTGGGGGTACGTATGAGTGTACGATCCCACCGTACGGTGATATCCTTACGGGGGCGTTCGTGCGTGCAACCCTTCCACCCATTTACCCGACGCAGACTGGTGCATACGTGTACCCCGGGAACATTGCAGCGACCCTGTATGTCGACAAACTTTTGACGCTTGTCGTTGCTGATGGCGTGAATCTGTATGCCAACGTGTCAGGGAGTCACTTTTTCTCGGTCGGTGCGAAAGTCATTTTGTCAGGAACAAATCAAGATGTTTTCGCCCTCGATGGCGAGTATACGATTACAAGCATTCCAACGGCAAACTCATTCGTGTGTTCGACACCCAAAGTGGGCTTTTCATACACGGGATATGCATCTTCTCCGGGGATTCAACCGGCACCTGTCGTGAGTTACTATTCAACCCAGAACATAAATTTGTGGGCGGAAGTGCCTGTGAATTTGGGGTACACGGCTGTGAACGGTCAGATTACAGATCCGATAGTGAATCTCATTCCCGGACAAACAATCTATGTTTTTTCATCTCCAACGGGTACTCCGGTCCAGGGAACGACATATACAGTCGCAACGTCAAGTGCGAATACGTTTACTCTTGTAGATCAAAGTTTTGGGTCATCTGTGTTCCTGGCATTTGATAACGTATATCCAACAGTACCTATATATGTATCATATGATGGACTTAATTGGATAGCTGCGTCTCTAGGATTTTATAGATATACTATAGTCGGGTACGGTAACGGTCTTTTTGTGGCGATCACACAACACGGGCAACAGTATCTTATAACTTCTACAGACGGGTTACATTGGTCAAGTTCAATACCATTTCCATATTACACGGATTATTGGTATGACATTGCATACGGGAATGGACTTTTCGTGGTTGTTGGAAATCAAAGCGTTCTAACCTCCCCTGATGGAATAAGTTGGACATATCATTCAGTAACGAGTGGGTACGGAACATGGTACGGAGTCGCGTATGGAAATGGACTTTTTGTTGCTGCTGGTGCCAGTGTAATTATATCATCTAACGGAATAAACTGGATATCACCTCCCGGGAGTCCGTTCTATACAGGCGCAGAATCTGTAGTATACCTCGAGGGGCTTTTTATTATATGCGCCTATGGACTCTGCTATACCTCTCCCGATGGAATCAACTGGACATCTATAAGTATTAGCGCCAAGAACATTGCATATGGAAATGGCGTTTTCGTCGCTTCTGGATACGGCGTGTATACGTCTCCGGACGCTATTACCTGGACATATCAGCCAGATGCTCCATACGGAACCATCGGTGTCGCGTTTGGAAAAGGTATTTTTGCATCTTTGTTTCGAACCGACCCGACATTAGTTACATCGACAGATGGAATAAATTGGTCGAGTAGTACATTGAATTGGTTATTTTTTGAAAAAATGAAATCTTTTGAAAATCCATCTGTATTTAGCTTTGCTGAAAACGCCATAACCGTTACATATGACCCCGTGCAAAACAAGTTTGTGTTTTCTTCGGTCGTGTACCCGTCTATCACGTTTACAAATGCACAAGACGCTGCGTTTTGGGGGTTTGATTACCTTCAAGGCCCGTCGTTTCCGTTTGTGAACGGTCAATTGACGTCCCAATGGACGTTGACGCAAGGCGGGTGGATCACGGGGTTCCTTCCGCCTTCCACATCCGCCTACGCCGACTCGGTAGCAAACAAACTCATCAAGGAAGCACGCGTCCTTGTCGGTCGTCAGGTGGTCAAAAAGTACACTGGCGAGTACTTGGAACTTGTAAACGATCTCAAAATTCCTTACGAGAACAAGGCAATCCTGAAACTCATGAACGGGACCCTTGACCAGACACAAGCCGTTGCGTCCCGTGAGTACTACGTTCCCTTACCTCTCGGGTGTGAAGAGATTCCCTTGTGCGCTTTAACACGTCAAAAGGTGAGTTTTCAAATCGATTTCGAAGAGTACCAGAACCTTTCCAACGACCTGAACAAAGGGTCTGGGGACTTTTTCGACCCAGAGTCGTACTTGACGTATAACGTGTCTCAGAACCTGCTTGGGGGTCAGACGTTTAACGTTGCGTCTACCCTTTCGTACCGCCAGTACATTCTCATTTTCACGACGGACGGAACCTTGCTTATCTATGACACGTCAAAACCTATAGACGACTCCGGGTCTTACCAGGTGATCTCTGCATTTGCTGGCCAAACATCTGCGTTCGTAAACTCCGTCATTCTCGGAACCACCTTGTTTATTCAACTGTTGGACGGTCATATCCTCGGTGGCAACCTTGATGAACTTATCGATGGAAACACGTCATCCTTTGAAATCAATGATTACCTCCCTATGAGCCCGAGTGACGCGGGACCACCCACAGGCACCATGGTATGTGACGCTCGGTATCTGTATTACGCCCAGAAGAACTCCTCATCAAACGTCTTTTTCGTTCGGTACGATACACGGACTTCACTCCAGAATCTCAGCGGGTACACAGCCTTTAATTTTACTTCAAATATAAGTTCAAGTGCAACGTCCGTGTACCAGATACTTTCAACAGGATCTCAACTTATTGCTTTGACGAACACACCTGGAACTTTGTATTCGTTTCCAATTCTTGGGAACTTTTTAACAGATTGGTTCCCTATAAGTTGGGGTTCTGGACAAGTAACTGAAGGCGTTGTCGTGGGTGTTTCCGTGTATTTCATCTTGTACCCTTCCGTACTCTTGAAATATTCAAACGGGCAATTTTATACGTACTCAATATACGTTCCACTGTTTCTTGTTATGGGTGAACTTGGAATAGCTACTTCGTATGACGGTACGAACTGGACATTGAACACGCCACCATTTTTCAATCAATATGGGGCTGGTAGAGTAACATACGGTAACGGTATTTTTGTAGTTATTGATGTTCTTGAACCATACATAAGTATATCCGCAGATGGTGTGAACTGGGTGGGAATACAAGTATTAACAAATGGGTACTGGAACTCTGTCACTTACGGAAATGGTCTTTTCGTAGCGGTGGGGGGATTGGCGGGCAGCAACCCCCCGACTGGTGCTCACTGTATGACATCTCCCGACGGAATCAATTGGACGATTCGCACAGTGCCTGGAGAAGAATGGCGAGATGTCGTGTATGGAAACGGTCTTTTCGTGGCCATAGGATCTCAGCCACCAATTATGACGTCACCGGATGGAATTAACTGGACAGGTCGTACAGCGCCAGGTTTTGGAATCAGTGTCGGGCGTAAAATGTTGGCATATGGAAACGGTGTTTTCGTAGCCGTCTCTGAATATTCAGTTCCTCCAGCTATGATAATATCGCATGACGGTATATACTGGACGGAAGTGGACGTCAGTCAATATATGGGTCCTTATAACACGGGATTTATCAGTCTTTCATACGCAAATGGTTTGTTTTTCGGTAGTACATATGGATCTGTCGTTATAGTTTCTTCGGATGGTGTGAACTGGTCTCTTTCATCAAATCTAGATGTTAATCACGCACAGTCGGTGCTAGGTGCAAATGGTCTTTTCGTCGCAGTAGGCGCAAGTTACATATCAACATCCACAGATGCGAATACGTGGTCTGTCCAAAACATACCTTTCGGGTATCCGGGCACGACGACAACGAGTACCAAAAACGTTCCAAACCTTGGTCCTCTTAGAAACCTCCACGCCGTCGGAACAACGATTTACGCGTCTGCAAACACGTCTAGTCAAGCGTCTATTATTCAGATCGATACGACAAAGGACCTTTCCACATCCGCTGCATACAAATACTACTCGTCATCCGGAACGTCACCGATTTCCTTTGCAGGGAACGTCCCCACCATCTTTGCTAACGGTCCTCGGTACGTGTACATGTTCACGAACGACCTTTCAGAGACTACGAACCCGACGAACGCTATCCGGTACGATCCGTACCCGCCAAACAAGACGCTCATAGCATCCGTCATTGCAGATTACAAGGTTCTTCCGAGCAACGTTCCGAAACCGACGGACGCAACCATCAAGTACCTCCAGACGCAACACGTCACGGGAATGAACTTTGCAGATCTCCAGGTCCTTGGGCCCGTCAAGGAGCTGTATGTCACGGGGACGGCAAACACAACAAACGTGTACCAGTACTCGAACCTCGAACCGTCCGTGTCTCTCACGATTACCGGGAACGAACAGATTCTTACACCTGACGTGGGAACGCAGACAGCGCTCCAAACCATTGCCCCTTTCCAGACACATACGACCATGCCTGTTCGCAACTTTAGCGTCATACCTTTTGAAGTGAATCCCGAATCACAAACTCCGAACGGAACTGTGAACTTTTCCCGTCTGTATTACCAACAACTCTCGAACGGTGCGTCCCTCTGGGCAACCACATATAACATTCTCAATATATCAAGCGGTATCGGCGGCTTAGAGTTTAATTCCCCGTATTGAACATGACAACGTGTATCGTCAAGGATGTTACATTTGTTGCATTACCTAAAAACGCAAGCACGTCAATAGGTCAATGGCTTCATCATAATTTTTTGAGACAGATTACGTACCCGAAAACGGGAGGACTCCACGCATCACTTCCCATGATTGAGGGTGCAACACCCGTGACGTGCGCAGTCGTTCGGAACCCTTGGGACCGTGTTGTCAGTGCATGGGCCTATGAAAAACGAAACCCTTTGAAACTGCTCCGTGATCGTAGACTTCGCGACCTTCCTTCGTTTGACAATTTTGTTCGAAATTTAAGCACATATTCACTCATTGATCACACGTGGTTTACATGGGCAACACCCCAAAAGGCGTGGATCCCAAACGGGGTCACATACCTTCTCAAGTTTGAGACGCTCGAAGAAGACTTTAAAAAGATCCAGGACCTTTTTGGGTGTTATGCCCCCTTACCACGTGATAACCGGTCGGAACACGGAGACTATACAACGTACTATACAGACGAGACACGCGCAATAGTCGCCGAGCTATTCAAAGAGGACATTGAGGCGTTTGGGTACACGTTTTCATGAGTAAAAATACTCGTCGTGTACTTATAGAAGAGCATGTCACAGGCTGCTCAAAATATTGTCCAGGTGCCGAATCCGTTTACGGAAAGGCCATCTTTTTCGTATTTTGAAACGAAGTACAAAGACGAGGCTTCACAGGTTCGTACTTCGTTTGAAATTCCGTTTGATGAATTGTCCCTTAGGTTTGGGAACTCGTACGAGTGTACGATTCCACCATACGGTGATATCCTTACGGGGGTGTTCATGCGTGCAACCCTTCCACCCATTTACCCGACACAGACCGGTGCATACGTGTACCCCGGGAACATTGCAGGAACCCTGTACGTTCAAAAGAATATCACGTACGCAACTGCAGATGGCTTAATTCTTACAGCAAATACAGAAGGGAGTCATTTTTTCTCGGTGGGTGCAAACGTCATTCTATCGGGAACTGCATACTCGTTCTTTAACCTTGACGGAACCTATACGATCACGGACATTCCAACGGCAAATTCGTTCATCTGCTCGACGAACCTTGCAGGTATTTCGTATAACGGAAAGGTTTCGTCTCCGGGTATCCAACCAGCACCTGTCGTGAGTTACTATTCGACCCAGAACATAAATTTATGGGCGCAAGTGCCTGTGAATTTGACGTATACAGAAACTGGAGGTCAAATCTCTGTACCAAACACATCACTTGTTCCCGGTCAAACAATTTTAGTGACCAAAACAACTGGAAATCTCGTCGTTGGAACTACATACACTGTCGCAACATCTACAGCGAACACATTTACTCTTATGAGTCAAGTTTTAGATTCGAACACGGCTATTTTCATAGCTAATAGTATTGTCGTTTCATATGATTCTCTTAAAAGCAAGTTTGTGTTTTCCTCGGTCGTGTACCCGTCCATCACGTTTACAAATGCACAAGACGCTGCGTTTTGGGGGTTTGATTACCTTCAAGGCCCGTCGTTTCCGTTTGTGAACGGTCAACTCACGTCCCAGTGGACGTTAACACAAGGCGGGTGGATCACGGGGTTCCTTCCTCCTTCAACGTCCGCGTACGACGACTCGGTGGCGAACAAACTGGTCAAGGAAGCACGCGTTCTTGTCGGTCGCCAAGTGATCAAAAAGTACACGGGTGAGTACCTCGAACTTGTAAACGACCTGAAAATTCCTTACGAGAATAAGGCAATCCTGAAACTCATGAACGGGACCCTTGACCAGACACAAGCCGTTGCGTCCCGTGAGTATTACGTTCCCTTGCCTCTCGGGTGTGAAGAGATTCCCTTGTGCGCTTTAACACGTCAAAAGGTGAGTTTTCAAATTGATTTCGAAGAGTACCAGAACCTTTCCAACGACCTGAACAAAGGAACAGGAGACTTTTTCGACCCAGAATCGTATTTGACGTATAACGTGTCTCAGAACCTTCTTGGGGGTCAGACGTTTAACGTTGCGTCGACCCTTTCGTACCGTCAGTACATTCTCATTTTCACGACGGACGGAACCTTGCTCGTCTATGACACGTCAAAACCTATAGACGAATCAGGGTCTTACCAGGTGATCTCTGCATTTGCTGGCCAAACATCTGCGTTTGTAAACTCCGTCATTCTCGGAAACACGCTGTATATCCAATTGTTGGACGGTCATATCCTCGGTGGCAACCTTGATGAACTTATACGAGGAAGAACATCGTCCTTTGAAATCAATGATTACCTCCCCATGAGCCCAAGTGATGCAGGACCACCCACAGGCACCATGGTATGTGACGCTCGGTATCTGTATTACGCACAGACGAATGTTGCATCGAACGTCTTTTTCGTTCGGTACGATACGACAACTTCACTCCAGAGTCTTGACGGGTATACGACCTTTAATTTTACTTCAAATATAAGTTCCAATACAACTTCCGTATATCAAATACTTTCAACAGGTTCTGAACTCATAGCACTCACAAACACGCCTGGAAAGTTTTACCAATTCAATTTAAATGGAAATTTCACAACGGGATGGGTATCAACAGATTATTCATTGTACGGGTCTCAAATTACAGAGGGTATTCTCATAGGTCAGACTGTTTACTTTTTACTCGATAATTTTTCAATATTAACGTATTCATCTGATGTATTCACTGGAAACTATTCAGGGATTCTTCCGGCGCTCGGCCCCATCAAAAACCTCCACGCCGTCGGAACAATGATTTACGCGTCTGCAAATACCTCGTCTCAAACATCCATCATTCAAATTGATACGACCAATGACCTTTCAACGCCCGCTGCATACAAATACTACTCGTCATCCGGAACGTCTCCGATTTCCTTTGCAGGGAACGTCCCCACCATCTTTGCTAACGGCCCTCGGTACGTGTACATGTTTACGAACGACCCTTCGGGGACCACGAACCCAACAAACGCGGTCCGGTACGATCCGTACCCACAGAACCTGAACCTCAAGGCATCCGTCATCGCTGATTACAAGGTTCTTCCAAGCGACGTTCCGAAGCCGACGAATGCGACGATCAAGTACCTTCAGACGCAGCACGTCACGGGTGATAACTTTGCAGATCTCCAAATCCTCGGGCCCGTCAAGGAGCTGTATGTCACGGGGACGGCAAACACAACAAACGTGTATCAGTACTCGAACCTCGCGTCTTCACTGATTCTTACATTGACAGGAGATGAGCAGATTCTCACGCCCGACGTGGGAACGCCGATAGCTCTCCAAACTATCGCCCCTTTCCAGACACATACGACCATGCCTGTACGCAACTTTAGCGTCATACCTTTCGAAGTGAACCCCGAATCACAAAACCCGAACGGAACAGTCAACTTCTCACGTATGTATTACCAACAGCTCTCGAACGGTGCATCCGTATGGGCAACGACCTATAACATTCTCAACATTTCAAGCGGTGTTGGTGGTCTTGAGTTCAATTCACCATACTAAAATATCACACCGTAGTAGGAATGGTGGCGCAGTTTGCACACCAGTATGTACGTCTTCAGTACCCCCAAGATGTCCATTTTGGCGATGATATATCCGTATGGATCGCCAAAGCGGGTGGTGACATTGCACGCCGGAACATGATTCTGAGCGTCGATTGGCCAGTGGCATGCCCCGTCGATGATTCGGCCGGAACACGTATGATTGATTTTATAGAACTTTTGTATGACAATGTACTCATCGAGCGTCACTATGGCGAATCCCTCGAGATGTTTAACGACCTCCGGGTCCCTCAAGGCAAACAGTCTGCACTCGCAGCACTCACGGGCAAGGGCCTTACAAGCAATCTCGTGACATATAACATTTTGCTTCCGTTTTCCATCGACCTTCCCTTGTGTGCACTCGAGAAAGCACCTGTCCTTCGCATAAAGTTCAACCCGACAAGCACATTTTCAACTATAAATTGGACTGATCCTATCACCGTGAACCTGTTTGTGGACTATGTATACGTAAGCAAAGCGGAACGCGACTACCTACGGACGACCCCGATCTTTTACCCGACCGAAACGGTTCAGCGTCTGATATTCACGGTCGGCGCAAACATCACACAGTGCGTGTTCCTCACGGAGTTTACACGTATGGTCAAGGAACTCTATTGGGTCATTCAGACGGACGGCACACCAGCCTATGACTTTACAAATGACGGGGAATACCAACTTGAAAACTTGAACCTCCAGTTTAACGGCGTTGACGTCATTCCGGTGGATGTGGGCGTTCCCCTGTTTCTTCACGTCACACAGGGCCTTGAGTTTCACACGCGAGTTCCGGATCGACAGTTCTACATGTACTCCTTTGCCCTTGACCCGGAAAGCAAACGTCAGACTGGGGAAGTGAATTTTGGAATAATATACAGGCAACTTCACACACTGAACCTTACACCGTGTCCGTTTTCACGCCAAGTCCGCGTATACGCACTCTCGTACCAGGTTCTTCAACTCAAGGATGGTGCACTCGTATCGCTCACAGATGCTGCACAGGAAGGGGGGACACAAATATCTTGAAGTCTAATAGGATGTACAAACCGAGGTATCCCGGTCTGTACTATTTTGACAACTTTACGTTCACAAGTTTGGGAAACTCGGGTCACAGAGGACCGGCTTCTGATCAGAAGTATGCCGATGCTCCATGGCGCGACGGGGACTTTTCAATTCAAGATGGAATTCAGAGCTGGACCGTGCCTGCAAACGGGACATACAGGATCGAGGTGGGAGGGGCGTTTGGTGCGTACCCGGGCCGTGTCGTAACAGGTGACGTGGTTCTGAACAAGGGTCAGGTTCTGCAAATGCTTGTGGGACAGGAACCGACGCCTCTGACGGCAAACGTTGCAGATAACGTGACCGTCGGAGGCGGCGGCGGGACGTTCGTGACGACGAACGACGCACCCTTGATCGTGGCGAGTGGCGGAGACGGGTCTGGGCCGAGCTCGAGTCCTGGATCTTTCTTACCGTCCGGATCTGGCAACGGTCGTTCAGGTGCTGGATACTTGACGGACGGTGAAATTACAAACCCTTTTTTCGGGTTTTTAGCTCCAAAAGCGTACGTACACGGTGGAGACGGGAACGCGTACGAGTATGGACAGCCAACACTCCCCGAGGATGGTGGATTTGGAGGGGGGCAATCACCTATCAATCTTTCGACACCAATTAACCAAATTACGTCAGATGGAAGTGTTGCAACGTGTATCACAACTGTTCCTCATGGGTATCCATACAACTACCAAGTTAACATATCTGGAACGACATACTATGATGGAGCCCAACAAATTCAAGTCCAGACTTCAAATGCGTTTACGTTTAGCACATCGAACACACAGACCGTGACGTCCGGAACAGTTTCTGGAATCGTGTCCGGGTCATCGGGCGGTGGTGGATACACTGGAAGTCCAGGGGATGGGACGTCCGGTGCAACCTGTTACGCTGACACGAGCGTCCAAAACTTTACGGACCTTGGTGCGACTTCACAAGCATCTGGGTACGTGTCTGTGAGTCTCGTCGATCCGCCACCTCTGCCAAAGAATTTGATATTAGATCAAAAGTGGTCAGACAAACCATCCACCTTTCCATACGGAACAACGTGGTCGGCTGCCACCTACGGAAACGGAACATACGTTGCTGTTTCGAATAATGGGACGTACCCTGTGACGTGTTCGACAGATGGAATTAATTGGCTTACGCAGACGTACGGGTCAACCGTTCAGTCATGGGTCTCCGTGACATTCGGAAACGACCTTTTTGTAGCCGTTGCAAATGACGGTTCAAAGATGGTTTCATCGGATGGGATATACTGGAAAAGTTCCACTGCGTTTCCTCAACTCCCGCACACTGGATATACAACATGGACTTCAATAACATATGGTGCAGGTTTGTTTGTAGCTGTGAATTTACTCGGTTCGTCACCGCATATTACAACATCGCCAGACGCGAATAGCTGGACAGCACAGACAGTTCCAGATGTTTCCTTGGTTTCAGTTGTATACGCAAACGGCGTTTTTGTTGCTCTTGCCCCGCTTGGTCCGACGGCATACGTATTTGCTTCAAATGACGGAGTAAATTGGACACCTGGAACAGCGCCGTCTGGACTCTGGATTTTGCTCGCATATGGGAACGGTGTGTGGGTTGCCATTACTCCGTACGGTTCACCGAATGTTATGACGTCACCTGATGGATTCAACTGGACGGCTCATACAGCACCTGTTTCAAATTGGAATTCATTAACATATGGAAACGGTCTCTTTGTCGCCATTTCTCATAGTACTTTTCCGTACATCATGACATCCCCTGATGGAATCAACTGGACGCCTCAAACAGCAGAATTCTCTCCGTCTTTCCACGTTTCCGCGTATGGAAACGGTGTCTTTGTAAGTATCAGTTCAGTCGGTTATGAAACTAGCATAACATCACCCGACGGAATCAACTGGACACAGCGATCAGTACCGAGTGGATATTGGAATGCATTCACGTATGCAAATGGTCTTTTTGTTGCTATTGGTGCAGATCAAGGTCAATCGCCGAGTAGTATTGTCATGACCTCCCTGGACGGAATTAACTGGACAACGTCCGCCACAGTACCGGGTAGAACGTGGTATTCAATCACATATGGGGATGGTCTATGGGTTGCCATGTCTGCTACTTCTCCGAACATAATGACATCCCCTGATGCGATTAATTGGACTGTGGTCCAAACTGCACCGTGGTCTTCAGTAACATCTGGAAACGGGCTCTTTGTTGCCACCTCCAACACCGGCGCGGCATACTCGACAGACGGTCTGAACTGGACGCCCTCGGCGGTTGTTCAACCAGACTCGTGGTCATCCGTGACGTACGGGAACGGAAAGTTCGTCGCCGTTGCAAACAACGGAACGACGGCAAACGTCATGTGTTCCTCTGACGGAAACGTCTGGTCGAACGCAACCACGGGGACGACACAAGACTCGTGGTCAGCCGTTGCATACGGGAACGGGACGTTTGTTGCGATGGCACCTAACACTCTCCAAAGTAACGCCATGTATTCTACAAATGGACAAACGTGGACACAGGGAACTTCACTTCCCTTTTCTTCAAATTGTATCACGTATGGAAACGGATACTTTGCAGCTCCTTCGAGTAACGCGTCCGTTGCCAAGGTTGGCGTAACGTCGAATATCGCAAATTCATGGCAATTAACTACAATTCCCGGCGCTTCGTATACGGGTATAACCTATGGATCTCACGGGTTTGTTGGTGTGTCGCCCACGAAATTTTCAATTGGATTCACACCCGATTTTTGGGTCAACTCTGCACAAATATTGAACTCGAATAAGTTGAACTTTTCACAATGGAATAGACTTGCGTACGGAAACGGAACCTTTGTAGCAGTGGGCAACGGACTCATCCAGGGCACACGAAACCAGGGGAACACATGGAACTCATTTACGTCGAGTAACGTTTCGTGTATCACATACTCGCAGAACTTAGGAACCTTTGTGGCCGTCTCAAACACATACTCAGACGGAACATACACGTCACAAGACGGAATCAATTGGACGACTTATAAAACCACAACTATAGGTGCAAACACGAGATTATCACTTAAAGCACCTCTTTCTTCTTCACGGTGGAACGCTGTTACGTACGGGAATGGGACATTTGTAGCCGCTGGTGATAGCAATGTCATGATATCATTTGACGGAATAACATGGGGAGTACCTTTTGGATCTTCAATCCCTATAGGAACTTCTCCGGGTATTTTCCTTCCGTACCCTATTTCCATTTCAAGTGATGGACAAAAAGTCCTTATTTCGTCTCTAAACTATTCCCCAAACGTATTCACGAATGGATTTTTGTCGCAAACCCTCTCGGCCCCTCGTGTCAACGAAGGGTTCGGGTGGGCATCGGCTATGAATTCGGATGGGACGATCATCGCAGTTGGTGCACCAAATGCAAACAGTAATGTTGGAAACGTGTACGTCTACACGAATGGCATTCTGTCGTATACTCTGAGTGGAGCTACGGCAAACGTCCTGTTTGGGTCCTCCCTTGCCTTGAGCGCCAACGGAAGTGTCCTTGCCGTTGGAGCACCGGGTACAGGGTACGTCAACGTGTATACAAATGGGACACTCACGCGAACCTTTGTGGGTGAGACAGTAGGGGACGGGTTCGGGTGGGCGGCGGCCATAAGCTCGGACGGAACAGTGTTTGCAGTGAGCGCACTCAATATAGGGTTTGGAATTTCAGGGGCTCAAAAGGTTTATTATACACAAGGAGCTACGACATATACACTCTCGGGGAACTCATCCACCGACGGGTTCGGGTGGGCTATAGCCCTCAGTGGTGACGGTACGGTCCTCGCCGTCTCTGCACTGTTTGCCGGATACGTGAATGTATACCATAATGGCACTTTTGCTTACAAAATTCAAGACTCGTACACGAACCAGTTTGGGTGGGCCTTGTCCACGAACTCCGACGGGTCGGTCCTTGCCGTCTGTGGCCCTACATCAAACAACGTGTATGTGTATGACGGAAGTGGAACGTTGACAAACACGTATAACGGAGCTGGGTGGCAAGTCGCGGTAAGTTCTGACGGAACTTACATCCTGTCAAGTTCACAGTATGGGTCAAATGTAACCATATATTCCTCGACCGCTCAAAATTTAAATGGGGATTGGAAGTCGATAGCATATGGAAATGGACAATTTTTGACAGCTGCATCGGACGGCTCTCAACTAACTTCGCAGGATGGAATCAATTGGACAACTGTACAGGGGCCACCAAAGTCTAGTTGGAGTTCAGTTGCGTACGGGAACGGACTCTTTGTTGCAGTTGGTAGTGGTGACCAAATACCATACGTCATGACGTCACCGGATGGAAACAACTGGACGGCTCAAACAGCACCGAATTCAGGGTCCACAATCACATATGGGAATGGATTGTTTGTTGCTGGTGTTGATTCGATTGCTGGGTTTGTTATGACTTCACCAGATGGAATCAATTGGACGCTCCGACCGACAAACATCTATGCATACTTTAATCAAATCACATATGGAAACGGACTCTTTGTTGCGGTTACTTCTTTTGAGGCGCGCGTCATAACGTCCCCCGATGGAATCAACTGGACAGCTCAAACAGCACCAGGTATAGGACGTTCGGTCACATATGGGAACGGTCTTTTTGTTGCGGGTGGGCCCGCTTCAAATCAATTCATGTCATCCCCCGATGGAATCAACTGGACACACTCCGCAGTAGAAGGTGTTGATTATATAAAAGCCATTGCATATGGAAACGGTCTCTTTGTTGCGGCTAGTCCAGTCAGTTTTGTGACATCCCCCGATGGAATCAACTGGACACTTCAGAATTTTAATATAGGTGGGTCTATCAATTCAATCACATACGGAAAAGGCCTCTTCGTTGCTCTTGGTATAGCTTTTTCACGTGAAGGTGTTATCTGGACATCACCAGATGGCGTCAACTGGACACGTAGTATACAACCAAGGGCGTATTGGCAATCAATCACTTATGGAGGAGATCGCTTTGTTGCTGTTGCTTCCAACGGGGTCTACAACGGCGGTCAACTTAATTACACAGAAACGCCAACTGTCTTGACATCTACGGACGCAGCGCACTGGACAACAAGTCTCACTGGAAACAACGTGTCTATTGTTCATTTCAATAACCTATGGGTTGCCACTTCGAATACAAGTATCATGTATTCAACCACTGGTAATATAGGGACGTGGTCCATAACAACCGCTCCTCTCGATAGTTGGTCTTCCCTCGCGTCCGGAAACGGGTACATTATGGCAGTGACAAACAATGGGACGTATCCAGCAGCATTTTCACAAGACGGCATCAATTGGTCGACCCAAACAACAGGGTTCCAGACGACCAATTGGAATTCAATTGTATTTGGACAAAACACATTTATGGCACTCAATGCGGAAGGCGCGTCAACGATGGTTACGCAAGTAAGTGAAACCTTTTAGTTGGACACGACGTTCGACACGAGCCCCTCGAGGATCGAAATGCGCTGGTTCAGGATACTCTCCTGTGTCACGTTCGACTTGAGGCGGCGATCGAGCATCACGACTTGCTCCATGGTCATTGCGTAGTCCTGGCGGTTGGACTTGTCCATCGTCTGGAGCTTCTGGACCGCCTTGGTGTACTCGTTCTGCATAAACTCGCGCTGTTTCGGATCGGTGACGAAGAAAGACTGTTGCATGACGCTGTCCAGCTCGGGAACGATGGACGGTGGGCGAAACATGTTTAGTATACCTACAGATTATTTCTTTAACGTGTGTAAAACGTATAAGAAATTATCTCGATCGCTAGTAGGATGTACAAACCGAGGTATCCCGGTCTGTACTATTTTGACAACTTTACGTTCACAAGCATGGGAAACTCGGGGCACAGGGGGCCAACACCTGATCAACGGTACGCCGATGCTCCGTGGCGTGAAGGGGATTTTTCAATCAAAAATGGTCAACAGTCTTGGACCGTGCCTGCAAACGGGACATACAGGATCACGGCGGCGGGAGCCTACGGTGCAGCACCCGGACGGGTCGTCTCAGGTGACGTGGCTCTGTACCAGGGACAGACTCTGCGAATGCTCGTTGGTCAGGAACCCACGCCCTTGACGGCGAACGTCGCAGATAACGTGACTGTCGGAGGCGGTGGTGGGACGTTCGTCACGACGGATGACACGCCCTTGATCGTGGCGAGCGGCGGGGATGGTGGGTCGTACTTTACGGGGTATGTTCAGACGGAACTTGCAGTTCCAAACACGTATTTACTGTTTGTATCAATGTCAGCAGACGGGAGTGTATATTCAATTAATGAAATTAGTTTGTTAACTTTTCTCTCTACTGTAAAAGTGTATAGATATTCAGTTGGTGTATGGGCGTCTGAATTCACAACACCACCTCTTCCCGCGCTTATTAACGTGACGAAACTCAGTGGGGATGGCAACACACTCACAATAAACGGTTCGTCAAACTCTGTCACTGTCTATGAATACACCCTTATGAATAATCAGTATGTATGGCAAGGACCCTATTATATCACAGGAAGTTTATGGAGCACAGTAGCACCGGGTCAACAGATTTCTTATGACGGAAATACTGTTGTCGTGTCCGTACAAGACGTTGCATACAACTGGCATGTACACGTATGTACAAAAAACCAAGACCGTACATGGAATATACAACAATTAAGTAACCCGGTAGATGGGTTTATTGGTTCGGCGAGCCCTATTTCCGCAATAAGCGGAGACGGAATGTCTATATGTGTAGCAGATGGCTACTTGTTCAGTGAGCCATCAAATGTTTGGGTATACACGCAAACGAATGGTGTATGGAGCCAAGCCGTACCATTCACAAGTTTAGGAATTTCGGTACAAGTGAGTGAAATATCCATGTCATATAATGGACAAGTTATTGCGTTTTTCTATGGAGACTTGAATCAATCCCCGCGAGTCGGATGTTTACGCGTATTTGATAACGGAACTTTGACAAAGAATACGACGTTTCCATGGATTCTTGCACAATATCCACCTGGATGGGTACAGCTTTCATACGATGGAACTCTTATCCTTGTAACACTCGTGACGGGAAAGATTCTCATAACGCCTTCTTCACAAATAACTATTTATGACGATACAACTGGGTTTCCTCTCCCAACCGGATCCATGAATTCGACGGGGACGCGAATAGTATCTCCTGTTTTTGGTTTTACATATTTTTTCGATGCTGGTGGTTCCGGAGCGTCTGGGTCGTTCCTCCCGTCAGGGTCTGGTGTTGGTGTATCGGGCGCTGGATACTTGACGGACGGTACGGTGACGAATCCGTTTTTCGGTTTCTTAGCACCAAAAGCCTACGTGAATGGTGGGTATGGAAACGCGTATGAGTACGGAACGCTTCCGTACCAAGGTGGGTTCGGAGGGGGGCAGTCTCCTTTGAACAAAAAGACCAGTTTAACATACGTGTCTGGGTACAAACAAATTCGTCCGACTATACCCGTTAATGACATTGGGCTTCAAAGTATGGCTTTAAGTGAAGACGCAAACACATTTATAGCAAGTTGGGGAAATTATACGAACGTATACACGTATAATGGAACATCATGGGCAGTAAATACGGTTTCATTTTCTGCAACAGACGTTGCAATATCTGCAGACGGAAGTGTATGGCTTATCGGTGGCGTTGTATGGAGAAACGGGTCAATCGAAACAGCACTTCAGGCGTATTCTCCACCTGGGGGGTCACCGGGAGTAGCAATCTCAAGTGACGGAAACACTGTTGCTATAATTTATGGACAAGTAAGTGGAGGGGGAGACTTTGACAGAACCGTTTACATGAACGTATATTCATATTCAAATATGACATGGACAACTACGCCGCTGTTTTCAAATAATCCATATCAAAGTTTTCCGTCTCGGATGTGTTCATTGTCGGCAGACGGAAACACACTTGTTATGTCTTATAGTTCATATGTTTATGTATATAGACGCACGAATGGTACATGGTCTGCCCCCCAACAGATTTACGAGAATACAAGTAGTGGTGGTAGTTATGTGAACGTAAATAATGACGGAAGTGTGATTACGATAGGAGACGAGGGTGGTCTCAGTTTCCAATATTCAAATGGTGTTCTTTCTTCCGAGAAAACATTCGATCCGTACAATGTGGCATTTTCACGAACAAACCCCAACTTGTATACGTGGGCACGGTTAAGAAAAGTGTATGTGCCATACATTTCTTTAGAAGTTGACGTGAACGTAACTTCCACGTCCATCTCACTTATACGAATGGGCTCGAATGTTGTTGCATTGTCGGCTCAGTTATCACCAATTTCGATTAGCTTTTTGGATATATACGACCCAACAACCACATGTACAGCCGTCACGTCCGTTCCACACGGGTACCCGTACAATTACGAAGTGCAAATCTCGGGGACACAATACTTTGACGGGACGTGGTTGACCACGACAACAAGTCCAACATCTTTTACGTTCCAAGCTTTTGGCGGACCAACATTAGGTTCGACAGGGACTACAGTTGATAGGGTACTTGCGTTGAGTAGTACTAACCCAGTCCCAAACGTTCTTTTAGAATCAAATAATGCAGGAACATCATGGACCACGGGAACATTACCATCTGTAGATCTTACAAACGCGTTCATGTACGGTCTTGCATATGTAAACAATGTGTTTGTAACAAGTACAATTTATCTTAGATCTGGTGCTTCAATTGTTTCCGAGTCTACAGATGGTAGAACATGGACATCATCTTCGCCCGTGTCGGGGTTTCTGGTGAATTTCGAGTACATAAACGGATTGTATATTGCTTGTGCTGTTTACTCTGCGTCAGGGTTTTACTCCTCGAGTGACGGTGTTTCATGGACTCCAATTTCAGGAAGTCCATCTGGAAACTTTTTTTTAATTGCGCACGGTCAAAACAAGCTTGTAGCTATCACAAGTGGAAATTCACCACTGTCAGCGACAACGACAGATGGTACAAGTTGGTCTTCTCCGGTAAGCGTGCCTGGACAAAATTGGCAATCACTCACGTTTGGGAATGGGTTGTTTGTAGCATGTGGTGGTGCTACCCCATACCTGTTTATGAAGTCTTCTGATGGTTCAAACTGGACGCTTATAGACCCTTCTTTGTCCAGTACCGACTATTTCTACGGTATTACTTTTGGGAACGGTACGTTCGTTGCAGTTGGATATGAATACAATGTACAACAGATTAGTATTATTGCAACGTCAACAGATACTGTTCAATGGACCAAAATAACGCTCACCGGAACGGTTCTGCAAGCAGTGACGTTTGCAAACGGGACATTTATAGCGTGTGGTTACGATGGTATCGTATACACATCAACGGACGCAATAACGTGGTCATTAAGATCAACTCTAAATTCTGCCAATTTTCGGTTTATCGCATATGGGTATTATAATTCTCCTCCTCCTTCAAATTCGATAGGAACAGTTTCAGGAACCGTCACCGGTGTCTCTGGTGGTGGAGGGTACACGGGAAGTCCTGGAACCGGTGCTTCCGGTGCAACCTGTTATGCCGACGCGTCCGTCCAGAACTTTACAGACCTAGGGGCAACGGGGAACACGAGCGGGTACGTGACTGTCGAACTCGTAAACCCTCCGCCTATTCAAAAAAGTACAACGTTGAACAAAGTATGGACGACACAGTATGACCCCTTCATCCCCACACAGTCGCAGGCAGCAGCTATAACCTACGGAAACGGAACATACGTTGTGGTCACAAAGAACGGTACATATCCCGTTTTATATTCTACCGATGGGATCACATGGTACAAATCCACATCGGGCACAGTCGTTGCCCCTTGGTGTGCCGTGGCATATGGAAACTCTCTGTTTGTGGCCCTCGCGAGTGACGGAACGTCCATGACGTCGAGTGACAGTGTGAATTGGTCAGTAACATATCGATATCCCACGTGGAGTGGGATCGCGTACGGAAACGGCGTGTTCGTTGGCGTTGCGAATGGGTACGAACCCGCTGCATGGTACTCGGCGGACGGTGTGACGTGGTCTTACGGAAACTTATCAATGGATACATGGTCAGCGGTTTCGTATGGGAACGGCGTCTTTACAGCACTCACAAACTCGGGAACGGTTCCCTATGCCTATTCATACGACGGAATAACATGGTCGTCTACTGCAGCCGGTTTTAGTAATCTCGTTTCATCAGTTGCAGGAATACCTTATGCAAATGGGTCGGCAGCTGACGGGCCAGCTACAGTTGCAAGGTTCAATTCCGCACAGGGTCTTGTGTACGATGGAAACGGTAATTTGCTTATTTGCGACACAAGCAACCGTACGATCCGAAAGCTCGTAATTTCAACCGGTGTTGTCACGACCGCCGCGGGGTTGGCGGGTGCTGCAGGGACATACGACGGATTTGGGTCCGGGGCGCGATTCAATAACCCGTCTGACATTGCATACGCTGGAAACGGGAACTTTTACATTTCCGATTCGGCGTTCTACGCCAACAATAAGATCCGTAAACTCAGATATGGTCCAGAAGGTTGGTTTGTCTCGACCATCGGTACAGTTCCGGCATATATAAGAGGTATAGCCTATGACGGGGTTGGAAGTTTATACATATGCGCTTCAGAGGAGGCGACGATTCGCAAGTTCAACATTTTAACGGGTGTCGTCACGATTTTCGCGGGTCTAGCAAACGTGCCGGGGTCGAGTGATGGAATAGGGTCAAATGCACGGTTCAGTTACCCAACATATATTACATATGATGGGGCTGGAAACTTGTACATCTCCGACACGGAAAATTACACGATCCGAAAGCTCGTGATTGCTACAGCGGAAGTCACGACCATAGCGGGTTTAGCGGGCGTGGCGGGTTCGAGTGACGGAACCGGGTCAAGTGCACGGTTTTATTACCCACTGGGTCTTACATATGATGGAAACGGAAACTTGTATATTAACGATTCGTTAAATTATACAATCCGTAAGCTCGTAATTTCCACGGCGGCCGTCACGACCGTAGCGGGCGGTGGTTCGAGTTGGCGTGACGCGGCAGGAATGAATGCACGGTTTATGTGGCCACAGGGTATTACATATGATAGAACCGGAAACTTGTACATAACTGACTTTTGGATTATCGGTTTCGGCTCTATGATTCGAAAGCTTCAAGTCTCCCCACCACCATCCCCATTTCCTCCCTCGCCACCGGCGCCACCAACACCGCCATCTGGAATGTTCACGTCGTGGACGGGATCCACGTACGGAAACGGAACGTTCGTCGCCGTTTCGGCGAGCGGTCAGACCATGTATTCTCAAACGGGAATAAGCTGGACTCTCGGAACCAACATTGGTGTTTCGGCAAATTGTATTACCGCAGGGGATGGATACTTTGTTGTACCTTCAGGTAACTCGTCCGTGTCAAACGCCATGATTTCAACAGACAGCGTGTCATGGAGTAACGTCACTCTTACATACGGGTCGACATATTATACGGGGGCTGCATATGGTGCGGCCGGATTCGTGATTGTTTCACCGACTATATACGGTTTTGGGCTCATACCGATATTTTTCTTCAATCCAAATCAGATAAACAATGAACAACGTTTGAACGCGACTGCGTGGGCACAACTCGCGTATGGAAATAAAGTGTTCGTTGCAGGAGGCCAGGGTCTTATACAGAGTACGACGGACGGAGTGAATTGGACAAGGACGGTCGTGAGCAATGCAATCACGAGTGTGACTTATTCGCGTGATCTTGGAACCTTCCTGGCGTTTGGGAATGTGTTCGTCGATGGAACGTACACGTCCCATGACGGTGTGACGTGGACACAGAATGCACCACTCGGGCTTACAGTTCCAAACGCGACTGCCCACGTGGTATGGGGTCGGGATAAGTATGTTGCCGTCCTTGAAAACGACTCGAATGTTCTGTACTCGCGGGACGGATCAAACTGGAACGTTACGACAGACGGCACTGTAAAGGGTCCGTGGACAACTCCCGCCTACGGAAACGGACAATTTGTTGCGCTGCGTAATATTTCAGTGTCGACACTTGCGGGCCTGGCGGGCTCGCAGGGGTCAGAAGACGGAATAGGGTCAGATGCACGGTTCAGAAACCCAGAGAATATAACGTCAGACGGGGCCGGAAATTTGTATGTTTGTGACACGAACAACTGTACGATCCGCAAGCTTGTGATTTCTACAGGGGAAGTCACGACCATTGCAGGGACGGCGGGTGTTTTTGGTTTCAACGATGGAATTGGACCAGCTGCACAGTTCGTTTATCCAGAAGGGATTACATACGGTGGGGACGGAAATCTGTATATTTGTGACACGGGCAATCAAACGATCCGAAAGCTCGTGATTGCTACCGCGAATGTCACGACCATTGCTGGTCTGGCAGGTGGTGGCCCGGGCTCGGCTGACGGAATAGGGTCGAACGCACGGTTTAATAGTCCAAGGAGTCTAGCCTGTGACGGATTAGGAATCTTGTACATTACTGACACGCTCAACAGTACGATCCGCAAGCTCGTGATTTCTACAGCACGAGTCACAACCATTGCAGGTCAGGTGGGGGTCTACAGCTATTACGATGGTATTGGAACAACTGCCCTGTTCAACATGCCCGCGGGTATTGTATACGGTGGAGACGGATATGTATACGTTTCTGATACTGAAAACAACTTAATCCGCAAATTTAACAGGGGGGCCGATTATCCCACCGTGACGACCGTCGCAGGTGTAAACACCCCGCATGGTATAACACCAGATGGGGCTGGAAACTTGTATGTTTGCAGCAAGAACGCCGAGACGATCAACAAGATCGTCCTTTCAACAGGCGTCGTCATGACCATTGCGGGTGCAGGTCAGGGCTCACAAGACGGACCGGGGTCGAGTGCACAATTTTTTTGGCCTTGGGGCATCGTATACGGTGGAGATGGAAATCTGTATGTGTCTGACTCGTACAATTGCACAATTCGAAAAATCGGAATATCACTTCAATATATGGTATCAACAAACGGAATTAATTGGACATTCGGGTCGGCAACGAGTATTCGAGATATTATATTCGTAACATACGGAAATGGCGTGTTCGTTGCCGTAGGATACGGGGGAGCTGCATTTTCAAAAAATGGTACAACATGGACGCAAAGTGCCAACGCGCCTCAAATTTCATGGTTCTCCGTTGCATATGGAAACGGGTATTTCATAGCCGTCTCATTAAGTGGCGCGGTCATGTATTCGTACGACGGAAACACATGGTACATGAACATGAGTGGTGCCGCCTCCCTCCCGTGGGGGTCCGTAGCGTTTGGAGGCAATACGTTTTTAGCAATTGAACGGAACGGTGCGTCTTCTATGCAGACATATGTCACGGAAACGTTCTAGGGATACGCATAATACTGACTTCCGGTAGTGGTTATTTGGGCGTACATTAAATCCAAGTTTTGATCTGCCGAAAAATAAAGTCTGTAAGAATCTGTACCGGCTGTCGATAAAGGAGCAAACAGTGTATTTGCTGGATACAAGTACAATGTCCAGTTTTGAGTATATGATCCAGATGGCCATGGAAAGATAAACGGAATAAATTGATACGTATAGATATTTGTCCATGATGCACCACCATTAATCTGACGGTCGATATAGAATGTTAAAGAATTGATTGTACCACCTGCATTTTTGATCATTCTCATGTTAAGTATACAACTAGAATTACTTACCCAACTATAAAAGTTGGAATCGCCAATAGAGAACGGTGCTGGATTAATATCAGATGGATTATAATCTGTAATAATAGTTCTATCCCAATTGACAGTGAGATATCCTGCACTCGTCGTGAACGAACCAGACGTTGCCGAACCACCTGAAACACCTTGTGCGTTTTTAGAAACGATGGTAAACGTGTATGATGTACTTGCTGCAAGACCCGTAAAAGTGTATCCCGAAGAGGATGCTGTTTGCGTAGTCGTTGCAGGATTAGACGTTATGGAAAATGATGTCGCACCGGATCCTCCACTCCAATTGAGAGTAATCGAACTTGATGTTGTAGCTCCCTGTGTAATGGTCGTGACTGCTTGAGCGTATGCTTTTCCATAAAAGGAACTTCCTAGGTTTATAGTGGTTCCCGCTGTTATACCTATAAGAGGACCTAGATCAGTACCAAGGCTTTTTGCAACTGCAGTGCCCAACTGAAACTCCGTCTCTATTGTTTGTACACTTAACGATCCAGAACTTGGAAGTACCATACCTATACAGAGTCAATATTATTTGGGTAAAGCATTTTTAGAGCACAATACAGGAAATAGTACGGCGAACCCTCTGCAATATTCGAAGTTGTTGTCGTGAGGTTTACTCGAATATTCGACCCGTTCGATTTACTTGGATCACTAAATACGCTATAGTACGAGTGTATTTTCCACACGTCTCCATCTTTGAGAACATAGACTGGTTCACCCGAAAAGCTCATGTACACATTAGTCAATGGAATACCTGATGGAAGTGTTCCGTCTGTAACGATGATTCCCATTACTTTTGTTCCAGATTTTTTATTCGTTCTTCGAGCGAACGACGGATTTCGCGTTCCTCTTTGAATGCTTCTATGAGTAAAGGAACGAGCTTGTCATATTGTACAGTCAAATACCTTTCACCGGTTCTGGATCCATTGGTCGATGCATCAAATGGAGCAATCTGTACAGCTTCTGGAAGAACCCGTTGGACTTGTTGCGCAGAAACACCAACCCTTTGAAGGTCATCTGTAAATCCGAACGATTTCGCCAAGTCATTATTTACATACGTGAAGGTGTCCAACGAACATACTTTATCAAGAGCGTTTGTCAATATCCCTGTCCTTGTTTTGAGACGTTCGTCCGAGTAGAAAGCTGTCAAGTCACCCGAAGCGCCGATAGTTCCGACAACTTGAAGGGTGTAGCTTGAAGGATTGGTTGTTCCGATCCCCACCTTTCCCAAATAGTTCACGACGAGAACGTTCGATCCGCCCGCTGCGTTACTGAAGACTGCAACGTTCGAGCCTTGCTTTATAGAGGAGAGACTAGGTGCCACGAGAATATTGCTTGTGATCACGTTGGTCGTCGTAAGGGCGTTTGAGATGTAGATGTTCCCCGTGACGCTCAAGGTGGATGCGACAACACTCGTTCCTATTCCCACGGTTGACAAGTAATAGACGTTGTTCGTTCCTGTCGTCCACTGTGATGATCCCGTAAATCCGATAATGTTCGTACTATAAATAGTTGCAATGTTTGCGGCGTACAGATTAGAAATTCCTTGAACATTGAGTGTGTTCGAAGTGATGCTATTTGCAACAGCATTTCCAACGACGTTATAGCCGTTGAAAAGGAGCTGAGACGCCATATACTCTTAGGCGGGTTTTTATTAAGGCGGCGTGGGCCACACGGGATTATCCGGATCTGGTGTATTCGCGGGGGCGGGGCGGCAAAGGGGCGTGCTTTTTTTTAAAGTACTAGTAACAATGGACGACTTGTGCAGAAACGTCTTCGACGGAAAGAATCCCGTTGCAGTTACCCTCGAACAAATCCGACCCGGTGCTCAGTACACTGTAAGAGGGTACACACTGGATGACGTCGAATGGATGTCAACCAATACAAGTCAAAAGCCGTCTCAAGATGAGTTTGATGCTGCACTTGAGGCGACCATTTTAAAACAAAAAGGATTAAATACGTGGTTGCCCCAACGAGTACAGGCATATCCAACTATTCAGCAGCAACTCGACATGTTGTATTGGGATCAAGTGAACGGAACAAGTGTATGGGCAGATACTATTGCTGCCATCAAGCAAAAGTTCCCTAAAGGTAGTTGATTGGAGTGACCAAAAGACTCATACCCCCTCCATTAAAAGTATACGTTCCTGAATATCCATAGCACCATAAAGCAGCTGTATGACTTCCGGCTCCCAATTTAACTCGTGTAGTGTGCGTATACCCTTGCCACCAGGCTGAACTTGCGTTTGTATCAAAAAAAGTACCTCCAATACCTGCCCCATAAGTACTTGCCGATCCAAGTGTATAATTGTCAAAATAACTCGATGTAGCAGCAGGAGCATTTCCGTCAACTCCTATACCTATATAAACAGAGTTACCTGTAACTGAATTGAGCCAGTGTCCAGAAGCACCGATATCAACATATGAAGCGACAGACAAGGAAAAGGAAAATGACCACAGTGAAACCCATTGATTTACTGTTGATGTAGCATATGACCAATTTGGAGGGGCGTAGAAAAGGTTATATTTGTAAGTACTTCCGTAGGTTATGTACCCATTGTTTTGAATTCTCATACGTTCAGCCTGTGTCGTTGCCGCTCCAGCTGCAGCTGTATAAAACAACAAGTGTGCCGATGCATTTCCATCATCGATGGCAATTATAGACGAACTCGGTCCGCCTGATCGACTAGACCAAGGCATGAGATGGATTCCACACGTCGCGCTTACACCTCCCGTCGGATTTCCTAACCGTAAAAATGGTTGTGCTTGGTTAGCCACACCACCTGGGTAACTTATATCTAGAGTATATGATGGACTTGTCGTCCCGATGCCGACGTTGCCAGACCCAAGAATAGTCATCATGGCTGTTCCACTCGTGTTACTCACGAATGAGAAGGTGTTTGCCCCTGCCTGAAATGTGTTTGATGTCGATGCGATACGAATACCAATGGAACCAGAATTGTGAGGTGCTAGGGTGAGACACCCTGTATTTACTGAGCCTTTTGTAAACCATACTATAGCGTCACCTGCCGTTGTAAGACTGTTATAAGCACCGGCGCTACTATTGAATACAAAATTAACAGATCCGTATACAGAATCAGTCAAGTACGCAATTGCACTGTTTTGTGTAGTAGTACCGTATACACTGAATAAAGCCCCGGGACTTGCCGTCCCAATCCCCACATATGGGTTATCACGCATGATTGAAATAATTTCAGATCCAGCGACACTTGCGGAATGCCTGAAAATTCCGAGTCGACTTGCTGAAATATTCTGGATTGAAAACCCGTAACTATCTGCTGCCTCCATGAGACGAATAGATGCACCGGTTGTTCCTGCAGTAGTGGATGCACTTGCTACTCGCAGTGTGTAAGGGGACGCACCAAACTGCCCAACGTCTAGGTTATACCCAGGATTCGTCGTCCCAATCCCCACGCTCCCGCTCGGATTAATGATCAATGCGGTAGACCCGGTCGATGTCTGTGCACTGAACACGTTTCCTGCGCTTAGTTGTTGAATCGTAAATGCATTTCCGGCTGCTGAACTTCCAGTCAGAAATACATTTGAAGCTACGAGACTCAGGGGCTGTGTCGGAGCACCCTGTGCGAAGCTCATCTAGTAATGTAAAACATTTAAGTTGACCAATACAAACACCCTGTTCTCGCATTATTTCCAAACCCTGAAAGTACTGAAGTGATCTGAAAGGCGTACACGGCATAACTTCCCGTCGTTGTAAAAGTAAAAGACACGAATTGATTTGCAATTGTGTTGTAGTTTGCATTCGTTTGACCCGAAGCTGTGCTTAAGAGAGTTGTCCACGGACCTGTTGTCGATGCACTCCCATATACTGCAATATTCCCAATGGGATTATAATTCTGGGTACCATAAAGACCTATTGCAACTGTACTGAAAGTCACGGCTGACCCCAAAGCAACCATAACATAGTCTCCAGTTGTTGATGTTCCAGGTAAGGTTGTACCAAAGTTGCCGTTTGGCGTTCCTGCCGGATAATTATACGCACCACCCTGATCCCAAATAATCGTCGTCGCCGACGAAGTTCCAAACAATTGTTGATTTGCGAGTCCAGACTGGGCACCCGTAATATTATATGAAATGCCATTCCAAGTTCCAGACGCCGTCGGTGACGCAAAAAGACCAAATATTTGTGGTGTCGAATCAGTAAACTGTATTACCGTCGTGTACCCGTTTTTATTCGTTGCAGATACAGTGTATCTGGTTGGAAGAATAGTACTTGAATTTACTGTTAAAGTGAGCGCGTAATCTGTAGAACTCGTGACTGCAAGACCTGCTCCAGTTGGACTAAAACTCCATGTAATTCCATTTACAGGCTGTAAAGCTGTTTGAGAAACTGTAATCGTTTGACCTAAAACCAATGCCGAATTATTTCCAGGATTCACGAGAACTGGTGGCAGAATGGGACGCGACGTGAAATTTGTTGCATAATAAGAAATAGATCTTCTAAACTTATTAGCGAAAGTTGATATTGTTGTAGAATCCTTGACGTCATTAAACATCATAAACGTGGATACATCTGCGTTCAGCCAACAAGGAGCTACAGATGTATTCGTCAGTGAATATCCAAATGCAGTAGGATTTGGTCCAGTTTTAGTTCCTGTATCTAAAGTAAAGCTTGTACCTGTACCTGTACCGTTATAGAGAATTACCTGTCCGGTACTACTTGCGCGCGTTGCAGTCATAAATGAATAATTTCCCAATCCGTTTGTTGAAATGCTTACTTTATTCTCGGACGGGCCCGTCCCCATACCAAAAAGACCAGAACCAGGCAGTATAAGACCATAATCTTGCGCGGTACCCCCTATATCACCTGCAATAAAAGAGTCCTGCCAATACCACTGGGGGCTAGGATTTCCATACACATATGCATTTTGGACAAACCCGACGCAGAACGTAGCATCCGACATTGACACATTATCTGTCCAAACCATATAAAGTCCCGATCTAAATTGAACACCAGTTGTTTGTGAAAACCCCGGTTGAAGACCACTTGTCGTTTGTCTCAAATTTCGTCCGTTTCCAGATTGATCATACCATATAACGACATTCGCTGTTCCTGAACCTAACCAACTCGCCAATGTCTGACCACCCGACGCCGTTACTAGTGTCGTATTAAGAGAGTCCGTAATAAAATCTACATTTGAATTATCAGTGGATCTACGTATATTGATGATATTTCCAGTATAACTTGTGTTTATCCTCTGAAGTCCATATACTCTATTCATATTCGTCAGAGTTAGATTCGTAACTGCGCCAGACAATCTCGTCTGATAATATTGACTCGCGAGGGAAAGCACTGTTGTCCCGCCAGAGACGTATGAAGGACTCGGGAGCCCAAAAGGGGCTGCGGCAGGGGTGAAAGTGGCGGTGGGCACTGTTCCTCCTTTGACGACGCGAATGTCTTGAATATATCCATTCACATATTGTCCACCCGACCCACCCGTGTATATACCAATTTGAATAGGCCAAGTTGAATTGTACCGAGGAGTTCCTGAAAAAGTTGTAGCCGCCGATACAGATCCATTGAGAAAAACATAAATCTTTTTATTTGTATTGTCCCAGGATCCGGCTAGGTGATACCATTGCCCAGTATTCATCACGGTTGCAAGTGATGCATCCTGAGATGCGTTTGTAGTTGATGTCACTCGGAATTGAGGCTGTTTAGAGCTGTTTATCCAGAGCATCCAATCTTCACCTGGTGATGCTGTTGTGTTTTGTCTTCCGACAATTGTAGTTGCAATTGTTTGAAATGAATTAAGATATATCCAAGCCTCGCAGAATAAGTTTGATGCATTTGTATCGAAATTAGATGGATGGTTAGACCCAAGATTCATATAGTTCCCAGACGTTCCCGGGAGTCCGAGCCACGACGGGGTAAAGTACTGCTCATACAAACTGAGAACAGTTGATCCACCGGAAACATAGGGTGGTAGCCCGAGCCGAAAAGGTGCGGTGACTGGTGTGAAACTGGTCGTCGGCACGATACCTCCTTGGACAACACGGACGTCTTTGATGTATCCATAAAAACTTCTGGTAAGGTCTGTAAAATTACCTATCAAAGTCTTTGAATTTGCTGAATTTCGCGGAGCTGTACAAGTAGCAGGTACAGTACCTAAATAACCATTTACAAAACATCTCAATGTCTGGGTTGTATAATCCCATGACCCGGCAACATGATACCAAGTCCCTGTATTTAATGAAAAACTATTCGATGCTATACGCGAAACACCTCCAGTGTCAAAAAAATAAAATCCCATTGAAGTACCATCACAATATAACCCCCAATTTTCCGATCCTCCACCCGCTGGCGATGGCCCTACATCTATTACGGCTACAAAAGATTTAGCAGTAAAATTTACCAGCGATTCTACAAATAAGTTTGATGTTGATGTATTGAAATTAGCTGGATTACTAGTTCCTAAATCCATGTAAGCCGCTGAACTGTTAGGAAGCGAGAGTGCCGTATTACTGGTTGGTGCCCCTCCATAAGTTATGGTTGCTGTTCCTTGGAGTTCGCGATTGCTTACTCCAGACCCTGAACCATAAGTTACGGCGGCTGTGCCTTTGTATATCTGAGCACTCGTTGCCGTTAGGCTGCTCATCTACTAGAGTGAAACATTAGTTTGGTGGTGTAGGCCACACGAAATCAAGTGGACACGTGCCTTCAATCACGAGATCCCGGAGCTGTTGGCGATACGTTGCCCATGCTGCCTTCTGTTCATCCGTAAGAGGCCCACCAGGAATCTGGGTCCAATCGGACTTGTACAAGAGATCGTTCCTCTGTTTGCGGATACCCTGGTATTCCCATGTGTACATCTCGTTCATCTTGTCCGTATCTGGACTCAGAGTGAGGTCCTTATTCACAATGACTGCGCGATAGTCAAGGGGAGGAACCACCTCGATATGGGTCGCTGTAGGTGCTCGGCTCTGGTCCACCTCTGTGTACTCATACATTGCTAGGATTTGAAGAGTCTTTGAGTCAATAGCAACAAAGTAAGGCATTCTCTATACATAATGCACCATAGAATATTTACCCGTCATTGTCCCACCACTCAAATTGAAACGAATCCTATTAATTTGAATATTTGTCGTTCCAAAATAGCACCTGCCTATAACTTGTGTTGCTCCTACGCCAGCGTAGCACCCTGTGCTATCCCACTCAACATGGAATCGTTGGGCTCCTGTGAGACCATTTAGACCTGTAATTCTCACGACACATATAGAAGGACCTACTCCGTTTGTAGCCAACTCTGTAATTGGAATAACCACAGCACTCGCAGATGAAGCATATGTAGCAGATGCAGTTCCACGCCACCCTTGCCAGCTATATTCATTCGGATTATAGACTGTTCCATTCGTATCCAGTGCCTGTATAGTAACGTTTTGAAAATTAGATGTGTTGAAATATGGAATGACACGAATTTCTACATTGTTAAAGTTGACCAAATCAAAGTTACCTGCATCGAATGATGTGACTGCTGTGAACGTTGTAAGAGCTGGAATTTTAGGTTGTAAAATAGTATTCACTCTGAAAGATCCAGAACAGTTTACGTCATTCACGACATCAAGAGCGTATCCGGGACCCGTCGATCCGATGCCGACGTTGCCGTTCGCAATTATACGCATACGCTCTGTTTGTCCAGACCCGTTGTTGGTGAAAAACCCTATAGCCCCTGTCGTGGTCGTGATTGAGTAAATCTTAATAGCCGCCAATTCAGCCGCAGTTTGTCCATATATGTTCATCATTCTCATACCACCACTTGTGCCGAGTGTCGTATCATACGCAACTTGGAACGAATCTTGGTTTGTTCCGTACTGTATGTTCATGAGCGTTGCCGCGCTGGTGCCAGAGGTCGTATTGAATATGTTGAGTAGTGCTTGTGGATTCGTCGTCCCTATTCCAACATTTGTCGATGCCAAGACTTGCGTCGCACTCACAAAAGGAACGGTCAGTGTATCAAAGTTAAACACCGTGTTTGTAGCGTTTGACGTGAACCCCGACGTTGCTATATTACCTGAAACCTGTAACGCATTAGTCCCTGGATTGCTTGTTCCGATACCTACGCTTCCCTGAACAATCAACCCACTTGTGGGTGCTGTGAACGCCGTGTACCCCGTCCCGATACCGACGCCTCCACTCACAGTCAAGAGCGACCCAGGGTTGGTCGTCCCGATACCTACGAGACCCGTGGTTGTCACTCGCACCTTTTCACCGGTCGAATAACTCGGTGCAATGATGACAGGTGTGTTATCCGTTCCCAGTGCTAAAGCACCGGTACTCAACGCGAACAAACCCGTGCCGTCCATGCCGACAAACGCACGCCGGGAATCTGCCGTATTCACAAAGAACATTGAGGCATTCGTACCGGTCGTTGTTGAATATAAGTTTGCGACCGAACCCGTTACATTTACGTTCAAAATTGAATTGGGACTTGTGAGACCAATCCCCACGTTTCCAGAATTGTAATAAATTCCAGACCCTACAGTTGTCCATTGTGTACCTGAACCGAGCGTTGTTATAGTTCCCTTGACGGTACAGTTCCCTGATATATACACATCGGAAAACACGTTTGAAAGTGTTGCCATCTAATTTTAAGAGAGAAATTTATCAAGTGCGTAGCACTTGGTTCCCACGAAGTGCCGCATGCAGACTCCAGCCGCTTCACGCCTGAGCCTCAGACCAATACAAATTGTATGAAGACGTTGTGATGTTTTGGTTCAGAGCTTGAACAACAATCATGAGCGTATCCGGTCCGTCGGGGTAAAAGCGGTTCCCACCGATGACCGTGTTTGACAACTCTTTGAGCGACGAAAGATCGATAGTCGTCTGCGTCCCTCCGAGACAAAACATAGAGAAAATGCGTTCGCCCGAACCAACCGACCATGAACCACCCGTCCACGATGTTGAATACTGCGTGAAACTGGGCTGACCACCTTGAGCTGTCGAGTTAATGGGCAACCACGTAAACGTCGTGCTTTCAAATCCCGCCGGGTTCAAGACGCCGAAGATGTTTAGCGTACCGTTTGTGCCAACACACGTCACATCCAGCTTTTGCAATAGAAGCTGTGCACGATTCAGCAAGTCGCGGATACCGATATCACCGACGATACCGTTACTTACGGAGGGTGATAAACGAATGAAAAAGAGAGGCGTCGGGGTACCACCAGCTGACAATGAACTCGTGTAATTATACTGAAAATTGAAGAAATACCCACGATCCTGATCAAACTGTCCATCCATGATGAATGCCGAGCCCCAATGGGTCAACGAGGGGGAACACGTACACGATACGAGATTGACAGACGCGTTTATGGCGTGCGTCGCAGCAACACCTCCCGAAAAGGTCTTGTTCGTATCTGCAATGTTATACGCCAAGGTGGCTGCTCGCCCGAGACCCGTCAACGTGTTTGTTCCCTTTCCTGTATACGAAATGAGCTCTTGGTCGATCATCACAGTGCCTGCAGACGGCCAATACGTCGTTGCATCCGTGAGCGTCAAGGACGTATCACCGGTTCCAATCGCACTTGCAAGTGCCGATATAGACGAGTTTGACTCGTTCACAATCTCGTAACGAACAGGCATGTTACCAGTGCGCATGTACGACTCGTCATTCACATTATTGTTGGGAATTCTGTGAACCATTGTCCAAGCACCGTTCACGCCACGAATCATGAAATCCACAAAACCCGCTCCATACCACGTATATTGTATCCCAATCATTTGCATCTTTGTAAGGTCTACACGGTACCCACTTGGACCGTTCCCGTCGATCGTATCACGATTAAACTGTGATTGGGGAACACGAGTTTCAATGATTTTACATGCTTTGACACCGACCGTAATGTTTGACGCACCGCGGAACGGGGGATTGAACGTCAAGGAATTTTGGGAAGGAATACTCGTGACCGTGTGTGTCATACCACGAATCGTGATACGGTTTCCAACCTTGAGCTGGTCCTGGAACCGCGTGCTCGAATCACCCGTGAGTGTTTGTGAGTTGACGTTTACAGTCACGAGACCCGCCAACTGAAACGTACTTGAACGTTTGACGACCCAAAGCGTTTGTCCATCATACTCCCAAAACAGACCGTTCTGATCCTCGAAACATCCGGCACGCACGCACGCTCCGTGCCACCCAGCCATCACGAACCGAGGCTGATCGCCCAAAACCACCGTCGTCGTGCTCAGAGTATTCACGACCTGTACGTTAAGTGTCGTGGACTCTATGACTTCCGTAACGACATATGTATTGCCATTGAGCTCGGCAGGTGACGTGAACCCGCGAAGAGTAATGCTTGCGCCTTTTTGGGGCGCGCCGTGTGCAATATCAGTGACAATTGTGACGTTCGACCCCACGGCCGTTCCGAATGGGGTAGCACTGACGATATCATTGTTCGGACAAAAGAGCGTACCGGATGACCATAGAAACCCCTTTCCGGATTGGTACCTAAACACCTTTTTGGACTGGCGACACACGTTCGAACCATATGCCGGTTGGTTCGGGGACATGAGTACGCCCCCGTCAAAAGGTCTGTGAACCGTGTATGAAAACGGCTGGACATACATGGACCCACCAGTGCTTGTTCCCGTACCCGTGACGGAAGATTGGGACGTGAATGTGAACGTCGTTGCCGACGGTACGGAATCTATGAAGAAATTCCCTTGTGTACTCGTTCCAAGGGTTCCGGAGACGGCCGTCCAAGACGTGGACGTGATGGGTGTTCCCGGAACGAGACCATGGTTTGTCGTGGTTGTAACCGTCACGGTCGTTCCAGACTGAGACACGGAACCCGCAGACGCAGACACCTGGATCTTTGCATTTCCGTTATTAAAAATACCCCCGCGGCGAACAACCGTATATGCCGTAAAGATTGATCCACCACCGGTCGGTGCAACCGTTCCACCCTTTGCAAAGTACGTAAACGATGTGCTGGACGTGTTTCCCGTAACCAAAAAGAACCCTTCAGCACGATCAGCAGATTTGTTGGTATTTGCAAGACCAGATATGGAAATAACAGACCCGATGGGTGGAGGGGTCGTCGTAAAAACAGTGATTGTCGAAGGCGTTGTTGTCGTCCCGTTTGTCTGAACATCAGTCACGACGAGATCTGTACCTGGAATTTCATAGAAACTTGGTGTCTTTCGAACTTCCTGGTAGTTTTGCCATTTTGTAGCCTGGAGACCGTATTCAAAATCGGCATCGATGACAGATTGGCCAAGCGAAACACGCTGACGCTCAATGGCATCGGTACCAAAATCGTATGGACGAGTTTGGTTATTAATTAGGAACGGCATCCTTATACTAGTACCCACCGATTATTTGCACCGGTCCACATCACGTTTACCGATGTCCACGCTAATTGAACGTATACATTTGATTGTCCGTCAATGAGGTCCGGGCCCGTCGTTTGAATGATGATATTGTATGCCTGATTTGTTCCTGCTTTTCCAGACTCGTCCTTTACCGTATACATCTTCCCTCGTGTGAGCGTTGCGCCTTGAGGCAAAGTCACGACGCCCCCGTTTGACATGCCTATGTACGAATCGGCGCTCGTTGCCGTGTATGACGTGGATTGAGCCGTCACGACCTGGGACACGGTGACTGATGCTGTTGCCATCGGAGACGGCATGTATGAACTCAAGGGGGTCACGGAAACAAAGGTACTGGTTGACTGTAAAGTGACGCTTGTCGACGTATCAACCGTAAGGTCCAAGTAATAGTACTTGGTGGTATCTGTCACGTTCAGGGGTAATACGAGTGTTGGACTCGGATCTGACGTGTACGTCGGTGAATACTTGTACACGTACGTACCTATTGTGGAGGGGAGTGAAGAGTCACTTGCAGAGCTCCCAATCCCAATTTGCATGACAATTCGAGGACTTGCAGCATTGTAACAGACGGTCACGTTATACACGCCAGCTTGGAAAAACTGGAGGTTTCCGTTTGGACTGACAGACATGAGTGGACTCGTCCCCGATTGTGACCACCCCGCCCCAGAAGTCATGGTGATATGGTACGTATTTGAAGGTGCCACCAATGGACTCGGTTGTGCTAACGGACTCGAGTATGTACCCCCCGTTGTTGTCATCAAAATTCCAGACGCGGAGTTTTGAGCAGTGTTGATATAATTGCCGAACGGGGCAATCTGAATGTACGTGCCGTTCTGAGACCCAGAGACGGACGTCCCAGACGTCAGATAGTACGTCCCCGACGTGGTTGTGCTTCGACAAAACACGTCGATATAGTAGTAATTTGCTATGTTCTGGACGTTGATTGGGATGGTGATGGCGTCGCTCGGGCTTGCGGCTGAAGACACCGTATACACGTAGGTGTATGCGCTCGTGCTTGACGGGAAAGTGGATGACGTGTTTGTTCCGAGCGCCACTTTCACAACCGGTGCATCCATCACGAGAACGAGCGTAACCTGGTACAGACCTGTTGAATTGAACTTGAGAAGACCCTGTGCCGTGATCGTGTAACTTGCAACTGTTTGAATTGCATTTTGTGTGAAACTTTGAAGCGGAACATGGTACGCTTGGAGCGTCGGAAGATCTGTACTCGTAGCAAACGACGTTCCCGTTGCTAAGTTTGTCCCGAGGGTCAAAAGCGTCCCTTGATTTGTACCGGCCCATGTACCCGTTATTGCACCGGTCACAATCACGTTTGTGGTTGTTATGGCGTTTGCCGAATACAGGTTTGACACGGACAAAAACGCTGGGATATCTGCATTGACTAAACTTCGGAACAGGGGTGCACCCGACCCACCCGATGCGGGTCCTCCAAACACGACGTTTTGAACCGCTATTGCGCTTCCCGTCCCCCCTGATGCAACCCCAAGAGGTGTTGAAAGCGCGAGAGTCGAGGCGTTCATGGTCGTGGCGTTCATCGTGGGTGCAATGACGCTTGGCGCTGAAAGTGCATTTGAAGCATACACATTCCCCACAACCTGGAGGTTCGATGTGGGGGATGTTGTGCCAACACCCAAGTTCCCCAATCCAGCCAACGTCCTGAAATACGGAGTCGTTGACATCTACTAAGGAACGAGCTTTTTTGTTTTCAAATTGTGGGCGGAACTGGCCACGTGACGTTTGTAGGATCTGGCGTGTTTGTCGGAAGGTCACGGAGCGCTTGGCGGTATGCAGCCCAAGCATCTTTATTGTTTTGCGGTGCATCGTCGAGCCGAGTCCAGTCACAGTCGGCGAGTCTGCGATTTCGTTCAATCCTAAAATACATCCACGCATCGTCTATGTACTTTTGTTTCTTGACAGAGTCCTCGACGATTTGGGATCCGTCCCATGTGATGTACAAACGATTCAGTGTTTCTGGAATTTCTATATTTTGACAATGCTCGAACCCTTCAATGTTCCGTGGAAGATCTCCGGTCGGACCATCCCCTGGATAAATCTGGTCAATTGTATCGGATACGTACGCAAACCACTTCATTATTACTTATCAGCCAATTTTGTTTATGAAATATACCGTATGAATGAGAGCCCAGTACAGGGTAATTGCACCGCCTTCTGTATAACAATTAAACGTATCATTTGCATTGAAATATCGAACGATTTTGAAATTTCTTTGATTATTTCCAGCGTAATTCGTTGGGTCGAATTCCATGTATTGATTAGAAGAACCAGAAACACTCGAAGCTATAGACATGACCGACCATCGACCTGATGTCGTCCCGTTAATAAACATGCAAATCGTTATAGAATACACACCTTTTTGAGGGAACGTGAAAACACCTGTAGCACCGTTCCATTGACCCGCTGAAGCGCCACCTCCAGTAAAGACAGAACTTCCATAGAATGATGCATTGACGGCCGACGACCCCCACACTTGCCCCGCAGTATACGTTGCGTTTCCTCCAGACCCTGTTATGATCCACCACGGGTTTGCAAACGTTGCTATCCCGTTTACCTCAAGTGTAACGCCTGGGTTTGTAACACCAATACCCACACCTGTACTGGTGATATTTACCGAACTTCCTGAAACTCCATACATGCTCAATTGCATGACATTCGTCGAGTTTGTACCGTAATTTAACCATGTGATTACACCGCATTGATTTATCGTTTGTGTAGAACCTACGAGGACGTTTAAACTTTGTCCACCCGATGCTAAACTTGGTGCAAAAAATGAAGCAATGTTCGTACCTGTCGTTCCTGTGGTATTCACGTGAAGGAGATATCCAGGACTCGTCGTCCCAATCCCTACACGTCCCGCACTGGTCATGACGAAGTTTCCACCTGCTGAATTTGAAAACTGGACGACGTTTCCGGTCGTCGAAGACCCTATGACGGTCAGAACATTTGCAGCCGCCGCGGGTGTTGCGCTCAAAGTTCCAGATGCTATGTTTGTTAAATTACGAGACGCGTCGATAACCGTTGTACCCGCTACTTGGTACGTAGCGGTTCCCGAGGCATTAAAAGCCGACGAAGCAGTCAAGGTTGTTCCAGAGACCGTCCCGACTGTGATGTTTGGTGTTCCCGAAAGACCACCGGATGTCCCACCGACGTTCAAAGAAGCCGCCGTACCCGTGAGACCGGTCCCTGGTCCCGAGAACTGCGTGGATGCCGCGACAGTTGCGGCGTTCATCGTTCCGGTATACACATCAAGAGCCGTTGCTGGGTTCGTCGTCCCGATCCCCACATTACTCGTCGAACTCACGAAAAGCCCCACGCTTCCTGAAGCATTGCTAAACGCGATGACATTCCCCGTGCCCAGTTGCTGTACCGTGAGTGCAGTCCCACTCGCCGTGTTTCCAAGCACGGTACAGTTACTGGAATTAATGAGCGTGTTGACACTCGGCGCACCGAGAGACATCTATTAGGAGTGGAGACTTTTAGTCTCTGACGGAGGAGCGAAAGGAGGAGCTCCGCTCCGACCGCGACTGAAGGTCGCTCGTGACGGGGTGGAGAGGTTTTTAGGAGGGTGGCACTGGCCATGTGACGTTTGTCGGGTCTGGCGTATTTGCCGGAAGGTCACGGAGTTGTTGACGGTATGCGGCCCATTTTATTTTATCTTCCGTCGAAAGAGGAGAGTCATTAAATTGAGTCCAGTCGGATTCAGACAAAAGTGTCACGCGCTGTCGACGGAGATTCATCCACGCAGCACCAATAGCAACTTGTCGACGATCTTCCTCAGTTGGTGTGGGTTCGTTCATACATGATAGAACGAATTTATTACGAACATAAAAGCGCTACACGTAAATAGTACCCCGAATTATTATAACCAACTGGGAGTGAATTCGCAGATCCAAACCCAACAACATATTGACTTGAAACAGATGCTCGTAAATAGTTCGCCGTTCCTGCAATATGTATTACAATTGGGTTATTTCCACTACCGACGACCACTGTCCAGCCATCAATGATATTTGTATCTGAGAATCCGCCATACTCGAGTATGACATAGTACACACCTACCGTGGGGAATGTGTAGTAATAATAATTGTATGCGTTTACACCAGAGGCTACTAGACCTTTAACAGTGAGAGGTGCTGAAGGACTTGCATTGCCGATACCGACATAACCTGTTCCGGCTTTGACTCGCATTCTCTCATATCTCGTCGCGTCTGTGTTTCCATTGGCGACGACACCCGTCTGAATAACCACATCACCAGCAACATATGGATACGCCGCGGCGGCACCGCCTCCACAATACGCTACTCCTCCCTGAAGATATAAACTACCTCCATATGCATTCACTGGCCCTGTGCCGTTATTTGAACTATCATTACAATCTCCACCCGACAGAACAAGGTCTCCTGCATAATGTGTTGGCCGACTCGTAAAGTTCCATAATGCCGTTGGAGAATTGGCACCCGCAAATATTGTAAAATTTGGTGCATAATATGTAGTTCCTGCGTTATTTACGGGAGTCCACGCCGCTCCTTGGAGGATACATCCCTGTTGTCGCGTCGTATTCTCGTTTTGGTACGCTCCAAATAACGAATATACGTCACCTACATGGAGTCGTGCACCCGGATTTGTTATACCGATACCGACATTACCGCCATACCCCGCTAAAGCAATGGGAAGTTTACCAGTATTTGTAGAGTTGAAAGCTTCCAGTGAACAGAATTCTCCATTACTCATACTAAGAGCTAAATGTGAACTAGTCGTTGCATTTGAACAGAATAGGGCTCCTCCATATACGTCTAATTTATTTGAAGGATTATTCGTTCCGATGCCGACGCTACCTCCTACAATACGCATGTACTCACTTGAACCGCTTCCGAATGCTACGCCATCTGTAGAAGGGCCTGGGTTAAAATCTATGTAGCCTTTCTGTGTGATATCAACGGTGTGTTGAATACGCTGTGCAATTCCTGCCCAACTAGTTCCAGCAGTATGCCTGTACCCATAAAAGTTTAGGTATATGCCGTTTCCACCTGTCGTTTGATACGTTTGCATCTGAGGTTGGATCGCACCTACACCCGTTCCAATACCCTGATTGGCCCCTGTAGTAAATGCATATACGGTGTTTGATGCCGTCATAACGTTCAAAGGCGTCGTTGTTCCAGATGCGTATACTTGAAGAGTTGTTCCGGGACTCGTCGTCCCTATCCCCACCTGTCCCAGTGAATTCATTATAAAAACATTCGACCCACCCGCGGCGTTGGAAAAGACGGCAACGTTCGAGCCCTGGACGATCGACGCCGGAAGTCCGTATGCAACGAGGACGTTACTCGTTGCAAGTGCGTTCGAGCCTGCAAGTTGACCGTACAGGGTAGATGCATAGACGCTGCCCTGGACTGTCACGTTCGCTTGAACGATTGATGACATGTCTACTAGTATTGAAAGAGAAACGATTTACTGAGGTGGCGGGGGCCACTCGGGAGACGCGGGATCCTGCGTCTCTCCAGGCAAATCCCTGAGTTTTTGCCGATACTCGACCCACACCTCTTTGTCTACGCGTGCGTCGGGCAGTTGCGTCCAATCACTGGCGGCGAGTCTGCGGTTGCGTTCGGTGCGGAGTTGAGACCAAAGCATAGCTTTGTGATCCTCGAGTTTAGTAGAATCGGCTTGGAGGGTCACGGTCCCGTCATCTGCGCGGACGGCCATGAGACACCGAGGGTCAAGACCTTCGGGAACTTCGAGATGGACCGTGACCTGTGATGACCCCCATTCGCCTCCAAAAGCACTTTGGTTCACGGGAGTTGGGTACGTATAGGGGATCGCCAAAGTTTCGAGGACGACTATGGCGACGCTCATTATTACTAAACATTACGAAGAAAAAGGCTTAGAGCTCGGCACTCAAGGTGATGCCCAGATTTGTAGCACCCCAGCCCATATCAACCCACTGAACAGACCCTCCAGTGGCTGTAATGGGTGGTAAATTCGGTGAAATCATGTTTCCGGCCGTCTGGGAAGTCCCTGTACTTGATGCCGACACAGACGTGGCAACAGACGACCCGCTAGAGCTTGTATTTATGTTATATGTTCCAGATGATGACCCGCCCCCGTAATACGTCGGAGTGGGGGCAGCGCGCATAGGCGTCGTGAGATACAACGACGAGAGAACGTTCGTACCAGCCGTAGCGTTTGTGGCACCAAGCAACCGAGCGCCCCCTGTGAAATGACCCCCATTGGTATTGGGCATCTCTTGGTAGTACCTCTGACAGAGGAACAGTTCTGTTCCAAACGGCCGAACCTCGAACGGCGTCGCGACCGTTCCCTTCTCGAGCTGGACGCCTGTGACGTTCCACGTCGCATTAGGAATCTGGAAGATGTTCACGGAGCTTATGATCCAGTCGGCCGTCGAGTTTGTGTACCAACCAGATGCGCTCGTCTGCTTGGAAGTTGTGACTTCGTAGAAAATGAAGCACGAAGAAATGCCCAAGTTGGTCGTAGCGTCCCACGAGGTTCCGTTAGGTGGGGGAGGGATGGTCAAGGTCTTGTACTCCCATGCATTTGCGTTATAGACTGTGAAAGGCGCCAAGTACTGGGTGGTTGTTGAAGATGTTGAGCCGTCTGGATCCCTGTTTCCAAGGTAGTATGTATAGACACCCGGTGCGCTCGTCTTGACCCAGAACGACACGGTCACAGGAACCCCCTGCGAAGTTCCCCAATACAGATCGGCGATGTTATACCCTTCTATAACCGTACGCATGCGATACGCCCCCGAACCGGCCAAGGTACTCGCGCCAATGGTGAGCCTGAGAGCGTAGTTGTAGCCCTGAAGGTCGGTGACGGCGACGCGCTGTTGAGTAAAGCCACTGGCTATTCCAAATGTTGTCATACCCCAACGGTCGACTGAAAAGCCACCGCCTGTAACTGCAGCACCCGAATTGCGTTGATCGATCCGCATGTCCCCGTTAATGATCCTATTGCGATACATGAGCGGATTCCCGGCAGAGACGGTCCCACCCACGACCAAATCGCCCGCAACTTCAAGGGATCGTTGCGGATTCGCGAGGCCGACCCCGACCTTCGCGTCATTCGTGATACACAGGGATTCTTCGGTGCCGTTGAGTGTGAGTTCGTACATGTTTGTGGTTGATTGACCTGTATTCAGAGCTCCGGCAACGAATCTATAGTAGTTATAAGATTGAGTTGCGTTTACAGTAAAAGTCTG
>Ga0213921_1000039_pt1 | contig 68489 bp, 70 predicted proteins | sample McNCre2017MG_FD_165041 | JGI IMG/M metagenome (GOLD analysis project Ga0213921, IMG submission 165041) | Freshwater microbial communities from McNutts Creek, Athens, Georgia, United States - 20-17 MG | ecosystem: Environmental > Aquatic > Freshwater > Creek | place: USA: Georgia | collected...
TCCTTCCCATCCCGAACAGGACCGTGAAACGACTTAGCGCCGATGATAGTGCGGATTCCCGTGTGAAAGTAGGACATCGTCAGGCTTCTAACAGCCCGAAACGCCTCACCTCTCGGTGGGGCGTTTTGCTTTGTGTGATTCCCGTGCTCTGTATAACGAAAGTTATGTCACTGCGCAATGCAAGGCATTAAAAAAGCCCCGAGATCTTTGGATCTCGGGGCTTTTTCTTTGGAATGACTGAATGGGGCAGTTCAGTTCGCAGACCCCAGTGCCAACCCCGCGTGTTCGCGCAGCGGATGGAAGTGGATCTTGGGAAAGCGCTCTTGCGCCAGGCGCACGTCATAAGGGCTGGTGCACAGATAGGCCAGCGTGCCTGCGGCGTCGAGTGACATGCGCTGCGGGTAGGCGTTGGTGAATTCGCGCAGCTCGGCCGGGGTGTCCGCCGTGATCCAGCGGGCACCGGTGTACTGGCAACCCTCCAGACGCACATCGCAGTCGTACTCGGCTTTCAGGCGGTGCTGAACCACTTCAAACTGCAGCTGACCTACCGCGCCCAGCAACATGGGGCCGCCGATCTCGGGTTTGAAGACCTGGATCGCGCCTTCTTCGCCAAGTTGGTCGAGGCCCGTTTGAAGTTGCTTGGTGCGCAGCGGGTTCTTCAGGATCACAGTCATGAAGAGTTCAGGCGCAAAGAAAGGCAGGCCGGTGAATTGCAGGTTGGCGCCATCGGTGATGGTGTCACCCAACTGCACACCGCCGTGGGTGGTGAATCCAATGATGTCGCCCGCATAGGCCTCGTCCACCGCTTCGCGCCTTTGCGAGAGAAAGGTCACCACGCTGGTGGGGCGCAGCTCTTTGCCGGTGCGCTGCACCTTGAGTTTCATGCCGGGCGTGTATTTGCCTGACGCCATGCGCACAAACGCGATGCGGTCGCGGTGGTTGGCGTCCATGTTGGCCTGCACCTTGAACACCACGCCCGAGAACGCGCTGTCTTCGGGCTGGATCTCTTTGACCACGGGCTGCTTGTTGACGATCAGGTTGCTGGTGCGGGGCTTGGGCGCGGGGGCCAGGTCAACCAGGGCGTCCAGCACTTCCATCACGCCGAAGTTGTTCACACCGGAGCCGAAGAACACCGGCGTTTGCTTGCCCGCCAGGAAGGCGGCTTCGTCAAACGCGGGCGATGCACCGGTGGCCAACTCCATGCTGTCCATGGCTGCGGTCCATTCCGCGCCAAAGCGTTCGGCCAGTTGGGCTTGCTCAGTGAGCGGGATGGTTTCAAAGTCCTGCGGCAGGCGTTCGCTGCCGGAGTCGAACACTGTCATGGCCTGCGTGCGCAGGTTGATGATGCCGCCGAACGATTTACCTTGTCCGACTGGCCAGGTCATGGGCACGCAAGGCATGCCCAGCTCGCGCTCGACTTCATCCAGGATGTCGAGCGGGTCGCGCACTTCGCGGTCCATCTTGTTGACAAAGGTGATGATGGGCGTGTCGCGCTGACGGCAGACCTCGATCAGGCGGCGGGTCTGAGCCTCCACACCGTTGGCCGCGTCGATCACCATCAGGGCCGAGTCCACGGCCGTGAGCACACGGTAGGTGTCTTCAGAGAAGTCTTTGTGGCCGGGCGTGTCGAGCAGGTTGATCACATGGTCGCGGTACAGCATCTGCATCACCGACGAGGCCACCGAGATGCCGCGCTGCTTTTCGATTTCCATCCAGTCAGAGGTGGCGTGGCGCGATGCCTTGCGGGCCTTGACCGAGCCGGCGATCTGGATCGCACCCGAGAACAGCAACAGCTTTTCTGTCAGCGTGGTTTTACCCGCGTCAGGGTGGGAAATGATGGCAAAAGTCCGGCGGCGCCGGGTCTCGTTGGCGTAGGTCACAAAGCGTCCTGAAATTCATGCGGGCGGCAAAAAGCACCCGAGGTGGCCAAGCGTTGCAATGCTTGGCAAAACCCCTGATTTTACGGGCTGAGCACCACATCGGGATCATTCTTCGTATAATCGAAAGCTTCCGAGGAGCGTTGCAGCGCCCCCTGGCTTTGAACAAAGTCGGCAGCGGGGCGTGAGGCTCGGAACCTTCAAACAGCAACGACGCTCATCCACTCGACGTGCGGTGAGCCTGTATTTCCTATTCAGTGCTTTCATCCACGCGTGTGGCTTATTCACATTGCTTTGGAGCGCAAAACATGAATGCACCTTTGAAAACCGCCGTCAACGCGGACTGCGTGATCGCCGACATCGGCCTGGCCGACTGGGGCCGCAAAGAAATCCGCATCGCCGAGACTGAAATGCCCGGCCTAATGGCCATCCGCGAAGAGTTCGCCAAGAGCCAGCCCCTCAAAGGCGCCCGCATCACCGGTTCGCTGCACATGACCATCCAGACGGCCGTGTTGATCGAGACCCTGCAAGCTCTGGGTGCCGACGTGCGTTGGGCGTCTTGCAACATCTTCTCGACCCAGGACCACGCTGCCGCGGCAATCGCCGCCAAGGGCACGCCAGTTTTCGCTATCAAGGGCGAAACCCTGGCCGAGTACTGGGACTACACCCACCGCATTTTTGACTTCGGCGCGGCAGGTACGCCCGGCGAAGGCCCCAACATGATCCTGGACGACGGTGGTGACGCCACGCTGCTGATGCACCTGGGCAAGCGCGCCGAGAAAGACGCTTCGCTGATCTCCAACCCGACCAGCGAAGAGGAAACCTGCCTGTTCAACTCGATCAAGGCCAAGCTGGCCGAAGACGCGACCTGGTACAGCCGCAAGAGCGCCGAGATCATCGGGGTGACCGAAGAGACCACCACGGGCGTGCACCGCCTCAAGGAAATGTCGGCCAAGGGCACGCTGATGTTCCGCGCCATCAACGTCAACGACTCGGTGACCAAGAGCAAGTTCGACAACCTCTACGGCTGCCGCGAGTCGCTGGTGGACGGCATCAAGCGCGCCACCGACGTGATGATCGCTGGCAAGGTGGCCGTAGTCGCGGGTTACGGTGATGTGGGCAAGGGCTCTGCACAAGCCCTGCGCGCTCTGAGCGCCCAGGTCTGGGTGACCGAGATCGACCCGATCAACGCCCTGCAGGCTGCCATGGAAGGCTACAAAGTCGTGACCATGGAATACGCCGCCGACAAGGCCGACATCTTCGTGACCACCACCGGCAACCGGGACGTGATCACTTACGAACACATGGCCGCGATGAAGGACCAGTCCATCGTCTGCAACATCGGTCACTTCGACAACGAGATCCAGGTGGCCAAGTTGGAAGAGAAATGCCAGTGGGAAGAAATCAAGCCCCAGGTGGACCACGTGATCTTCCCGGACGGCAAGCGCATCATCTTGCTGGCCAAAGGCCGTTTGGTGAACCTGGGCTGCGGCACGGGCCACCCCAGCTTCGTGATGTCGTCTTCGTTCGCCAACCAGACCATCGCCCAGATCGAGCTGTTCGCCCACAAGGACGCCTACGACATCGGCAAGGTCTATGTGCTGCCCAAGCACCTCGATGAAAAGGTCGCCCGTTTGCACCTCAAGAAAGTCGGCGCGATGCTGACCGAACTGAGCGACGAGCAGGCCGCCTACATCGGTGTGCCCAAAGTCGGCCCTTACAAACCCGACACGTATCGTTATTGATGCGCATTGATCAACTTCTCGTCGAGCGCGGCTTGGCCGTGTCTCGCTCCCAGGCTCAGCGACTGATCGCCGCAGGCGTTCAGTGGCAGCAGCCCAATGGGGAGTGGCGTCAGGTCGTCAAAAACCGCGACGAGGTGCCCGAGAGCGCAGCGCTGGAATTGCTTGACGATGCCGAGTCGCGCTACGTTTCACGCGGTGGCCTCAAGCTCGAAGGTGCCTTGAAGACCACAGGCGTTCAGGTGCAAGGTCTGCGTTGTCTGGACGTGGGCCAAAGCACCGGCGGTTTCACCGACTGCCTGTTGCAACAAGGCGCTGCGCAAGTGGTGGGCATCGATGTGGGGCATGCCCAAGTGCATCCAAGCATCCGAGAAGACGAGCGCGTGGTCTGCATCGAGGGCGTCAATGCCCGCGAGTTGGAGCCAGGCGACGAACGCGTCCCGGATGCGCTCGAAGGCTTTGACCTGATGGTGGGCGATGTGTCCTTCATCTCGCTCACGCTGGTCTTGCCCGGTGTGGTGCATTTGCTCAAGCCCACGGGCCAGTTGCTGATGCTGGTGAAACCCCAGTTCGAATTGCAGCCGGGCCAGGTGGGCAAGGGCGGCATCGTCAAGGACGACAGCCTGTACCCCTTCATCGAAGACCGCCTGCGCACCGCATTGATGGGCTTGGGCATGAAGGTGACGGCCTGGCTGGACAGCCCGATTGAAGGTGGTGACGGTAACCGTGAATTTTTTGTGCAGGCCTGCTGGCCTGACCCGGCGGCCGTGCTGCCTGCGCGCGAAAAAGCGCGCGTCGCACACGAGGCCGATCTGGCGGCCAAGGCGTATGCCAAAGCCAATGACTATTGAATGGAAGGTGATGTGATGAGTGCCTTGAATTTGCCCATCAGTCTGGAATTTTTCCCACCCAAGACGCCTGAAGGCGCAGAGAAACTGCGCGCAGTGCGTCAGCAGCTGTATGGCCTCCAGCCCGAATTCTGCTCGGTCACTTATGGTGCAGGCGGCTCCACCCAGGAAGGCACTTTCGCCACCGTGGGCGCGATCCTGAGCGAAGGTGTGGCAGCGGCCTCGCACTTTTCGTGCATCGGCGCCACCAAGGCCTCTGTGCGTGCCGAGCTGGCCACACTCAAGGCCATGGGCGTCAAGCGCTTGGTCGCCTTGCGCGGGGACTTGCCCAGCGGCTATGGCGCAGGGGGCGAATTCCATTACGCCAGCGATTTGGTGGCCTTCATCCGTGCCGAGACGGGCGATGACTTCCACATTGAAGTGGCGGCCTATCCCGAGATCCACCCGCAAGCCAAGTCGCCCGAGGCGGACTTGCAGGCCTTTGCCACCAAAGTGAAGGCGGGCGCCAACTCGGCGATCACCCAATACTTCTACAACGCAGACGCCTATTTCCGCTTTGTGGACGATGCCCACAAGCTGGGCGTGGACGTGCCGGTGGTGCCCGGCATCATGCCCATCACCAGCTCGTCGCAACTGCTGCGTTTTTCCGACGCCTGCGGCGCCGAGATCCCGCGCTGGATCCGTCTGCGCTTGCAGGGTTATGGCGACGACATCGACTCTATCAAAGCCTTCGGCCTGGAGGTGGTGACCGACCTGTGCGAACAGCTCATCCGTGCCGGTGTGCCTTCGCTGCACTTCTACACCATGAACCAGAGTGCCGCCACGCTGGGTGTTCTGTCGGGGCTGAAAAACCGTTGAGAGTCTTGGCGTTGGCCTTGGCTTTGTGGTGCGGCGCAGTGTCTGCGGCTGTGCCCGAGGCGCCTGCCGATGCCGCATCGCCGCTGGCTTCAGAGCAGGTGGATGTCCGCGTCAGCGAAGCCTTGGCGCATGACGAGCCAACAACATTGCTGCAACGCGGGCTGGCCACTTGGTATGGCGGCAAGCGGTGGCACGGTCGGCGCACGGCCAGTGGCGAGCGTTTCGATCGCCAAGCCTTGACCGCCGCGCACAAGACCCTGCCTTTGGGCAGCCGTGTCCGCGTGGTCAACCTGAGCAATGGACGCGAGGTCACTGTGCGCATCAATGACCGCGGGCCCTTTAGCCCCCAACTCATCATCGACCTCAGCGAAGCCGCTGCCGAACGCCTGGGCATGCGCCATGCCGGTCGTGCGCAGGTGGCCTTGCACCGCAGTGCAGCGGTGCGCAAGCCGTCGCGATGAGTGCACCTTTTTGATCTGCCGCAAAGCGTGTGCAGATCTGACCTGCGATGCGACTTCGGATTTGACGCAGCGCAAAGCCTGCGGTGTGCCATGGGCGTCCAATGACTTTGAGGCGAAAAGCCTCGCAGTCAAAGGAAAAAACATGAAAAAACAATGGATCGTTATCGCCGCTCTGGCCGCTTGTGGCATGGGTGTTGTTCAGGCGCAAGAAACACCTTGGATGGTGCGTGCGCGCGCTGTGCACCTGGACATGGCCAACAAAGACAGTACAGGCTTGGGCCTGACGGTGGACAACAAAACCATCCCAGAAGTGGATGTGAGCTATTTCTTCACGCCGAACATCGCCGCTGAGTTGATTTTGACCGTGCCTCAGAAGCAGACCGTTCACTCATCGGTCGTGGGCGCCGACATCGGCACGTTCAAACACTTGCCCCCCACGCTTTTGTTGCAGTATCACTTCACGGGCTTGAATGGTTACAAGCCTTATGTGGGGGCCGGTGTCAATTACACCGACATCAGCAAAGTCAACCTGCTTGGTGGTGGCGCGACCCTGGACAGCCACAGCTGGGGCGGTGCCTTGCAAGCCGGTGTGGACATCCCGCTGGACAAGAACTGGTCCATCAACTTCGATGTGAAGAAGGTCTACATCAAAACCAATGTCTATGCCGAAGGCGCCAACTTGGGTACGCTCAAGCTGGACCCCGTGCTCGTCGGTGTGGGCTTGGGTTACCGCTTCTGATCAGGCGCACCCCGCAAGCAAAACGCCCTGCAATGCAGGGCGTTTTTTCTTGGATGCGGCGAATGCGATCAGCGCTCGTCGAAACTCACCACCACGCGGCTACTGGTCGGGCGCGCCTGGCAGGACAACACGAAGCCTTGGTCCACTTCGGGCTTTTCAAGCGTGAAGTTTTTCTCCATCTCCGTTGAGCCTTCCATCACCTTGCAACGGCAGGTGCAGCACACACCGCCTTTGCATGAATAAGGCAAGTCCAGGCCCAGCGCGAGCGCGATGTCCAGGATCTTCTCGTTCTTGTTCATCGGCATGTCGTAGGGCTTGCCGTCCAACACCACGGTGAGTTGCACTTCACCGCCATCGCGCGTGGCCTTGTGGCCCAGCACGGCTTGGCTGCGCTGCTCAGGGCTCAGGGCCTCCAGTGTGGGCGAGGTGAAACGCTCGGTGCGGATGCGCTCGGCCTTGACGCCCGCATCCAACAAGGTTTTTTCGGTCTCTTCGATCATGGCCTCCGGGCCGCAGACGAAGACCTCGTCCATGCTGCCCACGGGCAAGAAGGCGTCGATGATGGCGCGCACCTTGGCTGCATCGATGCGGCCTTCGAGCAAGGGCACTTCCTGCGATTGGCGCGACAGGATATGGATCAGTGTCAGGCGCGAGGGGTAGCGGTCCTTCAGGTCCTGCAAGGCTTCGTTGAACATCACGCTGTCCATGCGGCGGTTGCCATAGACCAGGGTGAATTTGGATTCCGGCTGATCTTCCAACGTGCTGGCCAGGATCGACAAGATAGGCGTGATGCCCGAGCCCGCCGCAAAGCCCACGCGGTGAATGGCCCGGGGACGTTGCACCACAAAGCGGCCATCGGGGGGCATCACACGCAAGGTGTCACCTGCCTTGAGCTGTGAGGCCGCCCAGTTGGAGAACACCCCGCCTTCGACCGGACGGATGCCCAACTCGAGCTCGCCGCGTTGCAGCTGGCTGCGGGCCGAACTGATGGAGTAACTGCGGCGCACATCGGCGCCACCGATGCTGGCGCGCACCGTGAGGAACTGGCCGGGCGCAAAGGCAAAAGCCTCGCGCAGATCGGCAGGCACATTCAGCGTGATGGCCACCGCGCCTGCGGCTTCGGGCGTGACGCGGGCGACGGTGAGGTCATGAAAACGCAAGGCGGTCATGGCGGGCTTTCTCAAGAAGCTTCAGTAGGGTTTGAAGTAGTCAAACGGTTCCATGCAATCGAGGCACCTGTACAGGGCCTTGCAAGCGGTGGAGCCGAAATGGGAGGTTTCGGTGGTGTTGGCCGAGCCACATTGCGGGCAGTGGACCACCTCGGCTTTGGCGCTGCGTGCAGCGAACTGCACCACATTGGCCGAACCGGCAGGGGCGCTCGCACAGGCGTGCGGTGGCGCAATGCCATAGGCCCGCAGCTTGTCTTTGGCCGCTTCGGTCATCCAATCGGTGGTCCAGGCGGGTGCCAGCTGCGTGACCACGGTGGCTTGCAAGCCCTCTGTGGCCAAGGCGGCTTTCACATCGTCTTCGATTTGGCCCATGGCGGGGCAGCCGCTGTAGGTGGGGGTGATGACCACCTCCAGGCCCCGCGCACCTTCGCGCACATCGCGCAAGATGCCCAGCTCGCGCAAAGAGACCACCGGAATTTCCGGATCGCTCAGGTGCTCCAGCAAAGCCCAGGCGCGTTGTGCCATTTCTGTCATCGCGAGCGAAGCGTGGCGATCCAGTGGCTGTTCAACCGCGTTGGCTGTGATGGACGGTGTGCTCATGTGGGCCTGGCGGTTTTACCAAGTCGCGCCAGGGTGTTGGCGCGCCAGGCTTTGCATTTCGGCCAGGACAAAGCCCAGGTGTTCCGAGTGCAGACCTTGCTTGCCGGTGGGCACAAAGCCGCCAGCCGCAGGCCGCTTGAGCGTGGCTTCTTGCAGCGCTTCATCCACGATCTGGTTCCAGTCGGTCTGCAAAGTGGCCATGTCGATGCCGGTGCCGTTGGCCAATGCAGCCGTCTCTTGCGGGCTGGTCGTCCAGAACTCCTGGCAATAGGGCAGCAGCTGGTCGAGTGCGGCTTGCGCCTTGGCGTGCGATGCATCGGTGCCATCACCCAGGCGCAGTAGCCAGTCGCGCGAGTGGCGCAGGTGGTAGCGCACTTCCTTGAGCGACTTGGCGGCAATCGCCGCCAGTTGCGTGTCTTTGGAGGCTTGCAACTGGTCCCACACCAGCACCATCAGGCTGCTGTACAAAAAGTTGCGCACGATGGTCATCGCAAAGTCGCGGTCACCCTTGGATGTGGCGGCCATCAGCGGCATGTGGGGCAACTCACACAGCGTGTAGTTCCGAAAATCCGGCACGTCGCGAAAGTACGCCAGCGTGTCTTCGGTCGCGCCGTTGCCGATTTGTTCGGCAGCGTGCTGGTACAGCATGCGGGCCTGACCGATCAGATCGAGGCTGTTGTTGGACAGCGCGATGTCTTCTTCCAGGATGGGGCCGTGGCCGCACCATTCGGCGTTGCGCTGACCGAGGACCAGCGCGTTGTCTGCAAGGTGCAGCAGGTAATCAACAGGGGCGTTCATGGTGGCGCTCACATGTGTCCGACTTCATCGGGAATGACATAGAACGTGGGATGGCGGTACACCTTGTCGCTCGCGGGCTCGAAGAACTCACCTTTGTCATTGGGCTCGCTCGCCGAGATGGTGGCTGAGGGCACCACCCAGATGCTCACGCCTTCCTGGCGGCGGGTGTAGACGTCGCGCGCCATTTGCAGTGCGTGCTGCGCGTCAGAGGCGTGCAGGCTGCCGCAGTGCTTGTGCTCCAGGCCTTGCTTGGAGCGGACAAAAACTTCCCAGAGGGGCCATTCCTTGAGTGCGGGTGTGTGGGTGGTGGTGTTCATGCTGCTTCCTTCATTTGACGCGCTTGTTGTTTTTGGGCGTGGGCCAGCGCGGCTTCGCGCACCCAGGCGCCGTCGTTCCAGGCTTTGACGCGGGCGCCCAGGCGCTCCTTGTTGCAAGGGCCGTTGCCGTTGACGGTGGCCCAGAACTCGTCCCAGTCGATCTGGCCATAGTCGTGGGCTTGGCGTGCTTCGTTCCACTTCAGGTCGGGGTCGGGCAAGGTCACGCCCAGCACCTTGGCTTGCGGCACGGTGGCGTCCACAAACTTCTGGCGCAGGTCATCGTTGCTGATGCGCTTGATGCCCCAGCGCATGCCTTGTGCGCTGTTGGGGCTGTCGGCGTCGGGCGGCCCGAACATGGCCAGGCACTTCCACCACCAGCGGTTGACGGCGTCCTGCACCATGGCCTTTTGCTCGGCCGTGCCTTGCATCATCACCAGCAGGACTTCGTAGCCCTGGCGCTGGTGGAAGCTTTCTTCTTTGCACACACGCACCATGGCGCGGGCATAAGGGCCGTAAGAGCAGCGGCATAGCGGGATCTGGTTCATGATGGCCGCGCCATCGACCAGCCAGCCGACCACGCCCACATCGGCCCAGTTGAGCGTGGGGTAGTTGAAGATCGAGCTGTACTTGGCTTTGCCGGTGTGCAGAGCGTCGAGCATCTGGTCGCGGCTGGTGCCCAGCGTTTCGGCGGCGCTGTACAGGTACAGGCCGTGACCGCCTTCGTCTTGCACCTTGGCGATCAGGATGGCCTTGCGCTTCAAGCTCGGTGCGCGGCTGATCCAGTTGCCTTCGGGCAGCATGCCGACGATTTCGCTGTGGGCGTGCTGGCTGATCTGGCGCACCAGGGTCTTGCGGTAGGCCTCGGGCATCCACTCGCGGGGCTCGACGCGGCCGTCAGCATCAATGCGCGCATCGAACTGGGCCTGCAGGGCCTGTTCGCTGGCGCTGGCTTCCTTGGGCACGGCCACCAATGAGGCGGTTTGGCCGGTGGACTTCGCGTCATCCTGGTCGGATACGCTGAAAGATTGCGTGTACATGGGCTTCTCCTGCGCCTGACAGGATGGAATGATCGTGGCGCGAGGCGAAGTATAACAATTAACCGACCGATCGGTCGGTTAATTGAAGCCCGGAAGATCGGGACTTTCCCTGAGCCCTTCAGGCAGGCTCAGGACGAGGATTCGACTTTCCAGTCCTTGCCCGTGCCGCGTGCCAGGGCCGGGCCCACCACATCCAATGCCTTGCGGATCTGGTCTTTCAGGGTGAAAGGCGGGTTGATCACAAACATGCCACTGGCCACCAGGCCGCCTTCATCGCCAGGGCCACGGCCAATGGCCAGTGTGGCATTGAGCCAGGGCTTTTGTGCCTGATTGGCCAGGGTGCGCAGGCGGCGGGGCAGTTCGTGCGCTTCGGGACGCGGGATGATCGGGTACCAGACCAGGTAGGTGCCCGTCGAAAAGCGCTTGAGATACTCCTGAATCACGTTGGCCACTTTCACGTAGTCCGACTTGATCTCGTAGCTGGGGTCGATCAGCACCATGGCCCGCTTGGAACCGGTGGCCGATGCCGGTGGCGGCAACAGCTTCTTGAGCGCCTCAAAACCATCCTCGCGGCTGACCGTGACGGTGCGGCCCGCCTCCAGCTGGGCGATGTTGGACATCAGGGCTCGGCTGTCGGTGGGGTGCAGCTCGAACAGGCGCAGGCGGTCGCGCGATGCGTGGCGCATCAGGCGCTGCATCAAAAAGGGCGAGCCGGGGTAGATCCGCGCTTCGCCATTGGCATTGAAGCTCGCAATTTGTTCCAGATAGTCCTCGATGGGCTCCGGAATGCTGTCCAGTTTCTCCAGCGCGCCCAGCAGTTTGAACAAGCCATCCTGGGCCTCGGCGCCTTTTTGGGAGTAATCGCCGTCCAGGCGGTACAAGCCCGCGCCCGAATGGGTGTCGATCAAGGTGATGCCAGCCTCTTTTTGCATGAGGTGGCGCATGGTGGCCAGCAAGGTGATGTGCTTGAGCACATCCGCATGGTTGCCGGCGTGAAAGGCGTGTCGATAACTGAACATGCACCGATGGTAACCAATATCCCCGCAAGTCCTTGATTTTTCGTATAATGGCAGGCTTCGCAGCGATTTTGTGGTCCCGCGGCGAAGACGCCAAGCCCCTTAAAAGGCTGGCAAATTCCCACCTAAGAGGCTCCCAACAGAGGAGCACCGACCGTGGAAAAGGACCCGACAAACCTTTCTTTCAAAGAGAAAACTCATGACAACAACTTTCAGCGCAAAACCCGCTGAGGTCGTGCACGAGTGGTTTGTGATTGACGCGACCGACAAGGTCCTCGGACGAGTAGCCAGCGAAGTTGCTCTCCGTTTGCGCGGCAAACACAAGGCCATTTACACGCCTCACGTCGACACCGGTGATTTCATCGTCATCATCAATGCTGCCCAGCTCAAAGTGACTGGCACCAAGAGCCTCGACAAAGTGTATTACCGTCACTCGGGCTATCCCGGCGGTATCACTGCAACCAACTTCCGCGACATGCAAGCCAAGCACCCTGGCCGCGCACTCGAGAAGGCTGTCAAGGGCATGCTGCCCAAGGGCCCACTCGGTTACGCCATGATCAAGAAACTCAAGGTGTATGGCGGCGCAGAGCACCCACACACCGCCCAACAGCCTAAAGTGCTGGACATCTAAGGAGCCTTGAGATGATTGGTGAATGGAACAATGGCACAGGCCGTCGCAAATCCAGCGTCGCCCGCGTGTTTCTGAAAAAAGGCACTGGCAAGATCACGGTCAACGGCAAGGACATCCAAGCCTACTTCGGCCGCGAAACTTCGATCATGATCGCCAAGCAACCCCTGATGTTGACCAACCATGCCGAAACTTTCGACATCATGATCAACGTCCACGGTGGTGGTGAATCCGGTCAAGCCGGTGCATCGCGCCACGGCATCACCCGCGCCCTGATTGACTACGATGCAACGCTCAAGCCCGTGCTGAGCCAAGCTGGTTTCGTCACTCGCGACGCCCGTGAAGTTGAACGTAAAAAGGTCGGCTTGCACTCTGCTCGTCGCCGCAAGCAATTCTCGAAGCGTTAATCCGCTTTCTTGTTTTGCCAAAAGCCGCAACAGTTCGCTGTTGCGGCTTTTTTGTTGGGCGCGCCACCGCAGGCATACCCCCAACGCCAGTAGCGTTAATGACCTGCGCAAGCGGGAATAACCTAGTGCGGCGCTATACTATTCAACATAGATTCCCGGAGAAACACCATGAGCGCTGTTGCAGAAAACATCCAGACCGAAATGCCCGCACCGATCGTCTTCACAGACAGCGCGGCCGCCAAAGTGGCCGACCTGATTGCAGAAGAAGGCAACCCCGATCTGAAACTGCGCGTGTTCGTGCAAGGTGGCGGCTGCTCGGGCTTTCAATACGGCTTCACCTTCGACGAGATCACCAACGAAGACGACACCACCATGAGCAAAAACGGCGTGTCGCTGTTGATCGACGCCATGAGCTACCAATACCTGATCGGGGCTGAAATCGACTACAAGGAAGACCTGCAAGGCGCGCAATTCGTGATCAAAAATCCGAATGCCACCTCCACTTGCGGCTGCGGCTCGTCTTTCTCGACCTGATTTGGCAGTCTGGCGAGCACGGCTCGCCACGATTCAGCGGGGGTAAACTGCCCCCAACACACGGGCGCCTCGGGCGCCCGTGACGCTTTTCAGGCTCGCGGTTTCGCGTCGCAGCGTCTTGAACGCCAGCCAGGCAAAAGCGGCCGCTTCCACTTGCAAAGGCGGCAAACCCTGCGTGTCACTGCTGACCACGGCCACGCCCGGCAAAAGCTCAGACAGGCGGCGCATCAAGTGCCCATTCAATGCCCCCCCGCCGCACACGATCAAGCGGCGTGCCTTTCCGGCAAAACGCTGCACATCCAAAGCACAAGCCTGTGCCGTGAACTCGGTCAAAGTGGCCTGCACATCCACCGCGGCCAGCCCTGTGAACGCGTCCAAATGCCGCGCCAGCCAAGCCGGGTTGAACAAATCGCGCCCGGTGCTCTTGGGCGGCGTGCGGCTCAAAAAATCTTCACCCAGCAAACGGGCCAGCAACCCAGCATGAACCTGCCCGCTCGCGGCCCACGCGCCATCCTTGTCAAAAGGCTGGCCCGTGTGGGTCTGGCACCAAAAATCCATCAAGGCATTGCCAGGCCCACAGTCCCAGCCCTGCACAGCGCCATCGGCGTGCAAGACGCTGATGTTGGAGATCCCGCCAATGTTCATGGTCGCCACGCACGTGCCCGCCTGCCCGAACACACCCTGGTGAAAAGCCGGCACCAAAGGCGCGCCCTGGCCGCCTGCGGCCAGATCGCGGTTGCGAAAATCCGCCACCACATCGATGCCCGTCAGCTCTGCCAGCAACGAAGCATTGATCAGCTGGATCGTGTAGCCCACCGCCGGGTGCTGCGCATCGCCATCGAACTCCAGCGGCCTGTGACGCACGGTCTGGCCATGGGCGCCAATCGCGTCAATGTTGACCGCTTCTTGCCCGGTCTGTCCCAGCAAATCGTGCACCACACGGGCATAGTGCCGGGCAATCACGTTGGCGGCCAAAGCACCTCGGTGCAGCTCGTCAGGGCCGCTGATGTTCAGGGCCAGCAAAGCCTCGCGAAACGGCGCATCAAACGGCGTGAACGCATGCGCCACCACCTGCATCTGGCCTTGTGGGTCAATGTGTGCCAGCACGCCATCGACGCCGTCCAGCGACGTGCCCGACATCAGGCCAATGAAAGGGCGGGAAGACATGAAAAGTGTGCCTGAGACAAAGGTGCGAAAGACCTGGATGATGCCATCAAAAAAGGGCCCCTGAGGGCCCTTGTTGTCATCACAGCTCGTTGCTGTCGCGCATCAGCGCTGCCGCCTGCAGCTGGGCCTTGGCATATTGGGTCGCCGCATTGAAGCGGGCCATCGCCGACGGAGAGACCGAACTGCTTTGCGCTTGCTGGATCACCGACTGCGGATCAACGTGCACGCCATTGACGCGGAACTCAAAGTGCAGGTGAGGGCCTGTTGACCAACCCGTGGTGCCCACGGCGCCGACGACTTGCCCCTTTTGAACGTTTTGACCTTTGCTCACCTGGATGCGACTCAGGTGCGCGTATACCGTGCTGTGGTTGCCATCGTGGCGAACGATCACCACATTGCCAAATCCATTTTGCACACCCGCGAAATCCACCACGCCATCACCCACCGACATGGCCGGCGTGCCTGTTGGGGCCGCATAGTCCACACCGTTGTGCTTTTGCAAAGTCTGGAAAATCGGGTGCAAACGCATGCCCATGCCGCTGGTCTTGCGCGAGAACGCCACAGGCGCCGCCAAGTAGGCGCGGCGCAGGCTCTTGCCGTCCATGGCGTAGTAATTGCCCTTTTGACCGTTTTCCTGGAACCAAATCGCCTGGTAAAGCTTGTTGGCGTTGTTGAACTCGGCGCTCAACACGCGGCCCGTGCGGATCGGCTCGCCATCGGCCTCCAGCACTTCATACACCACCGAAAAGCGGGCGCCTTTGCGCAAGGTGCGGTGAAAGTCGATTTGGTTCGAAAAAATGTCCGTCAACTGACCAATGATCGCATCGGGCAAACGCGCCTCATCTGCCGCCTCATAAAGCGAGCTGGCCACCGTACCACCTGTCATGCGCACACTCGTGTTCAGGGCCGCAGACGTCTGCACGGCCTGCAAACCCTGGGCCGTGCGCGTCACCACCAAGCGTTGGAATGCCGTATCGGTCTCATTGCGCAACCAGCGCACACTCAACTGGCGCAACTGCTGTTGGTTGTTCACCTCGGCAGACACCGTGCGCCCCGAGCGCTGCAAAGCCTCTTTGGCCAAGGCGTTCGTGCGCAAGAAGGCCGCCGCTTTGGCATCCACCACACCCATGCGGCGCAGCAAACTCTCTGGCGAGTCCGAAGAGCGTGTGAGGTCCGTGCGGGTCAAATTCAGCTCGATCTGCTCGATCGCTTGCGCCTGCTCAGCCAAGCGCTCCACCTCGACCGGCGTGGACACACTGACCACCGGTTGGTCAGCAATGTCAGGCCCCAAATTGGCCAGGGCAAAAGCGCCAGCGCCGGTGGCCAGCAGCACAGAGGCCACGGTGGTGCTGATGGTTTTGGGGTGGCGCAGCAGCCAGGTCCGCACGGCATGAACGCCCTGGGCCAGTTGAGGGTGCTGACCATCCAGCCAGTCCAAAGCGCGTTGTGCCGTCAGCAAGCCCAGGCCTAAGGCAGACACGCCCTGAACCAGCAGCTTGATCAGCACCACGCTCAAGCGTGTCTTGAAATCATTCAAAGAGGGCATTCACTTCAAAGGTGCGTTGAATCTGCGGCACAAGCGTGCAGCAGTTCAAGAAATGGGGACAAGCGCATCCACCTAAAATGGAGGCCTTGGTGAGCCACTGAGTTTACCGCCCGAGCCCAATTGACTCCAGAAAAAACCTTTATGAATCAAGCGCTTGTTACAAAATACCCGATCACCGATTCGGTTTTGAATGCTTTGGACGTCACCTTGCGCGGTTGCGAAGAGCTGATCCCCAAAGAAGACTGGCTGCAAAAATTGGCCAAATCCGAGGCTACAGGCGTGCCCTTGCGCATCAAGCTGGGCCTGGACCCGACGGCGCCCGACATCCACATCGGCCACACTGTGGTGCTCAACAAAATGCGCCAGTTGCAGGATCTGGGGCACCAGGTCATCTTCCTGATTGGTGACTTCACCAGCCTGATCGGTGACCCATCCGGTCGCAACAGCACCCGCCCACCGCTCACGCCCGAGCAGATCAAACTCAACGCCGAAACCTATTACAAGCAAGCCAGCCTCGTGCTGGACCCCGCCAAGACCGAGATCCGCTACAACAGTGAGTGGTCGCTCCCCTTGGGCTCCATGGGCATGATCCAGCTGGCCGCCAAATACACCGTGGCCCGCATGATGGAGCGCAACGACTTCCACGACCGCTTCCACGCAGGCACCCCCATCAGCGTGCATGAGTTTTTGTACCCCCTCATGCAGGGCTACGACTCCGTGGCCCTCAAGTCCGACCTGGAGTTGGGCGGCACCGACCAAAAGTTCAACCTCCTCATGGGCCGCCACCTGCAGGCCGAATACGGCCAGGACCAGCAATGCATCCTGACCATGCCCCTGCTTGAAGGTCTGGACGGCGTGGACAAAATGTCCAAGTCCAAGAACAACTACATCGGCATCACCGAAGAAGCCAACAGCATGTTCGCCAAAGTGCTCAGCATTTCTGACGTGCTGATGTGGCGCTGGTTCACCTTGCTGTCCTTCAAGTCCATGGCCGAGATCGAAGCGCTCAAGCAAGAAATCGCAGGCGGGCGCAACCCCAAAGACGCCAAAGTCATGCTGGCCAAGGAAATCACCACCCGATTCCACAGCGCCGCCGCCGCCGATGCCGCCGAGCAAGACTTCATCAACCGCAGCAAAGGCGGTGTGCCCGACGACATCCCCGAAGTGTCCTTGTCTGGCGCCCCCTTGGGCATTGGTGCCTTGCTCAAATCGGCAGGGCTGGCCCCATCGTCGAGCGAAGCCAACCGCCTGATTGACGGCGGTGGCGTGCGTATTGACTCCAGTGTCATCAGTGACAAAGGCCTCAAGCTGGAGGCGGGCACCTACGTCGTGCAAGTGGGCAAACGCAAGTTCGCCAAAGTCACCCTGGCCTGATCCGGTCACCGGCATGTCACCGTTGCGGAGTACCCTCAAAGCATGAAACAAGTCGATGCCTGGATGAACCCCAAGCGCATGCTTTGGGCCTCGGTGGTGGTGGCCCTCGTCACCATCGCCCTCAAAACCCTGGCCTGGTGGCTCACCGACTCGGTCGGTCTGCTGTCCGACGCCATGGAATCCCTGGTCAACCTGGCCAGCGCCATCTTCGGCCTCATGATGGTCACCGTGGCCGAAATGCCGCCAGACGAAGACCACCCCTACGGCCACCACAAAGCCGAATACTTCTCCTCCGGCTTTGAAGGCATCCTCATCATCGTGGCCGCCCTGGGCATCGTCTGGGCCGCAGCGCACCGCATCTTTGACCCGCAACCGCTGGAACAAGTCGGCCTCGGCCTGGCCCTGTCGGTCGGCAGCTCGGCCCTCAACGGCTTGCTGGCCTGGCTCATGTTCCGCGCCGCCAAACAACACCGCTCGCTGGCGCTGGAAGCCGATGCCCGCCACCTCGTCACCGACGTCTGGACCTCCGCAGGCGTCGTCCTCGGCATCGGCCTGGTCAGCCTCACCGGCTGGCTGTGGCTCGACGCAGTGGTCGCCATCGGCGTCGCCCTCAACATCCTTCGAGAAGGTGCCCACCTCGTCTGGGAATCCTCCCAAGGCCTCATGGACGAAGCGGTCGAACCCGAGGTCCTGACCGACATCCACACCGTCCTCGAAAGCTTTGCCCACCACCGTGGCGACGTCGAAATCATCCGCTTCGACCACCTCACCACCCGCAAAGCCGGACAACGCCGATTTGTCGACGTGCACATGCACATGCCCGCCAGCTGGACCCTGGGCCGCGCCGCCGCCCTGCGCACCAGCGTCGAGCAAGCCCTCATGAGCGAAGTGCCCGGCCTGCGCGCCAGCATCCAACTCCTGCCCAGCGACGTCGAAGCCCACTTCGACGACCCCCGCGACCTGAAATGATCGCCATCCTGCAACGCGTGAGCCAAGCCAGCGTGCGCGTCGATGGCGAAGTCATCGGCCAAATCAATGCCGGTCTGCTCGTGCTGTTGTGCGCCGAAAAAGGCGACACCGACGCCGTGGCCGACAAAATGCTCGCCAAGACGCTCAAGCTGCGCATCTTCAGCGACGACGCAGGCAAGATGAACCGCAGCGTGCAAGACACTGGCGGCGGCCTGCTCGTCGTCAGCCAATTCACCCTGGCCGCCGACGTGGCCGGCGGCAACCGCCCCAGCTTCACCCAAGCCGCCGCACCCGACGAAGGCCGGCGCCTGTACGAGCATTTCGTCGCCCAAGCCCGCACCCAGCACCCCCTGGTGCAAACCGGCCGCTTCGCCGCCGACATGCAAGTCGCCCTGGTCAACGACGGCCCCATCACCATCCCCCTGCGCATGAGCGCCTGAACCGCTGCGCCCGCCCTCGCCATGACGGCCAATGCGCCGCTGTGACAGGATTTGACGCATCTGTCAGTTGTCCGTACGGACACCTTCTCATCTACCTTGTGACACCGTTGGCAGCGCTCTGTCAAAGCCCTGTCACAACTGCGAACCATCTGTTCGATAAGAGTCTAAAGGTATTGGTTTTATTGCTGGTTTCAATTGTTAAATTTTGTGGTATTGGGCGTTTTATTTTGCGCTTTTTGTCTGAGAAACCACTTTAAGAGTTCAAAATGAAACGTTAATAATTAGTTACATTCTGGGCGGATGTACGCCATTTGGCGTATATAAATTTCCAAAATTTCTTGGATACTTTTGTCACAAGTCCGTAAATGGGACACCCATGACAAAAACGGTGCTGTTGCACGTCTGCGCAGCCGAAGGAAATTTATGACATTCAAGACATTTGCCAGCCTCTCCGCCCGACAAATCCGCCCCGCCAGCCTCGCGCGCGGCCTTGTCGCTTCCTTGATGCTGTGCCTGTCCTTGGGCGCCGTCGCTCAGAACTACTACACCGGCCCCAACAGCCCCATCCACACCTTCGGCCACCAACGGTGTGGACGTGACGATCAACGCAGCCTCGCCAACCGGCCTCGAGCCGCTGGTGTTCCAGCATGTGTTGCCTGCGACGGTGAACGGTGTGGATGTGTCGATCAGCGAAGTGTCGCCAACCGGCCTGGAGCCACTGGTGTTCCAGCATGTGTTGCCTGCGACGGTGAACGGTGTGGATGTGTCGATCAGCGAAGTCTCGCCAACTGGCCTGGAGCCACTGGTGTTCCAGCATGTGTTGCCTGCGATCGATGCCACCGGCACTGCCGCAGCAACCACTGCGACGACCGCAGCAGTGGTCGACCAGCCTGTGCACTGCGACGAGCCTTGGCTCATCCAGCTCAACGGCCCAACCGGCACCGAGCCCGTGGTGTTCAACCTGAACCCCGCCTCGTGGACCAAGCCGTTCACCCTGAGCGCCGACCAGCTGGCTCAGATGAACCTGCCCGCACCAGCGGACAGCAACTTGGCCAACCAGTTCAAGCTGAACATGACCGACCTGCTGCTGACCCCAGCCGACGCGACCGCGCAGCCTGCTCTGCAGATCAACGGCACCCCCGTGACGGGCGACACGCTGAACCTGAGCACCCTGCTCAGCCCAGCCGGCGCACCAGCCCACCTGACCGGCACCGCGCAGATCGAAGGCCAAGCCTTCAACTTCGCCGCCGACGCCACCCTGCAAGCCATGATCGACCAGCAACTGCAACACGCGACAGTGTCGTAACCCGACCCCGCCGCTACCCCCGAAAAAGCCCACACCCCACAAAGGTGTGGGCTTTTTTCTTTGTAGGAGCCCACCCCCGTGGGCGATTTCACGCGTACCACCTCACCAAGCCAATCGCCCAAAGGGTTGGGCTCCTACAAAGCCGCTGCACCGCTGGTCCTCCCTTGTAGGAGCCCACCCCGTGGGCGATTTCAAGCACACCACCTCACCAAACCATCGCCCAAAGGGTTGGGCTCCTACAAAGCCGCTGCACCGCTGGTCCTCCCTTGTAGGAGCCCACCCCCGTGGGCGATTTCAAGCACACCACCTCACCAAACCATCGCCCAAAGGGTTGGGCTCCTACAAAGCCGCTGCACCGCTGGTCCTCCCTTGTAGGAGCCCACCCCCGTGGGCGATTTCAAGCACACCACCTCACCAAGCCATCGCCCAAAGGGTTGGGCTCCTACAAAGCCAGTAGCCGTTTTTGATTTTTATATGTAAAATTTGAGACTTACAAACCCTGTTGCTTCGTCACAGGGTCCAAAGGCCACTTCGGTGGCCTTTGCCTTTTCCAGGGGGGAGAAAAATGAAAAAAAGACGTGTCATCGCGTATGTGGACGGCTTTAATTTTTATTACCGCCGATTGCGAAACAGGCCCTATCGATGGCTTGACTTGCCTCGGTTGTTTGAACAGTTTTTCCCTGACGATGAATTGGTGAAGGTTCGTTATTTCACTGCAAGGGTTGGCGGGAAGTTCGATCCGACAAAGCCTTTAAGACAGCAGGCTTACCTTCGGGCTTTGCAAACATTGCGCAAGATGGACATCGTCGAGGGTCAGTTTTTGACGACGCAGGCGAAATTCAGACTCGTTGACCCTTTGTTTGATGCCGCAGGGCAGCCACTTTATTCTGCCAAGGTCTGGAAGCAAGATGAGAAGGGCTCTGACGTGAATCTCGGGGCGCATTTGATCAACGATGCATGGGCGGATGCGTTCGATGTGGCGGCTGTGTTGACCAATGATTCGGATTTGTCTGTGCCCATTCAGATGGCGGTTCAGCGTGAAAAAACCGTTTTGCTTTTTCATCCAGACAGTAATCCCGCGCGTTCATTGCAAGACAGCGCCACGCATTCACTGCACATCCACGACAAACATTTGCGCGATGCACAGTTGCCCACCGAGTTGATGCTTCCAAATGGTCGGTTGGTTAAAAAACCAGATTCGTTTTGAACAATTCCGCTGAACCTGACCGATGGGCTGCTCACTCCAGCCGCTACCCCCGACAAAGCCCACACCCCACAAAGGTGTGGGCTTTTTTCTTTGTAGGAGCCCACCCCGTGGGCGATTTCACTTCTTTTTGTAGGAGCCCACCCCCGTGGGCGATTTCAAGCACACCACCTCATCAAGCCATCGCCCAAAGGGTTGGGCTCCTACAAACCCGCTGCATCGCCGGTCCTCCCTTGTAGGAGCCCACCCCGTGGGCGATTTCATGCACACCACCTCACCAAACCATCGCCCAAAGGGTTGGGCTCCTACAAGCCGGCAGCACCGCTGGTCCTCCCTTGTAGGAGCCCACCCCGTGGGCGATTTCACGCGCACCGCCTCATCAAGCCATCGCCCAAAGGGTTGGGCTCCTACAAACCATTGCTCACAGATCGAGAACAGATCGCGCACAGGGTGCGCTCCTACAAGGAGATGCTTTGCGTTGCTTGTTTTGTATAAGTTTTGATACACTAAGGCAAAAAACAGGGAGACAAAAATGGACAAGCCAATTGATTGGCGAGGGTCTTCGCTCAAGGACATCAAAGACGATGCTGTTTTCAGCGTCGATGCCCGCAAGGAAGCCGGGCATCAACTCAGTCAAGTTCAAGCGGGGTTAGATCCGGATGATTGGAAGCCTTTTGATGTGGTGGGGCCGGGCACCAAGGAGATTCGGATCAACCTGAACGATGGATGGTTCAGGGTCATGTATGTTGCGAAGTTTCCCGAAGCCGTCTATGTGTTGCATTGTTTTAAAAAGAAAACCAGTGCAACCAGCAAGCACGATAAAGAAATTGCGACTGCTCGCTATAAAGCGGTCGTCCAAGAAAGGAATTTGTCATGACGATTGATGTGAAGTCCAGCCATAAGACACCTGTTGGCGGTAACGTCTTTGCCGATCTGGGATTTGCGCCGCAGCAAGCCGAAGCTTTGCAGCGCCAGTCCAAGCGCATCATTTCTGAAAAGCTGGCCATCAAGGAGTCGTTGATGACCGAGTTGTCGTTGTGGATCGACCAGAACAATCTCAAGCAAGTGCAGGCGGCGCAGATATTGGGCGTGACGCGGCCTCGCGTTTCGGATGTCATCCACAAAAAAACAGTGAAGTTCACCATCGACGCCTTGGTCGATATGCTGGCCAGAACAGGCAAGCAGGTTCGTGTGTCTGTTCAAAACACCTGAGCGCCAACTAGGAGCCCACCCCCGTGGGCGATTTCAAGCGCACCGCCTCACCAAGCCAATCGCCCAAAGGGTTGGGCTCCTACAAAGCCGCAGCACCGCTGGTCTTAGGCAGGGCGCAACCCCCGACAAAGCCCTCACCTCACAAGGGTGTGGGCTTTTTTGCCGGCGCTATCCGGATTGGGCTTGGGCGTGACAGAGGAGGAGTGTCACCCTCGGGCTTGACCCGTGGGTCCGCGCCGGGGGGCAGGGCATCACTGAATCCCATAGAATCCTTGAATGCATCCGGCCATCGCACAGCACACGTCTGAAATTTCAAGCATCTGTCAGCGCTTTCACATTAAGCGTCTGGAGGTGTTTGGTTCAGCTGCGCGTGCCAGTGATTTCAATCCTGAAACCAGCGATGCAGATTTTCTGGTGGAGTTCACCTCCGATGCCGACCATGGCCTGCAGACGTTCTTTGGTGCCAAGGCGGCTCTTGAGAGCGTGTTGGGGCGCGGTGTTGATCTGATCGAATCAGGTGCCGTGAAAAACCCTTTCGTGCTCGCATCGATCAACGCGCACAAAGAGCCTGTCTATGCAGCGTGACCCGCGCGCTTTTTTGTGGGATGTGCGCGAGTCAGCGTTGGCCATTCAAGCATTCACTTCCGGAATGGATGCTGGGCAATACACACAAGATGCATTGGTCCAGGCGGCGGTAGAGCGTAAATTCGAAATCATTGGCGAAGCGCTTAACCAACTGGCGAAGACAACCCCTGTGTTGGCGGCAAGAATTCCAGAGTTGCCGCAGATCGTCGCCTTCAGAAATCAATTGATCCATGGCTATGCAACGGTGAATGTTTTAACGGTCTGGTCAGTGATTCAAATCTCTTTGCAACCCTTGCTGAGCACAGCAAACCTCCTGCTGGCTGAACTCGACCCTGCCTGAGTCCACACCTCACAAGGGTGTGGGCTTTTCTGTTTGTAGGAGCCCACCCCCGTGGGCGATTTCAAGCGCACCGCCTCACCAAGCCAATCGCCCAAAGGGTTGGGCTCCTGCAAACCGGCAGTGTCATCGCGAGCGAAGCGTGGCGGTCCCGTGTGTGCTGGACCTCAGCCGATCAGGCTCCGCAGCACTTTTTGTATTTCTTGCCGCTGCCGCACGAGCAGGGGTCGTTGCGGCCAGGGGTGGCTTCTTTGATGACTTGTTCGACGCGGGGGCCGATGTTGCGCCAGATTTCGCGCAGGTCGTACACCGCCCACAGGGCTTCGCCGTAGGCGTTCAGGCGGTTTTCGCTGACGCTGGGGGGGCCGTCTTCGGACAGGGCGGACAAGGTGGGGGTGTCGGCGTCGTCTTCGGTCAGGGCCACGATGGCTTCGAGCGACAGGTCGTGCCACTTGGCGGCGTCTTTGTCTTTGGGGGCGGCCCATTCGTCGGACCAGTTTTCGACCGCGAACATGAAGCCCAGCGCCCAGACTTGGGCAAAGGCGGGGATTTCGTTGTCGTCGATTTCGGCGCGTTCTTCTTCGGGCAGCGAGGCGATCGCGCCGCGCACGTCCATCACTTCGGGGGCGTAGGCTTTGTCGTCGTCCAGCGCTTCCACGGGGGTGTCCAGGGCCTGCTGGATTTCGTCAAAGCGGCGCTGCCACAGGGCCAAAAATTGCGCACGCTGCGCATCGTCGGCAAAGCTGCCGCCTTCTTCACCTTCGTCCACGCCCAGCAGCATGGGCAGCCATTCGGCCTCGGGGATGGGGCGGCGGCTGCACACCAGGGCGGCCATGAAGCCTTCGCAGAACTCCCATTGCGGCGTTTCTTCAAAGCGCTCGCGCAGGTCGTCGAGGATGTTGTCCAGGGTGTCGAAGTCTTCGGCTTGCAAGCCAGCGGTGGTGTTCATGGGGGTTCCTGTATTCAGGCGAGGATTGTAGGGTTCAGCGCCACGCCGCAGCGCTCCAGGCGCTTGCGCATGCACAGCACTTGCGCGTCCTTGCTGTGCAAGGTGGCGTTGTGGGCGACGGCCAGGTCGATGAATTTTTGGTCATCGGGGTCTTTGCAGGCGTATTCGGCTTTGGGCGCGTCGGGGTGCAGTTGCGCCCAGCGGTCAAAGTGGCCGAGCACGGCGCTGGCAGGCAGTTCGCGGTGCGTCAGGCGCTTGGCGATTTGTGGGTAGGCCAGCACGCGGGCCAGCTCTTCGCGCATGGCGGCGGTGGCCAGCCAGTGCGTGTGGCCGGTTTCGACGCTCACGCGCAGTGCCTCGGCTTGGGGTTCGTCAAACACCCACAGGTCGAGCACGATGTTGGTGTCCAGCACGCGCTTCATGCGGCAGGGGTCTCGCTGGCGCCTCGCTTCAAGCTGCCTTTGATCATGTCAAAGCGGAACAGGCGGCATTCGATGGGGCCGTTCCACATGGGCACGCGGCGCGATTCTTTCAGGCGCATTTTGCTGGGCAGCTTCAGGTCGGGCGTGAGCATCCAGGCGCTCCAGCCGCTGTAGTTTTTCTTCCAGTGGCTGGCCAGTTGGGCAAAGAAGTCGCCGCCGTCGTCGGTCTGGGCGGTTTCGCGGTGGTGGCTTTGCTCCGCAGCGCGCGCGCTGGCCAGGGCCCCTGGCTGGAAGCTGTCGCGCCCGCGCCCGGCCACACCGGCGGCGGCAATGCGCTCGCCATAGGGCGGGTTGAGCAGCATCACGCCGGGCGTTTCACAAGGCGGCATGCGTTGCAGGGCGTCGCCGCCACGGAACTCGACCACGCCCGAGACGCCCGCGCGTTCGGCGTTGCGCTCGGCAAAGTCGACCATGCGGAAGGCCACATCGCTGCCAAAAATCGGCGCGGTGGGTCCGTGCTCCAGGTCGCGGGCTTCTTCGATCAGGCCTTGCCAGACGTGGTTCTGGAAGGGCAGCAGTTTTTCAAAGCCAAAGCGGCGCTGCAAACCAGGCGCGATGCCGCAGGCGATTTGCGCCGCTTCGATCGGGATGGTGCCGCTGCCGCAGCAAGGGTCGTACAGGGGCACGGTGGCGTCCCAGCCGCTGGCCGCGATCATGGCGGCGGCCAAGGTTTCCTTCAAAGGCGCATCGCCCTTGTCGGTGCGCCAGCCGCGCTTGAACAAAGGCTCGCCCGAGGTGTCGATGTAGAGGTTGAGAGTTTCGGGTGTGACGTGCGCGTAGATGCGCACATCGGGCCAGCTGGTGTCGACGCTGGGGCGTTCGCCGCGCTTGGCGCGAAAGCGGTCGGCCACCGCGTCTTTGATTTTGAGCGCGGCAAAGTTCAGGCTGGTCAGCGGGCTGTGCTGCGCGGTGATCTCGATCTTGAAGGTCTGCTTGGGGGTGAACCAGATTTCCCAGGCCACGGCGCTGGCGGCTTGGTACAGGTCGTTTTCGTTGCGGTAGGGTGTCTCGGACAGCTGCACCAGCACGCGCTGGGTCAGGCGGCTGTGCAGGTTGATGCGTTGGGCGTCGCGCCACGAGGCGCGGGCCATCACACCGCCCCGGCCGGTCAGCAGGTCCTGGCCGGTCAGGCCGGTGATCTGGTGGATTTCGTCGGCCAGAAAGCCTTCAACGCCGGCGGCGCAGGGCATGAAAAGTTGGAGTGAGTTCACGGCAGCAGGTTTCTCAAAGTGTTTTGCGCAGGTTGGCGGGCGCGATCTTCAGGGCTTCGCGGTATTTGGCCACAGTGCGGCGTGCGCAGTCGATGCCTTGTTCCTTGAGCATTTCCGAGATCTGGTTGTCCGACAGGGGTTTGGCCGGATTTTCGGCGGCCACCAGTTGTTTGATCAAGGCGCGCACCGCGGTGCTGGATGCGGCGTTGCCGCTGTCGGTGCCCAGGCCCGAGCCAAAGAAGTATTTGAGCTCGAAGGTGCCTTGCGGCGTGGCCATGTATTTGGCGGTGGTCACGCGGCTGATGGTGGACTCGTGCATGCCCAGCTCGTCGGCGATCTCGCGCAGCACCAGCGGGCGCATGGCCAGCTCGCCTTGGACCAGGAAGTTTTTCTGCCGCTCCACGATGGCCGAAGACACGCGCAAGATGGTGTCAAAGCGTTGCTGGATGTTCTTGATGAACCAGCGCGCTTCTTGCAGGCGTTGTTGCAGGCCCGTGTGCGATTCGCCTTTGCCGCCGCGCAAGGCGTTGGCATAGATGTCGTGCACGCGCAGTTTGGGCATCACGTCGGGGTTGAGCTGGATGCGGAACTTGGGCGCGCCGGTTTTGCGCAGGTTGGTCACGACCACGTCGGGCACGATGATGTTTTGCTCGGCCTGCGCAAAGGGGCGGCCTGGCTTGGGCTCGAGCCGCGCAATGAAGGGGATGGCCGTTTTGATCAGCGCTTCGCTTTCACCGGTCAGCACGGCCAGGCGCTTGAAGTCGCGCTTGGCCAGCAATTCCATGGGGTGGCCGCAGACCTTGAGTGCGGCTTGCAGGAGGGCGTTGTCCGGGTCGTCCTGCAGCCGGGCCTTGATCTGGATGCGCAGGCATTCAGCCAGATCGCGGGCGCCCACGCCCACGGGTTCGAGCGATTGCAGCAAGCCCAGTGCCACCGTGAAGCGGTGCACCAGTTCGTCAAGTTGTTCGTAGTCGTCGCTGCCTGCCAGGCTGGCGGCCAGCTCGGGCAGGGTGTCGCTCAGGTAGCCGTCGTCGTTGAGGGACTCGATCAAAAAGCGCAGGGCGGCGCGGTCGATCTCGGACAGGCGCAGCGACAGGGCCTGGCGGTGCAAGAAGTCGGTGAGTGAGCCCGTGCTGCGGGCCAGCTCGGTGGCGTCGGCGGTGTCTTCGCCCTTGTTTTGGCGCGATCCGGCATCGCCGCCCCATTCGCTGTCGTCGGGGCGCATCTCGACGCTGCCGTCGCCGTCCCAGCTTTCGGCGACATCGGTCACGGCTTCGCCGGTGACTTCGCTGGGGCCGTCGTCGTGGCCCGATTCGCTGGCGCTTTCGCTCACCCGGTCGCCCAGGCTCACGTGGGTGTCGGCCTGGTCCAGGCCAAAGGCCTCTTGCGGGGCCTCTTCATCGTTGCGTTCCAGAAACGGGTTTTCGTCGAGCATTTGCTCGACTTCTTGCGACAGCTCCAGCGTGGACAGCTGGAGCAGGCGGATCGATTGTTGCAGCTGGGGCGTGAGCGCCAGGTGCTGCGACATGCGCAGCGACAGACCGGGTTTCATGCGGCGACTCGCATGTCGGCATTCACTTCAGTGAGCATCACATTCGGAAGTGTTCGCCCAGATAGACGCGCCGCACATCGGCGTTGGCCACGATCTCTTCGGGGGTGCCTTGGGCCAGCACGTGACCGTCGCTGATGATGAAGGCGTGGTCACAAATGCCCAGGGTCTCGCGCACGTTGTGGTCGGTGATGAGCACGCCAATGCCGCGCTGCTTGAGGAAGGCGATGATGCGCTGGATCTCGATGACGGCGATCGGGTCGATGCCGGCGAAGGGTTCGTCCAGCAAGATGAAGCGCGGGTCTGTGGCCAGCGCCCGGGCAATCTCCACGCGGCGGCGCTCGCCACCCGACAGCGCCACGGCGGGCGAGTCGCGCAGGTGGTCCACGCGCAAATCGGCCAGCAGCGCGTCCAGGCGTTTTTCAACTTCTTCGCGGCCCAGCGAGCGGCCTTGTTCGTCGGTGTGCAACTCCAGAATGGCGCGCACGTTGTCGGCCACCGAGAGTTTGCGAAAGATCGAGGCTTCTTGCGGCAAGTACGACAGGCCCATGCGCGCACGCTTGTGGATGGGCATGCGGGTGACGTCCTGGCCGTCGATCAGGATCTGGCCGCCATCGGCGCGCACCAGGCCCACGATCATGTAAAACGAGGTGGTCTTGCCTGCGCCGTTGGGGCCGAGCAGGCCGACCACTTCGCCTTTGGACACTTTCATCGACACGTCGTGCACGACTTTGCGGCTGCCGTAGGCTTTTTTCAGGTGCCGCGCTTCCAGGCTGCTGGTGGGGGTGTCGCTCATGGCTTTTTGCTTTCGCCCAGCTGGGGGCTGGTGCGCAGCGCCGGTGTGGTGGGCGTGGGGGGCTGCTCTGGGGTGTCCTTGCGCGGACTGATCACTGCGCGTACGCGCTCGCCCTGACCGCTGGCCGTTTGTCCCTTCGCTTGGCTGTCCACGGTCATCACTTCGGTGGTGTTGTTGAAGACGATTTTTTCGCCCGTCACGCGGTTGGCGACTTCGGTGCCGCGCAAGATGCGGGCTTCAGCGTGTTGCAGCAGGGTCATTTGATCGGCCTGCTTGTCGTAGATGGCCGTTTCGGCTTCACCTTCGGTGTATTCGTCGACAGCTTCTCGTTTCTGGCGAAAGAAGAGCCGTTCTTTGGGGGCTGCCCAGAAGCGGGCAATCTGCTGGCCCTTGTTGTCTTCTTGCACTTCCATGCGGTCGGCCCGCACGACCAGGGTGCCTTTGAGTGCGACAACATGGCCGTTGAATTTGGTCAGCTTCAGATTTTCGTCGTGGCGCATGTTGTCCGCCTCGATGTTCATCGGCTTGTCCTTGTCGGCTTTTTCGGCGTGCACAGGCGCAATGCACACCCCCCAGATCAGGGTGGCACAGGCGATCAAGTGGAAGAAAGTTTTAAAGGGCATGAATCTTGCTGTTGGAAGCTTTTTGATTGTAGGCGCAAGCGTCTGCATATCGGCACCGATGCCGCCGTTTGCCCACAAAAAAGCCCGCGCAGGCCGGGCCTGTGCGGGCTTTTGCACCGAATGGGTGCGCGGCAAGGCTCAAGCGCGTGTGCGGCTTTGCGCGATCAGCGATTCGACCACCTTGAGGGCGCGTTCCATGCTGCCGGCGATCGAGCCATCGGTGTAGTAGCGACCGGCCACGCCGAAGGAAGGCACGCCCTCGACTTTGAAGTCGTTTTGCAGTTGCACGGCGCGCTTGAGTTTGCTGGCCACGCCGAACGATTTGTAGGTTTCGAGGAATTTGGCTTTGTCCACGCCTTGTTTGGCGATCCAGTCGGCAATGGTCACTTCGGTGTTGAGGGCTTGTTTTTCCGCATGGATGGCGGCAAACACTTTGGCGTGCAGGCTCTCCAGCAGGTTCATGGCTTCAAGGGTGTAGAACAGGCGCTGCTGCGGTGCAAAGTCGTCGCGGAAAGCCACGGGCACACGGCGCACCACCACGTCTTTGGGGGCAGTTTTGATCCACTGGGCGAAGGCGGGCTCAAAGGCGTTGCAATGGGGGCAGCTGTACCAGAAGAATTCGATCAGCTCGATCTTGCCGTTGCCCGCTTCGGTGGCCACAGGGCGCTCGAGCGGGAAGTAGTCCTTGCCGGACTTGAACAGGGCCTGGGCCCAGGCGGTCGATTGGCCCAGCCAGGTGGCGGTGGCGAGCAAGGCGCTGGTGAAAAAACGGCGTTTCATGAGAGGCTCCTCAGTTCGGATGGTCAGGAACGGATGCGCTCAGCGCTGCACCCGCACCAAGGTGTTTTCAATGCTGCTGCTTTCCAGGCGGGTGCGCACTTTTTCGGCGGCGGCTTTGTCATCGTAGGGGCCCAAGCGTACGCGAAAGACCGTGCGTCCGCCTTGATCTCGCTCAGAAACCTTGGCGTCCAGCCCCATCATGGCCAGCTTGGCTTTTTGGGCATCTGCATCGGCGGCGCTGCGGTAAGCGCCCACTTGGATCACGTAGTCAAACGGGTCGCCCGCGTTGGCACCGGAGGCCGGTGTGGTCAAGCCCGATTTGGCTTTGGCCAGGTCGCCCAGCGGATCGGCCGAAACGGCAGGGCGGTGCTCTGCTTTGGGCGCTTCGGCAGGGGGGGCGACTGGTTTGTCGATCGGCTTGGGCTGCACTTCTGCGCTGGGCACGATCGGTGATGGGGGCTGTTCGGCAGGTGGCTTGGGCTGGAGGACCGTGTTCGGGTTCCAGTCCTTGTTTTTCTGGGTTTCGGCCTTGTCCTGTTCGGACGAGCGGGGCTGGTTTTTGTTGGAAAACGGTGTGGGCACCTTGGTCACATAAATGGCCACAGCCAGTGACAGGCCCAAGCCCACCACCAGGCCCATGATGAAGCCCATGAAGGTGCCGCCGCGTTGAGAGTTTTTCATCGTCATTTACATCTTGGTGGGCGCAGACACGCCCAGAACTTTCAAGCCGTTTTGCAGCACTTGGGCGGTGGCCGCCACCAGAGCCAGGCGGGCCTTTTTGACGGCTTCGTCGTCCACCAGGATGCGCTCGGCGTCGTAGTAGCTGTGGTACAGCGATGCCAGGTCGCGCAGGTAGAAGGTCACGTCGTGGGGCGCAAAGTCGTTGGCCGCCGATGTGAGCATCTCGGGGTACTTGGCCAGGGCCAGCATCAGGGCGTGGGCCTGCGGGCTTTGCAGGGCAGAGAGGTCGGCGTGCGTCAGGCTCGCTTTGTCGCCACCCCAGGCCGCCAGCACCGAGCAGATGCGCGCGTGGGCGTACTGAACGTAGTACACCGGGTTGTCGTTGTTCTGGGCCAGGGCCAGGTCGATGTCGAAGATGTATTCGGTGTCGGGCTTGCGAGACAGCAGGAAGAAACGCACCGCGTCTTTGCTGGTCCACTCGATCAGGTCGCGCAGCGTGACGTAGCTGCCGGCGCGCTTGGAGATCTTGACTTCTTCGCCACCACGCATGACGCGCACCATGGTGTGCAGCACGTAGTTGGGGTAGCCCTCGGGGATGCCCACATTGGCCGCTTGCAGGCCTGCGCGCACGCGGGCAATGGTGCCGTGGTGGTCGGTGCCCTGGATGTTGACCACGCGGCCAAAACCACGCTCCCACTTGGTGATGTGGTAGGCCACGTCGGGCACGAAGTAGGTGTAAGTGCCGTCGCCCTTGCGCATGACGCGGTCCTTGTCGTCACCGTAGTCGGTGGATTTCAGCCACAGCGCGCCGTCTTGCTCGTAGGTCTTGCCCGCGTCCTTGAGCTTTTGCACGGCGGCGTCGACTTTGCCGCTGGTGTACAGGCTGGACTCGAGGTAGTAGTTGTCGAACTTGACGTCGAAGGCCTTCAAGTCCAGGTCTTGCTCGTGGCGCAGGTAGGCCACGGCGAATTGGCGCATGCCGTCCAGATCGTTGACGTCGCCACTGCCGGTGAATTCGCGGTCATCGGACTTGACGGTCTTCTTGGCCAAAAAGTCGCCCGCGATGTCCTGGATGTAGTCGCCGTTGTAGGCAGCTTCTGGCCATTCGGCGTCGCCGGGCTTGAAGCCTTTGGCGCGCAGCTGGGTGGAGTTGGCCAGGGTGCCGATTTGCACACCCGCGTCGTTGTAATAGAACTCGCGGTAGACCTGCTGGCCTTGGGTGGCCAGCAAGTTGCAGATCGCGTCGCCCAAAGCGGCTTGACGGCCATGGCCCACGTGCAGAGGGCCTGTGGGGTTGGCCGAGACGAATTCGACCAGCACCTTGTCGGCTTTGGCCGCTTGCGCACCAAAGGATTCGGCCGCTTGCAGCACTTCGTGCACCACGGCTTGTTTGGCCGCGTCTTTCAGGCGGATGTTGATGAAGCCCGGGCCCGCCAGTTCGATGGCGTCGACCCAGCGCTCGAAGGCGGGGGTGGTCAGCAAGGCGGCGCGCAGCGATTCGCCCAGTTGCCGGGGGTTTTGTTTGAGGGCCTTGGCCAGCTGCATGGCGGCTGTACAAGCCAGGTCGCCGTGGGCGGCCACCTTGGGGGATTCAAAGGCAGCACGGCTACCGGCGCCGGGCTGGAGTTTGTTGAGCTCGGCGGCCAGGGCCGCTAGCAAATGTTGTTTGGCAGAAAGCATGGGGTGGGATTTTACGGGGCATGGCCGCACCTGCACGGATGGGCGGGTGGCTGTGTGTGTTCATTTACAGTTGATTACAAGCCCACGCTGGACAAATCGCTGGTCCAAATGCCCTAATGCGCTTGGCGTTGAAGTGCATTTCACGCCACCATTCACCTTCACCATTTGGGAGTTTCTTATGCGTCACGGTTTCACAGTTCTGGCTTTGGGTTTGGCATTGGCTTCGGGGTGGGCGCAGGCCGCAGACCCGGCACCCGCTGAAAAAACACCCCAGCAAAACAAAATGGCCACTTGCAACAAAGAGGCCGATGGCAAAAAAGGCGACGAGCGCAAGGCGTTCATGAAGGAGTGCTTGAGCGCCAAAAAAGAAACGCAGCAAAGCAAGATGAAAACCTGCAACGCTGAAGCCACCGGCAAAAAGGGCGATGAGCGCAAGGCCTTCATGTCCGAATGCCTGAAGAAATGATGCCCGGCGGTTTGGGCGCCTGACCTGAACCGACGCTGTGCACCCCAAAGCCTGACACCCGTCAGGCTTTGGCGTTTATGGGGTTTGGCGCATACCGATCAAAGGCCCGTGCGTTGCCAAAATTCGGTCTGGCCGTAGTGCTGCTTGAGGTGGTCGATCCACAGGCGCACCCGCAAAGGCAGATGCTTGCGCTGCGGAAACACCACAAAAATCCCGTTGGGTGGTGCGGCATAGTCTTCCAGCACCGCCACCAGCTGGCCGGCCTGGATCTCGGCCTCGACCTCCCAGGTGCTGCGCCAGGCGATGCCGTAACCGGCCAGGCACCAGTCGTGCAAGACCTGGCCGTCCGAGCAGTCCAGGGGGCCGCCGGGGCGCAGGTGGATCACTTCGTTGGTGCTGCCCTCCATGCGAAAGGCCCAGCCCCGCGTTTGCGAAGCGTCGCTCGACAAGGTCAGGCAGTCGTGCTGCAGCAAATCGGACGGTTGCTCGGGGGTGCCGCGCCGCGCCAGATAGGCCGGGGTGGCCACACACAAGCGGCGGTTGTCGGCCATGCGCACGCTGACCAAAGACGAGTCGGGCAAATCGCCCACGCGCACCGCGCAGTCAAAGCCTTCGCCCGCCAGGTCCACCACGCGGTCTGATAGGTTGAGTGAGATGGTCACATCGGGGTGCAGTTCGCGGAACTTGGGCACCAAGGGCGCCACATGGCGGCGCCCGAAACCGGCCGGTGCCGTGATGCGCAGATGCCCACTGGCCTTGACGCCGCCAGCCGACACGCTGGCTTCGGCGTTGGCCACATCAGACAGCAAGCGCTGACAATCTTCCAGAAAGGCACTGCCTTCATGGGTGAGCGTGATGCGGCGCGTGGTGCGCACCAGCAGCTTCACGCCCAGGTGCTCTTCCAGGGCATCGAGCCGCCGCCCGATGATGGCCGGGGCCACGCCCTCGCCACGCGCAGCGGCCGTCAGGCTGCCTTTGGTGGCAACCGAGACAAAGGTGTCGAAGGCTTTGAGCTTGTCCATGGCGGTAATTATGCTTTTTTGCCGGGTATTCGTGCAAAAAAGTCATGGGTTAATGAATTTTTGCCGTCTTTATCCGCATCGAAACTTAGAATAAAGTCCTTTCCAAGCTGCAAAGTGTTCCGCACCGCAAGGCGTGGGGCTGGCAGAGCGCCCGAATTCCTTTTTTCAACATCCGAGGTTCCCATGACCGAACGCACCGCGATTCACAAGCTGCAAGTGGCCAATCCTTTGCTGAGCTTCATCAACGACACCCTGTTGCCCGCCACTGGCGTGGACAAGGACAAGTTCTGGGCTGGCTTTGACAGCATCGTGGCCGATCTGGCCCCCAAGAACATCGCCTTGCTGGCCGAGCGTGACCGCATCCAGACCGCCATGGACCAGTGGCACACCGCCAACCCCGGCCCGGTCAGTGAAGGCAAGGCCATGAAGGCCTACCGCAAACACCTGAGCCAGATCGGCTACCTGGTGCCCGAGCCGCGCAATGCGCAGGCCACCACCGCCAACGTGGACGCCGAGCTGGCCAAGCTGGCAGGCCCCCAGCTGGTGGTGCCGATCCTGAACGCCCGCTACGCCCTGAACGCCGCCAACGCTCGTTGGGGCTCTTTGTACGACGCGCTGTACGGCACCGATGCCATCAGCGAAGCCGACGGCTGCGAAAAAGGCACGGGCTACAACCCCAAGCGCGGCGCCAAAGTCATCGACTACTGCCGCCACGTGCTCGACCGCACCGCACCCCTGAAGACCGGCTCGCATGTGGGCAGCAAGGCTTACATCGTCAAAGCAGGCAAGCTGGTCGTGACGCTGGCCAATGGCAAGAGCACCACCCTGGCCGATGCCAAGCAGTTCGTCGGTTACACCGGCGACGCCAAGGCACCCGCCTCGGTGCTGTTTGTGCACAACGGCATCCACCTGGATCTGCAAATCAACAAGACCACCGCCATCGGCAAGACCGACCCGGCTGGCGTGTCCGACCTGATCGCGGAAAGCGCCTTGTCCACCATCCTCGACCTGGAAGACTCGGTGGCCGCGGTGGACGCCGAAGACAAAGTGCTGGCCTATGCCAACTGGCTGGGCATCTTGCAAGGCACCCTGAGCGAAGAAGTGCAAAAGGGCGGCAAGACCTTCACCCGCACCATGAACGGTGACCGCGAGTACACCAAGCCCACGGGCAAAGGCACCGTCAAGTTGCATGGCCGCTCGCTCATGTTTGTGCGCAACGTCGGTCATCTGATGACCAACCCTGCCATCCTCTACACGGCGGCTGATGGCAGCACCAAAGAGATCCCTGAAGGCATCCTGGACGCCATGGTCACCGTGACTTGTGCCCTGGTGGACTTGCAGAAAAAAGCTTCGCACCCCCTGCGCAACAGCCGCACTGGCAGCGTCTACATCGTCAAGCCCAAGATGCACGGCCCGGCCGAAGTGGCCTTTGCCGACGAGCTGTTTGGCCGCGTCGAAAAAGTCATCGGCATGAAGCCCTCCACCGTCAAGCTGGGCATCATGGACGAAGAGCGCCGCACCAGCGCCAACCTCAAGGCCTGCATTGCCGCTGCCAAGAGCCGCGTGGCCTTCATCAACACCGGCTTCCTGGACCGCACGGGCGACGAAATGCACACCTGCATGCTGGCTGGCCCCGTCATGCGCAAGGGCGACATCAAGAACAGCGTGTGGTTGGGTGCTTACGAGAAGAACAACGTGAATGTGGGCCTGGCCTGCGGCTTGCGTGGCCGTGCCCAGATCGGCAAAGGCATGTGGGCCATGCCCGACCTGATGGCCGACATGCTCAAAGCCAAGATCGGCCACCCCCTGGCCGGTGCCAACACCGCCTGGGTGCCCAGCCCGACTGCCGCCACGCTGCACGCCATGCACTACCACCAGGTGGACGTGCCTGCTCTGCAAAAGCAGATGGAAAAAGCTGTGGCCAAGCAAGACCCCAAACAACTGCGCGAAGACACGCTCAACGCTTTGCTGCAGTTCCCTGTGGTGGCCAAAGACGCCGCCAACTGGTCTGAAGAAGACAAGCAAAAGGAACTCGACAACAACGCCCAGGGCATCCTGGGTTATGTGGTGCGTTGGGTCGACCAGGGCGTGGGCTGCTCCAAGGTGCCCGACATCAACGGCGTGGGCCTGATGGAAGACCGTGCCACGCTGCGCATCAGCAGCCAGCACATGGCCAACTGGTTGCACCACGGTGTGGTCACCGAAAAGCAGGTCAAGCAAACCATGGAGCGCATGGCCGCTGTGGTGGACGGCCAAAACGCCGGTGACCCCGCGTACAAGAAGATGGCCGGCAACTTTGCCAAGTCGGCGGCTTACCAAGCCGCTTGCGATCTGGTCTTCAAAGGCAAAGAGCAGCCCAGCGGCTACACCGAGCCTTTGCTGCACGCCTGGCGCCTGAAGGTCAAGGCGGCCTGATTGGCTTGACCTTGCCGGACTGGTTCCGGCATTTGTGAAAACGGCACTTTTTCAAGTGCCGTTTTTCATGGGCAAGCCGATGCACCCAAGGGCATGCACATGCCGGTATCCTTAGGCGCATGACCGCCACCCCCCGTTCCCTCTCCGGCTTGCTGCCGTTTCTCAAACCCTACCGCGGGCAGCTGGCGCTGGCAGGGCTTTTTCTGCTCTTGGCCGCCGGGGCCACCTTGGCGTTTCCCTGGGTGCTCAAGCAGTTGATTGACCAGGGCTTGAGCGCGCAGTCTTCGGCCCATGACTTGGCCCTGCACTTTGCCGAGTTGTTTGGCGTGGCGGCTGCGCTGGCGGTGTTCTCGGCGGCGCGTTATTTTCTGGTCAGCTGGCTGGGCGAGCGCATCACCACCGATGTGCGCAATGCGGTGTATGCCCATGTGCTGCAGCAAAGTCCGGCGTTTTTTGAAACCACCCAGTCGGGCGAAGTCCTCTCGCGACTGACCAACGACACCACCTTGGTGCAGACCGTGGTGGGCTCCTCTTTGTCGATGGGCTTGCGCAACCTGGTCATGGGGCTGGGCGCGGTGGGTATGCTGATCTGGACCAACCCGATGCTGATGCTGCAGGTCATGGCCGTGCTGGTGCTGGTGGTGTTGCCCAGCGTGTTTTTGGGGCGGCGTGTGCGGCGCTTGTCGCGGGCCAGCCAGGACCGCGTGGCCGATGCCAGCGCGCTGGCCAGCGAAGTGCTCAACGCCATTCCGGTGGTGCAAAGCTACACCGCCGAGGGGCGTGAAGCCCGGCGCTTTTCCGAGGCCACCACGCGCGCTTTGAGCACCGCACTGCGCCGCATCCGTGCCCGGGCATTTCTGGTGGCGTTCATCATCATGGCGTCGAGTGCGGTGTTGTTGTGGGGCCTGTACATGGGCACGCTGTCGGTGCGCCAGGGCCACTCCACCGCAGGCGAGTTGGGGCAGACCGTGGTCTACGTGATCATGCTGGCCAGTGCCTTTGCCGTGTTGGGCGAGGTGTATGGCGACATGCTCCGTGCGGCAGGCGCCACAGAGCGGCTCATGGAGCTGCTGCACAGCCGCTCGCAGCTGGCGGTGCCCGCGCAGGCCGTGAAGGCCCCCTGGCCCGCCGGTGGCTCCACGCTCACGATGGAGGCGCTGAGCTTTCATTACCCCTCCCGGCCCGATCGACGGGCGATTGATCACCTCAGCGGCACTGTGCAGGCCGGTCAAACCGTGGCCGTGGTGGGGCCCAGTGGCGCAGGCAAGACCACTTTGCTGGATTTGCTGCTGCGCTTTCAGTCACCGCAGTCGGGCCGCTTGTTGATCGATGGTGTGGCCATTGAGCACATGGCGCTGGACGATTTGCGCGAACACATCGCCTTGGTGCCGCAAACACCGGTCATCTTTTCGGGCACGGTGCTGGACAACATCCGCTATGGCCGCCCACAGGCTTCGCTGCAGGACGTGCAGGCCGCAGCGCGGGCGGCCTATGCGGAAGAATTCATCCGTGAATTGCCGCAGGGCTACGACACCGATCTGGGCGACCGTGGCGTGCGCTTGTCGGGCGGGCAGCGCCAACGCATCGCCATTGCACGGGCCATGCTCAAGAACGCGCCTTTGCTCTTGCTGGACGAGGCCACCAGCGCGCTTGACGCCCAAAGTGAACACATGGTGCAGGCCGCGCTCGACCAAGCCATGACCGGACGAACCACCTTGGTGATCGCGCACCGCCTGGCCACCGTGCAACGTGCCGACGTGATTTGGGTGCTTGACCGTGGGCGCCTGGTGGAGCAGGGGACCCATGCGCAACTCATTGCACGCGGCGGTCTGTATGCCAGCCTGGCAGCGTTGCAGTTCACGGCCAGTGCGCTGGTGTGAGGCGCCGAGCGTGCCGGGCTTAAACTCATGGGCATGACGCAGACCGAACCCCTGGACCCGTGCCGCTGCCCCCTGTGTGGGGCCAGCAATGGCTGCGCCATGGCCAATGCCGGACCCAACACCTCCCAGAGCATCCAGCCCTGCTGGTGCACCCAAGAAAAGTTCAGCGCCCAACTGCTGCAGCAAGTGCCCGCACCGGCCAAAAACCGCGCCTGCATTTGCCAGGCTTGTGTTCAATCCTCTCGCAACGCATGAGTTCAGCCGTGTCCGAATCCCACAGTCTTCAGGCCCTCAAGGCGCGCTATGGCGAACGCCACCGCTGGCTGCTGCTGTTGTCGGTGATGCTGGGCACCATGGCTTCGGTCATGTCGTCGACCATCATGAACGTGGCCATCCCCGACATGAGCCAGCATTTCACGCTGGGCCAGACGCGGGTGCAGTGGGTCAGCTCGGGCTTCATGGTGGCATCGACCGTGTCCATGCTGACCACGCCCTGGATGTTGTCGCGCTTTGGGTACCGCCGCACGTATGAGATTTGCATGCTCATGCTGCTCGGCGGGGGCATTGCAGGCGGCTTGGCCGATGACTACAGCTGGGTGCTGGTGGCCCGCATTGTGGAGGGCCTGGCCGCGGGTGTGGTGCAGCCGATCCCGGTGATCATCATCATGAACGCCTTTGCTGCCGAAGAGCGCGGCCGCGCCAGTGGCCTGTTTGGCACCGGCGTGGTGCTGGCGCCTGCGATTGGCCCCAGTGTGGGCGGTTTGCTGGTCGATGCTTTTGGCTGGCGCTCCATCTTTTTCATGGTTGTGCCGCTGGCGCTGGCGGCGCTGTGGCTGGCGCGGCGCTATGTGCCCACCACCGCGCCCGGTGGCGTGCAGGCCAATGCGGCTTCGGGCCGTCTGGACTGGTGGGGCCTTGTGATGGCGCTGGTGGGCACCGTGCTTTTGCTCAATGGCATGGTCGCCTGGCGTGAATCGGGCACAGCGCAGGGCTTGCCTTTGCTGCTCGGCGCAGGCCTCATGGCCGCCTGCTTTGTGGCCTGGCAAATGCGTTTGCAGCGGCGCTTTCAGCACCACGCCACTGGCGCGCAGGCGCCATTGATGGATTTGCGTGTGTTCACCCACCGCAGTTTCCTGATGGGTTCTTTGGTGGCCATGACCTATGGCACCGCGCTCTTTGGTTCCACCTATTTGCTGCCGGTGTTCATGCAAAGCGGCCTGGGCTTGTCGGCTTCGTATGTGGGCTCGGCCTTGTTGCCCGCAGGGTTCATGCTGGCCATCACCATCACCTTGGTGGGCCGCTGGGCCGACCGCACCGACAAGCGGCGTCTGGTGCTGGTGGGTTTGGCCCTGTTGGCCAGTTCGTTTGCGCTCATGAGCACGGTGGACCCGAACCGGGGTTTGCTCACGCTGTGGCTGTGGACCATTGTGGGTCGCATGGGGCTGGGCTTCATCTTGCCCTCGCTCAACCTCGGGGCCATGCAGGGCATGCCCGCGCACCTGATCCCGCAAGGGGCCAGTGTGGTCAATTTCTTGCGCATGCTGGGCGGCGCTGCGGGGGTGAGCCTGTGCGCCATCGTGCTGGAGTGGCGGCTGAGTGCCAAGGGTGTGGCGCTGTTGGGGGCGGGTGATGTCCATGCCCGCTTGCTGGCCTTTCACGACACTTTCTGGTTTTTGGCGGTGCTCACGGCCTTGGCCATGATTCCGGCCTGGTTGATGGTGGCGCCCGCTCACAAGAAAGACTGACCCATGTGCCAACTGCTCGGCATGAACTGCAACACCCCGACCGATGTGACTTTCAGTTTCAGCGGCTTTGCCCAGCGCGGCGGCATCACCGACCACCATGGCGATGGCTGGGGCATTGCTTTTTTTGAAGGGCAGGGCGTGCGCCACTTTGTGGACCACCAAAGCGCCAGCACTTCCCCGATTGCCGAGTTGATTCGCCGCTACCCGATCAAAAGCAAAAACGTCATCGCCCACATCCGCAAAGCCACGCAAGGCGAGGTGAGTCTGGAAAACTGCCACCCCTTTGTGCGCGAACTCTGGGGCCGCTACTGGGTGTTTGCCCACAACGGCAACCTGGTCGATTTTGAGCCGCGTCTGCACGGCAACTTCAAACCCGTGGGCCAGACCGACAGCGAACGCGCCTTTTGCTGGCTCATGCAAGAGCTGGCCAAGTCACACGCCAGCGTGCCCAGCGTGCAAGAGTTGTCGCTCACGCTGCGCGAGCTGGTGCCGCAGATCGCCAAGCACGGCACTTTCAACTTCTTGCTGTCCAACGGTCAGGCCCTGTGGGCGCATGCCAGCACCCACCTGCACTATGTGCTGCGCCGCCACCCCTTCAGTCATGCCACTTTGAGCGACGAAGACCTGAGTGTGAATTTTGCCGAACACACCCGCGAGACCGACCGCGTGGCCGTGGTGGTCACCCAGCCTTTGACCACCAACGAGGCGTGGGTGGCTTTTGAGCCGGGGCGGGTTTATACCTTTGAAGATGGCGATTGGGTGCGCTGAACGCGCGGCGGATCAGAACTCCGCGTGCATGCGCAGCGCGTACACATTCACCGGGCCTCGCAGCGCGTTGTAGGCGGGGTTCTCGATGCGCTGGTAGTCGGCCGTGAGCCACAGGTGCTTGGTGATGCCCACGTTGTAGAACACCTCGATGCCCCGCTCCGGGCGGTAACGGAAGTTGCCTGCGCCGTCGCCGATGAAGTAGGACATGCCACCGGCTTCCAGGAACGCACGGCGGTCATTGGACAAGCGGTTGTCCATGTAAGCCAGACCCACCGTGTCGGCGGCACGCCCCCACAGACGGCCTTTGAGCAAGGTGCCCGCTGACAGCGATGCATCCACCTCGGTGAAGGCATAGGTCTCGGTGCGGCCGTCGGACTTCATGGTGCGCAGGAACACGCCGACATCGTCGCTGAGCGCCTGCTCCAGGTTCAGACCCAGGCCGTATTTGATTTTTTCACCGTTGCGCACCTGGAAGAAGGTCTGAGGGTCGGCTCCGGTGTGACTGAGCAGGTAGTTGGTCGCATCCTTGAAGCTGGCGGTGATGGCACGGTTGCGCCACGCCAAGACGCGGACTTTGCCGGGCAATCCGTTCAGTTCGTGCGCATGCTCCACCTCGACTTGGTCGCCGTAGTGGCGCAGCAAATCCCAATCGACCGGCAATTCGTTGGGGCGTTTGGGGCCGCTCATGCGGCCCAGCCGATAGACCCAGTCCCCGCGGTACCACTCGGCGGCTACGCCCCAGCCAAAGCCCCGGGCGTCGGCGGCATAGTCAAAACTGCTGTAGGTCCAGTGGCTCCAGTTCATGAACTGGGTGCGCGGGTCCTTAGCATAGGCGTTGTCGTCGAACACGTCCAAGGTCGAGAAGTTGCCCGCGGTCAGAACGAAGCGGTTCTTGTCCACCCAGCGGGCCATCTGGTTGAAGTCCGCGTCCAGCCATTCGCGCTCGCCCCCCTGGTCCCAAGTCTGTCGCCAAAACAGGCGTTGCAGGTAGGGCTTGGGGGTGGTGCCACCTGCTCGGGTGATCTCGCCGTTGGTGAAACTGCCCAGTCCCACCAGGTTGCGGGCGAAGGGGTCGCCGGACGTCAGCTCGGCGTTCATGTAAATCTCGGCACCGGACTCCAGCCGCTGGCCCCAGTGACCGGTCAGCGAGAAGGTGAACATCTTGTCGGCGCCAGGCCCCATGCTGTTGGTGCCAGAGCCGATCGCGCCAAAGGCCGGGTGGCGTTGGGTGTTGTACGTGCTTTGGTAGCGGGCCTGGCTGAACTCTTCGACCTTGTTCGTGTCGGCGTCTTGCGCACAGACGGCACCGGACCCCAGCGACAACAGCAAGGGTAAAACAGGCGGCAGACGGGAGAAGAGGTTCATGAGGGCATCCGGAGAGACGCCGATCTTATGTCACATCCATGAAGAAACCGTGACAAGGCCCGAGCGCAGGTATCGGCTTGTATCAAGCGGCGCAAGCCGCTTCTACCGCATCGACAAACAAGGCGGCCACATCACAGCCCATCTGGTCGGTGATCTCCTGAAAACAGGTTGGGCTGGTCACGTTGATCTCGGTCAGGCTCTCGCCAATGATGTCCAGACCCACCAGCATCAGGCCACGGGCCATCAGGATCGGGCCCAGGGCTTCGGCAATCTCGCGGTCGCGTGCCGAAATCGGCTGGGCCACGCCCTTGCCTCCGGCCGCCAAATTGCCGCGCACCTCGCCGCCTTGCGGAATGCGGGCCAAGCAAAATGGCACAGGTTTTCCGCCAATCAACAGCACCCGCTTGTCACCCTGTGCAATGCCGGGCAAGAACTTTTGCACCATCACGGTTTGTGCGCCGTCACGGTTGAGCGTCTCGATGATCGCGCCCAGGTTCAGGCCGTCGGCCCCCACCTTGAAGATGCCCATGCCGCCCATGCCGTCCAGGGGTTTCAAGATGATGTCGCCGTGCGTGGCGTGGAATTCGCGGATGTCTGCCTCGTTGCGTGTGACCAGCGTGGGCGCGATGAACTGGGGGAACTCCAGAATCGCCAGTTTTTCGGGGTGGTTGCGCAGCGCGGCCGGGCTGTTGAAGACCTTGGCACCTTCGCGCTCGGCCTGGCTCAGCAGGTGCGTGGCGTAGAAGTATTCGCTGTCAAACGGCGGGTCCTTGCGCATGATCACCGCGCCAAAATCCTTCAGCGCAGCGCGTTGCTTGCCGGTTTCGGTGAACCACTGGTCGGCATCGCCGGTCAAATGGATCTCGCGCACCAGGGCCGAGACCGCCTCGCCACGCTGCCAGCGCACATCGGTCACCTCGCAAGCCACCACCTGATGCCCGCGCTTTTGCGCCTCGCGCATCATGGCAAAGGTGGTGTCCTTGTAGATCTTGAACGATTCTAGGGGGTCGGCAACGAAGAGGATTTTCATGGTGTTCATTGTAGGTTGACGGCTTTACTGAAACGCCACCTCGGCAAAGCTGCGCAGTTTGCGGCTGTGCAGTTGGGCTGGGCCTGCGGTGCGCAGCAACTCCAGTGCCCGGATGCCGATTTGCAGGTGTTGGTTCACCCGTTCGCGGTAAAAGTGGTTGGCCATGCCGGGCAGTTTGATCTCGCCGTGCAGCGGCTTGTCGCTCACGCACAGCAGCGTGCCATAAGGCACCCGGAATCGAAAACCATTGGCGGCAATCGTGGCGCTTTCCATGTCCAGCGCCACGGCGCGGCTTTGGCTGAAGCGTCGCTGCGGGGTGTTGTCGGGCAGCAGCTCCCAGTTGCGGTTGTCGGTGCTGGCCACGGTGCCGGTGCGCATGAGGCGTTTGAGCTCATGGCCTTTGCAGCCTGTGATCTCCGACACGGCTTTTTCAAGCGCCACCTGAATTTCTGCCAGCGCTGGAATCGGCACCCACAGTGGCAGCTCTTCGTCCAGCACATGGTCTTCGCGCACATAGGCGTGGGCCAGCACATAGTCGCCCAGTTGCTGTGTGGTGCGCAGGCCCGCGCAGTGGCCCACCATCAGCCAGGCGTGCGGGCGCAGCACGGCGATGTGGTCGGTGATGTTCTTGGCATTGGCCGGGCTCACGCCGATGTTGACCATGGTGATGCCGCTGTGCCCCTCGCGCACCAGGTGGTAGCCCGGCATCTGCGGCAAGCGCGGTGGTGCGGCGCCCAGCGCATCATCCGGTTCGGCGCTCAGGCCCACACGGCGCGTGACCACATTGCCTGGCTCCACAAAGGCCACATAGGGGCTGTCCGGTTTGGCCATCTCGGCGCGGCCCAGCGCGATGAACTCGTCGATGTAGAACTGGTAGTTGGTGAAGAGCACATAGTTCTGAAAATGCGCTGGACTGGTGCCGCTGTAGTGCCGCAGGCGGTGCAGCGAATAGTCGGTGCGCGCCCCGGTGAACAGCGACAGGGGCTCGGGCTGACCGTGTGCGCCGCGCCAGGTGCCATTGGCGATGCTGTCGTCCATGGCGGTCAGATCGGGCAGGTCGAACACATCGCGCAAGCGGGCGCGGCGTGCAGCGCTCATCTCGCCTTCCATGTGCTCATTTTCTGCAAACGAAAAATGCACCGGCATCGGCTCCTTGCTGGTGCCCACCTCCAGCCGCACGCCGTGGTTGTGGATCAGCAATTCGAACTGCTTGCGCAAATACGTGGCAAACAGGTCCGGGCGGGTGAGGGTGGTGGCGTATTGCCCTGCGCTGGCCACAAAGCCATAGCTGAGCAACTCGGTTTCGGCATCGTCTGGCGGCGTCCAGTCGGTGGCGGTTTCCAGCCGCACATAGGGGTAGCAGGCACGCACCCGATCGTGCAGCTCGTCTCCGGCCACAAAGCGCTGCATGGCCTGGCGCAGGTGCGTCACGCTTTGCGCATAAATGGCCTGCACGCGGGCCAGAGCCGCATCGGCATCGTCAAACACTTCGGGGGCGATGAAGGGGATAGGGGTTCTCATGGCCCCATTGTGCCCAAGGCGTGTGAAATGGTTGAGACAAGACCCAGGGCGGCGTGTCAGTGCCGACCTGGGACATGGCCGTCAGGTGCCGACAGCGGGCAACACCATGTAGCCCAAGGCGGCCTTGTCTTTGTTGCCCCAGTTGGTGTTGATGGTGGCGTTCAAAGTGCTGCCGCTGGCATTGAGCAAGTTGCTGTGGATGCTTTCCCAGTCGCCAGGGTGCTGGAAGTTGCTCATGACATAAGCAAAACCGTTGAGGTTGTCCACCGCTTGCAGGCCTGTGCACTCTGCGCCTGAAGGCGCTGAAAAGATGCGCGACAGCGTCTGGGTGTCGATGTTGTAGGCCCACACATAGTTGTTCAGGTGCATCCCTGAGTCTTCGCCAATGAACAGGGTGCGGGTGCTTTCCGAGAACCAGAGGTTGTCCGTATTGGCAATGGTGTCCACGTTGGCCGAGTTGCCCAGCGCATCGGCCTCGTCTTTGCCCAACAACTTGCTGGGCACAGCCATGGATTTAGGGACCCAATCAGAGCCGATGGTGGCATCTGTGCCCAGTATGACTTCGTAGGTGGCTCCGGCGTTGATTGTGCTCAGCTTGAGCACATTGTTGGCCGCAGGCAGGAAGCTGTTGTCGTTCATGGTGGCTTTGATGGCCGACATGGCCAAGTAGGCTTTCTTGTCTTTCGCGTTGAGTGCCACGCCTTCGAGTTTGGTGAACTCCATGGTGGCGCCCATGTAGGAGGCATAACGCTCGCTTTCCAAAAATGCGGCGCCCACTTCGGCGCCACTTTTGACTTTGACCAATTGTTGCGCACTGCCAAAGTTGATCAATTTGTAGCTGCTGTAGTCGGTTGTGGCATCAGCTGGCTTGAGGTAAACGGTTGCACCGTTGACGGTCGTCACGGCTGTGGTGTAAGTGCCATCGGCGGTGTATTTGAAGTCTTTGAAAATGCCATCGAAAATGTTCTGCCATGCGCCGGTTTGGCCGCCGTTGACAAAGTATTGGTTGGCCAGGGCTTCCACTTGCGAAGATGAAGCGTGACCGAGTTTGATGAACTCAATGCTGAAGGCGCCACCCGTGCTGCGCTTGCTGCTGTCGGTTTCGGTGAGCTTGGCCGCATACAAAGTGCCAGATGACAAATCGCCTGCGATATCGGCCACAAACATGAACAAGCCGCCGCTGGTGGCATCGTCGCCCATGATGATGGTTTTGTTGTCAGGCATGACCTGAACTTTTTCACGCGATATGCGCCCCAGGCTGTAATGCTTCTTGATGCTTGCGGTGCCATCGGGCTTGACGGTTACCTCTGGCACGTGGCCGTAGTGGTAAGGGTTGGCCAAGTTGGCTCCGCCCAGACAGTTGGTGCTGAAGGTCTGAAAGCTGGTCAAAGTGGTGCCTGACAAAGCTGCGGCATCGGGTGGGTACTCTTCGCTGGACAGGTGGGTGTTCCAGGGGGAAAGGCTGCTGGCGCAGGTGATCCACAGGCCATGAACTGGTGCCGTATTGACGGGGTGGTAGTACACCGGTGTTAACTCGCCGGTGGTTTTGTCCTGGCTCACAGTGGTCACGCCGATTTGTGAGGGCAGCAGGCCGTACAAGCCATTGCTGCCGCCGCCAGCGTTGTACGTGCCGCCGCCGGGACGCGCTTCGCCTTGCAAGGCGTTGGCGGTTTTGTATTCAAATTGGGCTACGTGGAACAGCACATTGCCGCTCACACCTGTCACCGTTGGGTTGCTCAATTTGAGCAAAGAGGTCCCATCAGGGCAGTCTGAAAAGTACTGCACAGGACTGGTGCCCGATGTGTCAATGACAGGGTTGCCGTTGTTGTCATAGTAACCCCCTGTGATGGCCTTGCCGCCGTCGGGGCGGTTCATGCTTTCGCCGGTTTTGTACAGGGCTTTGTAGACCAGTGTTTTGTTGACCGTGGTGTTGTTGCTGTAAGCCACGGAGAGGGTGGCGTTGGTGAAGGTTGTGGCGCGATCAGCTGTCGCAGTGGGCGCCGCCATGTTGCCAAAGCTGATGCCGGTGACGGTGGCCGGTGCTGCGGCAGATGAATCACCGCCACAAGCGGTCAGCAGACCGGCTGCAGGCAGACTGCCTACCAGTGGTGTGACGGGCACGGCGCTAGCCCATTGAAGAAGTGTGCGGCGAGACAGGTGAGAGTTTTGCATGAGCGCTCCTGGGTGTGTTGAGGACCTGGGTCATGCTAGATAGCTTGTTTGAAAAGGCAGTGACGGTCTGGTGACGTATTGGCGACGGCTGCAAGCCCATGCCACCGATAATCGGTGCATGACTGCAAAAAACCAAGACGCGACATCGCTTCGCTTCGACCAGCTGACGCTGGCGCCCGCCACCCTTCAAAACCTTGAGCAATTGGGCTTTGCCCAGATGACGCCCATTCAGGCGGCGAGCTTGCCTGTGACTTTGGCGGGGCAGGACCTGATTGCCCAGGCCAGCACAGGCAGCGGCAAGACCGTGGCCTTTGGCTTGCCCCTGATTGAGCGCTTGCAAAGTGCGGGCTCACCCAGCGCGCCGGTGCAAGCGGTGATTTTGTGCCCCACCCGCGAGCTGGCCGATCAGGTGACGATGGAAATCCGTCGCCTGGCCCGTGCCCGCCAAAACGTGAAGGTGGTCACCTTGTGCGGTGGTGTGGCCTTGCGCGGCCAGACGGTGAGCCTGGAGCATGGTGCAGACATCGTGGTGGGCACGCCCGGCCGCATTCTGGACCACCTGGAGCGCGGTTCGCTGAGCCTGGCGGGCGTGAACACACTGGTGCTGGACGAGGCCGATCGCATGCTGGACATGGGCTTTTTTGACGACATTGCCAAGGTGGTCCGCCAGTGCGCCAAGGACCGCCAGACCCTGCTGTTTTCGGCCACTTACCCCGAAGGCATCGACAAGCTGGCCGCGCAGTTCATGCGCCAGCCCCAAACCATCCAAGTTGAGGCGCAGCACAGCGAACACAAGATCCGCCAGATCTTTTTTGAGGTCAGCGAGAGCGAGCGTCTGCACGCGGTCTCGAGCATCTTGGCGCATTACCGCCCTGAGCGCACGCTGGTGTTTTGCAACACCAAGCAGCAGTGCCGCGATGTGGTGGCGGTGCTGCAAGCCCAGGGCCTGAGCGCTTTGGCCTTGTATGGCGAGCTGGAGCAACGCGAACGCGATCAGGTGCTGGTGCAGTTTGCCAACCGCAGCTGTTCGGTGCTGGTGGCCACCGATGTGGCGTCACGCGGACTGGACGTGCAGGGCCTGGAGGCCGTGATCAATGTGGACGTGACGCCCGACCCCGAGATCCACATCCACCGCATTGGCCGCACAGGCCGGGGCGATGCCGAAGGCTTGGCGCTGACGCTGGCCAGCATGGACGAGATGGGCTCGGTCGGCAAGATCGAGGTGTTGCAAGGCCGCGAGTCCGATTGGCAGCCTTTGTCCATCCTCACGCCTGCGGCGGGTGGTCCTTTGCGTCCACCGATGCGCACCTTGCAGATCGTGGGCGGCCGCAAGGAAAAGATCCGTGCAGGCGATGTGATGGGCGCTTTGGCTGGCGAGTGCGGTTTGACCCGTGAGCAGGTGGGCAAGATCAATGTGAACGAGTTCTCGACCTATGTGGCGGTGCAGGCCGATCTGGCCAAAAAGGTCGAGGCGCAGCTGTCAAGCGGCAAGATCAAGGGCAAGACCGTGAAGGTTCGATTGATCTGACGTTGGTTTTTTTTGCGGGGCGGTGTGTGAGGGGATGCGGCGGGTTCCTCATAACGGGGTATCGACAAATCGTCACCCGCCGCATCCCCTCACACACCTGAGTGTCCATTCGTGCAAATGGTCAGCTGTTCAAGAGCGGCTGCACGACCGAAGCCTGCAGGTTTGACATGGCTCAGATGACCCGCGAGTTTTAAAAGAGCACCACGGCCTTGTGTGGGATGGGGCCGGGTGACGATTTGTCGGTACCCCGTTATGAGGAACCCGGCCCCATCCCATACAAGGCCTCACCCGCTGAACACTAGCGGTAAGGGTTCTTGATGCCCAGTTCCGCCAGGATGTCCACCTCGTAGGCTTCCATCTCCTCAGCATCGGCCTCGCTGGTCTCGTGGTCCCAGCCCTGGGCGTGCAAGGTGCCATGCACCAGCAGGTGCGCGTAATGCGCAGCAAGCGTTTTGCCTTGCTCTTTGGCCTCACGCGCCACGACCGGGGCGCACAGCACCAAGTCGGCCATCACCACGGGTTCCTGCGCATAGTCAAAGGTCAGCACATTGGTGGCGTAGTCTTTTTTGCGGTAGCTCTTGTTGAGCTCGCGGCCTTCGTCTTCGCCCACGATGCGCACGGTGATCTCGGCGTCATCGGCCAGGGCATGGCGGATGGCGCGGGTCACCGCGTGGCGGGGCAGGGCGGCGCGGTGGCGGGCGGCGTCGGGGATGTCGCCAAATTGCAAAGAAAGCTGGAGTTGTTGCAGGGCCATGGGGGTTTGTCGTGGGGTCAATCGTCAGTGGGCAAAGGTTTGCGGCGGGTGGTGACGCCTGCGCGCAGCACGGCGCTGCCTTGGGCGTCGTAGGCGTCCACGATGCGGGCCACCAGTGGGTGGCGCACCACGTCGGCACTGCTGAACCGTGTGAAGGCGATGCCCTTGACGCGCTTCAAAACCCGTTCGGCGTCGATCAGACCGCTCAATTGCCCTTTGGGCAAATCGATCTGGCTCACGTCACCCGTGACCACGGCTTTGGCGCCAAAGCCGATGCGGGTGAGGAACATCTTCATCTGCTCGGTGGTGGTGTTTTGCGCTTCGTCCAGTATCACGAAGGCGTTGTTCAGCGTGCGCCCGCGCATGAAGGCCAGCGGCGCGATCTCGATGGCGTTGCGCTCAAAGGCTTTTTGCACCTTGTCGTAACCCATCAGGTCGTACAGCGCGTCATAGAGGGGGCGCAGGTACGGGTCGACCTTTTGCGACAGGTCGCCCGGCAAGAAGCCCAGGCGTTCACCGGCCTCCACCGCTGGGCGCGTCAGCACAATGCGCTGCACGCTGGAGCGCTCCAATGCGTCCACGGCGCAGGCCACGGCCAGGTAGGTCTTGCCCGTGCCCGCAGGCCCGATGCCGAAGGTGATGTCGTGGCTGGCGATGTTGTCCAGATAGGCCGCTTGCACCGGGGTGCGGGCCTTCAGGTCGGCGCGGCGGGTTTGCAAGGCGGGCAGGTCGGCTTCTTCACCCGCGCTGTCGCCCACCAGCATCAGCTGCACCATGTCGGGCGAAATGGGGCGGTCGGCGCGTTCGTAGATCGCTTGCAAAATCTCCATGGCCCGCATGGCCACCGCCTTGGGGCCGTCCACCTTGAACTGCTCGTGGCGGTGCGCAATGCTCACTTGCAGGCCCGCTTCGATGGTGCGCAGGTGGGCGTCCATCGGGCCGCACAGGTGCGACAGCCGGGTATTGTTGTGCGGGGTGAAAGTGTGTCTGACGATCAAGTTGATAATCCTAGGTGAGCGCGGTGCCGAGCCATCGGCCACCGCGCATTTTCTCCCATGATAGGCATTTGAAGGCACCCCTCTCCATGATTGGCAAACTGACCGGCATCCTGAGCGACAAGAACCCCCCCGAGGTGATCGTGGACTGCCATGGCGTGGGCTACGAGGTCAATGTGCCCATGAGCACTTTCTACAACTTGCCAGCCACCGGCGAGAAGGTCAGTCTGGTCACGCACTTTGTGGTGCGCGAAGACGCTCAAATCCTCTATGGCTTTGCCACCTTGAGCGAGCGCGAAGCTTTTCGCCAGCTGATCAAGATCTCCGGCGTGGGCCCCCGCACCGCTTTGAGCGTGCTGTCGGGCATGAGCGTGGCCGATCTGGCCCAGGCCATCACCAGCCAGGAGGCGGGTCGTCTGGTCAAAGTGCCGGGCATCGGCAAGAAAACGGCCGAGCGCTTGCTGCTGGAGCTCAAGGGCAAGCTGGGCGGCGACCTGGGCGGCCTGTTTGCCGTGAACACCAGCGATGCACAAAGCGACATCCAGCAAGCCCTGATGGCGCTGGGTTACAGCGACAAGGAAGCGGCGGCCGCCTTCAAGAGCCTGCCCGCCGATGTGGGGGTGAGCGAGGGCATCAAGCTGGCGCTCAAAGCCTTGAACAAATAAGCGAGCCGAGCCATGAGCATCCGCACCGACGACTTTTTGCCCGAGCCTGTGCCCCGTGTGGTGTCGGCCGCGCCCGTGTCCCACAACGAAGAGGCGATTGAACGCGCCCTGCGGCCCAAGCTGCTCGACGAGTACGTGGGCCAGGTCAAGGTGCGCGAGCAGCTGGAGATCTTCATCAGTGCCGCCAAGATGCGCGAGGAGCCCCTGGACCATGTGCTGTTGTTTGGGCCCCCCGGCTTGGGCAAGACCACGCTGAGCCACATCATCGCCGCCGAGCTGGGCGTGAACCTGCGTCAGACCAGCGGCCCGGTGCTCGAAAAGCCCAAGGACCTGGCGGCGCTTTTGACCAATCTGGAGCGCAACGATGTGCTCTTCATCGACGAGATCCACCGCCTCTCGCCCGTGGTCGAAGAGATTTTGTACCCCGCTCTGGAGGACTACCAGATCGACATCATGATCGGCGAAGGCCCTGCGGCCCGCAGCATCAAGCTCGACTTGCAACCCTTCACCCTGGTGGGGGCCACCACCCGCGCCGGCATGCTGACCAACCCGCTGCGCGACCGCTTTGGCATCGTGTCGCGGTTGGAGTTCTACACGCCCGAGGAGCTCTCGCGCATCGTCACGCGCAGCGCGGGCTTGCTCAAAGCGCCGATCGACCCAGAAGGTTCGTTCGAGATCGCACGCCGTTCGCGCGGCACACCGCGCATTGCCAACCGCCTGCTGCGCCGGGTGCGGGACTATGCCGATGTCAAGGGTGACGGCACCATCCACAAAGCCCTCGCCCAAAAAGCCTTGGTCATGCTGGACGTGGACCCCGAAGGCTTTGACCTGATGGACCGCAAACTGCTGGAGGCGGTGATCCACCGCTTTGATGGTGGCCCGGTCGGTTTGGACAACATCGCCGCCAGCATCGGCGAAGAGCGCGACACGATCGAAGACGTGATCGAGCCGTATTTGATCCAGCAAGGCTATCTGCAGCGCACCCCTCGCGGCCGCATGGCCACGCTGGCGGCTTTCAAGCATCTGGGCGTCACGCCGCCCAAATCGTTTGGCGACCGGATTTAAAGTCAAAAACCGCTTGTCTTTGCGGGCGCTGATCGATGCGTGCTTTAGACAAGCAATGCAAGGTTGATTTTCGTAGGAGCCCACCCCGTGGGCGATTGCCTGCATACAGCCACCCCACGCCATCGCCCAAAAGGTTGGGCTCCTACAGAATCCGGCATCACGCAAGTGGCCCCTTGTAAGAGCTCACCCTGTGAGCGATGCGCTTTGACAGCGGGTGCTGATTGGCGCGCTGGAGCCGCCGAGGCTTCAGGCCGTCGTCTCGTCCTTGCCCAGTGCATCCAGGTGCGAGGTGTCGCCCCAGCCCACCAATGACAGGCCTTGGGGCGTCCACAGGAGGCGGTTGACGGCCGTGTTGGTCAGTTGCCAGGTGCGCGGGGCCTGGAGGTCCAGGCGGGTGGCAGCGCGGTAGAGGATGTCCATCACGCCGCCGTGCGCGACCATCACGATTTGCTGGCCGGGGTGGCGTGCGGCCAATTCGTCCACGGTTTTCAAAATGCGTTCGCGCAGCACGATCAAGGACTCACCACCGCCCGGTGGCGCCCACTCGGGTGTGCGTTTGCGCCAGTGCCAGGCGTCATCTGGCAACTCGGCCTCGATCTCGGCAAAGGTGCGGCCCTGAAAAGCACCAAAGTGCCGCTCGCGCAAGCCGGGGTGCGCCGTGACCGATTGGCCCATGGCCTGGGCGATCGCGCTGGCCGTGGTGTGGGCGCGTGAGAGGTCGCTGGCGTACACCGCGTCGACCGCATCGCCTTGCACCAGGGCCTGGCCCAGATGCGCGGCTTGCCGCAAACCCACCTCGTTGAGCGGAATGTCCAGATGCCCCTGGATGCGGGTGTCCACGTTCCAGGCGGTTTCTCCGTGGCGAATGGCCAGAATGCGGGTGGCGTCCATGCGGGGCGGTGTCCGGTGTGGTCAGCGGGGGATTTCGATGTTCACCCGGCGCAGACCGGCGGGTGGGTTCGGAAAATTGGCCATGGCGGCCTGGAACAGCGTGGCAAACACCTGCGCACTGTCGGCCCAGGGGCCGTCGTGGGTGGCGCGGGTTTCATAGACCACCTGACCGGACTTGAGGTCGCGCATGATCAGGCTGACTTCGCGCCGGTATTGCGTGGGCGGCGGAAAGCGCATGCCCATGCCCAGCCCCACGTTGGGCCCGATGCCGCGCCCCATGGAAATGCTGCCGTAATACGGCGACCAGGCGCCCGGTGGCAAAGGTCGGCCCCAGGCATCGGCCAGGTATTGCGTACCGGCAAAGCCCACCAGCACGCTGAGCTGGGCGTTCGCATCGTCACGCACCAGGCCCACCGCCGCCATGGCCGCTTGTGCTTGCTGTTCGGCCAGGCCCGCTTCGGGGTTGTTGGCTTGCGAGGGCAGGCGCTCAAAGCGGTATTTGGCGCCTTGCAGGCTCATGCCCGCAGGTGCAGCGACCACCGACACCACATCGCTGTCCACGATGCGCATCGAAGCGCAGCCCGACAACAGGCCTGCGGCCAGGATCAATCCAGTCAACAGAATTCGCATGGCCATCTCCCTTGGGGTGAATTACACCGAGATCACCTGAATGCCGGGCAAGCGGGCTTCGGTGAATTCTTCTTCGTCAAACGCCTTGTCGCCGTCTTCGGACTCGATGCCGGTGATCTTCAGGTCCTTGAAGCCGTGCAGCTTGGCGTCCATCAAATGCGAAGGCACCACATTTTGCAGCGCGGCAAACATGTTTTCAATGCGGCCGGGGTGCTTCTTTTGCCACTCGCGCAGCATGTTGCCCACCTGCAGGCGCTGCAGGTTTTCCTGGCTGCCACACAGGGTGCAAGGGATGATGGGGAACTGTCGGTGCTCTGCCCAACGGATCAGGTCGGATTCGGCCACATAGGCCAGCGGGCGGATCACCATGAATTCACCGTTGTCGCTGACCAGCTTGGGGGGCATGCCTTTGAGCTTGCCGCCAAAGAACATGTTCAAAAAGAAGGTCTGCAGCATGTCGTCGCGGTGGTGGCCGAGCGCCAGCTTGTTGCACTTCAGCTCCCGCGCCACGCGGTACAAAATGCCCCGGCGCAGGCGCGAGCACAGGCTGCACATGGTCTTGCCTTCAGGGATCTTGTCTTTCACGATCGAGTAGGTGTCTTGCGTCTCGATGTGGAATTCCACGCCCAGCTCTTTCAGGTAGGCGGGCAGGATGTGGTCTGGAAAACCGGGCTGCTTTTGGTCCAGGTTGACGGCCACCAGCTCGAAGTTCACCGGTGCGCGGGCCTTCATCTTGAGCAGGATGTCCAGCATGCCGTAGCTGTCTTTGCCGCCCGACATGCAGACCATGATGCGGTCGCCTTCTTCGATCAGGTTGAAGTCGCTGATGGCTTGGCCCATCTGGCGGCACAGGCGCTTTTCGAGCTTGTGGGTTTCACGCTCGATCTTGACGGCCTTGGCCGCCGCTGCGCTGGCTTGGGCTTCAGCGTCCACCCAGGTGTTTTCAGTCGTTGTGTTCATGTTCACCACTGTCCGGTTTCCATGCGAATGGCCACTTCGCAGTCTTCAAAAATTTCAAGTTTGGCAATCTTGACGCGCACGCCCAGCACGCCGGGCAGTTGCATCAGGCGGTTGGAGAGTTTGCCGATCAGGGTTTCGAGCAGGTTGATGTGCTCGGCCGTGCATTCGTCGATGATGATCTTGCGCACCTTGCGGTAGTCCAGCACATGGTTGATGTCGTCGTCGCTGGGCAGCAGGGGCTGCGTGCCCAGGTTCAGCTCGGTATCGACCTGGATCGGTTGCGGATCGGTTTTTTCGTGTTCGAGGATGCCCAGGTTCGCGTCAAAGCGCAAACCGGTCAGCTCCAGGGTTTGGTGTCCTGCGGGTGTTTTCATGGCGCGGGTTTGATTTGGAAAATTTCAACCCCGACGCCTTCGCAGTCCGGGTACACATCGGGTTTGCAGCTGGACAGGCGCACCGCCTGCACCTGCGGGTGGGCGATCAGCTCGCGCATCAGGTCATCGCACAAAGTCTCTTGCAGCACGATGTGGCCCTGGGCCACACGGCGGGCGATCACCTCGCGGATGAAGTCGTAGTCCACCACTTCGGCCAGGTCGTCCTGTGTGGGGGTGGAGGCGCTGTAAGGCACGAACAGCTCCACATTGAAGACGATGCGCTGGGGCGCATGCTTTTCAAAGTCGTGCGCGCCGATGCGCACATCGACGGTGTGGTTGCGCAAAAACAGGCGGCGGCAGTTCAGCGCCAGTTGACTGAGAGCATCGCTCATCAAGCGTCCTTCTTGTCGGCCATGAACATCACATCGCGTTCCAACGGCACCAGATGCTGGCCGTTGTCCACGCACACCGTGGTGCCGGTGATGCAGGGGTTTTGTGCCAAGAAAAGGCAGGTCGCCGCCACCTGCGCCGGGTCGATCGGCTGGCGCAGCAGGTTCACGCGGCTGGCGCGGTCAAAGTTGTCTTGCGTTTGCGGGCCGCTCAAAAACATCAGGCCCGGGGCCACGCCGCACACGCGCAAAGGGGCCAAGGCCTGCGCCTGCAGCGCCACCGAGCGCTCCAGCGCCAGTTTGGAGACGGTGTACGAAAAATAGTCCGGGTTCAGGTTGAACACTTTTTGGTCCAGGATGTGGACCACGCTGCGTTGGCCGGGGGCGGCGTCTGGCGCAGTTTGCCTGGCCATCAGCGAGGCCAGCGACAGTGGCGCAATCAGGTTCACCTCCAGCTGCTGGCGGGTGCCGCTCAGGTCCATCGCTACCCCGGTGTCGGGCTCGAACAGCGAGGCGTTGTTCACCAGGCAATCGAGCGGGCCGTGGCTGTGGGCGATGTGGTCCATCATGCGCTGCACCTCGGCGCTTTGGGCCAGGTCGGCCTGCACCAGATCCACCTGGGCGCCACTGGCCTGCAGTTCTGACTGCAAGGCCTTGGCGGCATCGCCAGAACGTTGGTAATGGCACCACACGCGCCAGCCCGCCGCCGCAAATTGGCGGACGATCTCGGCGCCCAGGCGTTGAGCGCCTCCGGTGACCAGAACTTGTTTCATGAGGTGGGGGCTGTGCAGCCTGAAGGGGCAGATGGAAAGCCTTCGATTATCGGGCAAGCCGCGATGATTGAGGCCGGGGACCGCCCAAGACCCCGCACGGCTTGGGCGACAATCTTGGGGTGACGACGCCCAACACTTCCCCCTCTTTTGAATTGAGCCCACGCATCCACCAGGCCATTGCGCAAGCCGGTGGCTGGATCGGCTTTGACCGCTTCATGGCCATGGCGCTGTACGAGCCCGGTTTGGGCTACTACACCAATGCCCTGCAAAAGTTCGGCGCCATGCCGTCTTCGGGCAGCGATTTCGTGACCGCGCCCGGTTTGTCGCCGATGTTCGGTCACACCCTGGCGGTGCAGGTGCAGCAGGCCCTGCAGGCCACAGGCGCGTCCGAAGTCTGGGAATTTGGCGCTGGCACCGGCGCCCTGGCCTTGCAGCTGCTGGACAGCCTGGGCGATGCGGTAGCGCGGTACACCATCATCGATTTGTCGGGTATTTTGCGCGCCCGGCAGGCCGACACCCTGGCTCCGCACGCCCACAAGGTCCGCTGGCTGGACGCCTGGCCCGAGGTGATCGAAGGCGTGGTGGTCGGCAACGAGGTGCTGGATGCCATGCCGGTGCAGCTTTTGCAGCGCACAGGTGGCGTTTGGCATGAGCGCGGCGTGGTCAGTGTGGGCGATGCTTTTGCCTGGGAGGACCGCCCGACCGATTTGCGCCCACCGATGGCCATCGAGGGCGAGCACGATTACCTGACCGAAATTCATCCGCAAGGCGAAGCCTTCATCGCCAGCCTGGCCGAGCGCCTGCAGGCCGGCCGGGGCGGGGCAGCCTTCTTTCTGGACTACGGCTTTCCCGAGGGCGAATACTTTCACCCCCAGCGCCACATGGGCACCGTCATGTGCCACCAGCTGCACCAGGCCGATGCCGACCCGCTGGTGGCGGTGGGCCAAAAAGACATCACGGCCCACGTCAACTTCACGGGCGTGGCGCTGGCCGCACAGAACGCCGGGCTGCACGTGCTCGGCTACACCAGCCAAGCCTGGTTCTTGTTGAACCTAGGCCTGGCCGAGCGCATGGCCCAGGCCTCTTTGGCCGAGCGCAGCCAGGCGCAGCGTCTGGTCAACGAGCACGAGATGGGCGAGCTGTTCAAGGTGATCGGCCTGGCCACTTCGGGCGACTGGGCTGCCCAGGGTTTTGACCGGGGTGACCGGTCGCACCGGCTCTGAGCCGCAAGCAAGGCGCCCATGTTCCGTTGGCTGATCGTCGTTTTGCTGGCCCTGATCATCTTCAGTGGCCTGCAGCCTTGGCTGCAAAAGCTGGGCTTTGGCCGCTTGCCGGGGGACTTGCGGTTTCGCCTGTTTGGGCGTGAGTGGTTCATCCCCATCACCAGCACCTTGCTGCTGAGCATGCTGGCCGCCGCTGTTGCCAAGTGGCTGTGAGTGGGGGCGCACCAGCGCTGCAAGCGCGAACGTGTTACAGTGCGTCACGCCATTGGCGACTTATGCCCATCTAGCTCTTCGCGAGCCGATAGCGCATCCCGGCAGAGGGATGCCAGTCTTGTCCTCCACTGTGCACATCGCCCGCCATGCTTTTGAAGCTGGGCCCAGACGATTTTTTTGCTTCCTTTTGATGCACCTCTGCACGGTGCGCTGTGGTCCACCCCGCGTGGATTTATCGGAGGCGTTTTTGGCACCAGGACATGCCAAATCCCGCGCCGCGAGACCGCCCCAAAGAGGCAGGAAAAGCGGCCTGATCTCCGTTAGATAAAATCCATGTCGATTCACCATTGTTTTCACAAGTCCATCTCGATGGGCAAGTACCGAATCCAACCCTGCTCCCGGGCTCTGCCCAATGGGGCTTTTGGCGCGCAAGTGTCTGTGGCCAGTGGCCGCGGAAGCGCCAGCACCGACCGCGTGATGCGGTTTGTGCCCGAATTTGCAACGCCTGCCGCTGCCAGCCAGTACGCCCTCGATGAAGGCGTGCTCTGGGTGCAACGTCAGACGTCCAACCCCATTTTGTTTTGAGAGAGAACCACTCATGGCTAAAGAAGAACTGATTGAATTGATGGGCGTGGTCAACGAAGTGTTGCCCGACACGCGTTTTCGCGTGACCCTGGACAACGGCCACCAGCTGATCGCCTATTCCGCAGGCAAGATGCGCAAGAACCACATCCGTATCCTGGCCGGTGATCGCGTGACCCTGGAGCTGTCGCCTTATGACCTGAGCAAAGGCCGCATCAGCTTCCGCCACTTGGCCGGTCGCCCACCCATGACCCCACGCACCCCACGCTGAAGGTGCGGACGGCTGGCAGCCGTCCTTCGAACAGGGCTCTTGAAGCGCAGGCCGTGGCCCCCAGATGGGATGGAACACAGGGGAATTCATGACCACTTCAGCCGAGTCCTTGCACATTGTTTGTCCGCATTGCCACACCACCAACCGGGTGCGTGTGGCCGACATGCGCAGCCGCCCCGATTGTGGGCAATGCCACCAGTCCCTTTTTGATGGCCACCCGGTGGCGCTGGACGACGCCAGTTTTGACAAGCACATTGGCCGCAGCCAAGTGCCTGTGCTGGTGGACTTTTGGGCCCCTTGGTGCGGCCCCTGCCGCATGATGGCCCCGGCTTACGAGCAAGCGGCCAGCTTGCTCGAGCCCCAAGTGCGGCTGGCCAAACTCAACACCGAAGATGCGCAGGGCATCGCCGCCCGATTCAACATCCGCAGCATCCCCACGCTGGCGCTGTTTGTCGGCGGCAAGGAAGTCGCCTGTCAGGCCGGGGCGTTCCGCACGGCGGCAGACATTGCCGATTGGGTGCGTTCGCATTTGTGATGGGGCTTGTGCCAGCTTCGAGGATGGCGACCCATTGATCCGGCTTTTGGAAGTCTGGAGCGAGCACTTGCGGAGAATCTTTGTGTAGGAGCCCACCCTTGTGGGCGATCTTTTGGGGGGCGTGTGCCACGCCCATCGCCCACGGGGCGGGCTTCTACAAGGGAACAATGGCCCCAGCCATGTCGACCTGAAGGTGCCGACCTACTGGACACTATTTCGAATCGCTTGAACCCGTGCTTGTGTGATCCGTTCACCGATCTGCGGGCCCTTCAGGCCCGCTTGTGCCGCTGCCTGGGCAATCGGCGCGGTTTCGACCGACAAGGCGGCCTGCTGGGCTTGCAGCAAGCGCATGGCCTGCGGGTAAGCCGAATCTTCAAAACCCATCCGCCCCCGCGCATCGCATTCACAGGCTTGCAGCACCAACGCAAAGCGCTCGGCTTGGCGAATGGCATCGCAGCGCTCCAGCAATCGCATCAGGGCTTCCGCATTCAAATCGCCGCTGCGGTGGATGTTGCCGTGCTCACGGGCCACCACGTCGGCCAGCTCCTTGCAGTCGCTGGGCAGCCGCAGACGCTCGCACACTTGGAGCAAGAGCTTCACGCTGCGGTTTTCGTGCCCGATGTGGCGCGGCAACACATCGGCGGGCGTGCTGCCTTTGCCCAGATCGTGGAACAGGCAAGCGACGCGCACGGCCAGCGGCGTGTGCAGCTGCGCAGCCATGTCCATCACCAGCATCATGTGCACGCCGGTGTCCACCTCGGGGTGGTATTCGGGGCGCTGAGGCACGCCCCAAAGGCTGTCCAGTTCGGGCAGCAGCACCCTTAAGGCGCCGCATTCGCGCAGCACCTCGAACATGCGCGAAGGCTTTGAGGCCATCAGGCCTTTGGCCAGTTCCTGCCAGACGCGTTCGGGCACCAAATGGTCCACTTCACCGTCCTCCACCATCTGGCGCATCAAGGCCATGGTGTCTCCCGCCACAGAAAAGTCGGCAAAGCGTGCCGCAAAGCGTGCCAGCCGCAAGATGCGCACCGGGTCTTCGGCAAAGGCCCCGGTCACGTGGCGCAGCACCTTGGCCTGCAGGTCGTGCTGGCCGCCATAGGGGTCGACGATGTGGCCCGCCCACGTGTTGGGTGGCTCATGCGCCAGCGCCTCGGGCACGGCCATGGCGTTCACGGTCAGGTCGCGCCGGGCCAGGTCTTCTTCGAGCGTGACGTCGGGCGCGGCCTGTACCGCAAAGCCTTTGTAGCCCCGCGCCGTCTTGCGCTCGGTACGGGCCAGGGCGTATTCCTCGCGTGTCTGCGGGTGCAGAAAAACCGGAAAGTCCTTGCCCACGGGCACATAGCCCTGCGCGGTCATGGCTTCGGGCGTGCTGCCCACCACCACCCAGTCGCGGTCGTGTACAGCCAAGCCCAGCAAGGCATCGCGCACAGCACCCCCGACGGCGTAGGTCGTCATGGCAGATCGGGGTTGGGTTCGGCCTGGGCGCTGTTGCGTGGACCGACCTGACCAAGTCGGCTCTTGAGCGACTGCGGCTGACGGGTCAGGATGGCGGCGTAGTTGGTGGTGTTGGAGAGCACCTTCTTCACGTAGTCGCGGGTTTCCTGAAAGGGCACGTTCTCGGCCCAGATGGCCGCTTCCAGCACGGGGCCGTTGCGCCAGTTGCGTGGGCGGTTGGGGCCCGCGTTGTAGGCAGCCGCGGCCATGGCCATGGAGCCTTCAAAGTCGCTCAGCACCAGCTTGAGGTAACCGGTGCCAATGGCCACGTTGACCTCCTTGTCGGCGATCTGGTCGGGCGTGAAGCTGGTCATGCCGATTTTCTTGGCCGTCCATTTGGCGGTGGCGGGCATGACCTGCATCAGGCCCGAGGCTCCCACGCCCGAGCGGGCGTCCATGATGAAGCGGCTTTCCTGACGGATCAGGCCATACACATAGGCTGGGTCGAGTTTGACTTCGCCCGCACGGCGCACCACGATGTCGCGCAGCGGCATCGGAAAGCGCTGCTCAAAGTCGATCACGTCTTTGGTGCGTTCGCTGGTGTTGATGCAGCGGTCCCACACCTGGCGCTGGCAGGCCAGGTCGGCGGCGGCCAGCAGTTCTCGGTCGTTCATGCCGCCGGGGCTGTGCAAATTGGTGTTGTAGTTCCATTCGCGGTTGCCTTCGGCACGCAGGCCGATGCTGATCGCGTAAAGCGCCCGTTGCAAGCCGGGGTTGGCTTGGGCGGTGGCTTTTTCCTGGGCTGTCAAAGCCGCAGGGCGTTCAGGCACGGTGATGCTTTGGCCCAGCTCTTCCAGGGCAAGTTGTTCGTAAAAGCCGCGCACACTGGCGATGCTGCGCAGCAGGTTTTGGGCCTCTTGTTTTGGCGAGGTGTCGTTGCCAGCGGTGGCCAGCAGGGCGCGTGCTTGCCAATAGGTCCAGGTGGCGTCCTTGCGGGCTTCGGGCGACATGGCCTGTGTGGCGCTGAGCACTTGTTTCCACTGGCCCATGCGCAAGCCGGCGCGCACTTTCCAGCCCAGCAAGTCGTCGTTCAGATCACTGTCCCGGCGCACGTTGGCAAAGTAGCTGCTGGCGTTGTCCTGCAGTTTTTGTGCGGCCTGTTTGCCAATGACAGCCCAGGTCCAGTTGCGCTCTTCGGCGCTCAGCTGGATGCCCCAGTGGTGTTCCAGCAAACGGGCAGCTTGGTCTGGGTCGCTGGCGGCCAGGCGGATCAGAGCCAGCGTGGCCAGCTCTTTGCGGCTCTTGGTGATCGCGATGATGCGTTTGTCCAGATATTTTGCAGGGTCTGCGTGGATCAAGGCCACCTGTTCGGACAAGCGTGGCGCTTCGATGTCCACCGCCGCTTGAGCGGGTTTGGGCCGGTTGGCGTCCATGGCGATGCGGGCCTTGCGCCACAAGTCCAGACCGTTGATCTGCCTGCCCGAATGCAAGTGCTCGGCCACATAGGTGCAGCCGTCTTCGGCCTCGCGCAGCGAGTACCACAGGCGTTTGGCTTCATCGGCCACATTGGCTTTGCTGTTGATGGCTTCGGTCACCAGCGCGTAGCAGCGCACTTCGCGGTCGTCGCGCATGCGGTAGTACGGGTATTCGGCCGTGAAATTGGCCCAGTCGCGGCGCTTGCCCAGTTGCAGCAACCAGTCGGTGCGCAAACGGTCTTCGTAATAGGTGCCCGCGTAGTTGCTCAGGAAGTTGCGGATCTCGGACTCCGATGCGGTGTCCAGCCGTGGGCGCAGCTCCCAATAGGCGGCCAAAGGCTCCAGCACATGACCACGGGCTTGCGGCAGCAGGGCGCTCAGGCGGGCTTTGTCGTTTTTGCGGAAGGCCTGGGCCATCTCCAGCAAGGTGTCATCGCCCTTGTTTTGCGCTTGCGCATGAAAAGGCGCCAGACCGGTCACGGCCAAGACGCCAACCAATGTCAGAATCTGTGTCAGTTGCTTGAATGAATAAGGCATGGGTTGATTATGGACAAAGCGGACGCCAAGAAAGCCTTGCGAAAGGCCTTGATCGAAGAAAGATTGAACCTGCCGGACCGCCTGGAGCGGGCCGAGGCCTTGCAGCGCGTCATGCGCATTTGGCTGTTTGACCGTCCGGACACCGTGATCGGTGCCTACTGGCCCATCAAGGGCGAGTTCGACCCCTTGCCCGTGCTGCACCGCTGGAAAGAAGACGGCGAGCTGCACGGCGAACCCCAGCGCCGCCGCATTGGCCTGCCGGTGGTCAACAAGCAGCACAAGACCCTCACTTTCCACACCTGGTACCCCGGCTGCCCGATGGAAGAAGATGCCTACGGCATCCCCAAGCCCAAGGACACCGAAGTGATCGTGCCCACCTTGCTGTTTGTGCCCTGCGTGGGCTATGGCATTGGTGGTTATCGCCTGGGTTATGGCGGCGGTTTTTACGACCGCACCCTGGCCACGCTGCAGCCCAAACCGTTCACCGTGGGCTTGGGCTTTACCCACGGTTATGTGGACGATCTGGAACCCGAGGACCATGACGAGCCGCTGGACGCGATCCTCAACGACAACGGCGTCGTCTGGCCCGTTTGACACACTGAAACATGGCACGCCCCAAATCCGCCACCCACGAAATCAAGCGCGACGCGATCCTGGACATCGCGGCGCAATGCTTTGCGCAAAGCAGCTACCCGGCCGCCAGCATGAACGAGATCGCCGCTGCCTGCGGCACCTCCAAAGCCCGGCTGTACCACTACTACGAGAGCAAAGAAGCCATCCTGTTTGACCTGCTGGACCGCCACACCCAGCGCCTGCTGGGCCTGATTGCCCAGACCGAAGCCACGGCCCAGCGTAAAAACCTGGACGACCGCGCCGCCCTGCACGAGCTGGTGCGGGCCTTTTTGCAAGAGTACGAAACCTCGGCCACGCGCCATGCGGCGCTGCTCAACGACACCCAGTTCCTGAGCGATGTGCTGGACCCGGCGCTGGGCGCCAACGCCGTGTCGCCGCGCGAGCTGGTGCTCAACCGCCAGCGCGACATCGTGGCGGCCATGACCCGCTTTTTGAAGCGTGCCTACCCCGAGCGCCTGACCCCCACCAACCAGACCGCCCTGACCATGATGCTGCTGGGCATGATCAACTGGACTTTCACCTGGCTGCGCCCGGGCGGCCCGATCAGCTATGCGGCTTTTGCCGAAGAAGTCATCGCCATGCTCGAAAAAGGTCTGGGTTGAGGGCGAAGGGCCAGAACTGTGGGGCCTATGAATCCTGCCCCTTGACGTTTTGAGTAAACAGGCGAGGTATGGATTTTTTGTAGGAGCCCACCCCTGTGGGCGATGGTTTGCAGGGCGTGTGCCACGCCCATCGCCCACAGGGGTGGGCTCCTACGGTCCCGAGGTGGGCTTGCGCCGAAGCTCGCCATGTTGGAACTGAAGTTTGACAGGGCAGTGCAAGCCATTGGCTTGTGTGTGCAAATTTAACAATGCGTAACGCATTTCGTTTAGGTAAAATCTCGTCCATTCATTGACCGGAGCCATTTCCATGTCCAACGCCCCCACCAAAGCACCGACCAAGGCATTTGCCAGCCAAGCCGACCTGAGCGAAAAAAAGATCACCTTTGAGCAACTCAGCCAGCACTGCTGGGCCTACACCGCCGAAGGCGACCCCAATTCGGGCGTGATCATTGGCGACCGCTTCATCATGGTCAGCGACGCCACCGCAACGCCCGCCATGGCGCAGGACCTGATCAAGAAGATCCGCACCGTCAGCGACCTGCCCATCAAATACGTGCTGCTCACCCACTACCACGCCGTGCGCGTGCTGGGCGCTTACGCCTACGCCGCCGAAGGCGCGACCGAGATCATCGCCAGCGAAGGCACCTTGGACCTGATCAAAGAGCGTGGCGCACAAGACATGAAAAGCGAGATGGAGCGCTTCCCGCGCCTGTTCCGTGGGGCTGACAGCATCCCCGGCCTGACTTGGCCGACCATGGTGGTCGGCGGTGGCAACCCCACAAAAGGTGAAGTGCCCGGCAAGCTCAGCATCAACCTGGGCGGCGTGGTGGTGCAGATCTGGCATCCGGGCCCGGGCCACACCCGTGGCGATACGATTGCCTGGGTGGAAGAAGAAAAAGTGCTGTTCTCTGGTGACCTGGTTGAGTACGAAGCCGGTGTGTACACGGGCGACGCGCAGCTTGAGGAGTGGCCAGCCACCCTGGAAGCCCTGCGCGACCTGAAGGCCGAGTTCATTGTGCCCGGCCGCGGCGAAGCCATGAAGGGCAACGCCAACGTCAACAAGGCGCTGGACTACACCCAGCGCTGGGTGACCACCTTGTTCCAGGCGGGCAAAGAAGCCGTAGCCGGCAAGATGGACCTCAAAGCGGCCATGGCCCACACCCGCAAGAGCATGGACCCGGTCTTTGGCCATGTGTTCATCTACGAGCACTGCCTGCCCTTTGACGTGACGCGCGCCTACGACGAAGCCAGCGGCATCAAGAACCCCCGTATCTGGACCGCCGAGCGCGACATGGAAATGTGGAAAGCGCTGCAAAGCTGAGCGGTCAGCGCCTCAAGGCTTGATCAAATCCCGCAGATCCTGCTCATAAGCGCGCAACCTGCGCGCCGCCCGCAGCCGCTGCTCCGGGCTGGCGCTGTTGTGCAGCTGGGCCAGGTTGTCGCAGCCTTGTTGAATCATCTTTTGCACCACCGCACGCCCGGCGGCGTCCGGTGGGGCCAGCCAGCGCTCCCACACGCCCCACAAATCGGCCTCCACTTGGGGCAAGGCCGAAGCGTTGCTTTGAGAGGCTTTTTGCAAGGCCTGCAACAAATCCTGATGCCTGCGCAAGCGGTCTTGGCGTCCCCATTCGGGCGTCCATGCGGACTGCAGCAACTGCGCCTTGACCAGCGCACTTTGGGCGGACGACAAGGGGCCATAAAAGTCGCTGTAGCGGTCGACGGTTTTGCTCAGGCGGCGTTCCAGACGCTCGTTGTCGCTGCCTTGCAGCCATTCTTTGTCCCATTCCTTGTTTTTGTCGGCCCAATGCTGCTTGAGGTGGCTCAGCTGTGCAGGGCCCAGTTTCAGGGCCACAGGCGCGGCCAGGCTGATGGTTTTGCGCAAGCTGCGGTCCATGGCCTTGTCCAGCTCTGACCATGCGGCGCAAATTTGCGCAGCCTGCACAGGCTCGGCGCTTTGCGCGGCCAGGCGTTTGAGCAAGTCGGCGTAAGCGGGCAACTCCTCGCTTTGGTGCCAGCGGTGCAGTTGGGCCAGAGCGTCTTTGGTCTGCGCGGTTTGCGCATCGCTGAACGACAGGGCGCTGTCCAGCCACCAATAAGACAAATTGGGCAACTGCTGGTAGCCCAGCTTGACGGCGCTGCAGCCTTGCAGCCAGAGCACCAGCATCAACACCATCCAACGCAACATGAGCACTCCTGAAGACCTGTGACTGGGAAAGCGTTTCCCATAGCAGTTCAGCCCCATTGTCCGTCCGAATCAGAAGCCTCTGCCCAGGTGTGGGTGCGTTGGCGCACCGTGTCAGAAAGTGGGTGGTGTGACTGGCGATAATTGACGCATTCCGCAAGCGGACAGACTGAGAAAGATTTCCATGACCCGAGTTGATTCCATGCCCGTCGATGTTGTCGTGATGGCCGCAGGCAAAGGCACCCGCATGAAAAGCCGTGTGCCCAAGGTCTTGCAGCGCCTGGCCGGGGTGCCGCTGGTGCAACACGTGCTGAACACCGCTGCGCAGCTGCAAGCCCGCTCTGCCGTGGTCATCACCGGCCACGGCGCCGACCAGGTCGAACCCCTGCTGCTGGCGCCGGACCAGGTGCTGGCGGTGCAATGCGTGCGCCAGGAGCCGCAGCTGGGCACGGGCCACGCCGTGCAGCAAGCCGTGCCTGCGCTGGCCGATGATGGCATTGTGGTCATCTTGTCGGGCGATGTGCCCTTGACCCAGGCCGACACCTTGCAAGCCCTGATCGCGCAATGCGGCGGTGACAAGCTGGCGCTGCTGACCATCGACTTTGCCGACCCCACCGGCTACGGTCGCATCGTTCGCCAGGGCGATGCCGTTCAAGCCATCGTCGAACAAAAAGACGCCAGCGAAGCGCAGCGCCAGATCAAAGAGGTCTACAGCGGCATCATGGCCGTGCCTGCGAAACTGCTCAAAGCCTGGCTGGGGCGTCTGGACAACCAGAACGTCCAAGGTGAGTACTACCTGACCGATGTGGTCAAGTTCGCCGTGGCCGATGGCGTGCCCGTGGTGGCCCACAAGATCACCGATGCCCTGCAAGTGGCCGGCATCAACAGCCCTGTGCAATTGGCCGAGCTGGAGCGCGCCCACCAACTGCGCCAGGCCCACCGCCTGATGGAGCAAGGCGTGCGCCTGAAAGACCCCGCACGCTTTGACCTGCGCGGCCGACTCGACTGCGCGCAAGACGTCGAGATCGATGTCAACTGCGTGTTTGAGGGCCAAGTCCGCTTGGGCGAGGGCGTCAAGATCGGCGCCAACTGCGTGATCGCCAATTGCACCATCGAAGCCGGTGCGGTGATCCACCCCTTCACCCACATCGACGGCGAAAAGCTCGGCGTGACGGTGGGCGAGGGCGCTTTGATCGGCCCGTTTGCCCGCCTGCGCCCCGGGGCACAGCTGGGCGCTGAAGTGCACATCGGCAACTTTGTGGAAGTGAAGAATTCAACGATGGCCAAAGGTGCCAAAGCCAACCACCTGGCGTATCTGGGCGACGCCACCGTGGGGGAGCGCGTCAACTACGGGGCGGGCAGCATCACCGCCAACTACGACGGTGCCAACAAACACCGCACCGTGATCGAAGCCGATGTGCACATCGGCAGCAACTGCGTGCTGGTGGCCCCCGTGACGATTGGCGCATGCGGCACCGTGGGCGGTGGCTCCACCATCACCAAGAGCACCGAACCCGGCGCCCTGAGCGTGGCGCGTGGCAAGCAAGTGAGCATTGCCAATTGGGCGCGACCACAGAAGAAGCCCAAAGCTTGAACGTATCTTGCACCGACATCAGACCGGAGAGCCCCATGAGCCGCATCGTTGACCCCGACATGAAAAAAGCATTGCGCACCCGCTTGGCCCGTGTGGAGGGCCAGTTGCGTGGCCTGCAGCGCTTGATTGACGATGACGCCGACTGCGAGAAAATCGCGCAGCAAATGGCAGCGGCCCGCAAGGCGCTCGACAAATCGTTCTTCTCGATGGTCGGCTGCCTGATCGAGCAAGGCGACCATTCGGCCGAGCATGTGGCCAAAATGTTGACCAAATTTGCCTGATCACCCCCGCATCTGAACTGAACCTGCCAAGGCCCGAACATGACCCAGACTTTCGACCACATGAATGTGATCCCTGCCCAAGACTACGCCGGTGACGTGAGCCCCCAACTGGCCTGGGCCTGGGTGCAGGCGGGCGAGGCCGAACTGGTGGATGTGCGCACCGATGCCGAGCGCACCTGGGTCGGCTTTGTGCCCGGCGCGCATGCACTGGCCTGGAAGCAATGGCCCGGCATGGCCGTGAACCCTGAATTTGACGCCGGGATTCAGGCGCTGGGCGCTGGTGGCAAGAAGCTGGTGCTGCTGTGCCGCAGCGGCGTGCGATCGATTGCAGCTGCCCAGCGTGCGACGGTCTTGGGTGTTCAGGCCTACAACATTCTGGAAGGGTTTGAGGGCGACCCCGACGCTCAGGCTCACCGTGGCCAATTGGGCGGCTGGCGCAAGCGCGGCTTGCCCTGGCAGCAAAGCTGATTCAGACCCGGTGCGCCACCGTCGTCATCACCTTGGCGGCGGTTTGCATCAGCGCTTTCACCGCCCCGGGCAGCTCCACGGCGCCTGCCTTTTGTGCCATTTGGGCATGGGCGATTTCATCGGCCTTCATCTGCGCCACGATCGCCCGTGAGGCGCTGTCTGCGGCAGGCAGACGGTCCATGTGGCTTTGCAAGTGGGCTTCCACTTGGCGTTCGGTCTCCACCACAAAGCCCAGGCTCACCCGGTCGCCGCCCAGCTTGCCTGCGGCATAGCCAATGGCAAAGGCGCCCGCATACCAAAGCGGGTTGAGCAGCGATGGCCGATCGTTCAATTCATTCAGGCGGTGCCGCGTCCAGGCCAGGTGGTCGGTCTCTTCGCGGCTCGCCTCGGCCAGCTTGGCGCGCAAAGCACTGTCCTGGCTGGCCAGCGCCTGACCGGTGTAGAGCGCCTGAGCGCAGACCTCGCCTACATGGTTCACCCGCATCAAAGCAGCGGCTTCGCGGCGCTCGGCATCGCTCATCACCAACTCGCTGGTGGTCGCTTGCGGGGTGGGGCGGCTGGCGCGGGGCTCCGCCCACAAGGTGCGCAGGGCGCTGTCGGCGGCAAGGATCAGGGCATTGAGGCTCATGGGCTGAGTTTACTCATGACAAACCCGAATAAGACCCCCTTGTTCTCAAGGAAAACATCCGTGGAGCAGACCGAAACGACAAGAGTCCACATCGCTTGATGCATTCAATAACTCAGCGAAGTTGTTGTATTAATTGCAAAAGTCGTCAAAAAAATGTCACAAACACAGGGTCGTCACTGGTCCTTGTTGCACGGATGCAACGAAAAGCCCTTTTCTTGTTCAAATTCCTTGGAAATGTCCCAGCCCTCTGGTGCAATAGCCACAACCTTCTTGATTGGGGGTTGGCTCAGAAGTGCGTTCGGTGTCGTGCACCAGCTAAATCCTCTGGACCCTTGTTTAACCTTGGAGAAACTTGCAATGAAAAAAACTCTGATCGCTCTGGCCGCATTGGCCGCTACTGGTGCTTTCGCTCAGTCTTCCGTCCAAATCGACGGCGTGATGGACGCTGGCTTCCAGTCCATCAACTACAAAGGCAACACAGTTAACGGCATCGCCGGTAAC
>Ga0213921_1000047_pt1 | contig 53321 bp, 33 predicted proteins | sample McNCre2017MG_FD_165041 | JGI IMG/M metagenome (GOLD analysis project Ga0213921, IMG submission 165041) | Freshwater microbial communities from McNutts Creek, Athens, Georgia, United States - 20-17 MG | ecosystem: Environmental > Aquatic > Freshwater > Creek | place: USA: Georgia | collected...
ACCGTCACGGCTGATGCTGCCCTCGCTGCGGAACCACTGCGGGTCTTGCATCTGCTCAGATGGAATGTTGAGCGGCTCTTGCATGCCGAGCTCTTCGCCCTGATAGAGATAGGTCGAGCCAGGCAGAGCGAGCACGAGCATGGTCGCGGCGCGGGCACGGTCGAAGCCCTGCTGCACGTTGATCTGCTTCTCGCGATCGGCCGAACGGAACCACTTTGGCAGGTTCTTATTGATCTCGTCTGACAGACCGAAGCGGGTTGCGTGACGAATCACGTCGTGGTTCGAGAACACCCAGGTGGTCGATGAACCGGTCTCGGCCGCTGCCTTCAGCTGATAGTCGATGGTCGAGTGGAAGCGCTTCTTGTTCCACGGGGTGCCCAAAAGGTCGAAGGCGAATGACTGGCCAAGACCCTCGGTGCTGGCATAGCGCGCACGGCGGTTGGCGTGCACCCAGGCCTCGGCGACTGCCACGCGCGGTGGGTCATACTCGTTATAAACCTTGCGCCAAGAGGCATAGATCTCGTGAACTTCGTCGCGGTCGAACAGGTCGTCGGTGCCGTCATCCTTCATCACGCTGACGTCATAAGACTGACGCTCAGGCAGGTGGCCGGCCTTGAGGTTCTTGACCAGCGCGTGGGCAACGTCGATGCGGAACCCGTCGACACCGCGGTCAGACCAGAAACGCGCGGTCTTGATGAAGTCGTCTCGCACCTCCTGGTTATCCCAGTTGAAGTCTGGCTGCTCTTTTGCAAACAAGTGCATGTACCACTGGCCAGGGGTGCCGTCTGGTTCGGTGATGCGGGTCCAGGCGGTTGGGCCGAAGTGGCTAACCAACTCGGATGGGCGAATCTCGCCGTGCTCACCCTTGCCGTCGCGGAAGATGTAGCGGTCGCGCTCTTTTGAACCCTTAGGAGCCTTTAGCGCTGCCTGGAACCATTCGTGCTGGTCGCTCGAGTGGTTTGGCACCACGTCAACGAAAACACGGATGCCCGCGGCGTGCAGAGTCTCGAGCATGGTGTCGAACTCGGCTAGGGTGCCGATGCGCGGGTCGATGTTGCGATAGTCGGCAACGTCATAACCGCCGTCGGCAAGCTCTGATGGATAGAACGGGCTGAGCCAAACTGCGTCGACGCCGAGTTCTTTCAGGTATGGCACGCGCGAGGTGATGCCCTTTAGGTCGCCGATGCCGTCACCATTGTGGTCGGCATAGCTGCGAGGGTAGATCTGATAGACGACTGCCTGGCGCCACCAGTCTGCAGGGCCACGAAGGAATGTGTGTTCAGCCATGCTCGGCTCGCTTTCACTAAAGGTTGTGACAAGTTTAAGGCAAAAGGCACCGACCTTTCGGTCGATGCCTTTTGGTGATTCCCTGCCCGGATCCGCATTCGGGCAAAGTGTTTCTTACTAGGAGGTAAGAAAGCTTTTCTTACTAGGAGGTAAGTCGGTTATGGTGTTGCGGTTGGTGCCGGAGTCGGAGCAGTCTTAGGACCCTTGGTCACATCGATGTGCTCTGGCTTGGTTGGCTTGACCGGGCGGGTCGGAGCAACTGGCTTCACAGGTGCTGCGCCCAAGGCTGCGATTGCTGCATCGCGAACGGTTGCCGCTGCTGCGACTGCCGCCTTGCGAGCTGCTAGGGCCGCTGCCTTGTCTGCGTCGGTGGTTGCCGCTGCCTTCGCTGCTTCATAAGCGGTGTTGGCCGCCTGAACTGCAGACCTAAATGTGTCGCCGATGACCTTCTTGGCTGCGCCATAGGTCTGGTTGGCTGACTTGAAGGCGGCTAGTGCTGAATCAAAGGTGCTCTTCGAAGCCTTGAACTGCTCCTGTGCGCCCTTGAATGCTTCTTGAGCTGCGTGGAAGGCATCCATAGCGACCTTGTTAGGGTTTGGAGTCTTAGGAGCCTTAGCAACTGGTGAAGCCGATGGAGCCGGGGTGGCGTCGGCAGCGAAAGCGCTGACCGAGACGCCGCCAAGAACCAGAGCGGTGGTGACCGCGGTGGCGAGGATTGCCTTGCTGGTGTTCTTGAACATTTGAACCTTCTTCATTGGGGTGAAACTTCGGTTTGAATCTGAATCTGGGGTGATGCTGATCCTCTGGAAAGGATGCTCGGTTTTGACCTTGCTCAATAATGATGCGCCGGTGACTTTGTGAGTTCTATGTGAAAAGGGTTCGGGAGGCTTGGGAGTTTCATCCTTGTCTGCAGCGAGCCATAGCATTGAGGCATGAGCGCAGCACGTATCCTTGTGGTCGATGACGAACCCGGAGTTCGCGACATGATTTGCGACACCCTTCGCCTCTCGGGCTATGAGCCATTCGAGGCCAACGACGGCTTTCTGGCCCTGAAGTGGTTGCGCGAGAATTCGGTCGACCTGATCATTAGCGACATCAATATGCCGAACATGGATGGCTATGAGCTGCTCGAGCGACTGCGGGCAATCGGCGATGAAACCCCGGCGCTGATGTTGACCGCACGCGGCGAGCGCGGCGACGTTACCCGGGGTCTTCGCCTTGGCGCCGACGACTATGTGACCAAGCCGTTTGGGCTCGAAGAATTGATGCTGCGCATTGCGGCGATTCTTCGACGAACCAAGGGTGCCGGTGATGGAGGTTCGGCCGACATCGTCTGTGGCCCGGTGACCCTAAATGAAGACCGTCACAGCGTGACCTTGAACGGTCAGCCGATCGACCTATCACCCACCGAGTTCAGATTGCTCTATGAGCTGATGATCAAGAACGGCAAGGTGGTCACCAAGGCCACACTCTTGGATGTGGTTTGGGGCATGGCCTTCGCCGCCAACGCGACCGTGGTCGACACCTACATTTCATACCTGCGCAAAAAGCTGCACGTCGACGGCTTCGAGGGCATCAAGACCGTTCGCGGCATCGGCTTTCAGATTGTGGCCGACCCCGCCGAAAAGGCCTAGTCGATGCGCCTGCAAACCCGCCTCTCAATTGCCACCGCCTCGATCATCTCGTTGGTCTCGGTGGCAATCGGCGGCTTCGCGGTTTCGACCTCTTTCGACTCTGATGTTGCCCGAGTTGACGACGCCCTCTCGATGGCAGCCAACCAGGTCAAGCACGCGCACGGCGATGCGATCGGTTCGGCACTCTTGGCGGCAGATCAATCGGCAGTCAGCCTGACCGTTGACTTCTTGAGCATTAACAACGACCTGTTGTCGCTAAACCCTGGCAACTTCGAGATCACCAAGAAGCCGACGGCTGCATTCTTGAGCACGGCGGTCAACCACCCGATCACAGTGACCTCTGGCGCGGCCGAGACCTATCGACTGCGGACGGTTGCCCTGCCCGATAACGAATATCTGATCTTTGCCACCTCGCTCGCCGCGCAGATTCAGAGCCGTGATGCGAACATCAGGTTGCTGCTGTGGTTCATCCTGGGGTCTGTGCTTTTCGGTGCGCTGGCGATCACGCTTTTTATTCGCCGCGACGTGCTCAAGATTTCAAAGCTCGTGGATGCCGCCGGTTCAATTGCCAACGGCGAATCTGACGTGGTGCTGCCCAAGGGCACCGGGGCCTCTGAGGTCGACCGGCTCGCAAACTCGCTGCGCAACATGGTCGATTCGCTGCAGCACTCGATCGAGGTTGAGCGCCAAACCCAGCAGAACATGCAGACCTTTTTGGGCGATGCCTCGCACGAACTGCGCACTCCCCTGACCGTGATCAAGGGCTATGTCGAGTTGCTGCAAAAGAACCCGGATGCCGGCGCCGAACAGACCGAGCGCGCCTTCGACCGAATGTTGGCCGAGGCCAACCGCATGGATGCGCTGATTCGCGACCTGCTGCTGTTGGCCGAACTCGGCGAGGCAAAAACCGAAACCAAGATTATGAGCGAACTCTCTGTCATCGACCTGTCGGCCCTGGTTGGCACCTCCGTGGATGACCTGCGCATCTTGCAACCGACTCGACCGGTTTCGGTTTCGATCGAACCAGGCATCGAAATTCTCGGCGCCCGAGACCTGATTTTGCAGATGCTCGCGAACCTAACCTCGAACATTCGTCGCCACACCCTGGTGACCGATTCGCTGCGGGTTTCGCTGCGGCTCGAGGGCGAAAAGGCCGTGCTGAGTTTTGACGATAGCGGGCGTGGATTGCCCGAAGAGTTTTATGCCGAGGGCATCAACCACTTCAAACGCTTCGATAACTCGCGCTCTCGCGAATCGGGTGGTTCAGGCCTTGGCATGAGCATCCTGGCCGCGATTGTGCGCAAACACGGGGGCAGCGTCAGCCTCGAAAAGAGTGACCTCGGCGGCTTGCGCACCGAGATTCACCTACCGATTGCCGGCTAACTAACCGATGTTGCCAAAGGCCGAGTCAAACACGTTGACCTTGTCTTCAGCCAGCAACTTGCGCACGCGAGGAACAACCTCGGTGGCATAAAGCTCGATCGAGGTCATCAGGTGCTCGTGTGGCACCGGCCCGTTGTCAAACTTCATGTCGAAGCGCGAGGCGCCGACCGAGGTGATTGCGTGAGCGATCTTCTTGGCCACTGAGTCTGGCGAACCAACATAGAGCGAACCGTGTTCGATCTCTTGGATGTAGTGGCCCTTGCTTGCCGGACCCCAACCGCGTTCGCGACCGAGTCGGTCGATGAACTTCTCGTAATAAGGCCAGACCAGTTCGCGTGCTTCGGCATCCGTGGCAGCAATGTGGCCAGGTGAGTGAATCGAAATAGGCAGCGGCTGCTTCTCGAACTGACCGAGCGCCTCATAGTAGAGGTTGGCATATGGGGCAAAGCGAGCCGGGTCGCCACCGATGATCGCCAAGGCCATTGGAATGCCTAGGCGAGCGGCACGGATAACCGACTCTGGGCTGCCGCCGACGCCAACGCGCATCTTCATCGCGCCTGACTCGGTCTTCGGATAAACCTGCTGGTTGGTCAGCGGCTTGCGGGTGCTGCCGTGCCAGGTGACCGGCTGCTCTTTGAACAGCTCAACCAGCAACTCGAGCTTCTCTTCGAAGAGCACGTTATAGTCGCTGAGCTCATAGCCAAACAGCGGGAAAGATTCGGTGAATGAGCCGCGGCCGGCGGTGATCTCGGCGCGGCCGTTTGAAAGGGCATCGATGGTCGCAAAGCGCTGGAAGACGCGAACTGGGTCTTCGCTCGAGAGCACGGTGACACCGGTGCCCAGGATGATGTTTTCGGTCACGGTGGCAATGCCGGCCAGAACGGTGTCTGGTGCCGATACCGCGAAGTCGTCGCGGTGGTGCTCGCCAACGTTGAAGTTGCTTAGCCCAAGACGATCGGCAAGCTTGGCCTGCTCGACGATGTTGCGGATGGTCTGCGCGGCTGTGTGCGGTGTGCCGTCAAGTTTGACACTCATCGCTCCAAACGTGTCTAGACCAAAGGTGACTTTTTCAGGGTTTACGGCTGGGATAAATTCATACACGTTATAAGTTTAGGCTCGCCGTGGGGTGCTGTCTAGTGGGGCTTTACTAAATTTGCGCATCGACTATCCAGTCATGCCCCAAGGCGAGCATCCGTTCATCCGAAGTCAGAAGAATGGCCCGTTCATGAAGGGCCTGAGCGAGAATCATTCGATCAATCGGATCACCAGATTCAAAGCCGAGAAATGGCTTTGCGGCCTCAGCATGCTCTGAAAGCAAGGGAATCTCCTCGAACCCTGCGTCGACGATGGCAGCGGCGAAGCCTTGGCTGAGGCGAAGCACCGGCTTGCCATCTTTGGCGAGCTTCTGGCTCTTCAAAGTCAGCTCAAAAATAGATGCGGCCGAAAACCACAATTGCGGCGCCGACTCAATTCGATTTCTTGCCGCTCGACCGAGTTTTTCTGGGGAACGCAGCACCCAAAGCAGCGCGTTTGAATCTAGTAATAACTTCACCACTTGGAAAGATCCTCGCCAGCCCAAGGATCCCAAGGCTCTGGTTCAAAGAATTCTTTCTCCTCTGCATTGGTCATGTTGAAGTCAATTAGGTGCGCCAAAGACCCCAGAACAAACTTGGGTTTAGGAGTGTGAGGCGTCAAATCAACTAGAGGCAGACCAGCTCGGGCAATCGTCACCGATTCACCTGCCAAAACTTCTTCGATGAGCTTCGAGAGATTGCTCTTCGCATCGTGCATGTTGTAAATCTTTGCCATGGTCTCAGATTAGTTAGCCCACTTAGCCCGGTCAATGCCTATTGCGGATTTTGTGGATAGATTTGGGATTAACCCAAACCTTTGGAGAGTTGAGCAAAGCATGACCTCAAGACCAAACACTCGCGCCAAGTCGAAGATCACCGGCGACCAGTTTGCCGAATTCGCAGCCACGCGTCGAAGCACCAGAGACTTCTTGCCGACACCTATCCCCCAGGATGTGCTCGACGAAATTCTGCGTGATGCCATGACCGCGCCGTCCTGGTCAAACACCAAGCCGATTCTGGTTGCCGTCGCCTCGGGTGAAAAGCGCGACCGTTTGTCGGCCGAATTCAAGAACCACTGGAAGGCCGTGCAGAACGCTCGTTCGGGCGGTCTGTGGCCGAAGCTTCGCCTGCTGATCACCCGTTATGGCCTGCCGAGCAGCAACCGTTTCATCGCGAAACCATATGTGCCAGAGTTGCTGCCACGCGCTCAGCGAGTTGGCAAAGAGATGCTCGGGTCGATGGGCATCGCTCGTGGCGATCTCGCTGCACGAAACGCCAGCTGGGCTCGCAACTATGACTTCTTTGGGGCGCCAACCGAGCTGTTCATCTTCGCCCACAAGTCGCTCGGCGTCTTCGCCGCCAATGACGCCGGGCTGTTTGTGCAGAACCTAATGCTGTCGGCTCACGCTCGCGGCCTCGGCACCTGCGCCCAGGGTGCGCTTTCAACCTGGGAGAACGTGGTGCGCGGCGAATTCGAGATTCCGGCCGACTATGGCTTCTTGTATGGCATCGCGATTGGTTATCCAAGCGACGCCGCCATCAACGACTTCGGTGCCCACCGTCTCGACATCGAAGAAATTGTGATTCGCTAATCGGACTAAAACCGACATAGAAAAGGGCCCACCTCGATTGAGGTAGGCCCTTTTCTATTAGCTAGCGGCTACTTCTTACCCCAGGTCACGCTGATCTCGACTCGACGTGAGATCCACTTATTCTCTGGAGAGATTCCGGCTGCGGTGATCGAGTAAGGACCCTTCAGGCCGGCCTTCTTGAGGTAGTTTGCGACGTTGACCGCACGAGCCTTTGACAGCTTGAGGTCATAGCTCTTGTCTGCGGTCTCCTTCACACGACCGATGATGTTGATTGAAACCGCGGCGCCACGAGACTTCGCGATGGTCATCAACTTCTTCAGTGCGGTGATGGTTGCTGGCAATAGGTCGGCCTTGTCACCCTTGAAGTAAACAACTTCCTTCACGGTTAGCGGCTTGACCTCAACAACTGGTGGTGGGGTCGGCTCAACCGGTGGGGTTGGGGTGACCGGGGTGGTTACCGGGGTGCTTCCACCAACGCTCGCCGAACGCACGCGATAGTTCGCAAGCATGGTGATGTTGGTTGCCGGCATGGTTAGTGCTGCACCCGGGGTGTAGCTGACACCCTGGGTGACCTCGGTCCAACCGGTGAACTCATAGCCGTTCAAGGTTGGCGCCTGAGTTGCCACTGCAACGCTCTGGCCGGCTGCCGCAAGCTGAGCCGCAGGCTCGCCGCTTCCACCGTTGGCGTTGTATTCAACGACGTAGTAGACGCCTAGCCACTGCGCATACAAGGTCACGTCTGAGTCAGGCATGGTGAAGTCTGACTCGGCCGCATAGGCGGTTCCGCTGCCATCAGCCGCGGTGTTCCAACCGATGAAGCTAGCGTTGGTCTTGCCGAAGGTGTTAGCTGGCGCCAACTGAGTGGTGGTGTTGAAGTTCTGCGTGACATCTGCAGGGGCCGGCATGCCTGGGTTGGCTGCTCCTCCGTTTAGGTCATAGTGCAGGGTGATGTTCTTCGGGGTCCACTGGGCATAAAGAGTAAGTGCGGTGCCCGGCATCGTGAACATGCTGCCGTTGGCCTGCGCGGTTCCGCTGCCGTTGGCCGCGGTGTTCCAACCGGTGAAGTTATAGCCGGCACGGGTCGGGGTCACCGAGGTAACGGTCACGGTGCTGCTGGTTGCCGCGGTTGCAGCCGCAGGTGCGCCGGTTCCACCGTTTGCGTTGTAAAGCAGGTCAAGGATGTTTGGCACCCAAACCGCATACAAGGTCACATTGGCAGCCGGCATGGTTAGTGAACCGCCGCTTAGGTAGTTGATTCCGGTGCCGTCTGCGCGGGTGTTCCAACCGTTGAATTGGTAACCGGTCTGGCTAGGAACGGTCGAGCTCAGGGTCACCGAAGCGCCGGCGTTTAGCGGAGTCTGTGCCGAAGGGGCACCGGTTCCGCCGTTGGCGCTGTAGTTAACCGCATAGTCGATCGGGGTCCACTGCGCATACAGGGTCACGTTGCTAGCCGGAACGGTTAGCGATGAGCCACCTGCATAGGCTGTGCCGTTGCCGGCTGCCTGGGTGTTCCAGCCCGAGAAGTTGAAACCGGTTCGGGTTGGGGTCGCGTTAGAAACGGTCACCGAGTTGCCATAGCGGGCAGGCTGTGGAGCAACCGAGCCACTGCCACCATTCATGTTGTAGTAAACGGTGTAGGCGTTGAGTGACCAGATTGCATAGAGGGTCACGTTGGCGGCTGGCATGGTGAAGGTGCCCGAGCTTGGACGCGGGGTTCCGGTGCCATCTGCCGAGGTGTTCCACGAGATGAAGGTGTAACCAGGGCGGTTCGGGATTCCCGAGGTCGTGGTCACGGTCGAGTTGTAGGCCTGAGCGCTCGCGTTAGGAACGCCGGTTCCGCCGTTGCCGTCATAGATCAGCTGGTATGAAACGGCAACCCACTGTGCACAAAGCTCAACTGAGCTAGCACCCATGGTGAAGACGTTCCCGGCCGAGTATGGGGTTCCGGTGCCGTCGCAGCGAGTGTTCCAACCGGTGAAGGTATAGCCGGTGTAGGCCGGAACAGTGCTTGAAACGGTGACCGATGCGCCGAAGTTGAAGTTCGCTCCGGCAGGTGCACCCGAACCGCCATTGGCGTTATAGGTGACTCCACCCGAGTTCAACAACCACTGGGCATAAAGGGTCAGGTTGTTGCCTGGCATGGTCAATGGGTCTGACGCTGCATAGTTAGTTCCGCTGCCGTCAGCAACGGTGTTCCAACCATTGAAGGTGTATCCGGTGCGGGTAGGCAGGGTTGCCGAAAGTGGCGCTGAGGTTGCGAAGACGCGGTTCTCAAAAGCCGGTGCACCTGAACCGCCATTGGCGATGTAGGTCAAACGGTATGAGTTCGCGGTCCACTGCGCATACAGGGTCACATTCGAGGTCAGCATGACCAGGCTGTTTCCGCCGGCATAGTTGGTTCCGCTGCCGTTAGCCGCGGTGTTCCAACCTAGGAACACGTATCCGGTCTTGGTTGGCACGGTCGACGAAACGGTCGCGGTCTGCTGGTAGCCGTATGCGGTTGCATCGGTCGGTGCAGCGGAACCACCGTTGGTGTCATAGGTGAGGCTGTGAGTGATCGCAGTCCACTGAGCCACGAGGGTCACGTGACCTGCAGGAACCACAAACGAACCGTTTACACCGGTGCGGAATGGGCCGGTTGCCGGGCTGTTGCCAGCTGCCGCCCATCCGGTGAAGGTGTAGCCGACGCGGGTTGGCTCGGTTGGGCTGATCGTGTAGGTCGAGGTCGCAGCAGCCGAGGCAGCACCCGGAGCACCGGTTCCACCGTTGGCGTCATAGCGAATCTCGATGTTCGAAAGAACCCAAACCGCATACAGGGTGACGTCTGAGGCAGGCATGTTGAATGCTACGCCTGGTGCGTAGTTGGTGGTTCCACTAGGAGTGGTTGACCAACCGACTAGGTCGTAGTTCGCGCGGCTGAAGTTTGAAGCCGCAACCGAGTATGAGGTGACCGACGACAGGTATTGATAGTTAGTAACGTCGGCAACTGTGGTTGGGGTTCCATAGTTGCTGTTGTAGGTCACGTGATAGTTGTTGGCTGCACACACTGCATAGAGGGTGGTGTTTCCTGCAGGCATTGTGTAAGAGGCGCCACCCGCGTAGCCAGTTCCAAGACCGTTAGCTTGGGTGTTCCAACCCGAGCAGGTGTAGCCGGTGCGAGTCGGGTAGTTGGTCGAAAGGGTGACCGACTGCCCGGCGTAGGCCGAGGTTGCCCCAGGGCCACCGGTTGCACCGTTGGCGTTGTAGTTCAAGGTATACAAGGTTGCTGGAACCCACTGTGCATAAACCGTGACCGAAGCCGAGGTGTAGGTGTAGGTCGAACCGGCCGCGTATGCGGTGCCTGAACCGTTCTGAGCGGTGTTCCAACCGGCGAAGGTGAACCCGCTGAGGGTTGGCACGGTCGAGGTGACCGCAACGGTTGAACCCTGGCTGCCAGTCGGGTTAGTGATTGATGGCGAAGCCGAACCACCGTTTAGGTTGTAGACCAGACCTCCGGTTGAGGCTGCCCAGACTGCATAGAGAGTGGTTGCGGTTGCCGGCATGGTGTAGCTCGCACCGGCGTTGTAGTTGGTGCCCGGGGTCAGCGGCAGCGAAGGCGCAGCAAGGGTGTTCCAACGCACGAAGGTGTAACCGGTGCGAGTCGGGGTGACCGAGCTTAGGTTTGCGATCGAGCCGGCGTTTCGAACCTCAGAGCTAGGGGCTCCGGTTCCACCGTTGGCGTCATAGGTGAGGGTCACACCGGTCGGGGTCCACAGTGCATAAAGTGTGGTTCCACCGTTTGGCATCATGATGCTTGAACCGGCCGAATAGCTGGTTCCCTGGCCATTAGCGGCGGTGTTCCAGCCGGCGAAGGTGTAGCCGGTGCGAACCAGGGTGCCCGAGTTTGCACTGACCGCAAAGTTGCGGCCAGTCACACCGGTCTGGTTAGCAGGAACGGTTCCACCGGTCGAGCCGTTGCCGTCATAGGTGATGTTGTAGGTGGTTGAACCACCCTGGGTTGACGGAGTCGCGGTGCCCCAAGGCAGCGCCTTGAAGGCCACGCCATAGTAGTTCGGGGTTCCGGCAGCATTCTTACCGAACTTAATGGTGAAGGTGTCGATGCTGCCATAGTTCACGACCACCTGGTCTTGAACCAGGTTGGTCTCGTTGGCCGATGGGCCCTGGAAGCGCAGGCTAGCTGGGTATGAGCTTGGAACCTGGTGAGTGGTGTTGCAGCTGGTTCCGGCCGGGCACTCGTATAGGTGAGTGTCAGAGGCCAGGGTGTAGCTGTCGAAGTTTGAAAGTTCGTTCCACTGCAGATAGTCGATGTCAATTGCAGTCACACCGGCGTTCTTAAGAATCACCTTGGTGCCAGATTCGACGTTGCCAGAAATCGAGTATGTGCCACACACATAGAAGTCGAACTTGAACTCGGTGTAACCATTCGCGGCCGAAATGTTGGCGTCAACCTCGAAGTTCGAAGGTGTTCCACCAGCGTGGGTTCCGGTGTCATAGGCGGTGATGGTTGCGTTAGAGATGGTCTTGGTGGTGACCACGCTGTCGACACAGATGCCGTTGCGGGTGGTCACGTTCTGATAGAGAACCTTGTCGTTAACTGCGGTTCCGGTGCCCACCTTGTTCACGTGGTTGGCGTAGTCGAAGTTAAGCTCGGTCCAGTTCACATCAACGATTTGGTTGGTCGAAACGGTGATCGGAAGAACTCGGCTAGCCGAAGCATAGGTCTGATTGTCGCCAGCCATGCCGCCATACTCGACAACATAACCGAGGTTCTGAGAACCGTCGCTCGCCTGAAGGTCGTTCCACTTTCCGGTTCCACCAGAAAGCAGCTGAAGGGCCGATTCTCCTGAAGTGCCGGTTCCGTTAGGCTCACCGGTGTTCCAGTTGATGAAGGCTCCGTTTACGGCACCAGTGCCCTGAACGAAGAAGTTAGTGTCCTTTTCAGGACCATCGGTCCAATACCAGGCGTTAGTTCCAGTGTTGTGTGCGTTGGTTTGGTCACGACGTGCACCCAACCAAACGGCGGCTGAACCGACTCGGCTGGTGACGAAGTCGTTTTCACCTGAGCTGGTCACGGTAGCTAGATAACCGCGCATGCCGTTGAAGGTGTAGGTGAGCGGGTTGTTGGCGACGTCTGCCTCGGCCGCAGCCCAGGTAACCACGTTGTTGACGTACTGGTAGTAGTGGCCGTTAGCGGCATAGAAAGCAGGTGATGCGCCACCTCCACTGGCGCCAGCGTACGAGCTGGTCAGGGTGATGTTGGCGCTGCCGGCGCTGCCACCGGCGATGTATTTCAGACCCGAAAGCGCGGTGTTGGCGTCGGCCTGGGTCGACTGCCAGCCGATGCTCGAGTGAGCGGCGGTGTCTAGGGTGTAGCCCTGAATCGCCGAAAGGCCGGTGGTCGCAGCAAGCTGAACGTTGCCCGAGTCGACGCTGACCACGACGCGCACGAGGTCGGTTGAAGGGTAACCGGTCACCTGCAGGTCATTCGATGCGTCGAGCGTGTTGTTCAGAACAGTGGTCGAGTTGACCACCACTGCAACAGCTGAGCTCGGGTTGGTTCCGAGCGACGGGGCCGCGCTAGCCGGCGAGACGCCCATGATCGGTGAGATAACGCCTGCGATTGCAATGGCAAAGGCGGTGATTAGTCCAAGTGACTTTTTTGCTGAGAAAACGCGCATGATGATGAAATCCCCTTCATTTCGGATCACTTCAACTGTGCCTTAGAGATTTTTACAATCTGCCGATTTCAGGGGTTTACCCCGCCTTGCCAAAACCGCGATATTTAGCGGCGAACCCACTCGCGCGACACCGCGAAACGCTCGATGATCTCTGGGATTGGGTCGATGCCGATGCCCGGGCCGGTTGGCACCGAGATATGGCCGTCGACCAGCACGAAAGGCTCGGTCAGGTCGGTTTCAAAATAGCGACTCGAGGCCGAGGTGTCACCCGGCAGGGTGAAGCCAGGCATGGCCGCGAGGGCTAGGTTTGCCGCGCGACCGATGCCGGTCTCGAGCATGCCACCACACCAAACCGGGATGCCAGCGGCAACCGAAACGTCGTGAATCTTTTTTGACTCGATATAGCCGCCAACTCGCGAAGGCTTGATGTTGATGATCTCGGCTGCACCGAGTTCGATCGCGTCGCGGGCGATGTCGGCCGAGATGATGCTCTCATCCAAGCAAACCGGGGTTTCGATATAGTCGGCCAACTTGGCGTGACCGAGCACGTCTTCTTCGTTGATCGGCTGCTCGATTAGCAGCAGGTTGAACTCATCCAGGCGCTTCAAAAGGTCAAAGTCATCGCGGGTGTATGCGGTGTTTGCGTCGACCTGAAGCAGCAGGTCATCGCCGAACTTTTCGCGAACCATCTTGACCGGCTCATAATCCCACCCCGGCTCAATCTTGAGCTTGATGCGCACATAACCCTCGGCCAGATAGCCGGCGACAAAGCGCTCAAGCTCATCCATGCTGTTCATGATGCCGACCGAGACGCCCGATGGCACCCGAGTCTTGGTCGAGCCCAAATAGGTGGCCAAGGATGTGTTTGCCGCGCGCAACTGTGCGTCGAGAATCGAGGTTTCGAGGGCGGCCTTGGCCATTCGGTGACCCTTGGCCCAGTGCAGGGTCGGGGCGATCGCCTCGGCGGTCAGATCGTTGCCGAGTTTGAATAGGTCTGGCAGCAAGAACTGCTTCATCACGGCCATCGCACCGGTGTGATATTCGCTCGAATAGTCTGGGCGGTCGTTGGCGCCGCACTCGGCCCAACCCTCGCCCACATCGGTGATCGCGTGCGCCCAAACCACCTCGTGCACGTTGACCGAGCTGAATGAGGTGCGGAACGCCGACTTCAACGGAACATTCAGACGGATTAGCTCGACGGCTTCAAGTTTCATTATTCGGCTTTCTCTAGAACGAGCGATTGGCGGTTGAAAATTCCGGTGACCCGATAGCCTTCGGCGAGCGCCGGCTCGAGCACCTCGCGCACTCGGGCACGCCATTCGCGCGCCTCGGCAAGGTTGGTTTTGCGCAGACCTTCGATGTCTGCCGGCAGTTCGACCAAGATTGCCTCGACCTCATTGGCTCGGTCAGAGACCGGCTCATCGCGCAGCGACCAATAGGTGAAGAGGCGGTCTGATTCGTCGCCGGCGTTGATTGCATCGGTCATGGTGCCATAGAAATTTGGCAGATATTCGACGCCGAGAGCACCGAGCTTTTCGAAATTGAAGACGGCATTGCGTCGAACCAGCGGGTCGAAGGTCCAGGTGATTGCGTCGAGATCGTTCTCGAGGGCCCACTGGCGCTGGTGAAGTTTGATGGCATGGCCGACCCCCGGCACGGTGGCCGCGGTGACATGCGAGTGAAGAATTCGTTGGCCCGGGAACGCGTCGTGTGCACCTTGAAATCCGAAGGATGCGCCGACTATCTGGCCATCCAATTTCGCGACTGCCGAATAGCCGCCAACGTGCTGCGCGGCAAGCGCGAGGTCGAAGGGCACGACCTCTGGGCCATCGGCCCATACCTGCATGAAAAAAGCGCTCATCGACTCGGTGTCGGCAATTGTCGAGACCAGTTGGATTTGCGCCTGTGTCATGGGGTCTTTCAAAAGAAAGGGTGGGCCCGCGGCTTTGACCGTTGACCCACCCCCTTGCTTTTTGTGATTAGTTCTTGGTGCCGTTGATGGTTGCGGTGGTCACGCCGAAGGTTGACAGGTTCCACTTAGCAAGGATCTTGCCGTAGGTGCCATCTGCGATAAGTGACTGAACTGCAGCCTGAAGAGCGGCGGTTAGCTTGGTGTTTGCCTTGAGCACACCGATGCCGGTGTAAACAGCCTGGTAACCGTTTGGGTTAGCAGCGTCGGTGATTAGGTCGAAATACTGACCCTTGCCAGCGGTCTGAGCTGCATAGGCTGCGATCGGTGCATCCATAACGTCAGCGACACCCTTGCCAGCGCGAAGAGCGTTTAGCGCCTCTGGGTCTGATGGATACTCGTTGATGATGACGGCCTTCTTGCCGGCAGAAACACACTGTGGGGTTAGCGCCTTAAGCATGTCGCCCTGAACGGTTGCCTTCTGGATGGTGACTGGCTGACCACATAGGTCGGTCAGGGTCTTGATGCCCTGCGGGTTTCCCTTGGCAACGACGATTGAGAAGCCGCCCTTGAAATAGTCAACATAGTCAAGGGTCTTCTGGCGCTCAACGGTGTCGTTCATGCCCGACATGATGATGTCGTGGTTGCCTGCCTGAAGCGAAGGAATGATGCTATCCCAGGCCTGCTTGTTGAAGCTCACGGTGACGCCAAGCTTCTGGCCGATTGCCTGTGACAGGTCATAGTCGAAACCGGTTGGCTTGTTTGAAGCGTCGAACATTTCCATTGGCGCATAAGGAATGTCGCTGGCAACGTTGATGCCTGCGGTCATGTATTTGGCCGGAAGAAGCGCTGCGGCTGCCTTGTCAACCGAAACGGTTGGGATGGCTGCAGGTGAGGTTGCCGAAGCGGTTGGGGTTGCGGTGGTGGTTGACGAGCAACCGGCTACCAATAGAACTGCTGCGGTTGCCATTGCGGCAGCGGCAGCGAACTTCATCTTTGACATTGATTCTCCAATTTGGTGGTTTTTCTTAGGTTACAACTCTTGGGTGTTAAGCGCCGCTAGAGCACGCTGTTGATAAATGCCTTGGTGCGATCATGCTGCGGGTTATCGAGCACCTCGGCCGGCGAACCAGCCTCGACCACCAAACCTTGATCCATGAAAACTACGGTGTCGGCCACTTCGCGAGCGAAGCCCATTTCGTGGGTGACCACGATCATGGTCATGCCATCCTTGGCGAGGTCACGCATAACGTTGAGCACCTCACCGACCAGCTCTGGGTCGAGAGCAGAGGTTGGCTCATCGAACAACATCAGCTTTGGCTCCATGGCCAGGGCACGGGCGATTGCAACGCGCTGCTGCTGGCCGCCAGAAAGCTGGGATGGATAGTGGTCGAACTTATCGCCCAGACCGACTCGCTCAAGCAAGGCCATGCCACGCTGCTTGGCGGCATTTGGGTTCTCTTTGTTCACACCGATCGGCGCCTCGATCACGTTCTCGAGAGCGGTCAGGTGTGGAAACAGGTTGAAGCGCTGAAAGACCATGCCGATGTGACGACGCTGAGCGGCGATCGCGGCCGGCTTCATCTCGTGCAGCACATCGCCAGCCTGGCGATAACCCATTAGGTCGCCGTCGACATAGATTCGACCGCCGTTGATGGTCTCGAGGTGGTTGATGCAACGAAGGAAGGTCGACTTGCCCGAACCCGATGGGCCAAGCAGCACGAGCACCTGGCCCTGCTCGACCGAAAGGGTGATGCCCTTGAGCACCTCGTTAGAACCGAATGATTTGCGAACGCTGCGAGCGTCGACCATTAGCTGGCTCATGCTGACACCTTCTTCTTGCCGAAGCCGAACATGCGGTTGCGCGCGGTGGTCACGTTGAAGCCGCGACCATACTTCTTTTCGAGCTGGCGCTGCGGAATCGAAAGAATCGTGGTCATCACCAGATACCAGAAGCCAGCAACCACGAGCAGCTCGACCTGCGCTAGGTTCTGAGCCGAAATCATGGTGGCCTGGGTGTAGAGCTCGAGCACCGCAACGACCTCGAGAAGCGCGGTGTTCTTGAGCATTGAAATGAACTCGTTGCCCATCGGCGGAATGATCACACGCATTGCCTGAGGCAGGATGATTCGACGAAGGGTGTAGCCGCCGCGCATGCCGAGCGATGAGGCCGCCTCCATCTGACCGCCATCCACCGATAAGATTCCGGCGCGAACGATTTCAGCGGAATAGGCCGCTTCGTTCAGGGCGAGAGCGATGATTCCGGCGGCTAGAGATGGCACCAAGGCGCTGGTCTGGCCGTGAATGAAGACGATGTTGGTGAACGGAATGCCCAGGGTCAGGGTCGGATAGATGATGCCCAGATAGCCCCAAAACACGATCTGCAAAAGCAGCGGGGTGCCGCGGAAGAAACCGATGAAGCCACTGGCAACCAACTTGAGCAGCGGGTTCGGTGACAACTTCATGACCGCCAACAGAACCGCGAGGATGGTCGCGATCAGCATCGAGATCACCGTGATGACCACGGTCAGAACCGCACCGCTGAGAATCTGTGGGTTGAACAGGTATTGCACGATGGTGCCGTGGTCAATCGAAGGCGATGACCAGAGCGAATAAATAAATAGCGCCAGCACGCCAACCACAAGCACGCCGGAAATCCAGCGCCAAGGGTGACGGAGTGGTTTTGCGACTACGTCGTCTTCGTTCATAAGGGAAAGCCTAGTGTTATTCGGCCGCGGCCAACTGCCCGCAGGCGCCATCGATTTCTTTGCCTCGGGTGTCTCGCAGGGTGGTCGGAATTCCGGCCTTCTCGAGACGATAGATAAATTCGCGAGTCACATCGCTGGTCGAGGCAGTCCAGATTGAACCCGGGGTTGGGTTAAGCGGAATCGGGTTCACGTGAACCCAGCCCTTGCCGCGTTCGTTCAGCTTCTGAGCCAACAGATCGGCGCGCCAGGCGTGGTCGTTCATGTCTTTGATCAACGCATACTCGATCGAAACGCGACGACCGGTGGCATCGAAATAGGCGCGTGCGGCATCGAGCACCTCATCGACCTTCCACTTCGAATTCACCGGGATGAGTTCATCGCGCAAACCGTCATCCGGGGCGTGCAGCGAAAGGGCGAAGGTGACCGGAACCTTTTCGGCGGTCAGCTTTTCAATGCCCGGCAGCAGACCGACGGTTGAGACGGTGATGTTTCGGGCCGACATTCCTAGGCCCTCTGGCTGTGGCGCGATCATTGTGCGCACGGCTTTCATGACTCGGCTGTAGTTGGCGAGTGGTTCACCCATTCCCATGAAGACGATGTTGGTGACGCGGTCTGGTGAGTCGGCGAGCTTGGCCTTTGAACCACCAAGTTCACCGGCGGCAATGACCTGGTTGGCGCGAACGATCTGGTCGACGATTTCGCCGGCAGACATGTTTCGCGTCAGACCCGCCTGGCCGGTGGCACAGAACGGGCAGTTCATTCCACAACCGGCTTGGCTCGAAATGCAGAGCGTGATTCGGCCGGTGTAGCGCATGAGCACCGATTCGACCAAGGCGCCATCGTGAAGCTTCCAAAGGAACTTGATGGTGTCGCCGTTGTCGGTCTGCAGACGCTTGACCGGGGTGAGTAGGTCGGGCAGCAGGGCCTTGACCAGGTCTTCGCGACCGGCGGCCGGCAGGTCGGTCATGTCGGCCGGGTCACTCGTGTAGTGAGAGTAATAGTGCGCTGCGATCTGCTTGGCGCGGAAGGCCGGAACCCCTAGTTCCTTCATCTTTTCTGCGCGCTCTTCAGGGGTCAGATCGACCAGGTGAACCGGCGGCTTGCCACGCTTAACCTCAGCGAATTGAAGCAGTGGCTTGCCGGTTTTTTCGTCAAGTTTTTGCTTCCAGCCCTCGGTCGCTGGTCTGACCTGTGGTCGCTGCGACATGGGGCTCTCCTAAAGATTTGATAACAGTCAATATTAGAGGGCATATCTCGATGTAAACGCTTACAGTTTTCGACTAAAGTTGATCGAAATAGAAAGTTGCGTCAGCAAACTATTGTTTGCTGCGCGTTTCAAGGAGGAACTTATGTCTGGTGCGAGCATCCTGGTTTATGCGGAGCGCGTCGGTGGCAACCTTAGCCACATCGAAAAGCTTCTGAAGGGTCCGTTAGCCGACTTCAACGGCATTCACGTGCTGCCGTTCTTCCACCCATACGACGGCGACGACGCCGGCTTCGACCCGATCGACCACAAGATCGTCGACCCACGCCTCGGTGACTGGTCAGACTTCAAGCGCATCTCAGACACCCACGAGCTAACCGCCGACCTCATCGTGAACCACGCTTCGGCGCTGTCACCAGAGTTCATCGACTGGCAAGAAAAGGGCGACGCATCAGACTTCGCCGGCCTGTTTCTGACCTTCGACACCGTGTTCCCTAACGGCGGCACCGAAGAGGGCATCACCTCTTTCTATCGCCCTCGCCCTGGCATGCCATTCACCGCATACGAGGTCGCCGGCAAGCGCCGTTTGGTCTGGACCACCTTCATGCCTTCACAGGTTGACATCGACATCAAGCACGAAAAGGGCCAGGCCTATCTGCGCTCTGTGCTCGATGCTCTGAAGTCTGGTGGCGTCAAGGTGGTTCGCCTCGATGCCGTTGGCTATGCGGTCAAGACCCCGGGCACCGACTCGTTCATGACCAAGGAGACCCTCGAATTCGTCGAGGAGATCGCCGCGCTGATTCGCTCATATGACATGCGCGTCTTGGTCGAGGTTCACGCTCACTACACCCAGCAGCTTGAAATCGCTCCGCTGGTTGACCTGATCTATGACTTCCAGACCGCACCGCTGCTGTTGCACTCGTTCTTCACCGGCACCGTCGACCGCCTCGACGACTGGTTCAAGATTCGCCCAAACAACTGCCTCAACGTGCTCGACACCCACGACGGCTATGGCGTGATCGACGGTGGCCCAATCAACGGTCGCCCAGGTCTGATCACCCAGGATGAAATGGCCTACATCTTCAAGAAGGCCGAAGAGAACACCAACGGTCACAGCGCAATCGCGTCAGTGGTTCCGCAGTGGTTCACCCTGCCTCACCAGATCAACGCGACCCTGCCAAACATCGTCGCCGACGACACCGCATACGTGATCATGCGCGCGGTTCAGTTCTTCTTGCCTGGCGAACCGCAGATCTATTACGTCGGTTTGTTCAATGGCATGGATGACGTTGAGCTGTTCAACAAGACCGGCCAGGGCCGCGATGTGAACCGCCACAACTACACCCCTGAAGAAATCGAAGTTGCCCTGCAGCAGCCGGTGACGCAAGCGATTCTCGGTTTGGCACGTTTGCGCAAGCTGCCGGTTTTCGAGGGTGCCTACACCTGGTCGGTCACCGGCGGAGACAGCCTTCGCATCGAGTGGGTTAACGGTTCAGACTCGCTGATTCTCGACTTCAGCACCAAGGTTGGCGCAGCTTCGTTCAACATCTCGGTGACCGACGCGGCTGGCTCACGCAGCTATAACTCGGTTGCAGAGTTGGGTTCTGCGCGCTAAACCTCAACGCCTCTGGCGGTGAGCGCTTCGGCAAACTCATCGGCATATTTGAGTGAAGCAACAAGCAAGGGAATTGTCATTCTGACAGGGGTTGGTTTCACGCCTCGGGCAGTTTGAGCCTCTTTGGTCTGATTCAGAAACTTCAAGATCATCGGGATGGCGTTCATCGTCAGCACGAACGCCAAGGATACGGTTTCGGGTTTGAGACCCAGTCGAACCAGCGGTCTGAAGAACTTCGAGCCCAGCGCAACCTCGATTGACTCCATCAACGCCCGGGTTTTCGTGGTGAGCGAAAAGAGCGCGGCCAGCAACATCGCGTCGGTGAGCCGCAAGGTTGCGCTAAGCACATTGGCCCAGGGCGTGCCGAAGATCAGCTGCGGAATCGTGACCAGAATGATCAGAAACTTCAGGTTCCAGAGCTGCCCCAGAAACCTGCCTAGCCCCGAGAACGCCAAGGCATAGAGTGCCGCGGTCAAGGCGAGGGCAAGAGTTGGAATCCAAGGCTTGAGGCTCGCGGGAGCAAATGGCAAATCAACCGAAATGGCGGCGATCAGCAGGATGAGCGCGAGCAACTTGAACCCCGGGGTTGCGCGGTGAATCAGCGAATCGCTCTGCTGCACGGCTAGGCCTTCGAGTTTTCGGCCAGGTAATCGGCGATAACAGCAGAGGGCTCGCCAATTTGCACGAGCCTGGAATCGGCAAAGCGAAGGATGACATCGCAACCGGCGGCAAGTTCGAGGTCGTGCGTGACCAGCACGATTTGCTGAGGGATTTCGTGCAGCAGCACGCGCGCGATTCGCCTTGCGTTGACCAGGTCGAGCAGCGCAGTCGGTTCGTCGGCCACAATCAGTTTTGGCTCGGTGACCAAAATGGCGCAGATGGCAAGCAGTTGTTTCTGACCGCTCGATAGCGAGTGTGCCGCCTGATCGGCTAGGTGCTCAATTGCAAAACCACCCAGGATGGCTCGTGCCTTCTGATCAATCTCGGCCTTGGTCAACCCAGAACCGCGAAGAGAAAACGCCACGTCTTCTAAAACCGTTGGCATGACAATCTGAACATCCGGGTTGCTGAAGATGAAGCCGGTTTGCTTGCGCGCGGCTTTGGCTTCTTTGGCTGGGTCGACCTCGCCGACCCGAACCTGGCCCGAAGTTGGCGCGACCAGCCCATTGAGCAGGCGGGCAAAGGTTGATTTGCCCGACCCGTTTAGGCCGATCACTCCGATGCGTTTTTGATCGAGCTTTAGGGTCACCTCAGAAAGCGCGGTTGTGCCCTCGAAGGCAACCGAGACTCGGTCAAACTCGATCAGCATTATTAGTTCTTGAAGGCCTTTGGATAGGCGCGGTATAGGCCGAACGCGATGATCGCGGTCAGTGCAACCTTGATGAAGTCGCCGGTCAAGAATGGGGTGACATAGCCGGTTGCGGTTAGCAGGTCTACCTTCAGGCTTGCAGCCATCACCGGGATTCCGATTGCATAGACAACCGCGATTCCACCAATAATTGAGCCGAGCACGGTGCGCAAAACGCTGAACTTGCCCTTGTTGGCACGAGCGATCAGGCCGGTGACGAATGCGCCTGGGATGAATCCGAGCAGGAACCCGGCGCTTGGCCCGGCGAGCGCCGAGAGGCCAGAGCTGTGCTCGGCAAAGATCGGCAGACCAACGAGACCGAGAACCACATAGAGGGTTACGGCAAGGGCTCCGCGGTAGCCACCAAGAACTACACCGGCGAGCATTACACCCAGGGTCTGCAGGGTGATTGGAACTCCGGTGCCGAGCGGAATTGCGCCAGGGAAGGTGAGGGCCGCGATGATGGCGGCAAAGATTGCGATGCGCGAAAGGTCGCGAAGGGTGATCTTGGTGTTGGTTGCCATGATTGAGACTCCTGAAACTCGGGTTTTCATCGACCGTTTCGCCGATTCACTGAACACTGTTCATGATGTTAGTAGACTGAGTGCGAAATGAGCAAACCTGGCGCCTACACGAGAACAGATGTGGTCGAAACCGCACTGCGGATTCTCGACGAATTTGGCCTCGCCGATCTTTCGATGCGTCGCCTAGCCGGGGCACTCGACGTTCAGCCGAGCGCCCTCTATTGGCACGTGCCCAACAAGCAGACCCTGCTCGGCCTGGTCTCAGATCAGATCATCGACCGAGCCGCCGAGGTTAACCGTGAAGATTTCATGGTCGATGGCGCTCTCGACTGGAAGGCACTCACCCTCGCAGAGGCTGGCGCGATTCGCAACGCCCTGCTCGCATTCAGGGATGGCGCCGAGGTGGTCAGCAGCACCCTCGCTCTTGGTTTGGGTGCCGGTCAGGCCTTGGCGCGCATCCGTGCCGGCATCGATTTGGTCTGCGCTGATGAAAACCTTGCCCGCGTGGCGGCCAAGTCGATTCTGTTTCTGACTCTCGGTCAGGTTTGGCACGAGCAACAGCGAATGCAGGCAGACAGCCTCGGAGTGGTTGCACCGGCGGTTGAGGCCAAGCCCGAGGATGCCGGCGCAAAGCTCGATGGTTCGGATGGCTTCGGCATCCAGCTCATCCTTGATGGCTTAGAAAAGAAGTTAACCTTGAAGCATGGATCTCGATGAACTGCTCAGGGTCGCGCTAGACGCCGCCAACACCGGTGCCGCCGAACTCAAGAAGCGTTATCGGGGGCCACTTGAGATTAGCTCGAAGACCTCGCCCGAAGATCACGTGACCGATGCCGATTATGCGTCGGAGAACCTGGTGCGAGCGCTGATTCACGAGCGACGCCCCGATGACAGCATCACCGGCGAAGAGTTTGAGGGGCTCGAGAGCGCGACCGCAAGGGTGCGTTGGAGCATCGACCCGCTCGATGGCACGGTGAACTTCACCCGAGGATTCCCAAACTTCTGCACCTCGGTTGGTGCAGCCGATGTTGAAACCGGGCAGTGGCTGGTGGGCGCGGTGGTTGCCCCGATTCTCGACCTCACCTATTACGCCAAGCGCGGGCAGGGTTCTTTTGTCATTCGCAACGGCCAGCACACCCGCCTGACTGGCCCGCCGGCAGATCGTGAAACCAAGATTTTGGCAACCGGGTTTTCATACTCCGCCGAGAAGCGCATCGCCCAATTTGAAGACATCGCGCGAATGATGCCCGACTTCGTCGACCTTCGTCGAATGGGTGCGGCAGCGCTAGACATGTGTGCCGTGGCCGAGGGTGCAATCGATGCCTATTATGAGCGCGACATCAAGGAATATGACTGGGCTGCGGCCGCACTGATTGCCGAAGAGGCCGGGCTAACCGTGCAACGCCCCGAGTTTGTCGGCGACCTCTGCCACGTGCGTCTCGTCTAAGGCTTGTGCGAAACGAGAACTACGCTCGGATTCTTCGCGATCGAATTTGGCGGGGCGATTGCGGTGTGAAAGGTCACCTTGCTGATTAACCCGGCTGCTCTCAACTGGCCCTTCAAAGCCTTGACTTCTTGGTCGAACAGATTCTGAAGCTCTACCTTTGACAGCTTGGATAGGTTCACCGCCAGGCGAACATTGAGCACGAAACCACCATGGTCTTGAGCAAGCATCTTTCTCAGCGTTGAAAGTTGACCCGGGTTGAGCAACTTTGGGCCCAGGGTGTTGTTCGACTCAGACATCTGCCAGAGGTTGATGCTCAGCGGGATGAATATCTTCGAGCCGCTCAAAACCGTTGGCGCACTCTTTGCCGACGCGGTCAACGAGCGAACCGTGACCTCGAGATGTTGGCCGGGAGTCAGACCGCTCAGGCTGCAGCTAAGGCCTTTGGTCTGGCAGGTTTGCCCGGTTGACGCAGTCACCTCATAGCCGATGATCGGTGCACCGGCATTTTCGACCGGTGCCGACCAGCTAACCTCGGCCCCCTTCCAGATCGGAGTCACGGACACAGCCGTTGGAGCCCCCGGTGGCGCGACTGAAGGAGTTGGCGTTGCGCTTGGGCTTGGGCTTCCAGTTGAGCCGTCCGTTGGGCTCGATCCATTCGAACCGGCCGGGTCTGAACTAGGCGGTGGAATGACGTATGAGATGGCCACTCGACCGTTGGCATTCAGCCCATCTGCAAATGAATACGCAACGAAGCCAGCGTTTAGCCCAGCGAGACCAGCAGTCGAATTTTGACCCGGTGAAGCAGCGGTGGCGCAATAGTCAAGTTGACCGCAATAGACGTTCAAATCGAAGAAGCCAGTGGCTCCTCCGATGGCACCGCCGCCACCTCCGGCAAGTGCACCACCGACAACTGGATCAAACGGAAAATCTGGAAAAATCAAGCGGTACATTGACGAACCTGATTGGCCGCTCGTTAGTGCCGCGTCAGCCCGTGAAGCCGCCGCGCTTAGCCCAATTTTGCCGACCATTTGCGAGCTTGAACCGGTTGAGCCTGCCGAACCACCGGCAACGATGGTCGCGACAGGGGCGGGGCTGCTGCCGTTGCCGACTTTAACCACCGAGGCTGCGCCGCCGGCTCCGCCGTATCCTCCACAGTTATCTGTGCCAGGCGTTCCACCATTGCCACCCGAATAACCGCCTAGCGGGTTCGAGCCGCCCCTGGCAATTCTTGAATCGGTGGCTACGGCTTGCTGGCCAGCCAGGCAATCCGCCGGCGCATCGCTCGCAGCCTCGCCCACGCCAATGGTCAAGGTTTGACCCGCAGTCACAACCAAATCGCCGCTAACCAAACCGACAAAGCCAGCGCGATCTGGGCGAATCCCACTTGAAGCGCCACCCTGACTGCCTTGCGCACCCGTCATATCCAGGTGAATTCTGGTGACTCCCCTAGGAACCGTGAACGTTTCGGCAAGGTATGGATTTTGATAAACCAAGGTGGCAGTGTCGCCAGTTTGTGAGGTGGTCATGTGAAAAGCCGAGTTGGCCGCCAAATTGAACCTGGTGAGCAGCGCAAAACGCTCTGGCGAAGTCGGCAAATCTAGAATCTGCGTCTTAACCATTTGAGCTCGAAGACCATTTGACTCAAAGGAAACCACCGCGTTGGTCGCCGCACGCGTGGCGACTCGAAGTTTAAGCTGCGCCAAATAAGTCGAACCTGTGGCTGCGGCAGCGGCAAAGGTGGCAATCGCCGCAGTCGCCGAAGCCTCAGAACCCGAGCCCTGTTCAAACTGTTCGGTTGCTAGGGTTGCCGCAATTCCAGGGTCGAGTGGTCCGGCCGGAACCTGCCCCGAAGGGATGGCTCGATAGGCTGCTAACGCATCGGCCCAGGTGACTGTCGAGCCTGAATAATTAGCTGCCGAAACGAGGTTTTGATAAATAGCTGCCGGGGTTAGTTCAGAGGTTTTGATTAGGGCGATCCTGACATTGACGGTTCCAGAGGTATCCCAGTCGCTGACCGGTGCATCGTGATCGGCAACAACATCCACCGAGTTAGCAACTCCCGAATGCGCGATCCAATTCACCGAAATAACCTGGCTCGAGGTCGTCATGCCGCTGGTGTCGACAGCCAGAAGTCGACAGTCACTCGAAAGGGTGACTCCCGCAGGCAACGGGTTTGAACCATTAAGTTGACAAGACATTGTCATGCCAGCCGGAACCGGAATTAGGTCGCCAAAGACATTGGCAGAAAATGCGGGCCCGTCAATTCGCTGCACCACAGACGCCTTGGTTCCTCCAACACCTGGGCTGTCTAGCAATCGAACCGTTGCAGATTTAGACCCATCTAATGATTGAAGGTAGACCGACTGATTTAGCCCTTGATTGAACACGTAACCAATCTTGTTTGGCGGGCTGCTGGCGCTTGGGCTGCGTGGGTCTTTACAGTTAGAAAGCTCCAGGGGAAGAAAGTTGGAACCAACGAAATCTCGGTCGCCGGTCAGGGTGTTGCAGTCGATTTCAAAAGGTGAAATGTATTGCCAGCCGGTCGCTTGGGTTGAAATTGGGCGACTAGAGACATGCCTCGGAATTATGACTTTTCCGATCGAGGTGCTGGCTAAGGCATTGCTCGAGACGTTTGAATTTGAGGCGTTCAGGTAGGCGAACCTGAGACCAAGGCTCCAGGCAGCGGAGGACGGAAGATTGACTAGGCTCTGGGGGAAGGTAATGCCGCGAAGCGTGGTGCCTAGGGCGAAGGCGTTTGGCTCAACAGTCGTGAGTTGGCTATTGGCCTCGAATGAAATCTGGCCGTCGAAATTCACAAAAGCATTCCGCTTGATTGTCTTAACCCGAGACGGGATCACAAGATCACCCGAACACGACTCACCCGAAATCAGTTCGTCGTTGGCGTTGATCACCAGACAGTCTTGGCTCGAGTCGCGCGGTGTTGCCTGGGCAGGCGTGGCAGAAATTGCCACGAACCATGCTGATATCAGCATCGCACCGGCAGCAATAGATACAGCTTTTCGCAAACGCGAAATCATGACCATTCACCCCGAAAGATTGTCATGATTCTAACTAAAAATTGGGGCGAGGACCTTCTGATTTTGATTGCGAATGAACGAGTTCGAACCAAGCCACTATTCGATATGTGTTGATGTGAATCGGTGTGCAACTGGTCAAGGTTAGGAATGACCGTGACGATGTTTGCGCCTTCAGACCTATTGGTTTTGGATAAATCACACCGATCGAGCTAGGTTTGACAACCGCGGATTCGAGATATCGATAGGTAAACCACGTGGTTGAAGTCTCCACGTAGGCAAGATCGCCGACCCTAAATTTATCTATGTTTCGAAAAGGGCCGCCATTTCCTGCTCGGTGTGCTGCGATTGCAAAATTGCCGATCTCGCCCGGCATCTGGGTTGAAACATAGTGACCCATGCCAACTTTGTTTAGCACCTTGTCGAGGCTCGTGCCCTCAGCGATTGCGTGCACGTAGTTTTCGCCAAATCGAGGAACATAAAGCTTCGCAAAAACTGTTCCAACGTCAAGGCTCTTGGCTTGGATATTTGGGCTCGGCGCCGGCAACTTTACCGAATCTGCGAAAATAATTTGCTCGCGGGCACTGATTGAATCTTGGATATTCGGAACACAAACCGAAACCGCGATTAGCAAAGCGCCGGCGGCAATAAGTAAGCCGCCGGCGATTCTAGTCTTAAGCATTTCTAGTTCTTTGAACCCAAACGCTTACTACGTCGAACGCTGATCAAGACAACGCCGGCAGCAAGCATTAGCAAGCCGAACAGACCGCCGAGGTTTTGCGAGGAACCGGTGAATGCAAGGTTTCCAGAAGGCTTGTGTCCCTTCACACCTGCTGTCACTGGTCGTGTTGAGCCCGCGGTTGCAGAAGTAGGCTTCGAACCCGCACCAAAGAACTTGGTAACCACCTGGTTGGAATCGATCTGACCTGCAGAATTCACCGAAGGCGCCTCGGTTGAGGTTGAGGTTGATGACGAGGCAGTCAAGTCATCGCTCTTGGCTACTGCGACATTCACAATCTGGCCGGCTGCCAGGTCTGCAGTGGTGACCTTGTGAGTGGCACCACAGGTGATTGAAGCACCTGGCTTCAACTGAGCAACTGGCACCGATGGGCTGCAAAAGTCAAGGTCTGCGTTCGAATCAAGAATCTTCACGTTGCTCAAGATCGTGTTTCCGGTGTTGGTTGCAACAATGGAATAACGAACGAGGTCGCCTACCTGCTTAGGCGCAGCAGAAATCTGCTTCTTCACGACCGTCAAACCTGGAACATTCTTGAACTTGGTAATGACGGTGTTCGAGATCGCCTGCGTGCCTGACTCCGAAGCCGCGGTGGCGGTGTTAGAGATGCTTCCCGATAGCACATCGGCCAGGGTCACTGCTCGCACAGCCGTGCATCGAATGACCTGACCAACAAGCAACTTGGCCACCGGTAGAGCCGGAGAACAATCCTTGAGGGTGGTGCCTGGGTCAGAAATTGAAACACCAGACAAATCGGTTTCACCATCATTTTTAGCGGTGATCGAATAGGTGACTAGATCGCCAGGATACGAAGGGTCGGCCGAGGTCTGACTCTTTGAGACACTTAGCGATGGCACGGGAACATGCGGGGTCACCGGAGGTGTTTGCACCGGTGGGCTAGGCAAAGCCGCCGCACAAAGTGTTCCTGCGTTTGTGCCAGTAAGCGTCTGCGTGTGTGACTCGGTGATCGGGGATCCCGAAGTCGGGGTCATGACCGATGCAACCTGAATGATTCCATCTGGAACACTGGTGTCGCCGTTGGCAGGCACAAAGTTGGCGCAGGTTGCCTTGGCTAGAAGCGTCAAACATAGCTGCGGAGCATCGGCCTGATACTGAACATCTGCGGTCACGCTGCTAAGCAAAGCACCCGAGACGGCTCCCGCAGTCAACTCAATCGTTGCGCGCTTCACCGCTGTTCCACCCGCAGTGTTCAGCGGAGTCAGGTCGATGTTTCCGGATGAGTCAACCGGGATATTTGTGAAGCCCGAGATTGCGGTCTCGGTTCCTGAGGTCAAGTCATAGAGGGTGACGCGCAGGTTTCCGCCAGACCCCACGGTGATGCCGGTGGGCACTCCGAAGTGAATCGCGGTCCACTGGGTGACTCGACCAGCCTCCGAGCAAGACATACGTGGAGTCACGGCCGAATAAGGCATGCGTGCAACCGGTGAGCCGACGGCGCAACCGGCAAGACCAGTGGTGCCATTGAAGGTCGTGATTTGGCCAGCATTTCCGTTAGTCCAGAGACAGTCAGGAACATTCGGGTCGGTGGTGATTGCATAAATCTGGGTACCCACGTTTGCACCGCTGAATCCGACACAGTCGGCAGCAGTGGTGAAGTCGAAGCAATAGACATCATTAGAGGCGTCGATGTCAGGACCCTTGTTCAAGTAGATCCTGTTGTTGAGCTCGGCCCACTGCCCGGCGTTGAAGGTGTTCCAAGCCGGGATGGTGTGGGCGTTGATGAAAGTCAGCAAGTTAGCCGGCATCGAAACAACTGCCTCAGTGTTGCTCAGACAGATCTTAGTGACATAGAGACAAGCGCCAGTCACGGTGCCAGATGCGTCGCGGATTGGGAAAGGCGGATACTGGTTGGCAACGGCAACGGTGACACCGGTGCTCGAACACAGGGCGTGAGTGGCTGGGTTGTAGCAACCAAACTTCGAATCGGTTACGTAATAAACGAAGCCGTCAATAGCTGAAACGCGGCCTGAGTTTGCCACACCGTTCGGCGGAGTGCCGCCGATCATCACCTTGCCGGTGTTAGGCAGCAACTGGCCGTTATCAGGGGTGCCACAAGAAAGCCCGGTGGTTAGGTTGAGGCACATGAGCGAATCGTTGGCACCGTTAAAAGTCCAGACCTTGTTGTGCGCCGCGTCGAAAGAAGAGCTTCCGATGTATTCACGGTAGGAATCAGCCACGCCGTTGCCGTTGTAAAGGTTGACAAATGACGCTGCAGCATTGGCGCCACACAAAGCAGGGGTCGCAATTGTGGTTAGGTCGATGCACATGAAGCCAAAGTCATGCGAAGTGGTTTCCATAACAACCGCATACATCTTCTTCGTCACCGGGTTATAGAAGGATGAAGCTCCGTTTGGAGTTTGGTATCCCGCAACGGTGATTCCGTTACAGACACTTCCGGTGGCCTGAATGTGACACTGAACCTCGAGGTTCGCGTCGTGATGGAACTGGTTGAAAACGCGGTCACCAGCGAAGGTCAAATCGTATCCATCGCCACCAGTGCCACCAGTGAAAGAACGCTGCGACTGAATCAATGAACTCGACGGATGAGTCTTGAAAGCGTTAGGGCCAGTCGATTCGACGCTGCCCTTGGTTCGCACACCCACAGCGAGGCTGATTGGGTTTGGCGGGGTGCTTGACCAGTTGGTTCCGTCAGTTGTGTATTCGAGCGACCAACCCTCTGGGTAGGTGAGGCTTGATGCAGGCTTTACTTGCAAACTTTGCTTGCTCCAAAGGCTCGAAATCTCGGCGTTCGAAACTCCAACACCCGGAATTGGAGCATCGTTTGTGACGTCAAGGTTGTCACCGGCGGCGATCGAAGTCGCAGCAGTTGAAGTGCCCGAAGTGACCACGGTTAGGGTGGTTGCCGCTTGGGCAGCCGAGCCGAAAACCATGGCCGAAATTAGAGCAAGGGCCAGGGCAGCCGAAGGTCGAACGAATTTCATAAAATCACTTTCTTAGGAACACTCCCACGCTACCCTCCGAATCTCCTCTAAAGAGGGCGGGCAATGGGTAACCACAGGCTGGAACCTAACTGTGGCGACCCTTGCTAGCCCCTCGGCCCTCTTAGATGTTGAGCGATCAGAGCCTCATACTCTTCTTCGCTCAAGTCGTCGGTCTTGCGAGCCTCTTTGCGGTCTGATTTTCTCCAACGAATCAACAGCATGATCAGAAGCGGAAGGTCGGCGCCCTCGGCAATCATCCAGAGCAGATTGCCCGAGAAATGCTGGTCGTTTAGGTCATCCGGGAACCAGGCCGGCGCGTTGGCAATCACGTCGGTCACGCCATCCATGACCGTGTTGCTAATGCTCAGAACCACGCCCGGAATTGCGTCGAGCATCAGCTCAACAAAGGCCAGCATGAATTCGCCCGTGATGAAGAGGCTGCTGCGATGAGTCTGATGTGAGACCAGCGGCAAGACCATGATCAAACCAAGGATGGGAATGACCACCGTGATGATGTTCTCGGCAAGATAGCTGTGACGCACCGCGCCGGCAATCGGGGTGATGAAAAACATGAACAACACCAGGGCGAAAATTGGCGCAAAGATTGCGTTCGACATCAACCGAACCGGCCATGATTTGAGCACCCGGCGAAGGCGCCTGCGAGGGGCTTCGCGCAGCACGGTTAGGGCAAGGGCGATTGGTCGGCCAACCGACATCACTAGCGGCACACCAAAGAGCAGCAGGGCGATTCGGGTCGTGAAGGCCCAGCGGAGGTCGTGACTATAGGTGCCGAAGAAACCAAAGTTCACCAAGACATAGAGCCCGACGCCAAAGACCAGGAACGCGAACGTGCGGCCGATCGGCCAGCGGTGACCACGGCGGCGAAGATTGACAACGCCGGCAAGGTAAAGCGCTGCCCCGAGCAAACTGACAATCAGTGCGGTCGGGTCGAAGCGATAGGTGGCTAGAAAAACATCGAAGGTTGGCACCCATTAACTTTGCCACTGATTGAACTAGGTTTATCACCATGGGGTTGGAATTCGAGAGACGCAGTTTCTTGGCGGCGGTTGCCGCTGCGCCGATTTTGGTTGCCACGGATGCAACCGCAAGCGAGGCAGCCTCGGGCTGGCCCAAGGGTTCACTGTGGCGCCTGCCGGCGAACTCGGGGTCACTTGCCCTGACGGTTGACGATGGCCTCAGCTATGACACAGTCTCGAAATACATAGACTTCGTGGCGCAATACAACCACCGGCTCACGTTCTTTGTGACGACGAGGTATCCATCCTGGTTGAAAGTGCAATCGAAGCTTCAGCCATTTGTCGACTCTGGGCAGATTCAACTCGGAAACCACACAATGACTCACCCGAATTTGAACACCCTCTCGGCGGCTGGGGTGCAGAAAGAACTGGTGGGATGCCAGAAGTTTATCCATGACCACTTCGGCGTCGAGTCGAGACCCTATTTCAGGCCTCCTTATGGCTACATCAATGACCACGTGGTGAAGGCGGCTGCCGACATCGGATATACCAAGCCGGTCCTGTGGCTCGGCAGCCTTGGCGACTCGACCCCGATCAGTGCTTCTGCCGAGTTGAAATTGGCCAATACCTGGCTCACCGCCGACCGAATCGTCATCGGTCACGCCAACGAACCAACCGTCACTCACCTGTTTCCGCAGATCGACGCGATTCTCAAAAAGCGCCACCTCAAGACGGTGACACTCAAGGATGTGTTTGGTTAAAACCACTTCTCCCGAGGCTTTCAGCAATGGCTCTTCGACCAACGATCACGGCCTTTTTAATCACTTCCTGGCACAGAAAGGGCGATACGATTCAGTCGCTTCAGAGAGCCTTTGCTCGATTAGATTGAATTCACTTGAAGAATAGGCGATTTTCAATCCCGCGCCATATTTAGCAATCGCAATATGAAGTTGCTCCTTTGCGCCAGGAAAGAGTTTCTCGGCGCTTTCAATATTTAACTTCTCCATCTCTGGGCTACTAAATGCCCCACGAAGCGCCTCGGAGATTAGGCCGATGCACATGTCCTGCTTGACGGGATAAGTTTTTTGGAAATTGGGGTTTGGGCGAGCTTCTTTTAGCTTGAGTTTCTGAATCGTTCTCATGTCGCTAGGCAGCCCATAAATAAACCAATTCGCCATCAGATACACCTTTCGGCCGCCGGTTTGGTAGGGCACGTAAAGGTCGAGGATGTCCCTTGCCGCAGCTTCGGACTCGTAGATTCTCACTGATCGACTATTTTCACTCAAGCCGGTGACGCAGTAAACACCCCGCATCGGGGACATCCTCTGATAATCCGAGGCAAGTGGATACTTTTTTTCACATTTCAATGCTTTGGTTATTCGGGAGATGTCGGATAGCTCCAAGTGAGCAGGCAGGTCTGGTGTGTTCAAAATAGGAGTAGGGGTGGCTAACGTTACAGTTGCCTCTGTTTGCCTCGCGCTCTCCGCGCAACTAGAAAGCATCAAGCTTCCCAAGACCAATATTGCAACTGTCTTGTTTATCGAGCGCATGTTAGTACCAATAAAGTGGCGCCATTAGTCCTGAAAGGGACTTGAATTTCATTTTTGGGTAGGCGGCTACGTTACCCCAAATAACTTCAGCTTCGCCCGAGTCACCGCAGCCTAGATAGTGCCACGTGGCATACCGATTAGAAACGTAACCTAACCCCTGGGCGCATGCCAAGGCACTTGATTGAGGGCTGACATACCATCGGTAGTTCTTCGTTGCTGTGTTTGTAGCACCCCAGTATGAACACGAAATCCATCGAAATTCGCCCGACCATACGAAAAACGGAGGGGCGACGGCGGAGAGAAGATTCTCGCAAGGGGTGACGCTTCTTGCCCCCTCGAGATCGCTCGAAAGCACGTGAGGCAACGATAAATCGACATCTCCAATAGGGGTGGGCCCCCCTGAATTTACTGGTTTCGGTGCCGCCTGAGCAGTCACACCCATACTTGCAATCGCCAGGGCGGCGACAGTTGTTGAGATTACAGCCCGCACAATGACTTTGGCTGAATTACGCTCTTTAGCTATATTTTTTTCAAATTTCATTGTGTCCCCAATCAGATTGATCCCCCCTAATCCAGAAGATTAGGTGCAATCAAACACAGAGACAAGCGCCGAACGCGAATTCTGTGGACAAACTTTTTTGTCCTAAATGGAGCCTTCGGTTAGCCCTTCGAGAACCTGCTGGGCACGAATTCGAAGCTCGGGCAGATCAGACAACCGGTTGAGGCCGAAGATTTGCTGACTCATTCTGTGGTTCTTGACGAACCGGTCACGATGGCGATCGAGGAAATCCCAATACAAGGTGGTGAATGGGCAGGCGTCATCGCCAACCCGCTTCTTCGGGTCATACTGGCACCCCTTGCAAGACTGCGTCATTTTGTTCAGGTATGCCCCGCCGGCCGCATATGGCTTGGTCATCAGCAGCCCATCATCGGCGTGAGTTGCCATGCCGATGATGTTCGGCACCATCACCCATTCGGCGGCATCGATGAACTGCTCGCGCATCCAGTCGAGAAACTGCTGGGGATTCACGCCGGTGACTAGGGCGAGGTTGCTCAACACCATTAGCCGCGGAATGTGGTGGGCCCAAGCCCGCTGCTCGACATCGCCGACCACTGCCTTGACGCAAGCCATCTTGGTCTTGCCTGAGTCGTTGAACAGTGGCAAGAGTTTGCGCTCGGCGCCAAGCGAGTTGCGTTCGCGATATTCGGGACCCAAAAACCAATACATGCCGTTGATATATTCACGCCAGCCGATCACCTGACGCACGAACGCTTCGACCGAACCGATTGGTGCTCCGGCTCGATAGGCGACGAGCACCGCCTCGATAACCTCACTCGCGTGCAGCAGGCCGTTGTTCAGGTATGGGCTCAAGAGCGAGTGATGCAAGGCCCAGTTATCTGCCGCGATGGCGTCTTCGTATGGCCCGAAGCCATCGAGGTGATTTTCGATGAAGTTGCGCAGCTGGGCGAGTGCGCCTTCACGCGTGGTGGACCAGGTCTTGGTCGGAGTCATGCCGAGTTCGGCGGCAACTTCGAGGTCAATTGCGTCACGCTCGTGCTCGAGGTAGGGCGGCCAGGAGTAGTTTTTCGGTGGCGGTAGGCGGTTGTCGGCGTCGAAGTTCCAGCGCCCTCCGTCGGGCTCCCCCGCGGTCACCATGATTTGCAGGCGAACCCGCTGGGCGCGATAGAAATTCTCCATCACGAAGCTCTTCTGGCGATCTGCCCACAGCTTGAAGTCGCCTCGTGTGGTTAGGAAGAAATCGTTGTCAACGAACTCGACGCCGAACTGTTTGAGCTGGTCGAATTGTTTGAACGAGGATGGCTCTGCCGAGACAATCGGTAGGTCGCCGAAGTCGGCTCGCGCAGCCTTTAAACCGTCGATGGTGGTCGCGGCCTTCAGATAGCGAACCGTGAAACCCTGATTCTCGAGCCCGGCGGCAAAGTGCCTGGCAGCCGATAGCAGAAAGAAGAGTCGTTCTGGGTGCCAAGGGCGGCCGGTGGTCATCCGTGCACTTTCAACCAGCACGATCGCGTCACGATTTTTGTCGGCGCTCTTGAGCACCCCGCGGTTTAGATTCAGGTGATCGTGGGCGACATAGAGGATGCGTTCGATCATGCCGCTTTGCATTTCTGCGAGCAATATTTCACGCTATCCCAGTCGCGCTCCCACTTCTTGCGCCACTCGAAAGGCAGGCCACAGCGCAGGCAAATCTTTGGCTCGTGGCCGTTCTTGGTCTTTGCAATGCGAGGCATGCAGAGAACAACCGAACTAGGCCGAAAGGTGTTCCGCGAAGAACGACTCAATTCGCAGCCAGGCATCGGCGGCGTCGACCGGGTTCGGCTTGGCGCCGGTGATCTTCAACAGGGTGCCGAAAACCGGACCGCCACCCTGCTTCGGATTCATGAATGCGTGACCCGAATTCGGATACATCTTGATGTCGTGGGCAACCTCGAGTTTGGTGAGGGTTGCATCGAGCTTGACCTTGGCATCCTTGAGCTGGCCATCCTTGCCGCCATAATTTCCAAGGATTGGGCAGGCGCCCGAAAGCGCCTCGTCAAGGTCTTTGGGCAGCATGCCATAGTTTGAAGTCGCAGCGTCATAACCCTTGTTGGCGAGCAGCAGGGCAAAACCGCCACCCATGCAGAAACCGATAACCCCAACCTTGTCGGTCACATCTGGCCTCGCGGTTAGCAATGCCTTTGCGGTTTCGATGTCTTCGAAGGCCTGGCCGGTTCCGGCGGCAAGCGCCTTGAAGGTTGCGGTGAGACACTTGCGGGCGCCACCTCGGCTATAGAGGTCTGGCATCAGAACCACATAACCGGCCTGCGATAGGCGGGGGATTTGAGCGCGCATGTTGTCGTCGATGCCAAACACCTCGTGCACCATGACCACCGCGGGCCAAGGCCCACTGCCCTGCGGCACTGCGAGCAAGCCGCCGAGTTCATCGGTGATCTGAATGTTGGTCAAGGTTGGCATCGGCGCCGAGTTGGTTGAAGTCATATGACTATCTTTGCCCTAGTTTGATGTCCATTCCGGAGGCGAGGCTTGAGAACTGGGTTGAAGTCGTGACGGTCTTGCCGACGATTGACCTGATCAATCGTTGAGCGGCAACCATCTTGGCGCGGGCGGCTCGGTTTGCACCCGCAGGCTTAACCAAAATCAACTTGTTGAACCCGGTGGCATTGACGGTGTTGGCAAGCTTGCGCAGCGCAACCTTCTCGGTGACGCTCAACTTTGGAGTCATTACGTTCAACCAGAGTGTCGCGGCCAAAACCGGTGATGGGCGACCGAATGCGACTCGAACCTTGGCACCGGCAACGCCATCAGAGCTGAAAGGCACCACGGCGATTTCAGTCTTTGGCCCAACCGGGGCATCGATGGCACAGGCCTCGCCGACGGTTTCACAAACGACCTTGCCGTTGACGGTCACCTGATAGTGGCTTGCGTTGTTCGAAGGGAACCAGTGCACGGATGACTTTGCCAACGCCCAGGTGGACAAGATCGGCTGAGTCACAGACTGCGGTTGAACGATAACCGGGGCATCGATGATCACCTGATTGCCGTCTACGGTCACCGAGACCTTGACCGTGGTTTTTCCGCTGAAGAATGCCGGGGTCTTGACCTGAAGCTGACCATTGACCACCGAGATGCCAGAGACGTTTGGGTTGACCTCAACCAGGCTTGCCGAGGCGTTGGTGACGGTCGGGGTGTTGAAGATCTTGGTCAAGTCGATGGTGTTTGGCTTGCCGTTGCCGGTGCTCACCACTGGGACGGTAACGACCACCGGTGGTGCCACGATTGGGGCAGGTGCTGGCGCAGGTGGCACAACTACGGTCTGAACCAGGGTGGTGAACGGGCTCTGCGTCGATTCGGCAGAGTCAAGGTAGGTCGATGAGTTGCCAACTGACAGCGCGGTGAGCAGATAGTCGGTGGTTGAGGTGAGACCGGTGAATGAGTGTGAGCCCGAGGTGGTGTTCCAGGTGCGAATGACGGTCGTGCCGTTTGAGGCATACAGGGTGACGGTGTAACCGGTGGCGTTGGCAACCGGGGTGACATTGATGGTGAAACCAGAGTCGGTGACGTTCGAAAGCACAATGATCGGCGCCTGAAGCTGAACCGCCGCGTTGGTTGAGAAGCCGGCAAGGGCTGACTCGGATCCGTCGCGATAGTTGACCGCATCGGCCAAAGCGGTGACGCCAACGAAATAGCTGGTGCCGAGGGTTAGGCCGCTGATGGTTGAACCCGAGGTGAAGTTGTTGATCGTGCGAATCAAAGTCGTGCCATTGGCCGCATAAATCCTCGCCGTGTAGCCAACGGCGTTGGCAACCGGGCTGAAGTTGACCAGAATCGAGGTGAAGTCGGCCGAAGCGGTCGACACGGCGGTGACCGACACCGGGTCAAGGTTTGCTGTCACCACTGTGGTCAGTGGGCTCGCAGCCGAGGTCAAATAGTTCGAGTCGCCGACCGCGGTCATAGAGAGCTTGTATGTGGTCAGCGGCGAAAGCCCGGTCACGGTCGTGGTGCCGGTTAGGTTGTTCCAGGTCTGAATAACGGTGGTGCCGTTCGCGGCATACAAGGTCGCGGAGTAGCTCAAAGCGTTGCTAACGGCGTTGAAACTGAACTGGAAACCACCGTGGGTGATCGCGGTGACCGAATAGGTCGGGGCCGATAGCTGAACCGCTGCCAGGGTCGAGAAGCTGGCGCGGGTCGACTCGGCACCATCGCGATAGTTGATGCCGTCGGCGAGCGCGGTGATGCCAACGAGATAGCCGGTGCCCACGGTCAAACCCGAGATGGTCGAGCCCGAGGTGAACGAAGTGATCGTGCGAATCAGGCTGCCGCCAGAGGTGTAGAGGTTGGCGGTGTAACTGACCGCGTTGGTGACCGCGCCGAAGCTGACCACGATCGAGTTGAACCCGGCCGATGTGGTTGACACGTTGGTCGACGCCAGCGGGTCTAGGTTGGCCGTGACCACAGTGGTCAAGGCGCTCGGGCTCGAGGTGAGATAGTTCGAGTCACCAATGGTGGTCATTGAGAGCTTGTATGTGGTCAGCGGCGAAAGCCCGGTGACAGTGGTGGTTCCGGTGACGTTGGTCCAGCTCTGAACCACCGTGGTGCCGTTGGCGGCATACAAGGTAGCGGTGTAGCTGACCGCGTGGCTGACCGTGGTGAAACTGAACTGGAAGCCACCGTGGGTTGTGGCACTGGTCGAATAGCTCGGAGCCGATAGCTGAACCGCAGCCAAGGTCGAGAAGCTGGCGCGGGTCGACTCAGCCGAGTCAAGGTAGGTGACCTGATCGGCCACAGCGGTGATGCCCACTAGATAGTTGGTGCCAACGGTCAGGCCTGAGATGGTCGAACCCGAGGTGAAGTTGCTGATGGTGTTCAGCAGGGTTCCGGTCGCGCTGTAAACCTTGGCCGTATAGCTGACCGCGCCAGTAACCGCACCGAAGCTGACCACGATCGAGTTGAACCCGGCTGAGGCAGTCGAGGCGCTAGGTGCGGCAAGCGCATCCAGGTTGGCGGTGGTCACCGAGGTGAGTGCACTCGCGCTCGAGGTGAGATAGTTCGAGTCACCAACGGTGGTCATTGAGAGCTTGTATGTGGTGAGCGGCGAAAGCCCGGTCACCGTGGTCGAACCGGTGATGTTCGTCCAGGTCTGAATAACGGTGGTGCCGTTGGCGGCATACAGGGTGGCGCTATAGCTAACCGCGTGTGCCACCGGGCTGAAACTGAACTGGAAGCCAGACTTCGAGAGGCCCGAAACCGAGAAGGTCGGGGCCGATAGCGTGACCGCCGCGAGAGTCGCGAACGAAGCTCGAATCGATTCAGGCGAGTCTAGATAGTTCGTGTTGTCGGCCACGGCAACCACACCGACCAAATAGCTGGTGCCGAGGGTTAGGCCGCTGATGGTTGACCCCGAGGTGAATGAAGCGATCGAGCGAACCAAACTTCCGGCAGCGGTGTAAACGTTGGCGGTGTAACCGATCGCGTTGGTCACGGCACCAAAGCTCACCACAACCGAGTTGAACGAAACTCCAGAGGTGGTGACGGTCGTGGTGGCAAGCGGGTTCAGACTCTGAGTTGTGACCGCAAGCTGAGCGCTCGGGTTTGAGGTGGTGTAGTTGGCGTCACCAATTGTGGTCAGGCTCAGGTAATAGCGAGTGCTTGGCAACAGACCGGTCACGACGGTGGTTCCAGAAATGTTGGTCCAGCTCTGAACCACCGAGGTGCCATTGGCGGCATACAGGGTTGCGTTATAGCTGACTCCGTGGTTCACCGTGGTGAAGCCGAACTGGAATCCGAACTGGCCAATCGCCGAGGTGGTGACTGCTGGGGCGGCCAACTGAATCGGCGCGACAGTGCTGAAGGCGACGCGGGTCGACTCTGGTGAATCCAAATAGTTGGTGACGTCACCGAGGGCAATCACCGCGACCTGGTATGCGGTGCCCGCGGTCAGGCCAGAGATCGTGGTGCCCGAGGTGAACGAAGTGATGGTGCGAACTAGGGTTCCACCCGAGGTGTAAAGCTTGGCAACATAGCCGGTTGAGTTGGTCACCGCGGTGAAGCTGACATCGATGGTGTTGAAAGTGGCGCCGCTAACGCTGGCGGTTGGCGAGCTCAAAACCACCGGAGCTGCCGTGGTGATGAAGGCCGGGCTGCTGAAGTCAGAGTTGACATAGTTGACGCCGTCGGCGATTGCGCGAACCGAGATGCCATAGGTGGTCGATGGCGAGAGACCGGTGATTGCCGAGCCAGAGGTGAAGTTGTTGATGGTTCGAAGCACGGTCACGCCATCGGCTGCCAAGATCAAGAGCTGGAAGCTGAGGGCCGAGCTCTGGGCTGAGAATGAGGCGAAGGCAGTCGTGGTTCCGGTTGCAGAGGAAATTGTGTCAGGAACAAACAGGGCAGGGATGGCGATGGTCGAGGTTGCGGTTAGCGCACCGGTCGCCGAGTCGAGATAGTTGGTTCCGTCACCCTTTGCGATCAGAGCGACCTGATAGTTGGTGCTGATGGTTAGGCTGCCCAGCGTGCCGCCAGAGGTGAAGTTGTTGACCGTGCGAAGCAGCGTGGTGCCATCGGCCGCATAGAGCAACGCGGTGTAAGAAACGGCGCCCTGAATCGGCGAGAACGAGACCACTAGCGAGCGAGGGTTTTGACCCGAAATGAATGCGGTTGGTGCACTCAGGGTTTGGATCGCAAGGGTGTCAACCTGAAGCAAGGCACTCTCGGCTGAGGTCGTGTTCGAGATTCCGTCACCCACCGAGGTCAGCGACAACTGATAGGTCGTGTTCGGAGTCAGGCCGGTGATCGTTTGACCCGAGGTGAAGTTGGTGATCGTGCGAACCAGGGTGGTTCCGTTAGCCGCATAGAGCTTCGCGGTGTAGCCGACGGCACCCGAAATCGAGGTGAAGACGATAACCGCACTGGTCTGGCTGGCCGAGAACACGGATGGGCTGGCAGCAACCAACTGTGCCGGTGCCAGGGTGGTCAAGCTGAAGCCGGTCGAATAGGCCGAGCTCAAAATTGAGACTCCGTCACCTAGGGCCGAGACCGCAACCACATAGGTTGTCGAAGGGCTTAGGCCGGTGATCGCGCTGCCCGCCGAATAAGAAGGAATGGTCGAAAGCAGCGTGGTGCCATCGGCAGCATAAATTCTCACCGCATAGTCGAGCGCATCAAGAACTGCCGCAAAGGTTAGCGCGGTGGTGCTAGAGGTGCTCGAAGCAGCCGTGACCACAGGCACGGTCAGCTGCTCAGGTGGTGCGGTGGCAAAGCTGGTCTTCGGGCCATAGCCAGAGGTCAAGAAGTTGACCCCGTTGCCGATGGCATTCAAAGACACCATATAGGTGGTGCCAAGGGTTAGCCCGGTGACTACCTGGCCCGAGGTGAAGTTTGAGAGTGTCTGCAAAACGGTGGTTCCGAGAGCGTCATAAATCTTCGCCGCATAGCTTGAGGCGCCATCCACGGCACCGAAGCTGATGCGAGCGGTGGTCGAACCTACGGCATCCACGCTTGGGTTTGGTGGGCCAAGCTGGACCACGCCGACTGCTGTGGTGAACGAAACCGCGGCACTCTCGGCGGATGAAAGATAGATGGCCTCGTCACCGACTGCAACCAGGGTCACCTTATAGGTGGTGTTCTGGTTCAAACCGGTGATCGTGGTTCCGGTCGGGTTGAGCCCGGTATAGCTGGCAATCAGGGTCACGCCATCGGCAGCATAAATGTTCGCCGTGTAACCGAGTGCATTCGCGGTCGGCGAGAAGGTTAGGTTGACGCTTGAACTCGTGATCGACGAAAGCACCGCAGTCGGCGCATTCAAAGCCGTCGGCTGTGCGGTTCGCGCGGCAACCTGTGCAGATTCCACCGAAGTCAAAGTTGTGATTCCGTCACCCACCGACTGCAGAGTGACCATATAGTCGGTGCCCGGTGTTAGACCGATGAAGCGCATACCGGTGGCTGCGTTTGAAATCTGGCTGATTAGGGTGGCACCGTCGCCGGTATAAAGGCGAGCCGTGGTGCTTAGCCCGTTAGCGTCAGGGGTGAACGCAAACGAGATGCTGGTTGCCGAGGTCTGTGTGATGGCAGGGGTCGGAGCGGTCAGAGTGACCTGAGCCGTGGTCGTAACCTGAACTCCGGCGCTGTCGGCCGAGGTGCGATAGTTGATGCCGTCACCGATTGAAACTAACTTCAGCACATAGGTGGTGCCCGATGACAGACCGCTGATGGTCTGACCGCTGGTGAACGGTGAAACATTGCGCAGCAAGGTGGTGCCGTCGGCGGCATAGATCTTAACCAGGTATGAACTGGCACCCGAGATTGCCGAGAAGTTTACATTCACCGAGTAGGTGGTGACTGAGCTCGTGGTTGCGGTTGGTGCCGCAAGGGTGGCAATCGATGCGGTCGACGCGGCGGTGAGAGCGCCTTCGGCCGAGTTTAGATAGGCCACGCCGTCACCAATCGCGGTTAGGGTCACCTGGTATGCGGTGCCTGATGCTAGCCCGGTCAGCACGGTGCCGCTGAGGAAGTTGGTGATGGTGCGCAAAACCGTCGTGCCGTCAGCTGCATAGAGCTTCAAGGTGGTCGAGTTTGAGTGCGGGGTGGCCGTGAAGCCGATGGTGACTGATGACGAGGTCGCTGAACTCACGGTTGGCGTCGGGGCGGCCAAAGTGGTTTGGTTGATGGTCGACAACAGAACTCGGTTGCTCGCCAGTGAGGTTAGGAAGTTCGTTCCGTCACCGATCGCCTGAACCTCTAGCTGGTAGGTGATGTTGGCGCTTAGCCCGCCGATCACCTGGCCCGAGGTGTATGAGGTGATGGTCTGCAAAACGGTGGTTCCATCGGCGCCATACAGGGTCGCGGTGTATGACAGAGCATCGGGCACGGTCGGGAAAGTAGCCGAAACACTCGAGGTGGTCGCCGCCGAGGCCGAAACCACAGGGGCGGCCAAGGTGATGATTGCCGGGGTGACTGCGGTGACCAACGCACTCTCATCCGCCGTGAACACGGTCGAACCATCGCCAACGGCAACCAGACCGAATTGGTAGGTGGTGCTTGGATTAAGGCCGGTGATGCTCGAGCCCGAGACAAAGTTTGGAATGCTGCGCAACAGCACCGAACCGTTGGAGCTATAGAGGTTCAGGGTGTATGAAACTGCACCGCTGACCGCGCCAAACTGAACCACTGCCGACTGGGCACGAGCCGAGACCACGATGCCGGTCACGGCTGGCAGTGCTGTCAATGCGGCAAGCGGGGCACTGGCAGCCGAGTTTGCATAGCTGATGCCGTCGCCGAGCGCGACCACCTTGATCTTGTATGTGGTGTTCGGCGTGAGCCCACCGATGCTCGAGCCCGAGGTGAATGGCGAATAGATTCCGAGCAGCGTGGTTCCATCGGCGGCATACAGGTATGCGCTGTAGCCCACGGCACCGCTTTGCCCCGGGAAGCTGACGCTAATCGAAGTTGAGGTTTGACCGGTCTTGCTAAGCAGCGGAACCGCCAGGTTGCCTGGCGGAAGAGTCGTGACCGACTCCTTTGGGCTTTCGGCGGCAGAGATGTAGGTCGAGCCATCACCCAGCGCGGTCACGGTGACGAAATAGTTGGTTGATGAGATTAGGCCGGTGACGGCGTTGCCCGAAACAAAGTTATTGACAGACGCGATCACGGTCGAGCCATCTGCCGCATAGACGCGAACGTTATAGCTAACGGCACCGGTTGCCGCAGGGAAGGTCACGATGATCGAGTTCGAACTTGCCGACGAAGTGGTGACCACCGAAGAGACGGTAGGCAACAGGTTCGCCGCCAACAGGGCCGAAGTGGTCATCGAAACCTTGGCGCCCTCGGCGCTGTTCAAGAACGAGACACCGTCGCCGACCGCGGTCAGAGTGAACTTGTATGTGGTTGCCGGCGAAAGGTTGGCAACGATTGTTCCGGGCGTGAAGTAGGTCAGGGTCTGCAGCAGGGTGGTGCCATCTGCCGCATAACGCTTCAAGGTGTAGGCGTTCGCGCCGGTCGTGGTGTCAAAGTTCACGATGGTCGAGTTCGAGGTCGTGCCAGTGAAGCTCGGCGCCGGTGCGGTTAGGGCGGTGTTGCTTCCACCGCCGGTGAAGGTGAACGAAACCTTTGCCGACTCGGGTGAAGTCGTGTAGATCAGCGAGTCACCTACCGAGACGAGTGACAACTTATAGGAGGTTCCGCTAGGCAAACCAAAGATCGCGCTGCCCGAGGTGATCGGCACGCTGCGAAGCAGGGTGGTTCCGTCGGCGGCATAGACCTTGGCGTAATAGCTGACCGCTCCCGAAACCGGGCTGAAGTTAACCTTGAACGAATAGGCGCCGTTGAAGCTCACAGATGGGGTCGGCGCATACAGGGCCACCGTGGCAGGGGTCGTGAACGACACATACTGGCCAGGGTCAGAGTTGGTGAAGTTGACACCATCGCCGAGGCCGGTGAGCACGATGCGATATGTGGTGTTTGGTGTCAGGCCAGGAATCGTGACCGAGGTCGCAAACGATGGGCTCACAAACAGAAGTTGGCTTCCGTCGGCCGAATAGATTGAGGCGCGAGCCGAAAGCAAGCCCAACTCCGGGTTCGTGTAGACCACATAAACCGATCGCGCGGTGGTGACATAAATCTGCGGGACCGGCGCCAGAAGCTTGACCGGGCCAGGCGTGGTGAAGGCAACCTTGGCGCCCTCTGCCGAGGTCAGATAGTTGGTGTTTTCACCGATTGCCTGCAGGCTGATGAAATAGCTGGTGTTTGGCACTAGCGGGTAACTGATCTTGGTTCCGCTGCCGATGCCTGGGAAGGTAGCCAGAAGAGTGGTTCCGTCAGCGGCATAAATGCGCGCATAGGTGGTCACCGAGTTTAGGGTCGCGTTGAAGCCCACGATTGCGCTGTTCGAGGTGATGCTTGAAAGCGCCGGAGTTGGTGCAAGCAAGGTCTGCGCCGGCAACAAATCAACGTTAACCAGGGTCGACTCGGCCGAGTTTAGATAGTTGATTCCATCGCCGATGGCAGTGATCGAGAACTTGAAGCTGCTCGCAATGTTTGAACCAAAGTTAACCTGGGCACCGTTGGTGATCACCTGGCTGAAGACGAAGGTTGTGCCGTCGGCGCGATAAACCTTGAGCAGATAACTCACCGCATTTGCCACGGCGGTGAAGGTCGGCTTGAACGAGGTGGCGTTGACTCCGGTGGCCAAGAGGTTGATCGGGGCGGCCAAGATTCCGGCTGCGGCCGTGGTGAAAGCAACCTGAGCGCTCGGGTTTGAGTTGGTTAGGAAGGTGCCGTTTCCGATCGCAATAACTTCAACCTTGTATGTGGTGTTCGGCAACAGGTTGCTCACGGTGGTGCCACCGAGCGAAACCGGCAGGTTGAAGATCAGATTGGTTCCGGTCGAATCGTAGATGTTCGCGAAGTATTGCGTTGCGCCGACCACCGGGGTTGGCATGATGTTGGCCGTTGACTGAAGAACGGCGGTCACCGCGACGCTCGGCGCGGCAAGCTGAGATGTGCTCTGGGCTGGGGTCGTGAAGGTCACCGGTGTGCTGCTTGCCGAGGTGAACAGGTTGGTTCCGTCACCGATTGCCTGCATCGAAACCGACATGGCGGTGTTTGGCAGCACTCCGGTCGAATAAATCGAGCCAGAAGTGGCGGCGATGTAGGTGAAGCCGTTAATGCGCACGATATAAGAGGTCGAAACCAACGCCGGGATAGGCGCAAAGTTCACTGCCAGAGTGTCGGCGGTGATCTGGGTCAGAATCGGGGTTGGCGCAGCGGCAACGGTCGCCTGAGCGGTCGAGACCAAAACGCGGGTTCCCTCGGCCGAAGATAGATATTGAACTCCGTCGCCAAGCGAGGTGACCGAGACCTTATAGGTGGTGGCCGGGTTCAAACCGTTGATCACGTTGGTTGCCGAGGTGGTGGCAAAGGCACCGATGAGGGTCGTGCCGTCTGACGCATAGGTTCTAATCAACCAACCACGGTTTCCGGCGATCATCTGAGGTGCAACCAGGATGGTCGGGATGTTGATGGTCACCGTGGTTGCAGTGCTCGCGCTCTGAGTTGCCACCGGGTTGGCCAGGGTCGTTGCGGTTGCGGTGGTGAATGAAACCAGCGAACCCTCAGCAAATGTCAGGTTCGACTGACCATCCGAGAAAGGCTTCACGGCAACCTTGTAGCTGGTGCCCGGCAGAAGGTAATAGATCCAGGTGGCCGCCGGAGTTGCACCATTAATGGTGAATAGTCGGTTGGCGCCGGTGGAGTCGTAAACCTGAAGTGAATAGCTCGTTGCTCCGGCGATTGGCGCAAATGACACCAGAGCCTGATCGGCGCCGATGTTATAGACCACCGGGGTGGTCGAGCTAAGTGAAGTGGTCAGGGTCAGCTTGGCGCTCTCGGCCGAAGTGATTGTCGAAGCGCCGTCACCGATCGCGGTGAGTGTCACCTTATAAGAGGTGTTGGCGGTCAAACCGGTGATGAGTCGACCTGGGATGTAGTTCGAGATAGTCGAAATCAGAGTGGTGCCGGTTGAGTCATATAGCTTGAGCGTGTATGAAGCAGCGCCGGCCTGAAGCGCAAAGCTGACCGCGGCCGAGGTGCTCTTAATTTCGTTGATCTGTGGAACCGGTGAAACCAAGGTTGAGCTGGTGACATCCGAGCCGGTCTGCAACAGCGCGATGAAGGCGTCGGTGTTGCCGGCGGAGGTCAAGTTCACCGCGGTGTCGCCAAGCGAGAAGACCGAAACTCCACCGGTCGTCGGCTGGTCATAGCCGAAGTATCCGGCCACGGCCAAGGCGCCGGTGCTGCCAACCGCGATGCCGGTTGCGGCATCAACTGCGGCGCCACCAAGTTGACGCGCCCAGACCAGGGTTCCATCGCTGCTGTACTTAGCGACTAGACCATCCTGTGAACCGTCGGCAACCAGGGTCTGAGACTTGCCGCCGCCAGAGACCTTGGCGCTGATGTTGAACTGACCGCCGGCATAGATGTTTCCGCTGGCATCGACAGCAACCGAGTTGAACTGGTCAACCGATTGACCACCCATGTTGCGCACCCAAACCAGACGACCGGTTGGGTCATACTTGGCCAAGAAGCCATCCGAGGTGACACCGTTGGTGATGCTCAAGACCGGTGACAGTGGCTGGGCATCGGCACCCGTGCCGAAAACGGCGCCCGAGTGAATACCGACGGTATAGGCGTTGCCGCTGGCGTCGGTGGCAACCGCGAACGCCTGATCTGCACCGGTTCCACCGGCACCCTGGACCCAGCTGAAATCACCATCGTTGGTGAACTTGGCGATGAACGCGTCGGTTCCGGCTTCAGGCAAGAACTCCTTCGAGTTCGCACCGGTTCCGAAAACGGCACCCGAGGCGGCCGAACCGGCCACGAAAACGTTGCCGCTGCGGTCGACCGAAATTCCGTATCCCTGGTCGCCGCTGATGCCACCAAACTGCTTCACCCAGGTGAAGTTACCGTTAGCCGCATACTTGGCCAAGAAGCCGTCGTTTCCACCAAAGGTGCGAAGCACAACCTTGGATGAACCGCTGCCGAAGGTGATGTTGTCTGAGAAATAACCGGTGACGAAGATGTTTCCGGCGCGGTCGGTTGACACTCCTCGCGAGAACTCATCCGCTGTTCCGCTCAGCTGGCGCACCCAGGCGAAGGTGCCATCCGGGGCATATTTGGCGATATAGCTGTCGTTTCCGCCCATCGCAGTGATGGCCTGGCGGTTTGAGTTTTGGCCGAAGGCGGCGACACCTTGGAAGACACCCGTGACAACCACGTTTCCGGTGGCATCGAAGGCAAGCGCGTTCGCATAGTCATTTCCGGTTCCACCAGACTGCTGAACCCAAAGCAGGGTGCCATCGGCGGCATACTTGGCAAGGAATGAGTCTTGGCCGCCGGCTGCGGTTAGGGTAACGGCATTCGCACCCGAACCGAACACCGATTGGTTGACGAAATAACCGCCAACATAGACGTTGTTGGCCGAGTCAACCAAAACCGAGTTTTGGGCCGCATCGGCACCAAAGCCACCGATTCCCTTAATCCATGCCTGGTTTGGAACCGCTGGCAAAGCCGTGGTCAAACCGGTGGTGGTCATCGAGATTTTTGGGCTCTCGGGTGAAGTTAGATACGACAGGCCGTTGCCCACCGCGGTCACCGAGAACTGATAGGTGGTGTTCGGTGACAAGCCACCGATCGGAGTCAGGTTTGTAGTGACGTTGAGCACCGAGATCAGAGTCGAGCCATCGGCCGAATAGGTTTTGACCGTGTAGGTGTTGGCGCCGGTCACGGTGTTCACCGAAAGACCCACGCTGGTTCCACCGAGCGAGTATGCGGTGAAGGTAGGCGCCGGCATCACAATCGGTGCCGAGGTTTTCACCGTGACGCGCTGGCTCTCTGGTGAAGTCAGGTATGAATAGCCGTTTCCGATTGAGGTGATCGAAACCTGATAGGTGGTGTTGGGCTGAAGTTGCGGGAACACCGTTCCGCTGCCGACACCCGCGTAAGACGCGATGAGTGTTTGGCCGTCTGCCGAATACAACTTCGCAATGTATGCGACCGTGCCGGTCTGACCTGAAAATGCCACGGATACGCTAACCGGAGTCGATGTGGTGTTTGTGATCGATGGAGCGAACAGTGTGACTGGGCCAGGTGTTGCAATAGTGACGCTCGAGGATTCATCACTGGTGATGGTGGTGATGCCGTTTCCGATTGCCTGAAGAGTCACCGCATAGGTGGAGTTCGGTGTGATTGGGTTGTTGATGACTGCACCCGAGGTGTATCCGGGGATGGTCGCAATCAGCTGGCCGGTCGAACGCGAATAGATTCGCAACGTGGTCGACACCGAACCGGTGGTTGCGGTGAAGACAACCGAGATGCTGGTCGGGGTGATGCTTCCGCTAGCTCCCAGTGTCGGCGCCAATAGGGTGTTTGGTGCAGCGGTCGTGAAAGAGAACTTAGCGCTCTCTCGCCCGGTGGCAAACACCTTGCCGTTTCCAATGCTTTGGATGGTGAAGTAATAGCTGGTCTGCGGCGCCAAGCCACCAATCACATATCCAGATGCGATTCCCGGATAAACCCCGAGCAAGGTCGTGCCATCGGCGGCATAGAGACGACCGGTGGTCGAAACCGAGTTTGTACCAACCGAGAAGGTGACGGCTCCGGTGGCAGCGGTGGTGGTTATCGTCGAGATGGCGCCGGTCACGATTTGAGTGAGACCCACGGTGTTGACGATCACCTTGGCACTCTCGGCCGAGGCTGTGTAGTTGTATCCGTTGGCTAGGCCGACGAGCGAAACCTGATACTGGGTGCCAGGGATCAGGTTGGGAATGGTCACGCTCGTGGTCGTGGTGGCGATTGCGGTCAACAATGTTGAACCGGTCGCGTTATAGAGGCGCACCGCCGTGTAACCAACCAGGGTCTCGTTAACCGAGACCACCACGGTGGTTGTGGTTGTCGAAACGGTAGGCATCGGCAGCATGGCCGGCGCAACCGGAGCTGTTGTGAAGGTGTATTTGTCACCCTCGTCAGAGTCAAGGAATGTCGCGCCGTTACCGATCGCTGTGACCGTGACTTTGTAGGTCGTGTTTGGCAACAGGCTGTTGATTGCAAGTCCCGAGGTGCTTGCCACGGCAATTGTCTGCAGCAAATTGTCGGCACTGTCATAAATCTTGACTCGGGTCGAGACGGTTCCCGACTGAGGGGTGTAGCTAATCGTGGTTCCGACAATCGTCTGGGCGACCTGATAGATCGTCGGCGCCAAAAGCTTTTGGATGCCGCCGGTGCTAAATGCCACCAGCGGAGACTCAGGTGAATCGAGATATCCCACGCCGTTTCCGAAACACTTGATGCTCGCCTTATAAGAGGTGTTAGGCAGCAGACCGGCGACCGAACCGTTATTTGGGAACTGACCAATTCTTGAGATGACCGTGGTTCCGGTGCTATCCCAAATTGTCAGGCGGCAATAAATCGCTCCGGTCGGGGCTGCGAAGGTGAAGCTCGCACCGGTTGCGCTGATGGTGGTTCCATTTTGAATTGGCGAAGCCACAGCAATCGTGATCGGCGCCGGAGTCGTGAAGCTCACCAAGGCGCTCTCGTCAGAGTCGAGCACCGTCGAACCGTTGCCGATGAAAATCAGCGACGCCTTGTAAGAGGTTGAAGGCAGCAGCACGCTCGAGATGAACGCACCCGATGTGAAGCCAGGCACCACCGAGATCAATCGCGAGTTCGAGTCATAGAGTCGAGCGATCGTTGAGACGGTTCCGGTCGGAACTGTAAATGTCAGAATCGCGCTCTGCGGGGTTAGCGAACCTACGGCCGGCTCGACGGGAACAATCTTGATTGAACCTCGAGTGTTGAAGGTGACCTTTGCGCTTTCAACTGAGCTCGCATAATTGACGCCGTCACCAATCGCGGTCAAGGTGACCGAGTATGCGGTGTTTGGCTGAAGGCCATTCACGACGGTGCCGGTGGTGAAGTAAGGCATGGTTGACACCAAGTTGCCAGCCGCGTCATAAACCTTGAGCGTGTTTGAGATATAGGTTCCGGCAGAGTTGACCGCGCTGAAGGTCACGGTCGCAGAGGTTGCGGTTGGGTTCGTTGCGCTAACCGAAACTGCAGGAGTCGGTGCGCCGAGGGTGGTGATTGCCGTGGCCGCTGCAGTGGTTGCCGAAAGCTTCGCAGACAAGACCGAGTTGCTGTACCAAACCGAACCAGTGTTCACCGGAAGACCGACTGCCATAACGGCAACGCTGTAGTTGCTTGATGGGTTCAGACCGCTGAAGGTGACCGAGGTTGAACCAGACGTGCTTGAAAGCACAGTGGTGCCGCTGGCGTCGTAAAGAAACCAGAGGTAGCTGCTGGCGTTTGCGACCGCGGTCACGGATGCAGTGATTGAGCTGCCGGTTAGAGCGGTTCCCGTCGTCGTGTAGGTCGGAGTTGCCGGTGTTGCCAAGGTGGTCATCGCCGGGGCGGCGCCAATGGTCAATGATGCACGGGTTGCCGATTGTGGCGATTCTGCATAGCCCGTGCTCATCTGACTGCCGGCAAAGGTATACGTGGCTCCATAAGTGAAGCCGAGCATCGTTATCGACGAGCTTGCGCTGTTGTATTTGGAGATTAGGCGGTTGCTGCTGTCATAGACGTAATAGTTGAAAGAGTTTGCACCAACTGCAGAGTTGTTGGTTAGGGTCACGATCACCGAGTTGCCGGCGGGGGTCGTTGAGAATGAGGCTGCCACGCTAGGGGCGGCCAGTATGCTGTTGGCGCTTGCCTGGAATGGGCCCGACACAACCGGCGCCGAGGTGATGTATGAGATGCCATCACCAACGGCAACCACCGAAAGGTAATAACTTGCGCCGGCAGTTAGCCCGGTGAAGGCAGGCAGGGTTCCCGCGTTAGCTATGGTTGAAATCGTCTGGGTCTGAGTTGAATCTAGAAGCGTTGCACGCAGTGCCGTTGCGCCAGTAGGGGTCGAAAGTGTGAAGCTGAGCGAGTCTGGTGAGGCGCTCTGCAGGGCTGCGGTTGGTGCGGTCAAGACTGTGGCGGCTGATGTCGCACCAGAGGCCAGGCCGAGGTCTGTGACCGTATCCAGGAATGAAACACCGTTTCCGAACGCCTTGACCGAAACCTTGTATGTTGTCGAAGGCGTCAGACCGACGAAGGTGTTCGAAGTTGCGGTGGTGTCTTGAACTCGGATGAAGTTTCCGCTGGCGTCATAGAGGGTATAGCGATAGTAGGTAGCACCGGTTGGTGCGCCCGACAGGCTTGCGACCAGAGTGGTTGGCGAACCTGCTGTGGCCGTGAGGGTGATCGCTCCCCACGAAATCGCTGCTGGTGCGGCTGAAGTGGTGGTGACCGTCGAACTGGCCGCCACACTCTGGCCGTTTGTGTAGGTTCCGCTGCCGGCGACCGAATAGAGGCTGACCGTATAGCTGGTGTTAGGCAGCAGGCCGGTGAATAAGTTGCCGTTTGCAAAATAACTGTTCGAACCAACGATGGCGCCGGTTGCGTTATTGGTCAGGTCGGCTCGGGTGGTGACCGCACCGACTGCCGAGGTGAAGGTCACCGTGAGGTAGTAACCGTTGACGCTGCTGAAGTTCGGGGTGACAACCATGGAGGTTGGCGGTGGCAAGGTGGCGAGAGTGTAGGTATAGCCGCCGGTCAAGGTCGTGATTCCCGCGGTGGCCGTGATCACAACATCGACGACACCTGCGACGTGTGCCGGTGTCGTGACGGTGATTTGGGTTGCCGATGAGGTCAGGCCTGTTCCGGCAACACCACCAAAGGTGACCGAGGTTGCACCGGTGAGGCTTGTTCCGGTGATCGTTATGGCGGTTCCGCCGAGGGTGGTTCCGCTGGTCACGCTCAGCGAGGTGACCACGGGTGCGGCATTAGCCGCGGCCGGGTTGAAGACCGTGAGGAGGGCCGTGATCAGAAGTGACGACAAAACGAGCGCAACAATGCGTCGCGCCTCGCGCCAAATCTTATTCAATACCTAGGTCCGATCATGCAGGGAAGACCGGACATTGGGGGGTGTCCGGTCTGTGGACAAGTCTATTGTTCGCTAATGCGAATAGATAGTATGTGTCCCGCTTAAATCGGGGCTAGCCGAAGATTCGTTATTGCTGATTTTCCAATTTTTCGAGTCGAAGCGACCTGAAACCGAGGAACAACGGAAACACGAACGCAAAGGCGGTGACGAACGCCAGCGCGATGTATATCCAGAGGCGACGCATCTTCAGCCGGCGGCCCTCGATGACGATGAACGCCATGCCGGCAACTCCACCGATAAGCAGGTCGAGCGAATAGACCCAGTCGACGTTCGTGGTGAACCCATCGGCGATGTAGTTTTCACCGCGCATCACCGCCAACCCGTTGAATATCCAGGCGGTGATCAAGCCGATCAGCGAGAGCGCAAAGAAGAAATTGGCGTTTCGTCGGTTGCTGTTCATGCTCTAACCCTAGGGCTGCAACCGCTGAATCTGCCAGGGTGTGAGGTCTCCGGATGCATCGAACTCGCGAATGAACTCGATTCGGTCGTGCATGCGATTAGAGCGCCCCTTCCAAAACTCAATGCGGGTCGGGATGATTCGATAGCCGCCCCAATAGTCTGGCCGAGGAACCTCGGCACCCTCGAACTTCTTGAGCGCGGTGTCGAACTGCGCATCCAGGGCTGCTCGATTTTCAATGGTTTGCGATTGGTGGCTAGACCAAGCGGCCACCTGTGAATCGTGCGGTCGCGAACCGAAATACTGGTCAGATTCAGAGGCTTCGACCTTCTCGGTTGTTCCCTGGATAAGCACCTGACGATACATCGAATACCAGCCGAAGACGGCACTCACATTTGGGTTTATCGCAACCGCCTCACCCTTGCGCGAGAGATAGTTGGTGGCAAAAAAGAAACCTCTGTCGTCGACCCCCTTGAGCAATACGGTTCGAGAACGGGGATGATTGGCCGAGTCAACAGTGCCGAGAACAAGGGCATTTGGCTCATAAATCTTGGCGGCTTCTGCCTCAAGCAACCAGAGCTTGAACTGCTCCAGCGGATCAGCCAGAAGATGGGTCTCATCCAGCGCTTCTTGCCCATAGTCTTCGTGGCGATTTAGTGAATCCATGCTTGCACCTATCTTTGACCGATGAGTTCGTTCAGTTCTGAGTTTGGCAGAGCCACCCAACCTTCGCGTCGAGCCTGCTCGAGCTGATTTTGCGATGGCCCCTCGAAGAACCCCAGGTGAGCCGAACGTGCTGCCAGTGCGGCAATCACCGAGTCGAAAGCGTCGCAGGATTCAACCATCAGGCCTTCGAATTCAGCGAGGTCTAACCAAGGCGCTTTTACTTTGAGTTCGCGCACGAGACCCGAGCGGATCTGCTCAGAGGCACGGTATCCGGCGGTTGAAAAACCCCAGAGACGCAGGCTTGCTCCGGGATAAATCTCGACAACCCTGCCGGTTCCGGCACGGTCGACCGCAACTTGCGCGACCTGCATCTGCGAGAGCAGGCCGGCGCAACGAATCGCGGTCATAGCAAGTCGATCGGTTGAGACGCTCAGCGGCCAGCGACCGGTGACCGCGCGAACATGCCGATCGGTCTCGCGATAGGCCAACCGGCGACGCATCTCGATGCCTCCATCGAAGGCCTGGTCGGCCAGC
>Ga0213921_1000053_pt1 | contig 47913 bp, 44 predicted proteins | sample McNCre2017MG_FD_165041 | JGI IMG/M metagenome (GOLD analysis project Ga0213921, IMG submission 165041) | Freshwater microbial communities from McNutts Creek, Athens, Georgia, United States - 20-17 MG | ecosystem: Environmental > Aquatic > Freshwater > Creek | place: USA: Georgia | collected...
ACCCTGCGAAACTGAAACGTCTCATTGTGGAGCTAATCGACAAAGAGAACTGGTCTGGCACTGGTGTTGACATCAAGGGCGACGCCTATGAGGCGTTGCTTGCTAAAGGCGCAGAAGACATGAAGTCTGGAGCAGGTCAATACTTCACGCCTCGTCCGCTAATCGCAGCCATGGTCGATGTCCTGCAGATAACAGCCGATGACACTGTGCACGACCCAGCGTGTGGTTCTGGTGGATTCCTCTTGTCTGCCTACGAGCACGCTGCCCACAGTGATTCATTGACACCTACCCAGAAGGAGCATCTTCAGACTAAGTTCGCCTCTGGCACTGAACTTGGCAATGGTCCCGCAAGGCTCGCTTCCATGAACATGATTCTCCACGGCATGGGTAAGGCAAATGGTCCAAGCCCAATCGATGTTCGGGATGCGCTGACGGCTGACCCAGGCAAGAGGTATTCGGTCATCCTAGCTAACCCACCATTTGGAACTAAGTCTTCAAACACCTTCGTCGGTGCTGATGGCAAGGTTTCAAAGGGGGACCTTGAAATCGTCCGTGATGACTTCTGGGTAACTACTTCGAACAAGCAACTCAACTTTGTGCAGCACATCAAGACCATCATGAACATCCATGGTCGTGCGGCAGTGGTACTCCCAGACAATGTCCTCTTTGAAGGTGGAGCTGGCGAAACTGTGCGCCAACGCCTTCTCAAGGAATTCGACCTCCACACAATACTCCGCCTACCAACGGGTATCTTCTATGCGGGTGGCGTTAAAGCGAACGTTCTGTTCTTCGACAAAAAGCCAGCAGGGGATAAGCCTTGGACTCTGGAAACCTGGGTTTATGACTTCCGCACCAACATGCACTTTACCCAGAAGACGAAGAGCCTAAAGCGTGTGGACCTCGAAGACTTCGTCCAGGCATACTGTGCAGGCGAACGCAACCAGCGAGCCGAGTCTGAACGTTTCAAGCGATTCACATACGACGAAATCATCTCTCGTGACAAGACGAACCTAGACATCATCTGGTTGAAGGATGATTCGATTGTTGACGCAGCTGACCTTCCTGCTCCAGATGTAATCGCTGAGGAAATTATGGAAAGTCTGCAGTCGGCACTAAATGAGATTCAGGCGGTTCTTGATGCTTTGCGCTCGGATGATGCCGCCTTTATCGACGAGATGTCATAAGTAAGGAACACTAGCATGGATTTTCTGAACAAGAACTTTGACTGGGAAGCGCACTTCCTCTCGAAGCGCAAAGTTGTTCAAGAAGGTTTACCTATAGAGCCAGGGGAAATCTTCGATTGTCTGTCGGAAGCTGGTTTACAAGTCTTCCTGAACAATAAGACTGTTCACGGTGTCTGGAACGAATCCGTTTTGAGTGACCATTTGCAAGGTTTAGAGAGCATCGATTTCTTTTTATTAGGCACCTTGGGCAACCAAAGAATTAGGCTGGCAAGATTTACCTTGCATGTTCATGATGAATACGATGATTGGGATAAATGGTCAGATTGTGACCTCGACGAGGCATTCCTGATGGCTTATGGATTCCATGTTGAAGGAAACTGGATTGACACCGTTTCCAGTCGTAAATTTGGGGACTTGCTGGACTTTCTGGCTGTGACACTTGAGGCTGACGTTCGCTCCAAAGGCTCATTCAATTGGATTCATACAGAGCCCTTCAACCCGCAGTTATGAGAGTCGAATTGTTATCACGTGAGTAAGCGCTCGGCATCAAATGTCTCCCAACCGATGAATTCGTTGAGTCTTTGGGAGATTGCAGAACGTCGGTGTGCGATGAAATTATCAAATCCGCTAGCTTCTGCCCGTCCGTCATTGAAGTCAACTAGCTGTGGTGCCAATACCTCATCAGAGAAGTTTTCACGGTATTCGCTCGGAGCTTTATCGGAGATTTTCTTATTTGTTTCTGCACCGATGAAGGCGAGGTTGGCGATGTCATCAACGAGTGCAGCGGGCAACAACGGGTGTTCTCGTCGCAGATAGGCTTTCGGGAAAACGTGGTGGTATTCGATTACGTCTGCAATACCTGCGTGCTTAGCGCTGATTTTTAGGTTTGTTTTCCAATCCCTAGCATCTGCGTCCCTAAATGCGAGGAACATTGTTTTGAAAATTCCACTTCTAGAGTTTCGCCCAATCAAGTCTTCAGGAGTGAAAGCCAGGCGACCGAACTGTTGGATTAGCCGCTGCGCCAAAGTTGCTGCGGTTCCTCCATCACGTAAGGTAGCCAAATCCTGGTCCAGAACGGATTCAGATGAACCTCGGGAATATCGACCTTTTGCGTTGGCAGTCAGGAACCATTTCCTGAATGCCGCAGACTCGCTGTCTGAAATCTTGTAGTCAAGTTTGTCTGCCCAGTATGCCGTTGTGATTAGTAGTAGTGGTGACGAAAGAACCGTCTGACTATCGATGTCCAAGTTACTCATCGCATAGTTCAGCGCAAAGGTAAATGCCTTCTTGGTTCTTTCCCATCCAGCCTTCAGCTGCTCCAGTTTGATTCCGTTGATAACGGCAAACTTAGATTGACTGGTCGTCAGCGAGACAAGGGTGCGAACGAAGATGCCTAGTTCGAATTGGAAGCCAAGACCATTTACTTGCGACTGGTAGTCCCTAAAAATCTCAAGTGACCCTCGCCAGCGTGCAGTTATTTGGGCTAAAGCTAGGTCGGAACCTCGCAATTTTGCGCCTAATGAGTTCACACGGACAAAAATCTCAGTTACTTCTTCGTAGGACTTGGTGCGTTCCAAAATATCCATGCGGTATTGATAGTCCGCAATCGCACGCACTGCCTTGAGTCTGTCCCCATAGCGCTGGTACCTTGGGTCATCCCATCCACTAAGACCCGAGCTCTTGAGTATCTCTGAGTCAGGCATCTTGAAGATGTCTGAAACCCTAACCCAGTTGGGGAGCGATTGCAGCGCAGAACTCGCAACTACGAAAGTCATCCTCTTGAACCGCTCCTGGATGTCTAGGTCAACTTCATCCTCGGGTTGAATGTCTTCGTCAGAGTTCTCGTATACATCTGCAACGTAGGTAAGTTCGTCTGGATGGTCAAGGTTAAAGAGAATTTCCACTGGCTTTTTGCGACCCTGCACTGTCACTGGCAAGCCACGAAGGACTGCAGAAAGCGAGGTGAGGCGCTGCTGTCCATCCAATAACAGCAATGGGCGCACTGCGGATGTCGAGCTTGTTTCGACTGCAAAGGAAGTGGTTGCAACAACTTCGTCAGACTCCCAAGCGAGGATTACACCTGACGGATAGCCTCGATACAGAGAGTCGAGCAAGTCACGCACTCTGGTGGCACGCCATACGTACTCACGCTGCATCTCAGGAAGTCGCAGCTCTCCTCTTTCAACCATTCCCACCAATGACTGAATCGTGTAGTCAGCTTTCGCCATAGTTACCCCTCCAAGATTCGAGTCTAGAAGCAGGAGTCGACAATTTAGGCGGCAACATGTGGAAAGAGCTGGAAGCAGCCCAGTTGGCTGGTAGTAACCACCAAACGAAAGAGGAAGACAATGTGCCAGTATTACTACCTACCCCAGACTCGCTCACATCAAGTTGATGTGCACTCCAATCCAGGAGAAGACACCTTCCACGTAGTGTGCATGGATTGCAACGTAGTGATTTGCTGGGAAGAGGATTCCGATACTGCGTATTACGCCGCATACGAGCACACTGCGTTTTTTGACGAACTACGTTCAATGGATGCATTTTCGAAGTTCATGCCTCGCTGTGAGTGCTACGGGAGTTACATGGCGACCTTGAACGATGCGCAGATTGATGCAGAGGTCGAACGTGCAATTGCCCTGGAAAATTATGTGGAAGAAGCAGCCTTCGAGGCGGAGCCTGAGGAATTTATTGAAGTACTAAAAATGGAAGAACGGGCACTGTTGAATCCTGTTCCACTACTCGGTGCCAGGTTGCTGATTTACAAGCTGCGAAAAGCTTTTCGTTAGCAATGACTTAGAAACAGGACCCTGCAAATGCTGCAGGGTCCTTTGCCTTAACTGAATCGACCCTCGGATAGAATTGAAAAGTGTTACTCCCTAGCACTTGAAAATCAGCAAATTGTGCACGCAAGTCGTGTGGTAAGGCGTGTGAGATGGAAAAGGCTGGGGAATAATCTCCAACAGACAGGCTTAGAAGCCCGTCATTACGGGGATTTGCCTTCGTAGCTCAGTGGATAGAGCAAGAGCCTTCTAATCTCTTGGTCGCAGGTTCGATTCCTGCCGGGGGCGCTTGAGTGATTTAGCGCCGGGGCTATTCAGATTTGCGCTTCTCGGCAAAATCGGCCTGAGCAAACCTTTCGTTGACTTCGTCCATGAAACGAGTCTCATAGAGGTTTCCTTGAGCTGTCAGGTTCTTAAAACCTTTTCCATTCCGCTTTGCTACAACTGGCTTTAGCGCGGTTGGCGGCATGTTGTCGTCGCTATCGATCGGGGTAACGCGGCTGCCTGCCGATTCGGCTTCGGCGGCAGCGATCAGTTGCGCCTCTCGGGGGCTAACCAGGATGCTTTTAGTTTTTTTCCTAAATCTCATTTGCGAGCTCCTTGCCAATTCGAATGCTAGCGATTTAGCTCCAATTTATAAAAATTTTCGTCCTAAAAGTTAGGCAAGCGGACCCTTGTGAAAATGCTCGAAGACCAAATTGGTTCGAGTCGACGCGACCGTTGCATTGTTCGATAGATTTTCGAGAACAAACTCTCGAACTGAGTCTGAATCTTTGACAGCGAGATGAACGATGAAATCTTCAGAGCCGCCTAGAAAGAAAACCTGGATGACCTCGGGCCGCTCCCGCATTTGCTGCATGAAGTCTGAAAGGTGAGCACGAGCTCCGGCTCTAAGGGTTACTGAGATTAAGACTTCGGTGCCTAATCCGAGTTTGGCAGGTTCGACAACTGCACTGAATCCCGATATCACTCCGCGGGTTACTAGTGATCGCACGCGGCTGATGCAAGTTGACTGGGCGATGCCCACAGCCGCAGCTAGATCGGCATTTGTAATCCTGGCGTTCTGCTGAAGAAGGCGAATTAGATCACCATCAATTTCGTCTAAGGGGGAGTCAAGCTGAAGATTCTTCGTTGCCATGGCGCATTTCCTTAGATTTAGTGAATTTATTAACTAAATTAGCCGATTTTCCGAAGTTACTGCAATGTTTACACGAATGTAATGAATTTACTGCACTCTTGAGGGAGATTCAGTTCAACCCAAGGAGCAAGAAATGCGCGTAGGTATCCCAACCGAGATTAAGAACAACGAGAACCGTGTTGCCATCACCCCGGCCGGAGTTCATGAACTCGTCCGTCGCGGCCACGAGGTCTTCATTCAGCAGGGCGCAGGCCTAGGCTCAGGGTTCACAGACGAGGCATACGTTGCCGAAGGTGCAAAGATCCTCGCGACTGCCGAAGAAGTTTGGGCCAAGGGTGACCTGTTGCTTAAGGTCAAGGAGCCGATTGCCGCCGAGTATCCACTGCTTCGCAAAGACCAGGTCTTGTTCACCTATTTGCACCTCGCAGCTTCGCGCCCATGCACCGATGCTCTAGTCAACGCCGGAACCACTGCGATTGCCTATGAAACAGTTCAGCTGCCAAACCGTGCTCTTCCACTTCTTCAGCCAATGTCAGAAGTTGCCGGTCGACTATCAGCGCAAATTGGTGCTTACCAACTCATGTCTAACGAAGGTGGACCTGGTGTGCTGATGGGTGGAGTTCCGGGCGCACCAAAGGCAAAGGTGGTCGTGATCGGTGGCGGCGTAGCCGGCGAACACGCTGCTACCATGGCCCACGGTATGCAGGCCGATGTGACCGTTATTGACATTTCGCTTCCTAAGCTTCGCGAACTTGACGCCCGCTTTGCTGGTGCCGTAAAGACTCGCGTCTCAACCGCATACGAGATTGCCGAACAGCTCAAGGATGCCGACCTTGTCATTGGTTCTGTGCTAATCCCTGGTGAGAAGGCTCCAAAGCTAGTAACCGATGCGATGGTCGCCAACATGAAGCCTGGATCGGTGCTCGTTGACATCGCCATCGACCAGGGCGGTTGCTTCGAGAACTCGAAGCCAACCACGCACGACAACCCGACCTATAAGGTGCACAACAGCACCTACTACTGTGTCGCAAACATGCCGGGCGCAGTGCCTGCAACCTCAACCCGAGCGCTAACCAACGCGACACTGCCTTATGTGATTGCTCTGGCCGAGAAGGGTTGGAAGGCTGCGCTTCAGGCAGATGGCTCGCTAGCGCTTGGCTTGAACACTCACCAAGGTTTTGTGACCTACGCCGGCGTACACCACGCCTTCGCAGACGTTCCGTTCAAGCCGCTTGCTGAGGTTCTCGCCTAAGCAGGTTGCTGCTGGGTGATGCAGTGAATGCCTCCACCTCGAGCGAAGAGTGGCCTGGCGTCGACTAGCACGATTTCTCTGTCGGGGTAGGCCTGCTGCAAGGTTGCCACTGCACGCCCATCATTTGGGTCGTCAAAACCGCAAAGCACGACACCGCCGTTGACCACGTAGTGGTTGATATAGCTGTAGTCGACGAATCCTTCATCATCACGAAGCGTTTGAGGGGCTGCGACGGGAATCAATTCGAAGTCACCGGCCTCCTCTAACGTGCGTCGAACCTCTTGGCTAACCTGAAAGTCAGGGTGCTCGGGATTTTCCTGGTTGTGAAACAAGATCTTGTTCTCGCCGGCGAAGCAGGCGACGATGTCGACGTGACCCCTAGTGCCAAATTCGTCATAGTCTCGGGTTAGGCCCCGACGCAACCAGATTGCCTCGGTGGTGCCCAACTGGCGGTGGATCTCGGCTTCAACCTCTTCCTTCGACCAGGTAGCATTTCGACCTTCGCCTAGTTGGACTGTCTCGGTGAGCAGGACCTTTCCGGCACCATTGACGTGCAAGCCGCCGCCCTCGTTGATTAGTGACGAGTGATGGGTCTCAACCTCGATCTGGTTGTCGATAAATTCGGCCACCTTTGAGTCTTTGTCCCAGTTCGCCCAGCTCTGGGCACCCCAGCCGTTGAAAACCCAATTGACTCCAGCCAATTTGCCCTCGGTGTCTTTGACAAAAGTCGGGCCGATGTCGCGCATCCATGCGTCATTTAGTTCTGCTGGGATTAGTTCTACGCCAGGGTCGAGGAACGCTCGGGCAATTTCAAGGTCTTCTGCCTCGCAGAGCATCGAAACAGGTTCGAATCGAACCACGGCATTGGCCGCCGCCGCCCAGGTCTGCCTGGCCTCCATGGCCTCTTCGATGGTTTCACCCAGGGTGTAGCCGCTTGAAGGCCAAGCCATCCAGGTTCTTGCGTGAGCCTGCCATTCGGCCGGCATGAACCAGCCGCTCATTAGTAGCTAACTCCGGCGATTCCGCCCTCGACACCCTCGCCTGAAGCGGCTCGCGGGTTGACCACAGCCTCGGTCAGCATGTCATAGGTGTCAGGTCGGCGAGTTGCCAAGAATGGAAACAGGTCAAGCCAATCGCGTCTCTGGTCCAGGTCAAGCTCGGCAACCAACACCTCGTCGCCCTCGCGGTCGGCACTGGCAAGAATTCGGCCGTAAGGGTCGCTGATGAAGCTGCTTCCATAGAAATTCAGCGAACCTTCGTTTCCATAGCGATTTGGCACGACCATGAAGGTTCCGTTGGCGATTCCGTTGCCTACGATTACCTGGCGCCAAAGTGGTGCGGTGTCAAAATCTGGGTGATCTGGTTCCGAACCGATTGCGGTCGGATAAGCCAATATCTCGGCACCACGGAGGCTATAGTTTCGGGTGACTTCGGGGAACCATTCATCCCAGCAGGTTGGAAGGCCGATTGATGCCTGCACCGATTCAAAGTCAAGCTCGTATACGGGATACGGTTCGCCATCTGCCGGACCGGGTGCGAAGTATTCGTCCTCGTAGTAGCCGGCAGTGACCGGGATGTGGAGCTTTGGTGTGCGAGCGACGATTTCGCCGGTTGGTGCGACGATGATCGCGCAGTTCAAGCCGCGGCCGTCTGGGCGATTCTCGTGTTCATAAAGCGAGATGTGCACGTATACGTTGTTTTCGGCAGCCGCCTTAGCCGCGAGCAAATGGGTTGGGCCGCCGTCTAGTGTTTCGGCTAAGGCATTAGGGGTTCCGGTCGGGCGAGTGTCTGCCATGTAGCGGCTCAGAGTGAGTTCGGGTAAGAAGACAATTTCGGCGCCGTTTACGGCGGCCAGTCGAATTCCCTCGAGCAGCACAGCTTCGTGTTCGGCAGCATCGGCATGCCATTTGGTTTGCACGAGGGCAACCTTGAGGGGTTTCCGTTCTGATGGCTTCACTCGCGACAGCGACTTGGGTGCAGCCGCGACAGTTAGCTTGAAGGTCATTTGTTCTCCATTGAATCTAGAATTCGGGTCAATAGTTCGAGATTGGTTTCAGGGTTGACGATTGCAAATCGAGTGTTCGGCTCACCCCGGTGCGAACTAGGCACTACGAAGGCGATGCCGTCCTGAAGAAGTTTTTCCGACCACGAGTTGTAGTCATCGATGCCCCAGCCCTCTCTGGTGAAGACGACCACCGAAAGTTCTGGTTCGCGAACCAGATTGAAGCCGGGGCGACGCTTGATTTCATCGGCAATCCTCCGCGCCAATTCGATGTTGTGGGTGACCGCTTCTCGGTATGCTCGCACGCCGTGGGTTGCCAGCGAGAACCACAGCGGCAATCCTCGTGGTCGACGGGTTAGGTTGTAGGCGTAATCGCTGGGGTTCCAATCGCCTGACTCGGTGAGGGTTTCGAGATATTCACCGTGCTGAGTGTGAGCCTTTCGGCCATCCTCAGGGTCACGGTAAATCAGGGCACAGGCATCAAACGGGGCGAACAACCATTTGTGTGGGTCGACAATGAAGCTGTCGGCGCGATGAAGCCCGGCAAATAGTGGCTTTGAGGTCTCTGACAGGATGCCGGCCAATCCATAGGCGCCATCGATGTGAAACCAGATTCCGTTGTCATGGGCAATTTTGCCGATTTCGTCTAGGCGGTCAACGATTCCGAAATTCGTTGTTCCTCCGGTTGCCACGATGGCGAAGACGCCGTCGCCGGCCGCATCAAGAGCTGCCTGCACCGACGAGCCTCGAAGCCTTCCGTCATCGCCCACCTCGGCTTTGATGATTTCGACATCCATGACTGTTGCTGCAGCCTTCAAAGAAGAGTGCGCTTCGGCGCTGCAGATAAATTTCCAGGTTTCCGGTCTAGGCTGACCGGCCTGCTTGCGAGCCTCACTGGCGCGGTGTCGTGCGGCGACCAGTGCGCTCAAGTTGCCAAGGGTTCCACCTTGAACGAAGACGCCACCGGCAGTTTCTGGAAGCCCCGCCTCTTTGGCTAGCCAGTTGAGGACCTCGTTCTCGGCATAAACCGCTCCGGCGCCCTCCATCCAAGAGCCGCCATAAATCGCAGATGCCGAAACCACAAGATCAAAGAGTTTTGCCGCCTCGGTTGGAGCGCAGGGGATAAACGACAGGTAGCCGGGGTGATCGGTCGAGATGGTTGCCGGGGCCAGCACGGTCTCGAAAAGCTTCAAGGATTTCAGGCCACCGAGGCCTTCCTCGGTCACGGTCGGGCCGGCATGTTCGCTCAGAAACTCGAAGGATTGCGGCGCATCCAGGGGAGCTGGGTCATATTCCAGTCGTTTGCGGGCGTAGTCAAAGATGCCCTCTCTGAGGGCCACAGTCGCGTCGTTGGGCTTGTGCACAAGACGAGTCTATTTGTGTTTTTTGATCCGAATTATCGAAACGGTGAACCCGATGATAGACAAGGCGAAGAAGGCCCAACTGCCGAGTTGACGTTGCTGTTCAATCGCCGCGCAACTAGTCCAATCGTTGAGTTGCTCAACCGTGCACAGGTCAGAGTTGAAGAAGCCGAGGGTTGAGGCAAAAATTCCAACGAAGCTGACCGTGGCCAGCATCGCCATGGAATTATTTCTCATTATTCGACCTCAGATAGGTCGCCGATTTCCTCACCCTGCTTGGCAATTTCTGCACGGATTTCATCCATGTCTAGGCCTTTCACGGCGGCGATAAGTTCTTCAAGGCCCGCACCCGGAAGCGCTCCAGCACGGTTGTAGAGCAAGATTCCGTCGCGGAACACCATGAGGGTCGGAATCGAACTGATTCCCGCTTCACCGGCGAGCTGCTTTTCGGCTTCGGTGTCCACCTTGCCAAAGATGATGTCGGGGTGCTTGGTCGAGGCCTCTTCGAAAATCGGAGCAAACTGACGGCAAGGGCCGCACCATTCCGCCCAAAAGTCGACGATTACCATTCCGTCGGTTACGACGGTGTCGCCGAAATTCGCAGCGCCTAGTTCGATGGTTGCCATGAGTTAGTTCTCCTTGAAATCTGGGCAATGACGATGCCTGCAATAACTAACAAACCGCCAAGGGTTTGTAATCCATCAATTTTCTCACCGAGCCAAAGGTAGGCAAATAGAAACCCGAAAATAGTCTCGGTGGTAGAGAAAATGCCAACCCCGGTCGCACTCAGGTGCGGAAGCGCGGCATAGGTCAGGAATAACGGCACAAAGGACCCCATGACCCCCAGCCAGGCAAACAGCATCCAAGCTGGGATAACTGTTCCGGCTAGATTGCCACCGAGATCTACCGTGGTGGTGAATCTCGTGAAATCGAAGGTCCAAAAGTGGCTCAATCCGACCCACATCAGCGCTGACACGGCCATCGAGTAGAACAGGGTTGAAAATGCGTCTCTCGTGTGGTGAACGTGTTCGCCGATCAGATAGTAGGTGGCGGTTGCGAATGCGGCAATCGCGCCAAAGAGCACGCCGACACCGTTTAGCCCCGATTCCCAAACGTGCGAAACCACGACCAGGCCCGATAGAACTAGTGCCACACCCAACCAAAGACGTGATGAAACCCTGGTCTTATAGATAAAAATGCTGGCAATCGGCACCAAAATAATGGCCGTGTATTGAATCAACAAAGCTACGCCGACTGGCAAATTTGCCACCGCATTGGCATAGGACCACTGCATGAGACCAACGCCAGCCGTGCCAAGCAACACCAGCCACTTCCATTCACCCTTGGCTAGTTTGAATGCGCTTCGGTTTCTGAAGAAGACGAAAACGCCAGCGATCAAACAGGCCGACAGTGATCTGAAAAGTGTGATTTGTTCGGCAGTCACCCCGGTTGCCATCACAGTTTTTGCGGTGCTGCCATTGAGCCCAAATAGAAATGTCGCTAAGAGAATCATGGCGGCACCTAGCACCGGACGCTTTTGCTTCATTTGGTTCTCTAAAGTCCGGTTCCGTGCACGGCAAATTCATCGATTGCGCTAAGTTCTGCGGCCGAGAGCTTCGGCGATGCGATGGCGGCATAGTTCTGCTCGAGCTGTTGCACACTGCTCGCTCCAATCAGGGCCGAGGTGACGGTTGGTTGACGCAAGACCCAGGAGAGGGCCAGTTGGGCCAGGCTCTGCCCGCGAGCCTCGGCAATGCGGTTCAGCCCCTTAGCGCGCTCTAGATAGGTCGAGTCGATTTGCGATGACTTCAAGAAGTGATTCTTGGCAGCTCGGGAACCCTTAGGGGTCGAACCGCTTAGGTATCTGTCGGTCAGGAGCCCCTGAGCAAGGGGTGAGAAGACGATCGAGCCCACACCCTCAGCGCCAAGAGTGTCTAGAAGCGAATTCTCTGGTGATCGGTCAAACATCGAATAACGCGGCTGGTGAATCAAGAGCGGAACCCCCATACTGGCCAGGATTCGCTTAGCCTCTCTGGTTTGGTGTGAGTCATAAGACGAGATGCCGGCATAGAGCGCCTTGCCAGAGTGAACCGCGGTGGCCAGCGCACCCATGGTCTCCTCTAGTGGGGTGTTTGGGTCGAAGCGATGGCTATAGAAAATGTCGACATTGTCGAGTTGCATTCGTTTCAGGCTTTGATCGAGTGAGGCCAGCAGGTACTTCCTCGAACCCCACTCACCATAGGGCCCAGGCCACATGTCATAGCCGGCCTTAGTCGAAATGATTAATTCATCGCGATAGCGAACAAAATCGCGTTTGAAATGAACACCAAAGTTTTCCTCTGCGCTGCCGGCAGGAGGGCCATAGTTATTGGCGAGATCAAAGTGAGTGATGCCAAGGTCAAAAGCGCGGCGCAAAATCGCCCTCTGTGTGCGCATTGAGTCACCAGAGCCAAAGTTGTGCCAGAGGCCAAGAGAAATCTCTGGCAACAGCAAGCCGCTTTTACCAGTGCGGCGATATTTCATGGACTCGTATCGGGTGGCGACTGCCTCATAGGTCATGATTCCAGCCTAGGCTAGTGACATGACAACTTTCGTTCTAGCCGGTGGCTGTTTCTGGTGCCTAGATAGCTCATACATGCAGTTCAAGGGAGTGACCGACGTAGAGGTCGGTTACATGGGTGGGCACGTCGCCAACCCGGGTTACGAAGCCGTGTGCGACGGAAACACCGGTCACGCCGAGGTTGCCCGCGTGCACTTCGATGAGGCTGTAATCCCTGCGGAGGTAATCCTCGACATCTTCTTCACCCTGCACGACCCGCGTCAGCTCAATCGCCAGGGCAACGACGTCGGCACACAATATCGCGGGGCGATGTTCTATGCAGACGAAAACCAGCGCGAGCTGTTCCAGGCCGCCCTTGAACGAGCCAAGCACCACTGGGATGGCGAATTGGTGACCGAAATTGTGCCGGCAGAGACTTTCTGGATGGGCGAGGAGTATCACCAGGACTTCTTCGCTAAGAACCCAAATCAGGGCTATTGCAACGCTGTAGTCTCACCAAAGATGGCAAAAGTTCGTCAGGCATTCAGCAGTTACGTCAAATAAGCAAGCGTTTTATCCACACGGATAGCGAATGCGGCCGTAATCCACAGATTTTCAATCGGTACGGCGCTCGCCGCGTTTGATTCGCCACACTCGTTGCAACACCCACCGAAGAATCGGTCGGTGCAATCGAGAAAGGCTTCAAATGTCTGAAAACATCGTCGTGACCGGTTTGGTTGCGACCACCCCTCGCCACCTGGTTACCCAGGATGGCCTGCCAATAACCTCGTTCCGCCTTGCCTCATCACAGCGAAGATTCGATAGAAGCCAGAACCGATGGATCGATGGCGAAACAAACTGGTTTACCGTCACAGGTTTCAGGAACCTCGCGATTAACTCTTCGAGTTCGGTTTCAAAGGGTGATCGAATCATGGTCAGCGGCAAACTGCGAGTTCGCGACTGGGATAACGGCGAACGTGCAGGCACAAGTGTTGAAATCGAGGCCGATGCGATTGGTCATGATCTCAGCTGGGGAACCGCCCAGTTCACGAGAACAGTCCTAGTTCGTGAATCCGAGGAGGCGGGTCAAACCTCCGGCCAATTCGAAGCCTCTGTGGATAACTCTGGCGACGAAGCGATGGCCGAGCCAGAGTTGGTGGGCACCAAGAAAAAGTAGCCGACCACAAAAGCCGCCGGGCCAGGTGCGCCCCCTCAATCCTGGCCCGGCCTATCAGGCTAAACTTGAGGTAAATCTACCGAAAGTGACTAATTTTTCATGGCTGAATTCATCTATCAGATGATCAAGGCGCGCAAGGCGCATGGTGACAAAGTAATCCTCGATGATGTGACCCTGGCCTTCTATCCAGGCGCGAAGATCGGTGTTGTCGGGCCAAACGGTGCCGGTAAGTCAACCGTTCTAAAGATCATGGCAGGCATGGACACACCAAGCAACGGTGAAGCTCGACTCAGCCCTGAGCACACCGTGGGAATCTTGTTGCAGGAGCCACCGCTAGACGAATCGCTGACCGTTCTCGGCAACGTTGAGCTGGCCGTCAAGGACACCAAGGCGATGCTAGATCGTTTCAACCAGATCTCTGCAGAAATGGCCGAACCTGACGCCGACTTCGACAAGCTGCTCGAAGAAATGGGAACCCTGCAAGAGCGCATCGACCACCTGGATGCTTGGGATCTCGACTCGCAACTCGAGCAGGCCATGGACGCGCTTCGTTGCCCACCGGGTGACACGTTGGTAACCAACCTCTCGGGTGGTGAGCGTCGCCGTGTGGCGCTCTGCAAGCTATTGCTTGAGAAGCCTGACTTGCTCTTGCTAGATGAGCCGACTAACCACCTTGACGCCGAATCCGTTCTGTGGCTTGAGCAGCACCTAGCCAAGTATCCTGGCGCCGTTCTAGCTGTCACACACGACCGTTACTTCCTCGACAACGTCGCCGAGTGGATTCTCGAGCTTGACCGTGGTCGCGCGTACCCTTATGAGGGCAACTACTCGACCTACCTAGAGAAGAAGCGCGAACGCCTTGAGGTGCAGGGCAAAAAGGACGCCAAGCTAGCCAAGCGTCTGAGCGAAGAACTCGATTGGGTTCGCTCAAGCCCGAAGGCGCGTCAAACCAAGTCGAAGGCTCGTCTGGCGAAATATGAAGAAATGGCAGCCGAGGCAGACCGCACCAGAAAGCTCGACTTCGAAGAAATTCAGATTCCGATGGGTCCACGCCTTGGCGACATTGTTATCGAGGCAAAGAACCTGCAGAAGGGCTTCGATGGCCGTTCGTTGATCAATGGTTTGAGCTTCAGTCTGCCGCGCAACGGCATCGTCGGAGTGATCGGACCTAACGGTGTCGGTAAGTCGACTCTGTTCAAGACCATCGTCGGCCTAGAGAAGCTCGACGGCGGTGACCTGAAGGTCGGTGAGACCGTCAAGATCTCATACGTAGACCAGTCACGCGGCGGCATCGACCCGGCAAAGACCCTGTGGGAGGTCGTCTCTGGCGGCCTCGACTACATTCAGGTCGGAAACCAAGAGATGCCATCTCGAGCCTATGTTGCGGCATTCGGCTTCAAGGGTCCAGACCAGCAGAAGCCTGCCGGTGTTCTATCTGGTGGTGAGCGCAACCGTCTTAATCTGGCCTTGACTCTAAAGGAAGGCGGAAACCTCTTGCTTCTCGATGAGCCAACAAACGACCTTGACGTCGAAACGCTAGGCAGCCTCGAAAATGCTTTGCTCGAGTTCCCTGGTTGTGCCGTGGTCATCACACACGACCGTTGGTTCCTCGACCGAGTCGCGTCACACATCCTGGCCTACGAAGGCACCGATGAGAACCCAGACCAGTGGTATTGGTTTGAGGGCAACTTTGAGGCCTACGAAGAGAACAAGGTCGCACGACTCGGCCCGGACGCGGCCAAGCCTCACCGTTCGACCTATCGCCGCCTAACCCGCGACTAATCGTTAGATCAGGCTAAAGAAAAGACCCCGAATTTATCGGGGTCTTTACTTTATTGTTGACTAGTTAGCCAACCAGCGCCTGAATGGCGGCTTCGAACACTTCGTGGTGGCGGTCAACGTCTTCTTTGGTTGTCGTTGGGCACATCAATGCCATGTTGTGGAACGGCGTTAGCAAAACCCCTCGGTTGGCTAGATAGAGATGCAAGAAGTCCTCCAATTCGCCGTCTGCCGATTCGAAGGCTGCTGTACCCGTGATTGGGTATGGTCGTGCAAAGCGATATTCGGCACGTGCTCCGAGCTGATTGATTGACCAAGGCAAGTCATATTCGTCGAACAGGTTGTTTACGCCGTCGGTGAAATAGGTGGCCAAGTCGATCATCTTCTCGAACGCATCCTCGGTGAGCACACTCTCAAGCGTTGCCCGCATCGCTGCGACCTGAAGAGGGTTACCGGCAAGGGTTCCACCCACGCCACCCATGTCGACAAGGTCTAGATCTGTGCGCTCTAGGACTTTTGCCGCAAAGCTCTCGCTCAAACCGTAGGTTCCAGTAGGAATTCCTCCGGCAATTGCCTTGCCAATCACAAACAGGTCGGGTTCAAGGCCATCTCGCTTGGTCATTCCACCGTAGCCGGCAGAAAAGGTGTGGGTTTCATCGATGATTAGCAGCGTGTCATATTTTCGAGTTAGCTCTCGAACTCCGGCGAGATAGCTAGGCTCAGGAAGAACAATTCCGATGTTGGTCATCGCTGGTTCCATCAATACAGCAGCAACGTCTCCGTTTTTTAGTTGGCGTTCTAACCCGACGAGGTCGTTGAATTCGGCGACTCGCGAAGTCTCGGTGACATCAACCGGTGACCCGACGTTTCCCGGGCGACTCATTCCCTCGCCATCCGGGCCAACGACGATTAGCGCCTCATCCACTGAGCCGTGATAGCAGTAGGAATTGAAGAGAATCTTTGGTTTGCCGGTTATTGCACGAACAAGGCGAATGGCCCAGCGGTTAGCATCGGTGGCTGTCAGCGAGAAACTCCACTTGGCCATTCCAAAGCGTTCGCTCAGATTTTTGGCAACCCATTCGGCATCCTCGGTTGGCAGCATGGTGGTCAGGCCACCAAGGTCTTTGACCCGTTTGGTGATGGCGTCGACGACGGCCGGCGCCGAGTGCCCCGCCATGGCGCCGGTGTCACCAAGTGCAAAGTCGATGTATTCGTTGCCATCGATGTCCCAGATGCGATTGCCCACCGCTCGATCGAAATAGACCGGGAATCCGCCAGCCTTCTTATTCATCCAGGTCATCGGCACGCGACCAAACAGGTGGTCGGCCTTCTCATAGGCTGCCTTGGATTTTGGGTTTCGAGTGGCGAACGTGGCCAACTCGATTTGGTTCAACTGGGCGAGACGGTTGCGGTCAATCATGGTTTTAGTCTCCCACTTCGGGCACTCGAATCATGCCTTCTTGGGCTACCGTGGCGAGCAAATTTCCGTCGCGGCTGAAGATCTTGCCAAGCGATAAACCTCGGCCACCCTGGGCACTCGGTGACTCCTGCACATAAAGCATCCATTCGTCTGCGCGCCCGTCGCGGTGAAACCACATCGCGTGATCGAGGCTTGCCTGTTTCAGCCCCGGATGAGTCCAGGCGATGCCGTGGCGACGATAGGTGCTTTCCAGAATTGAATAGTCACTCGCATAGGCGATCGCGGCCCGGTGCAGGCTGGCATCGTTAGGCAGTTCGCCGATGGACTTTAGCCAGACCGCCTGGTGGGCAACATGCTCACCGTCGACCCTAAAGTAAATCGGAGAGGTCACATAGCGCATGTCAAAGGGGCGGGCCTTTGCCCAGTATTGAGCCACGGGATGAGAACTCTCACCAATCAACTCGGCAGCCGAGGGGAGAGTCTCAGGTGCTGGAATGTTCTCGGGAAAGTTGTCTTGGTGGTCTAGACCGGGGTCACGAGTCTGAAAAGAAGCAATCATTGAGAATATCGCTTCGCCTGATTGAAAAGCCTGCACACGGCGGGTGCTGAATGATCGACCGTCGCGAAGTCGATCGACCGAGAAAGTTATCGGAAGATTTATGTCGCCGGGGCGAAGAAAGTATCCGTGCAGCGAGTGTGCCGGTCTTTCGTCGGCAATCGTGCGTTGCGCGGCGACTAGGCACTGTGCAAGCACCTGCCCGCCAAAGACGCGGCCGTGAGGCATCCACTGCGATGGGCCTGTAAAAATGTCTTCGGTGGTGCGTGCGCCACCGGCATCCTTGAGATCTAGTGCATTTAGAAGCTCAGAAAGAGGATCCATTGGAATTTGCGCGTTCACGACTCCACCCGTTCTGTTCGGCAAGAATGCCGCACACAGGTTAGTTTAGAAGGTGAGATGAACGATTCCTTCACCCTTGCAGATGCCGAAACGGTTACCGACCTAAAGGCTTTCCTTCAACGCGCCAAGCGACTTGACCCTGAGGGTCTTGTGCGCCTTCGCGCCTTTGGTCCCGTGCTAGCGGCTTACGTCGCCCCAATTTTTTCGGGAAACCTGATGGACTCTGGGCCAACCATCCTGGGTCTGCGCACCTGCGAACTTCGCGAACCGGCAGAGGTCGATGGCGTGGTTCCGATTTCTGCAGTGCTTGAACGACTGGCGAAGGTAATCAATGAGGATTTCATCGACCTAACCGTGCCAATGCCAATTTCTCAGAGAGCGGTTTGGGCCGGCATTTCGCCTCCGCGTCAGGGCTGGAGTCAGGTCGGGACGATTAACGAGGCTCGGCTGACCCAAATTGCTCGAGATGGAATCGCCGAGGTCGCAGGAAGCCTGCCTGAATCGGTCGGTGGGCCGATTGCGGCACGAATCCGAGGTGAGATCTGGGGCCGGGGCATCGATCTAGAGACGCGCGTTCCTACCGGGGCGGCCTTCGTGGCCGCGGGTCTCGGATTTTTGACCGAAGACGAAGAAGTCGGGCTGTTCCAGGCGGAAGGCTGGGTGCGACTTAGTAGTCAACACGGCCACGTTCTGGCCAAGGCGTCAACCAAGTTCTAGCTATTTAGTCTTCGAAGCTGTTGAGCATCGCGGTCGCTGCGCGTTCTAAATAACCCCAGAGTTCGGCTTCGAGCAGGGGAGCGAGTTCGAGCGAATCCACTGCCGCCCTCATGTGAAGCAACCATCGCTCTCTTGCATCGGGGTTGATCTTGTATGGCATGTGTCTCATTCTTAAACGCGGGTGCCCGCGAAGTTCTTGGTAGGTGCTAGGTCCACCCCAGTATTGCTCGAGAAAGAGTTGCAGACGCTCGGCGGCAGGCCCTAAATCCTCCTCCGGATACATCGCCTTCAACACTTCGTCGCCGGCGACACCTTCGTAAAACTTGGCGGCCAGTTTGGCAAATGTTTCTTTGCCGCCAATCAATTCATAGAAGTTTCCACCTACCGGATGGCCGTTGGCTGTCTTGATGCGAACCGGTTCGACCTTTGCTGCATCTTCGAAACCGTTGGCCACTAGGCGACCGCCTTGCCAGAAATCTCGACATGGATTGGTGTCTTGGCTGACGCGAGCGCAATGCCGGCAGCATCAAGTTCAATCTTGATGCGGCTGCGAAGTTCTCGCGCCACCTCATCGGCATGACTTGGGCCGACCTGCTGAACCAGTCTCAAGACGACTTGCTCACCGGATAGCAGTTCAATGCCCCAGACCTCGGGTTCGCCCATCAACTGTTTGGACAATTTCTCATCGGTTGAAATCGAGTGGGCGGCCTTCAAAATTAGGTCCCTGGCTCGATCAACCGGTGAGCTGTAGGCAATCGGAATATCAAGCACGACTCGCGACCATCCCTGTGACTGGTTTCCAACCCGAACAACCTCGCCGTTGCGCACATACCAGAGCACTCCAGACACATCTCGAACCTGGGTGACTCGAAGGCCGACCGATTCGATGACGCCACTTGCCTGACCTAGGTCGACGCTGTCGCCAACGCCATACTGGTCTTCAAAAACGATGAAGAGGCCACTGATTAAGTCTCGAACCAGGCTCTGTGCGCCGAATCCGACCGCTGCGCCGAGGATTCCTGCACCGGCAACCAGCGCGCCAACCGCGACACCGAGTTCGCTCAGCACGGATGAAAGTGCCACCAGCACAACCGTCCAGGTGAAGAAGTTGCTGAGCACCGAACCGAGAGTGTGGGCGCGTTGAACGACTCGAGCGTTATGAACCAGACCCGAGACCTGGGCGGCTTTGCCGTTCATGCCCTTGACCACACCGCGGATAATTCGCTTCACCGAAAGCAACAGCAGACTGCGAGCGATGGCCGCTCCAACAATGATCGCCAGGATTCGAATTGGAGTGTGCCAAACATCCCAGACGGCACCCCACCAGGTTAGAAAACTGGTCATCGTTTGCCCCTTATTTGCTCTGCGCCTGGCACTTGAGCGCGCGCTCAAGGTTGTCTAGATTCTCCACCAAAATTCGGTGCAGCGCCGGAATTGCCTTGAACTTAGGGTCGGCGATCGCGGCTCTTGCCGCTTCGGCAGTGGCCTCGTCGGCTAGTTGGATTGGGAACAGGTTCACCAGCAGATACTCGGCGATCTTGAAGGTGTGAAGCTCCCAGATTGCCAAGGCGCTTTCGAAATATTTCTGCACGTATGGGCGCAGAAGTTCGGTGTCGATCACTCGGTTGAATGCCAGGCTAGCCGCCTGAACGTGAGCATTTGACAGGGTCTTAGTCTCGGTCAAAAGGCTCCAGGTCTTGGCCTTATTCTCGGCGGTTGGAATTGCCGCGCGGGCTCCGGCGGCAGCCTTTTCACCGTTGGCAGTCTTGTCTAGCGCAACCAGTGCCTCGATCTCGGCTTCTCCGGCCTCTCCGGCCACGACTAGTCCAGTCAGCAACTCCCATTTGAGGTCGGCATCGATTTCGAGACCGGCCAATTTTTCCTCGCCGTTTAGCAGGGCCTTCAAAGCAGAAATTTGCTCAGGAGTGCGCGCAAACAGCGTGAAGAACTTGGTGAATTGCAACTGGGCGTCGCTGCCCGGTGCCGCGCTTCGAGCGAGCTTCAAGAGTCCGCTGGCAATCTCTGCCAGAGCCTGCTGCCGGTCTTGCTCGTTGATGTAGAGGTTTCCGGTTGCCACCAATTGACGCAGCAAAGTCATCATGGTGGTCGACTCGGTCTCGGTCGCGATGTGGGCCATAGCGAGGCGAATGAAGTCGGCAGGGTCGGCCTCTGCGTCTCGTGAGGCATCTACCGCCGCGCCCCAGACGATAGTTCGGGCAAGCGGGTCCTCGATGTCACTGAGGTGCTCGAGGGCGGTTTGCCAAGACTTGTCATCCAGGCGAATCTTGGCATAGGCGAGATCGCCATCGTTGAGCAGAATCAGTGCAGGCTGTTTTAGACCGACGAGCTGGGATACGTGAGTGCGCTCTCCGTCGACGTCAAGCTCGAAGCGGTTGACTCGAGTGAGTTTTCCGTCGATCAGGTCATAGAAACCGATGGCCATGCGGTGAGGTCGAATAGTCGGTTGGCTTTCGATGGCCGACTGTTGAATCACGAAGTGAGTGATTGTGCCGTGTTCAGACACGCTGAGTTCCGGCTTGAGAGTGTTGACACCGGCGGTTTCCAACCAAAGCTTTGACCAGCTCTTTAGCTCGCGGCCTGAAGTGCTCTCGAGTTCAACCAGCAGGTCTTTAAGTTCGGTGTTCTTGAAGGCATGCTTCTTGAAATATTGTGAGAGTCCGGCCAGGAACTTGTCTTCGCCAACCCAGGCAACCAACTGCTTGAGAACAGCGGCTCCCTTGGCATAGGTAATTCCATCGAAGTTGACCTGAACGTCCTCTAGATCATTGATCTCTGCCACGATTGGGTGGGTCGAAGGCAGTTGATCCTGTCGGAAAGCCCACGACTTCTCGAGCGATGCGAAGGTAGACCAGGTATTTTTCCACTCCGTGGCCTCGGCAACGGCTAGGTGGGACGCATACTCGGCGAACGACTCGTTCAGCCAGAGATCATTCCACCACTGCATGGTGACCAGGTCACCGAACCACATGTGGGCAAGCTCGTGCAGAATCGTGATGACTCGACGCTCGCGAATGGCATCGGTCACCTTGCTGCGGAAGACATAGGTCTCGGTGAAGGTGACTGCACCAGCGTTTTCCATGGCTCCCGCGTTGAACTCAGGAACGAAGAGTTGGTCATACTTGTCGAATGGGTAAGGGTAATCGAAAGCCTTCTCGAAGAATTCAAAGCCCTGCCTGGTCTTTTCAAAGATGTAATCGGCGTCGAGGAATTCGGTCATCGATGCTCGGGCGAAGACACCCAGTGGAATGGTGCGACCGTCGCTGCTGGTCAGTTCGCTGCGAACCTCACTGTAAGGCCCGGCCACTAGTGCGGTGATATAAGAAGAAATTACTGGGGTTGGCTCAAAGTTCCAAACAGCTTTGCCTTCACCCAGGTTCTTCGGTTCCGGTGAAGCCTGGTTTGACACAACCTTCCACTCCTCGGGTGCGATCACATTGAACTGGAACGTGGCCTTGAGAGATGGCTGCTCGAAAACCGCGAAGACTCGGCGCGAATCTGGAACTTCAAACTGTGTGTAGAGATAGACCTCGCCGTCTGCGGGGTCAACAAAGCGGTGCAATCCTTCGCCGGTGTTCATGTAATAGGCGTCGGCGTCGACCACCAATTCGTTGTCGAGCTGAAGGTTATTCAGCTGAATTCTGAGTCCGTCCGACACCTCCGAAGCATCGAGCACCTCACCGTTCAAAGTGACCGAGTGAACCTTCGCGGTGATCGCATCGATGAAGGTGCTCGCACCTTGCTGATTTGCTTTGAACCTGACCTTGGTGGTCGAGCGGAAGGTCTCCTCGCCCGTGGTGAGATCGAGATTGATTTCATAGCTTTCAACCTTTAGCAGGTCGGCGCGAACCTTGGCTTCGATGCGAGTTAGGTTTTCTCCAGGCATGGCAGTCTCCAATGACTTGTCGTGACGTTGCTAGTAGCCTAACCAGTAAAATCGAGTCATGCGCATTCACATTGCAACCGACCACGCCGGCCTTGATCTAAGTCACTTTTTGATTCGTGAACTTACCAAGCAGGGGCACGATGTGTTCGATCACGGGCCAACCGCTTATGACCCGCTCGATGACTATCCGAGTTTCTGCATCAATGCTGCGCTGGCAGTAGTTGCCGACCAGCAGGCCGGAGTGTCGGCGCTTGGAATCGTTCTCGGTGGGTCGGGCAATGGTGAGCAGATTGCCGCAAATAAGGTGAAGGGCATCCGTGCTGCCCTTGCCTGGAATGAGTCAACCGCTCGTTTGGCGCGCGAGCACAATGACGCGAACGTTATCGCCGTCGGTGCTCGTCAACACACTCAAGAAGAGGTGCTTCACCTCATCGAACTTTTCATTTCCGAGCCTTTCAGCCAGGATGAGCGTCACATTCGCCGAATCGGCAAAATCGGCGCCTATGAGCAAACCGGAGATATCCTCTAACCCATGCCTGAGGGTCATACCGTTCATCGAACGGCAAACGAGTTCAATCGACTCTTTGCCGGGGGACCGGTGCAAATCGAGTCTCCACAGGGCAGATTCAGCGAAAGTGCCCAGTTAGTATCGGGCAAGACGCTCGTGCTGGCTTCAGCAATCGGAAAACAGATGTTTTTGCGGTTCGACAATGAACTAACCCTGCGAATTCACCTCGGCATCTATGGCAAGTGGAACTATCACCAGCTAAACGGTGACCGCACCAGCGCCCCAGACCCGATTGGCCAGGTTCGAGCACGATTCAGCAATAGTCAGGCAGTCGCTGACCTTCGTGGGCCAACGGTTTGCGAAGTCATCACGGCCGAAGAGGTCAAAGTGGTAGAAAGACGTCTGGGCCCTGACCCGCTCAACGCAAACCCAAAGAACCTCGAAGCCGAACGCTTCATTCAGCGAGTGCTTAGCTCGCGCACCTCTATTGGCTTGCAGCTGATGAACCAGGATGTGATTGCCGGCATCGGCAACGTTTATCGTGCAGAACTTTTGTTTCGGGCTGGCATCAACCCCCACACTCCGGGAAATTTGCTCACTCGTGAACAGTTGCAGGCGATCTGGGATGATTCAGTGATCTTGCTGAAGGTCGGCGTGGCAAAGGGCATCATGATCACGCGCGACGAACTGTTCAAGAAGCGACCTAAAAAGGATGATCGCTATTTCGCGTATAAGCGAGAGGGTCTGCCATGCCGTCAATGTGGCACCAACATTTCGATCGAATTAATAGCTGCTCGCAAACTTTATTGGTGCCCTGGCTGTCAAAACTAGGCATTCCTTAAAGCAGAAACCGGGCCCTGTTGGGCCCGGTTTTATTGGAGCGGATGACGGGAATCGAACCCGCATCATCAGTTTGGAAGACTGAGGCTTTACCACTAAGCTACATCCGCATTTTGGATCTGCATTTGTTGAAGATTTTTTTCAAAATCGAACCAACGTGTCTATTCTATGGGATAGACTCGACAAGGTTGTTCCAGTTCACTGGAAAATCAACCGGGGTGTAGCGTAGTGGCTAGCGCGCCTGCTTTGGGAGCAGGATATCGCAGGTTCGAGTCCTGTCACCCCGACCATGCACCATCGTCTGGTCAAGCAAATCGTTCAAAACCTCAGTTTTAACGATTCGCTTGGCCAGATGTTGTGTATCGGCCTAAAAATCCTTTGGGCAAAAATAATCCGGCTCGTTCCTTACACAGGTGCGGGCCCTTCTTTTCAGGAGATAACCCCTTGAAGACCGTTGTTGAACAGCTGACCCCGACCCGTGTGAAGCTAACCATCGAGGTAACCCCTGCCGAATTCAAGCCAAGCCTTGACCACGCATACGAGCACATTGCCGAGGGTGTAAACATCCCTGGTTTCCGCAAGGGTAAGGTTCCTGCTGCAATTCTTGACCAGCGCGTAGGTCGCCCTGCGATTCTTGCTCACGCAATCAACGATGGCCTAGACACCATCTATCGCCAGGCAATTGAAGAGAACAAGGTGCGTCCACTCGGTCAGCCTCAGGCAGACATCAAGCAGTCACCAGATGAAAACACCTTCGAGGGAAACCTTGTGGTTGAGATCGAGGTTGAGGCTCGCCCAGAAATCAAGCTTCCGGAATACAAGGGCCTAAAGGTCAAGGTTGACGAGGTTAAGGTCGCCGGCAAGGACATCGAGGAAGAGCTAGACGCTTTGCGCGCTCGCTTCGGCACCCTAAAGACTGTCGATCGCCCAGCAAAGAAGGGTGACTTCACCACCATCGACTTGACCGCGGCAATCGATGGCAAGACCATCGACTCGGCCGAGAACATCTCATACGAAATCGGCTCAGGAAACCTTCTTGACGGTATCGATGAGGCGCTAGACACCCTTACCGCAGGCGAGTCAACCACCTTCAAGTCAAAGCTTGTCGGCGGAGAGAAGGCCGGCCAGGAGGCCGAGGTTTCGGTCACACTGTCAGCCGTGAAGGAGCGCGAACTTCCAAAGTTGGACGACGCGTTTGCGCAGCTCGCTTCAGAGTTCGACACCATCGCCGAGCTAAAGGCTGAGATTGAGAAGCAGCTGGCCGCATCAAAGGTGTTTGGTCAGGGCATCCAGGCACGAGAACTACTAACCGACCAGCTTCTAGAGCTCGTCAAGGTTCCAGTTTCTGCTGAGCTTGTCGAGGCCGAAGTTCACCGCCACCTTGAGGGTGAGGGTCGTCTTGAAGACGCCGCACACCGTGCCGAGGTTGAGGTTGAGAGCACCAAGTCATTCCAGGTTCAGATGTTGCTCGACGCGATTGCTGAGAAGGAAGAGATTCAGGTTAGCGAGCAGGAACTGATTCAGTATCTGGTTCAGAGCGCGCAGCAGTATGGCATGCAGCCAAATGACTTCATTAAGGCAATCAGCGAAAACGGTCAGGTGCCAGCATTCGTCGGTGAGGTTGCTCGTCGCAAGGCGCTAACCATCGTGTTGGAATCTGCCACTGTCACCGATTCAAAGGGCAAGGCCGTGGACCTGAGTGAATTCACCAAGAACGACTCTGTTGAGTCGGGCGATGACCACGCTGGTCACAACCACTAATCGAACGGCAACTTTTGGAATGGCTCAGACTTCGGTCTGAGCCATTTCTCTTTAGCCACTGGCGAACACTCCACTGTTTTCGGGTCGGCTGAGGTTATGTTTGTCAGGCAACCTCAAGATTTAGGAGTACTTCATGGCTGATCAGGCAAAGGGACCAAGCAGCACCTTCGATCGACTGCTCAAGGACCGCATCATTTGGCTTGGCACCGAGGTGCGTGACGACATGGCCAACGAGATTTGCGCCAAGATTCTGTTGCTCGCCGCGGAGGACTCGAACAAGGATATCTTCCTCTACATCAACTCACCTGGCGGTTCAATCACCGCGGGCATGGCGATTTATGACACCATGCAATACGTGCCAAACGACATCGTCACCGTGGGCATCGGCATGTGTGCATCGATGGGGCAGTTCTTGCTTTCGTCGGGCACGAAGGGCAAGCGCTATGCAACCCCGAACACTCGCGTGCTTTTGCACCAGCCGCACGGAGGCTTTGGAGGAACCGCTTCCGACATCCAGACCCAAGCTCAGCTGATCGTCTCGATGAAGCGCCAGTTGGCATCCATCACCGCAGAGCAGACCGGCAAGACTGTCGAGCAGGTTATGGCCGATGGTGACCGCGACCGTTGGTTCAGCGCCGAAGAGGCTCTGGAATACGGTTTCATCGATCACATTCAGAAGTATGCAGCTAGCGCAACCGGCGTGGGCAACAACTAGGGTCAGGGAGAAAAACAATGACTAACCCAAACGTATTCACCAGCCCAGAGGCACGCTACATCCTTCCTACCTTCGAAGAGCGAACCTCTTATGGCTTCAAGCGCCAAGACCCTTATAACAAGCTGTTTGAAGACCGCATCGTGTTCCTTGGCGTGCAGGTTGATGACGCCTCGGCCGATGACATCATGGCCCAGTTGCTGGTTTTGGAGTCGCAGGACCCAGACCGTGACATCACCATGTACATCAACTCTCCGGGTGGCTCATTCACCGCGATGACCGCTATTTATGACACGATGCAATACATTCGCCCGAAGATCCAGACCGTCTGTCTAGGTCAGGCAGCCTCGGCGGCAGCCGTGCTGCTCGCGGCCGGCGCCCCTGGAAAACGTCTTGCCTTGCCAAACGCCAGAGTATTGATTCACCAGCCATCATCGGGTGATTCTGGACGCGGTCAGGCGTCTGACATCGAAATTCAAGCGAATGAGATGCTTCGTTTGCGCGAGTGGTTGGAGTCGACGCTGTCGAAGCACAGCAAGCGAACAGTTGCAGAAGTTAACAAGGACATCGACCGTGACAAGATTCTGACTGCTCCTGAGGCGCTCGAATTTGGGCTAATCGACCAGGTTCTAACCTCTAGAAAGAACGCATAAACGTTTTTTGCACGCAAAGCGGATGGGCGAGGCTCATCCGCTTTGTCATTACTCGGTTATAAGGTTTTGTTATGACTAAGCTCGGCGAATCTAGCGACCTGCTCAAGTGCTCCTTCTGTGGAAAGAGCCAGAAGCAGGTTCGAAAGCTAATTGCCGGCCCGATGGTTTATATCTGCGATGAGTGCATCGAACTCTGCAACGAAATCATCGAAGAAGAACTTGGTGGGGCAGCGGCAGAGAGCGTCGAAGACATTGACCTGCCGAAGCCTCGTGAAATCAAAGGCTTCTTGGATGAATATGTGATCGGCCAAGATCAAGCAAAGAAGGCTCTTGCGGTTGCGGTTTACAACCACTACAAGCGTCTTCGGTCGCGGGGAACCCTGACCGCAGCAGGCAAAGACCACGACTCAATCGAAATCGCCAAGTCAAATATCTTGATGATTGGGCCTACCGGTTGCGGCAAGACATACCTGGCCCAAACCCTTGCCAAGCGATTGAACGTCCCTTTCGCAGTAGCTGATGCGACGGCCCTGACCGAGGCTGGCTACGTCGGTGAAGACGTCGAGAACATTCTTCTCAAGCTGCTTCAAGCCGCCGACTATGACGTGAAGCGCGCCGAATCAGGAATCATCTACATCGACGAAATCGACAAGATTTCTCGAAAGGCCGAGAACCCATCAATCACCCGAGATGTTTCTGGCGAGGGTGTTCAGCAGGCCCTCCTGAAGATTCTCGAGGGAACCGTGGCATCGGTGCCACCTCAGGGTGGCCGCAAGCACCCTCAGCAAGAGTTCATCCAGCTGGACACCACCAACGTGCTCTTTATCGTTGCCGGTGCCTTTGCCGGGCTAGAAGAGATCATCTCTGCGCGCGCTGGTAAAAAGGGCATCGGTTTCGGTGCTCCGATTGCCGGCAAGAACGACAACATCGAGATCTTCACTGAGGTTCAGCCTGAAGACCTGCGCAAGTTCGGGCTAATCCCAGAATTCATCGGTCGTCTCCCGGTGATTGCCACCGTCACGCCTCTCGACCGCGAAGCCCTGATGGAAATATTGACCAAACCTAAGAACGCTTTGGTTAAGCAATATCAGCGCATGTTTGAGCTAGACGGCTTTGAACTCGAATTCGATCAGGCAGCACTCGAGGCGGTTGCAGATCTTGCGGTAGCCCGCGAGACCGGCGCGCGAGGATTGCGTGCGATTATGGAAGAGATTCTAGGTCCGATCATGTTCGAAATACCTGGTTCTGACCTTCAGGGCATCGTGAAGATCACCAAGGCTGTCGTCACCGATGGGGCCGAACCTTCGATTTTGCCTTTCAGCAGCCTGCGTCAAGAAAAGTCGGCCTAAACCATGGCGCGGTTCACCGACCACAAGGCCCCTATTCTCGCTGGAACCGTCGCCTCGATCACAGGAACCGCGGCTAGCGCTGGTCTGGTGTTGGCGGCGTTGACTGCTCTCGGAGCGACGAAGTCTCAGACTGCCTCGGCAATTTTCGTGTTGATCGCGATGTATGGCCTTCTTTCTATCGGTCTCAGCTGGCGCTACAAAATGCCGATTTCGATAGTCTGGAGCACTCCGGGGGCGGCGCTATTGATCTCATCCGGCACATTGGGTTTGCCGTTCTCCAGTGCGGTGGGGGCTTTTATCGTCACCGGCCTACTTTTGCTGCTAACTGGCCTCTGGCCAGCCCTAGGCAGGTTGGTTTCGTCAATTCCTCGGCCAATTGCCTCGGCCATGCTTGCCGGTGTGATCTTCAACTTTTGCATCGCGCCGTTCAAATCGGCGGCTGTCTTCCCATGGATTATCCTGCCTGCCGTGCTCGTCTGGCTGGTCCTCTACAAATACGCAACAATTTGGGCTACTCCGGCGGCGATGGTGATCATCTTCACATTGACGGCAATTGACCGCGGCATCACCGTGAACCCGGCAGAAATCCTTCCGCACGTCGAGTTCGTAGCGCCAACATTCGATCTGGCGGCAATCGTTTCGATTGGCCTTCCTCTCTATCTAGTGACCATGGCCAGTCAGAACATCCCTGGCATTGCGATCATGAAGAGCTTTGGTTATGAGGTTCCGTTCAAGCAGGTGATGACCGCCACCGGTTTAGCCGCTGTTGTAGCGGGCTTCTTCGGCGGATTCTCGATGAACCTTGCCGCGATCACCGCAGCGCTAAACGCAAACGATCATGCTCACCCAGATCCTAAGCGCCGGTGGCTGTCTTCGGTTTACGGCGGATACGTCTACTTGATCATTGCCTTGCTCTCGGGAGTGACCGTGGCATTCGTTCTGCAGGCACCCCACGAGTTGGTGCTTGCAGCCGCCGGAATCGCACTGCTTGGCACCATTGTCTCGGCTCTCAGCGCCGCCGTTGAGGTTGTCGAACTTCGGCTTCCGGCCATGGTCACATTCTTGGTGACTGCCTCGGGGCTCTCAGCCTTTGGCATCGGCTCGGCCTTCTGGGCGCTGCTAGCGGGTCTATTGGTCTGGGGCTGGTTGGCCCTCAAAAAACGCGCCTAACGGCTCTAAAGCAGCCCGCGACGCTTTAGCAGAGGTTCGATTGCCGCGACGTGACCGGTGAAACTGCGGAACATGCCCAGAGAATCCCGAGATCCGCCGCGTGAGAGCAGCTCATCCCGGAATCTTTGACCGTTAGCTCGCGTCAATCCGCCATTGTTTTTGAACCACTCAACTGTGTCAGCATCGAGAACCTCTGACCAGATGTAGCCGTAGTAGCCGGCCGAATAGCCGCCATCGAAGATGTGCGAGAAGTAGGTGCTGCGATAGCGGGTTGGCACCGGTGCATAATCAAGCCCATACCCGGCGATTGCGCCAGCTTCGAACGACTCCACGTCTTCAACGACCTGGTCTGCCGTGATCGAATGCCAGGCTAGGTCCAGAACCGCCGCGGCGAGGTAGCTTGTGGTTTCAAAGCCCTGGTTGAAGGTTTCGGCGCGGTTGAGGTTTTCGACCCATTCGAGTGGCAATGGCTCACCGGTTTCGAAGTGCTTCGCATAGTTCGCGAGCACTTCTGGCCACAGCATCCACATCTCATTCACCTGCGACGGGAACTCGACAAAGTCTCGCTCAACACTCGTGCCGCTAAACCTCGGATAGGTGACGTTCGAAAGCAGGCCGTGCAGTGCGTGGCCGAATTCATGGAACAGTGTGGCGGTTTCATCAAAGGTCAGCAAGGTAGGGCTGCCAGCCGACGGCTTAGGCACGTTCATGTTGTTGAAAACAACCGGTAACTGACCCACAAGATGGTTTTGGTCTACGAATGATGACATCCAGGCGCCACCGCGCTTCGAATCACGGGTATAGAAGTCACCGATGTATAGGCCGAGTGCGCTTCCATCCTCGTTTTTTACCTCCCAGACTCTTGCCTCTGGGTGGTAGGCCTTGAGGTCTGGTCGCGGGGTGAAAGTTATTCCGAAGAGCTGAGTTGCGGCCCAGAAGACTCCATCGTTAAGCACTCGTTCGAGTTCGAAAAATGGTTTGAACTTCGAGGTGTCGACGTTGTATTTTGCGAGTCGAACGCGCTCTGTATAGAACGACCAGTCCCAGCTGGCCAATTCGAAATGGCCATTCTCGGCATCAATAATCACCTGGATTGCATCGCCCTCGGCACGAGCATTTGCGACGGCCGCCGGAGCAATCTTGCGGAGCATCTCGTGAACACGGTCTGGGTGACCCGCGGTCTGCTCAGAGAGCACGTATTCGGCGTGGCTCTTAAAACCCATTAGGTGGGCGCGCTGTGCCCGAAGGTGAACCATTTCGAGCAGAAGCGCGCGGTTGTCGTTGTCGTTTGCGCGAATGCCCTTCGACAGCGAGGCCTTCATGATTCGTTCGCGAAGGGTGCGGTTAGTCAAAGAGGCAAGAGCCGGGTTTCCCGTGAAGTTCACCATCGAGATCAGCCACTTGCCCTTGTGGCCTCTGGCTTCAGCTGCCGCGGCGGCGGCATCGATCTGGCCGGGCTCCAGGCCATCAAGCTCGGCAACGTCTTCGACCAAAACTGCGAGGTCATTGGTGTCGTTGAGCAGATTTTGACTAAATCGGGTGCTCAGTTTCGATAGTTTTTCGTTAAGCGCCTTGAGCTCTTCACGTTCGTTGATGCCCAGCTTTGCCCCGGCATGCACAAAGTCACGGTAATACCGTTCGATCAGCCAAACCGACTCAGCATCCAGGTTCAGTTCGTGACGAATTTCGTGAATGCTCTCGATTCTCTCGAAAAGTTCGGCGTTCAGGTTAATCGCATCGGTGTGTGCCGAAAGCTTCGGTGCTAACTCCGCTTCTATGGCATCAATTTGATCGTTGGTGTCGGCGCTGGATTTGTTGTAAAAAACCGAAAGCACCCTGAACAACATGCGACCCGACTTTTCAAGGGCGACGATAGTGTTCTCAAAGCTCGGTGCGCCTGATTCAAGAATCGCGGCTACTTCATCAAGCTGCTGCTGGCAAGCCTCATAAAAGGCCGGCAAATAATGTTCGTCGCGAATCGCATCAAACGGAGGCAGTTCATACGGAAGCTCTGAGCGATGCGCGAACGGGTTCATTTATGCCTCTTCTATTTCCTTGAGAATCACGTCGACCATGGCCACCTCTTCGCCTTCGGCATATCCGAGGGTTTCGATTCGACCAACGGCCTTGAGGTCTGTTTCTAGCAGTCTGAGGCTGGTTAGAACGGTTGCCGGAGCCTCAAGGATGGCTGACTCGACAGAGGCCTTCATCGAAACCTTGGCGTCGGACTTGGCCTTTCGCACACCGACAAGTGCACTTGAGGCGAGCCCTAGCAGAGGAGCATTCGACGCATCTAGCCCGTCGGTTAGTTCCTCGGCGATCGGCCATTGTGAACGGTGAATTGAACCGGCATCGGTCTGCCACCAGCTCCAGACCTCATCGGTTGCAAACGGAAGGAACGGCGCAAATAGGCGCAACATGGTGTGGAGCGCGGTTCGAAGCGTAATTGCAGCTGAAGCCTGCTGTTGGGCGCTAACCGAACCATCGGCGTTGTAGGCGCGGTCTTTCACGAGCTCTAGATAGTCATCGGTGAACTTCCAGAAGAAGTGCTCGGCCAACTCGAGAGCCTTGGTGTGGTCATAGCTTTCGAAAGCTGCAGTAGCGCCGCGAACTACGTCGGCCAGACCGAATAGCAAAGCCTGGTCGATTGGTTCGGTAACCTCGGTGTGTCCAGCGGGAACCTCGAAGGACAGCGAGAACTTCGCCGCGTTTAGCAACTTCACCGCGAGGCGGCGACCCACCTTCATTTGACCTTCATCGAATGCGGCGTCGGTGCCCAGGCGTGCCGAGGCAGCCCAGTAGCGAACCGCGTCGGCTCCGTGATTGTCGATTGGTTCTGCAGGAACCACTACGTTGCCCTTTGATTTCGACATCTTCTTGCGGTCTGGGTCGAGAATCCAACCCGAAATGGCGGCGTTTGACCAAGGTAGTTGGCCAAATTCCTGCTCTGAACGCAAAACCGTTGAGAACAACCAGGTGCGAATAATGTCTTGACCTTGTGGGCGAAGATCGTATGGGAAGACCAGATCGAACTTCTCTGGGTCTTCGATCCAGCCACCGGCAAGCTGCGGGGTTAGCGATGAGGTCGCCCAGGTGTCCATGATGTCCATCTCGCCAATAAAACCACCAGGCTGCCCACGCTGCGCTTCGATGAAACCGGCTGGGACGTCGGTTGATGGGTCGATAGGCAACAGAGATTCGTCTGGAACTAGCGGCTGATCGAAGTTGGCTTCACCATTTGCATCCAGTTCATACCAAACCGGAATCGGAACGCCGAAGAAGCGTTGGCGCGAAATCAGCCAGTCTCCGGTGAGGCCATTTACCCAGTTTTCATAGCGAACGCGCATGAAGTCTGGGTTGAAATTCAACTGCTTGCCTAGTTCGATAAGGCGTTCACGGATGGCGGCATCGCGGCCACCGTTTCTGATGTACCACTGACGGGTCGAGACGATCTCTAGCGGCTTGTCGCCTTTTTCGAAGAACTTTACGTCGTGCTGAATCGGGCGTGGGTCGCCGACCATGTCACCGGATTCCTGCAAAAACTCAACGATGCGCTGTTTCGCCGAGAAGACGGTCTTGCCAACCAGCTCCGCGAAGACTTCCTTGCCCTTTTCAGAGGTGATCACCTCTGGCATCTCGTCGATGATTCGGCCATCCCAGCCGATGATTGCGCGGTTTGGCAGGTCGAGCTCGCGCCACCAGATCACGTCTGTGACGTCACCAAAGGTGCAAATCATTGCGATGCCAGAGCCCTTGTCGATCTGTGCCAGACGGTGAGCCACAACCGGAACCTCGACGTCAAATAGGGGAGTGCGCACGGTTTTGCCGAATAGGCTCTGGTATCTGGTGTCGTCAGGGTGAGCGACCAGGGCAACACAGGCGGCGAGAAGCTCAGGGCGAGTGGTCTCGATGAAAATCTTGCCACCCTCCCAAAGCGCAGGGTCAACGTTGAAGCCAACGCGGTGATAGGCGCCAGGCTGCTCGCGGTCTTCCAGTTCGGCCTGGGCCACCGCGGTGCGGAAGGTTACGTCCCACAGGGTTGGCGCCATTGACTGGTATGCCTCGCCACGCTTGAGGTTGCCCAAGAAGGCCTTCTGTGAAACCGCGATGGCTGCTGGTGAAATGGTCTGGTAGGTCTGCTTCCAGTCGACCGAAAGGCCAAGTTTGCGCCAGAGTGCCTCGAACTGCTTCTCGTCTTCGGTGGTCAGCTTCTCGCACAACTCGATGAAGTTTCGGCGCGAGATGGCGACCTGGTCGGCGGCCTTCGAGCTCTTGTTGTCGCCGCCCTCAAACGGTGGCACGAAGTTTTCAATGTATGGCAGGGTTGGGTCGCAGCGAACTCCGAAGAAGTTTTGAACACGTCGCTCGGTTGGCAGGCCGTTGTCATCCCAGCCCATCGGGTAATAGACCTCTTTGCCGGTCATGCGCTTATAGCGGGCAACCACATCCGTGTGGGTGTAGCTGAAAACGTGACCCACGTGCAGTGAACCCGACACCGTTGGAGGCGGGGTGTCGATCGAGAAAACCTGAGACTTGGCGACTCCACGGTTGAAGTGGTAGGTGCCATCGGACTCCCAGCGAAGCCCCCATTTTTCTTCTAGACCCTCGACACCGACCTTGTCTGGTGTGTTGGCAGGTGCAAGAAAGTTGTTGGCTGAGCCGGAATGGGCATTAGTCACGTGAAAGTCTCCAAAAAACGGGTTTATAACAGGTTAACATTGAAAAGAGATTTGCTCACAAGCCAGAAAGCCTTGAATGTATCCCAAGAACAATGACTCAACTAAAGCCGTGCGCGAGGGCGTAAACCCGAGCCCATCTTTCCCGGCAGTTGAAGAGGGCATTCTCGCGTTTTGGAAGGGCGATAACACCTTCCAGGCTTCTATCGATCAGCGCACCGCGACCGGCGCCGAGGAGTTCGTTTTCTATGACGGCCCTCCGTTTGCCAACGGGTTGCCTCACTATGGTCACTTGCTCACGGGTTACACCAAAGATATGGTTCCGCGCTTCAAGACCATGCAGGGCTATCGAGTCGAGCGTCGTTTTGGTTGGGACACTCACGGGCTTCCGGCCGAGGTTGAGGCCGAACGCCAGCTTGGCATCTCGGGGCGTCTTGAGATCGAAAAGGTCGGTATCGACAAATTCAACGAGGCCTGCCGAACCTCGGTCTTGAAATACACCAAGGAGTGGGAGCAGTATGTGACCCGCCAGGCTCGCTGGGTCGACTTCGAGAACGACTACAAGACCCTAGACACCAACTACACCGAGAGCGTTCTTTGGGCCTTCAAGGAACTGCACAAAAAGGGTCTGATTTACGAGGGCTTTAAGGTTCTTGCCTACTGCTGGCGCTGCGAAACCCCACTCTCGAATCACGAACTTCGCATGGATGACGAGGTTTACAAGAACCGTCAAGACCAGACTCTCACCGTGACCTTCCCGGTTTCAGAGGGGCAGGAGCTTGCCGGAGTTCGCCTACTGACCTGGACCACGACTCCTTGGACCCTGCCGACAAACTTCGCTCTTGCCGTTGGCCCGGAAATTGAATACCTGGTGGTTGCCGCTGGTCCAAACGGAGCAGCCGACGGAGGTGTGCCGGGAACCAAGTATCTGTTGGCCAAGAATGTTGTCTCAGGATTTGCCAAGGACCTCGGTTTTGAATCTGCCGATGATATCGAGGCTTCGGTTGTGGCGCGCTATCAGGGAAGCGAGCTTGCAGGCCTGAAGTATGAGCGCCTATTCGACTATTACGCCGACCCAGAGAAGTTCGAAACCTCAAATGCCTGGACTGTGCTCGTCGATGACTATGTTGGCGACGGAGACGGCACCGGAATTGTTCACCAGGCACCTGCCTATGGTGAGGATGACCAGCGAGTCTGTCTGGCTGCTGGAATTCCGACCTACATTTCGATAAATGACCGAGGCGAATTCAACTCGGTTATCACCGATTTCGAGGGCCAGCACGTTTTCGAAGCCAATAAGCCAATTTCACAGCACCTCAAGGCTGCCGGTCGCGTGCTTCGCCAGGCAAGCTATGAGCACTCATACCCGCACTGCTATCGCTGCAAGAGCCCACTTATCTATAAGGCCGTTTCATCCTGGTTCGTTGAGACCACCAAGTTGCGCGATCGCATGCTCGAGCTCAACCAGGAAATCGACTGGACTCCAGATCACACCAAGGATGGTTCGTTCGGAAAGTGGCTCGAAAACGTTCGAGACTGGGCGATCAGCCGCAACCGCTTCTGGGGCGCACCAATTCCGGTGTGGAAATCTGATGACCCAAACTATCCGCGCATCGATGTTTATGGCTCACTCGAAGAACTCGAGCGCGACTTCGGTGTTCGCCCTAGTGACTTCCACCGCCCGGTTATCGATGAGTTGACCCGGCCGAACCCGGATGACCCGACCGGCAAGTCAACCATGCGTCGCGTGCCAGAGGTGCTCGACTGCTGGTTCGAATCTGGCTCGATGCCTTTCGCTCAGGCTCACTACCCATTTGAGAACCGCGAGTGGTTTGAAACTCACAACCCTGGCGATTTCATCGTCGAGTATGTTGGACAAACCCGCGGCTGGTTCTATACCCTGCATGTGCTTTCGACGGCACTCTTCGACCGACCTGCATTCAAGTCGGCGGTTTCGCACGGCATCATCCTTGGCAACGACGGACAGAAGATGTCGAAGTCGCTTCGCAACTATCCAGACGTAAACGAGGTCTTCGATCGTGACGGCGCCGATGCGATGCGATGGTTCCTGCTGTCGAGCCCGATTCTTCGAGGCGGCAACCTAGTCGTCACCGAGCAGGGCATCCGTGAGGGTGTTCGTCAGTTCCTCTTGCCACTTTGGAACACCTGGTATTTCTTCTCGCTTTACGCCAACGCCTCGGGCTATGAGGCCAAGCGTTCGTTCGCCAGCCAGGATGTTCTCGACCGCTATTTGCTGTCAAAGACTCGCGAGTTGATAGTTGATGTCGAGGGTCACTTCAACAACTTCGATTCCTATTCGGCGGCCGCAACTCTGCGAGACTTCGCCGACGTTTTGACCAACTGGTATGTGCGCCGCTCTCGCGACCGCTTCTGGGAGGGCTCGGCCGAGGCATTCGACACGCTTTACACGGTGCTCGAAATCGTCTGCCGCGTTGCTGCTCCGCTGCTTCCGATGGTTGCCGAGGAAATTTGGCGCGGCCTCACCGGAGGCCGAAGCGTTCACCTAGAAAACTGGCCGAACGCCGAGGAACTGCCACAGGATGCGTCATTGGTTTCGGCCATGGATCAGGTGCGAACCGTAAGTTCGGTGGCGTCAAGCCTTCGCAAGGCAAACAGCCTTCGTGTACGCCTGCCGTTGGCAAAACTAACCGTGGTAACCGCTAATGCCGGCGCACTTGGTCAGTTCAGGGAGATTCTCGCCGAAGAACTAAACGTGAAGTCTGTCGAGTTGGTCGAGTTGTCGCTTGACTCGACCACCGAATTTGGTGTGATTAAGCGCTTGACCGTTAACTCGCGAGCCGCTGGCCCGCGAATCGGCAAGAACGTTCAAGCGGTCATCCAGGCTGCTAAAGCCGGAGACTGGTCTGAAGTCAACGGTGTTATCACCGTGGGCGGAATCGAATTAGTCGACGGTGAGTATGCCATCGACTTGGTTGCCAACCTTGCCGAAGGGTCTGAGGACGCCCAGGTTTCCGAGCACATCGGAATTCTTCCTGGCGGTGGATTCCTAATCTTGGATGGCAATGTGACCGCCGATCTAGCTGCCGAGGGTTTGGCGCGCGATGTTGTTCGCGCAGTGCAGCAGGCTCGCAAGGATGCCGGCTTGGATGTCAGCGATCGAATCCAACTTTCGATCGAGGCTTCGAGTGATGTGCTTGATGCCGTTTCAACTCACAGCGACCTGGTCAAGAGTGAAACTTTGACTCTTGAGCTTGTGACCAAGGTTTCTGACAGTCTGACCAATGCTGTTTCTGTTGGAGATGGCCAGCAGGTTCAGGTCTCGGTGGCAAAACTTTGAGCGAAGAAACCTTTTGGGCAGAGCGCGCGGCTGAGGTTGAGTCGGCGTTGCTGGCTCGCGTGCCAGAGAACAAGATCCGCCCGAGGTTAGACCCAACCCGACGCCTGGTTGAATTGCTCGGAGACCCGCAAAAGATCTATCGAATCATCCACGTCACGGGAACCAATGGAAAGACCAGCACCACTCGATTCATCGAGCGTTTGCTGCGCGAACACGGTCTGCGAACCGGTCGATTTACAAGCCCACACCTGGTCAAGCTGAATGAACGACTGAGCATCGACGGTGAACCGGTTTCCGATGAGGCTCTGGTTGCCGCTTGGGAAGATATTGCACCAATCGTTGAGATTGTCGATGCAGAGTTGGCTCTGGCCGATGAAGGACCACTGACTTTTTTTGAGGTTCTCGCGGTTCTCGGGTTCGCGGTTTTCGCAGATGCACCGGTAGATGTGCTGGTTCTTGAGGTAGGAATGGGCGGCGAGTGGGATTCAACCAACGTGGCCGACGGTGATGTCGCCGTTTTCTCACCGATCTCTCTAGATCACACCGATCGACTCGGAAAGACGGTAAGTGAGATTGCCAGAACTAAGTCGGGCATCATCAAACCAGGCGCATATGTAGTCTCATCGGCGCAACCGCATGAAGCTCTAGAAATTCTTAAGGCTAAGGCTGGTGAAACCGGCGAGTTCTTCGGTGAATATGGCGTCGATTTCGAGGTGGTCGAGTCAACTCCTGACCTTCTAGGTCAAAAGGTCACCATCCGCACTATGGCCGGAGAGTATTCAGACCTGAACCTTCCGGTGCACGGCTACTACCAAGCCGAGAACGCCGCTCTAGCAGTGGCTGCCGTCGAGGCCTTCTTGGGTGGCGGCAAGCAGAGAATCATGGATGACGTGGTTCGAGCTGCCTTCGCCGATTTCTCATCACCTGGGCGCCTTCAGGTGGTTTCTCGAGAACCGCTGACGATTTTGGATGCCGCTCACAACCCGAGCGGAGCAGAATCTCTAGTCGAGGCTCTAAAGACCAACTTTGGTTCGCCATACGTTGTCGCAGTTATCTCGATTCTCGCTGATAAAGACGCGAGGGGATTGCTCGAGGCGCTGGATAGCTCTGTGGTCGAGGTGATCATCACTCAGTCGGCCTCGGCAAGAGCGATCCCTGCAGACCAACTCGCCGAAATCGCTCGAGAGGTTCTAGGAGCCGATCGCGTCAGCGTCCAGCCAAACCCGCAGTGGGCGATTGCCGAGGCAGCCCTAGCTTTGCCAGCGGGTCAAAAATCAGCGATTCTGGTCACCGGTTCGATCACCCTGGTTGGCGAAGTGCTGGCCCTAAAGCAAATAGAGGCGGAACAAGATGTCTAAAACTCGCACCCCGAAGCAACGCAACCGTTCAACCAAGCGTGCGCTCAGCTCGATATTGATGGCATTCGAATCTCTGGTAGTTTTCTTCGCGACCCTGGTGGCTTTCGGCACCAAGGTGCTCGGCCCTTCCACCGAGAACGCGGCGACGGTTTGGGCTGTGGGTCTAGGCCTTGCGGTTCTGCTTATTTTGAGCCCGGCAATATTTGGCAAGCCAGGCTCTTATGCCTTTGGTTGGGCCCTGCAGATCGTGGTGATCTTCACCGGTGTGTGGGTTCCCCTGATGTACGTAGTTGGAGGAATCTTCCTATGTCTATGGATTTGGGCGATGGTAGCCGGAGGCACGATCGACAAGGCACGCGCTGCCTATGAGCGCACCATGAATCAAGATTCATCAGATTTCACCGAAGTTAAGGAGCAGTAAATGACAGAATCAACACTCGTTCTGATCAAGCCGGATGGCGTCAAGCGCAATCTGATCGGTGAAATCATTTCTCGGCTGGAAGCCAAGGGCTATGTGGTTGCCGATCTGAAAAAGTTCACCCCTTCTCGAGAGTTGCTCGCCGAGCACTATGCCGAGCACGAAGGAAAGCCGTTCTATGAGCCGCTGGTCGAGTTCATGGGTAGTGGCGATGTTGTTGCCATCAAGCTAACCGGAAATCGCGTGATCGAGGGTTTTCGATCGTTGGCCGGCGCAACCGACCCGACCGTGGCCGCGCCTGGCACCATCCGTGGCGATTTGGGTCGCGACTGGGGTTTGAAGGTTCAACAGAACTTGGTTCACGGCTCAGATTCACCAGAGTCAGCGGCTCGCGAACTACTGCTCTGGTTCTAGACAACGCCAAACAGAAAAGGGATCCCACTCGGGGATCCCTTTTTCGTTAGAGGTTGTGCGCTTCTACTTCCAAAGCAAGTGCCATGAAGACCAGAATCGAATCACAATCACGGCTGCGATCAACAGGTCGGTTGACAGCACCCAGAGCCAGGTTCGCTCGTATGCTCGGTCTAGGAAGCCCGCAAAGCGAAGAGGAGTTTCGATGACTCCTTCGCGCAACAGGAACAGGGTTACCGTCCAAAACATTGGAATCATGGCAAGCCAAGCAACCATGCAATAAGGGCAGAGGACATTGATCACGAAGGTGCTTTGAGTCCAGAGCCAGACCACGAACAAGAATCCCATGGTCACGCCAGTGGCAAACAAACGCCAGAACCAGAGAGCGAACTTGGCTCCGGCCAGGATTGCAGCACCTACGGCGATCGGGAAGATAAAGGCTGCTAGCCCGATAATCGGGTTCGGGAACCCGAGCAATCTCGCCTGTTCGGTCAACATGACCGACTTGCAAGAAATGAATGGGTTTAGGTCGCAACTAAGAGTTGCATTTGGGTTAGCGGCCACGTGCAGTCGCTCGAGAATCAAGCTGAAGGCTGCTAGCCAGCCGATGACTCCGGTGATGATCAGGGTCCAGGCAAATTTCTTGCCCGGAGCAGGGATTTCCTCTGCAGTTACTGTAGAAATTTCGGTCACCCTTTCAGTATTACACGCGCCTTTGGTGACTTTTGGTCGGCGGAGTGACATACTTGAACCAGTTAAGTCAGTCCACACCTGACTCAACCCAAAGATTTAGCGAGAACTTTAGCGTTGAAGTCGCATAAGACCCATCGGGCAGCGAGTGCCGCGAGAAAAAGTTGCTTGCATTTAGATTTGGTTGCTTGCAATCGCATGCAACAAGGTTTTAAGCCTTCGGGCCTGGTGAGTGTGGCCTAGGTTTCGCAGGCAGCTTGGAGTGCACCAGAAATGGTGAAAAAAGAAGAAGCAAACGCACCTATCGCCGACGCGGTGGAGGTAGCTAAGAAGCCAGTTCGAAAGACAGCAACTAAGACGGCAGCGTCTCTAGAGACCGAAAGCCTCGAACCAGCCAAGAAGCCAGTTGCTAGAAGAACCGCTGCTAAGAAGGCCACTGCCTCAAAGATTGAAGCAGCTGAAGTCGTCGAAACTGCAGAAAACGTTGAGAAGAAGACCCCGGTCAAGCGTGCGAGTTCAAAGAAGGCCGCAGCCGAGTCGCTAGAAATTGGTGCCGACGCACCAGCAGCGCCTTCAGCTCCTTTGGCGCCGATGTCAGCAACCTCGCTGATGTTCATGGCCCCGGATCTGCCAACCCCGGTCATCGACGAGAAGCGCGGTCGTCCGGTTCAGGATAAGAACGAAGAAGGCGAAAGCCACCGACGCACGCGCACCCGTCGTCGTGCCGGTGAAGAAGGCAACGTCGAGGCAGTTGCACCTAACGCCGTGGTGAAGGTGCGCACACCGCGCGAGCCTAAGGAACCTAGCAATGAGCCAACCCGCGTCAAGGGCTCAACTCGACTCGAAGCCAAGAAACAGCGCCGACGCGATGGCCGTGATGCCGGTCGTCGTCGCACCGTAATCACCGAATCTGAATTCCTAGCCCGCCGCGAGGCCGTAGACCGCACCATGGTGGTTCGCTCGAAGGACGGCAAAATCCAGATCGGAGTGCTCGAAGACGGCATCCTAGTCGAACACTATGTGGCCAAGGCCTCTGAGGCTTCTCTAATCGGCAACGTCTATCTGGGCAAGATTCAGAACGTGCTTCCATCAATGGAGGCGGCCTTCGTCGATATCGGCCGCGGTCGCAACGCGGTTCTATATTCGGGCGAAGTCGACTGGGAGCTTGCCGAAACCGGCAACCAGCCACGACGAATTGAGTTGGCGCTAAAGTCTGGCGACACCGTTCTAGTGCAGGTCACCAAGGATCCGGTTGGTCAGAAGGGTGCTCGACTAACGAGCCAAGTTTCATTGCCGGGCCGTTATCTGGTCTACGTGCCTAATGGTTCAATGAACGGAATTTCGCGCAAGTTGCCTGACTCAGAGCGCGCCCGTCTGAAGAAAATTTTGAAGGAAATCCTGCCTGAAGACGCCGGCGTAATCGTGCGTACCGCCGCCGAGGGTGCCACCGAAGAACAGTTGACCCTAGATGTTCAGAGGCTCCAACAGCAGTGGGAAGACATCAGCAAGAAGGTTGAGAAGGGTCAAGCTCCTGTTCTGCTTCACAGCGAGCCAGACCTCCTGGTCAAGATTGTCCGCGACGTCTTCAACGAGGATTTCCAGAAGATGGTTATCTCTGGCGAAGATGCCCGTGAAGTAATTGAGGAATATCTGAAGTCGGTTGCACCTGACCTGCTTGAAAGAGTTTCCAAGTATGACGGCAGCAAAGACATCTTCGATGAATATCGCGTCGGCGAGCAGATCGCCAAGGCTCTCGAGCGCAAGGTCTATTTGCCTTCGGGTGGTTCGTTGGTAATCGACCGCACCGAAGCGATGACCGTGGTCGACGTCAACACCGGCAAGTTCGTTGGTTCGGGCGGAAACCTCGAAGAAACCGTTACCAAAAACAACCTCGAGGCAGCCGAAGAAATTGTTCGCCAGCTTCGTTTGCGCGACATCGGTGGAATCATCGTCGTCGACTTCATCGATATGGTTCTCGAATCGAACCGAGACCTCGTCTCGCGCCGACTCATGGAATGCCTAAGCCGAGACCGCACAAAGCACCAGGTCGCCGAGGTCACCTCGTTGGGCTTGGTCCAGATGACACGCAAGAAGCTCGGCATCGGCTTGCTGGAAGCTTTCAGTGAGCCTTGTGAGGCATGTGCCAGCCGAGGTGTCATCGTGCACCACGAGCCGATCATGCGCTCAAAGGGCAACTCTCACGAAGAATCTCGCCCTCAGCAGCAGAAGCAGGGCAAGAAGAACCGTGGCAACGGCAACAACTCGAATAACTCTGGGCAGCAGCCAAAGATTGAGTCTGCAAAGGTTGTCACGCCTGAGCGAGCAGTCGAATTGAACAACGTGATTGGCAAAATTGCGGCCTCTGCAGTCGCAGCTCACGAGGCAGCCGGCGAAGAATCGCCGATCGTGTTGCCAAATGCAAAGATTTCAGCACAACCGGCACAACCGGTTGAGGCCGAGAAACTACTTGAAGCGGTCTTAGACGCCTTGCCAGAGCCTAAAGCTCCAGGTCAGGGACGTCGCAAACCGCGTCGAGCAACAAGTGGGGCAGCAGCGGCACCCGTCGCTGACGCCTCCAGTTCGGAAAATAAGGGTTAAATAGGTTTGACCCCAGCGCAAAGGCGATGTAGACTAAATCCTCGTTGCCTGCTGAGTTTTTCGCACGAGCAACATCCAAGTCTTTTTGAACAAAGGGTAGATCTGTGGTTTTCGCAGTTGTCCGCGCAGGCGGCCGCCAGGAGAAGGTGTCGGTAGGCACCATCGTGACTCTCGACCGTATTAAGGCCGACGCTAACGGCAAGATTGAGCTTCCAGCTCTTCTTCTAGTTGATGGTGACAAGGTCACTACCGACGCCAAGGCACTAGCTAAGGTGAAGGTTACCGCCGAGGTCCTAAACGACCTACGTGGTCCAAAGATCATCATTCAGAAGTACAAGAACAAGACCGGTTACAAGAAGCGTCAAGGCTTCCGTGCGGATCTAACCCGCGTCCAGGTCACCGAGATCAAGTAAGTAAAGGACTGATCCAAGATGGCATCGAAAAAGGGTGTAAGTTCCACTCGAAATGGTCGCGACTCAAACGCACAGCGCCTAGGCGTTAAGCGTTATGCAGGTCAGGAAGTAAACGCAGGCGAGATCATCGTCCGTCAGCGTGGTACCCACTTCCACCCAGGCGCAAACACTGGCAAGGGCAAGGATGACACCCTGTTCGCACTAGTTGCAGGCAAGGTTGAGTTCGGCACCAAGGGTGGCCGTCGCGTTGTAAACATCGTCGAGGCTGCGTAAGCGGTTCGAGTTTTTCTAGGGAGGCGAGCCTTTTGGCTCGCTTTTCCTGTTTCTAAAGCATTTTGAAAGGGGCTCACCATGGTTTCATTTGTTGACCAAGTGACGCTTCACCTTCGCGCAGGCGATGGAGGAGACGGCTGTGTCTCAGTAAAGCGAGAGAAGTTCAAGCCGCTTGCCGGCCCAGATGGAGCCGACGGCGGCAAGGGCGGTTCGATCAGTCTGATTTCAGACCCGAACGTCACAACACTCCTCGACTATCACTTCCACCCTCACCGCGCGGGTGGCGACGGCGGCGATGGTGCCGGTGACTTCAGAAATGGTGCTCACGGCGAGAGCCTGGTTCTTCCGGTTCCGGTCGGCACCGTGGTCAAGAACGAAAAGGGCGAGGTCGTTGCCGACCTAGACGAACCTGGCATGGAGCTTGTTGTTGCCGAAGGCGGCATCGGTGGCCTCGGAAACGCCGCACTCTCAAGCTCTAAGCGCAAAGCTCCAGGATTCGCTCTCTTCGGTGTTCCCGGATGGCGTGGAGACGTAATCCTTGAGCTAAAGACTGTTGCCGATGTTGCCCTGGTCGGTTATCCGAGCGCCGGCAAGTCATCCTTGATCGCCGCGCTAAGTGCCGCTCGACCAAAGATTGCCGATTACCCATTCACCACCTTGCACCCAAACCTCGGTGTGGTTCAGGCCGGACAAACCCGATTCACTATCGCCGATGTTCCTGGTCTGATTGAGGGCGCCAGCGAGGGTAAGGGCCTCGGGCTAGAGTTCCTGCGCCATGTCGAGCGATGTGCCGCGCTGCTGCACGTTATCGACTGTGCGACCCTGGAGCCTAATCGCGACCCAATCACTGACCTAGACAAGATTCTCAAGGAGCTCGACGCCTATGAGGTGCCAGAGGGGCAGACTCCGCTTACCGAGCGTCCGCAACTGATCGCCCTCAACAAGGTTGACGTTCCGGATGCGCTCGAACTAGCCGAGTTCGTTCGCCCAGACCTTGAGGCACGCGGTTATCGCGTCTTTGAGATTTCGGCAGCGAGCCACCAGGGCTTGCGCGAGTTGAACTTTGCCTTGGCTCAGCTCGTCGAACAGGCCCGCAAGGATGCCGAGGGTGCACCGGTTAAACCGCGTGTTCAGCTCATGCATGCCAAGCGCGATGAAAACAAATTCACCATCACTCGTGAAGAAGTCGGCGGCGAGGAGATCTTCCGCGTGCTTGGCCCAAAGCCAGAGCGATGGGTTCACCAGACCAATTTTGCCAACGAGGAGGCCATCGGCTACCTTGCCGACCGCCTGGGCAAGATTGGCATGGAGACCGAGCTGTTCAAGATCGGCGCCACTGCCGGTTCAACCGTCGTTATTGGCCCTGGAAAGGGAATCATCTTCGACTGGGAGCCAAGCATCGCCTCTGCCGGTGAGCTTATCGCCGGCCCTCGTGGCACCGACGCGCGCTTTGACATGCGCGAGCGTCGAACCACCAAGGAGCGTCGCGCTACTTACACCGAGCGCATGGATGCCAAGGCTGCTCTGCGCGAAGAGATGAGAAAAGAGGGTGAGGCCGGAATCTGGTCAAACCCAGAGGATTTCGAAAAGGAAGACTAATTGGGACTTCGAGACAGAAGCGAATTGGCTCATGCCAAGCGCGTTGTGGTCAAAGTTGGTTCATCGTCTATCAGTGGTGCCAATGAAGGCAAGATCGAACATTTGGTGGATGCCCTCGCGGCGGCTCACGCTCGCGGTGTTGAGGTTATCCTGGTCTCTTCAGGAGCCATTGCTACCGGCCTGCCTCTGCTAAACCTCTCTGAGAAACCGGATGATTTGGCGACCCAGCAGGCGCTTGCCTCGGTTGGGCAGAGTCGACTCATATCTAGATATCAGGCCAGTCTCGAACGCTATGACATCGTCGCCGGGCAGGTTTTGTTGACCTCAGGCGACATGGAGGTCGAGGAGACTCGACTGAATGCCAAGCGAGCCATGGATAAGTTGGTTTCACTTCGTGTGCTTCCAATCGTCAACGAGAATGACACCGTTGCCACCGCCGAGATTCGTTTCGGCGATAACGATCGTTTGGCTGCACTGGTTGCGGTTCTGGTCGAGGCCGATGCCTTGGTCTTGCTCAGTGATGTGGATGCGCTCTATGACATGCCTCCAACCAAGCCGGGCGCAAAGCGCATTTCGGTGGTTAAGTACGGCCAGGATCTTTCGAACGTTGAAGTTGGCGGCAGCAGCTCGAGTGTCGGAACCGGAGGCGCGGTCACCAAGGTTGGTGCGGCCAGGTTGGCAACCGATTCTGGCGTTAGTGTCTTGCTAACGAGCACCGATAACGTTGCCGAAGCCTTAGAAGGCAAAGCCGTTGGCACTTGGTTCGAGTCAGAATAGGCTGGAGATATGGTTACTGCACTAGACAAGATTGCTTTGGCAAAGGGGGCAGCCAGCGCCCTAGCACAGGCTTCCACTGCTCAGAAGAACCAGGTGCTGGCAAACATCGCCGGGCTGTTGCCGGCGCGTGCCAGCGAGATTATCGCGGCAAACCAGATTGACCTTGCCAACGGTGTCGCCAATGGCATGACCGAGAGTCTTCAAGACCGCTTGCGTCTCGATGAGTCGCGCATCCAGGCCATCGCGGATGCGGCGACCAAGATCATTGGGCTTGCCGACCCAATCGGCGATGTGGTGCGCGGCATGTCGCTGCCAAACGCACTAAAACTTACCCAAATTCGCGTGCCACTGGGCGTAATCGGCGTGATTTATGAAGCTCGTCCGAACGTGACCATCGACATCGCGGTTCTAGCTATCAAGAGCGGCAATGCGGTTGTGTTGCGCGGTGGCAGCGCCGCAGAGAACACCAACGCAGTCTTGGTCCAGTTGCTCCAGGATGCACTCGCACTGGCCGGAATCAACAGGGATGCGGTGCAGACAGTTGATGAATTTGGCCGAGACGGTGGCGTTGAGATGATGCGCGCGGTCGGTCTGATCGACGTCCTGATTCCTCGCGGCGGCGCTGGTTTGATTCAGCAGGTCATCCAAGAAGCCAAGGTTCCGGTGATTCAAACCGGTGACGGAGTGGTGCACATTTTCATCGACGAGTCGGCACGTCTCGACTGGGCAGTTGAAATCGCGCACAACGCCAAGGTTCAACGCCCGAGTGTGTGTAATGCAGTTGAAACCCTTCTCATCCATGAAAAGGCAGTTGAACGAGTTCTTCCGGCAGTGCTTGATCGCCTTGCCGAGTCTGGGGTCACCATTCACGGTGACCAGACCACCCAAGATAACTTCTTTGCTGCGGTTCCGGCCACCGAGGAATCCTGGGCAACCGAATATCACGACCTAGATATTTCGGTGAAGGTAGTGCGCGACTTGGATGAGGCGTTGGCGCACATCGCACGCTATTCGACAAAGCACACCGAATCAATCATCACCGAGAGCGTCGAAAATGCCGAGCGATTCCTAAACGAGGTTGACTCGTCCACGGTTATGGTCAACGCTTCAACGCGCTTTACCGACGGCGGTGAGTTCGGTTTTGGAGCCGAGGTTGGAATTTCTACCCAGAAGCTTCACGCGCGTGGCCCGATGGGCTTGAACGAGCTCACCAGCACCAAGTGGTTGGTGCGTGGCGCTGGGCAAGTCCGCGCCTAAGTGGCCGCGTTCTGGGTTATCCTTTAGTTAAGTTTCTAGGAGAAAAAAATGATTTCGCACATCGTTACCGCAGCCGAGGGTGGCCTGCAGTTGCCATTCCCATCGTTCGTGTTTGGCATCATCGCCATCTCGACCTTCATCCTGCTTGGTCTAATCACTTTCTCTTACCGCGACGTTGCTAACCGCCACGACCACAAGTCAAGCGACAACAGCGCTCACCACTAAGCCTCGCTTAGCTATCTAGCATGAGCAGGCTACGTCTAGGCGTGATGGGTGGAACCTTTGACCCAATTCACAACGGTCACCTCGTGGCCGCTAGCGAAGTGGCCGCAGTTCTAAATCTTGATGAGGTTCTCTTCGTCCCAACTGGACAGCCTTGGCAAAAAGACGGCGTAACCAAGACCTCCGATCGCTATCTAATGGCCGAAATCGCGACCGCGGCGAATCCTAGATTCAAGGTAAGCACCGTTGATATCGATCGCGAAGGCCCGACCTACACGGTTGACACACTTCGTGACCTAAGCGAAAAGTACCCTAACGCCGACTTGTTTTTCATTACTGGCGCCGATGCGGTGACCAGCATTGCAAGTTGGAAAGACTCCGACAGTCTCTGGAGCTTGGCTCAATTTGTTGCCGTGACCAGACCGGGCCACAAATTAGATCTTCCAGCTGCACCGGCTGGGGCCATCGAGGTTCTTGAAATACCTGCGTTGGCCATCTCATCGACCGACATCCGTGCGAGGGTGTCTCAGGGCAAACCAATCTGGTATCTGGTGCCGGATGGAATTGTTCAGTTCATTGCCAAACACGGACTCTATGGGGGAGAGAAGTGACCGAGTTTCAGAGCCGACGCGAGCTGCGTGAAGCAGAGCGCATGGGATTGGTGCCTAAGCCCGAGCAGGTGTTCGACTTGCCAACGGGTCAAATCCAGCTGCCAGAAATAAAGCCTCAGGACCTGCCAAGCGCGGGTGAGATGC